>Ga0209577_10001282_pt1 | contig 25045 bp, 24 predicted proteins | sample GraSoiAngelo_109_FD_185874 | JGI IMG/M metagenome (GOLD analysis project Ga0209577, IMG submission 185874) | Grasslands soil microbial communities from the Angelo Coastal Reserve, California, USA - 14_0903_12_20cm (SPAdes) (version 2) | ecosystem: Environmental > Terrestrial > Soil > Grasslands...
GCTCACCCACGCCTGGGAGTTCCGGGCTCATCCCTGGCTGCAGCCCTACCTGGAGGGCCTGCTCAAGGAGGTCCTCATCGGCCGCCTTACGGAAGGCAGGCGGCCGAGCCCGCTGGAGCTGCTCCGCACCCTGACCATCGGGGTGGGCCGGCAGTGGAAGGCGATCGCCCGGCTGCAGGCGGCCATGACCGTGCTCGAGGGCTACTGCAACCTGGTCATGGACGAGGTCGGCCGGCGGCAGCTGCCCCACTTCGCCCTCCTGGAGCGCGCCTACCGCCGGCGCCAGGAGCAGCGCCCACCGCTGGAGCGCGCCTTCCTGCGCGTCACCGGCCTGGAGATGAAGATGAGGCAGTACGTGCAGGGAGAGCGCTTCTGCCGGGCGGCGCTGGAGGCCGGCGGCCGCGAGCTCCTGGCCAGGCTGTGGGAGGGACCTGACTCGCTGCCCACGGCGGCGGAGATCGCTGCGCCCGCGCTGTGGGTCGACAGGATCGGCGCGGGCGGCTGAACCGGCCGCTGCCTGGCCTTGACCGGGCCGTCACGCGGCCGTCACCGAAACCTGACCGTGGGCGCTCCGGGCGCATGCTACGGTCGGGTCATTCCGCGCGGGAGGTCCGGGGAATGGGTGACATGGTGTTCGACCTGGTCTGCCAGCACTGCGGCGGTCGTGACGTCCGCCGCTGGAGTCGCGGCGAGAGCGTGACCGTGACCTACTGCCGCAGCTGCCAGCGCGGCATGTCAGTGATCGGGATCGCCTTCTTCAGCCGGCCCGCCGCGGAGGTCGCCCGGGCCGCCTGAGCCTGGCCGGCGGGCGCTACTCGATCTCGGCCAGCGGGTCTCCTTCCTGCACGGACTGACCTTCCCGCACCAGGATCCGTCTCACCGTGCCCGCCTGGGGCGCGGTGACCGGGATCTCCATCTTCATCGACTCCAGGATCATGAGCGTCTCCTCGCGCGCGACCTCCTGGCCCTCCTTGACCAGCACCTTCCACATGTTCCCCGCCAGCTCAGCCCGCACCTCCACGGGGGTGATGATACGAGCCCGCAGGGGAGCGAGACGCCGCGTCAGCGGTGGCGAGCCAGGGCGCGCGGCGAGCAGGCCAGGTGCAAGGCAACTCGGCCGCATTGGAATTTGGCGGCCAGGCCGCGCGCGGGCCGTGGCGAGCCGCACATGCGCCCGGTTATTAGTATCATGCAGGCGATTTGCCGCAGCGAAAGAAACGCTATCCCAAGAAGCGAGGCGGTCCCTCGACACCTCGCCCCGGCATCGACACTCTGATCGAGCACGAAACCCCGGCGGGCAAGGAAGAGACGATCGAGATGGATGCCGAGGTGGTCGAGCCTCTGCCGAACGCGATGTTCAAGGTCAAGCTTCAGACAGGCCAGACCATCCTGGCCTACACCTCGGGCAAGATGCGAAAGTTCTACATCCGCATCTTGATCGGCGACCGCGTCCGAGTCGAGCTGTCTCCCTACGACCTGACCCGGGGCCGGATCATCTTCCGCTACAAGTAGGACGCGGCCACGCGCCATGTCACCGGTCCTTATCCTGTACGCGGTCCTGCTGGCGATCGCGGTGCTCGGGCTGTGGGCCGCCTACAGGGTGCTGGGCACGCCCTCACGCCTGACGCCGGGCGATTACACGCTGGTCCTCGAAGACCTGCTCCAGGCGGTCACCCGGGCCTCGGCCCGGCTCCGCGCCGCGCTCCAGGCGCCGGACTCCGAATCCGCCCTGGAGGACGTCGCGCAGGAGAGCCGCAAGATCTTCCAGACCGGCTACTACCAGACGCTTCGCCTGCGGCCGGCCAGCGGGCCGGACTCGGGCCAGGCGCCCCGGACCGCCCTGGGCCAGGCCTGCGAGGCCTACGACTGGGCGACCCGGATGCTGTCCAGCGAAAGCCGTTCCAACCCCGCCATCCGGAGGGCGGTGCTGGAGCTCATGGACGCGGGCGATCGCGAGCTGGATCGAGCCCGGCAGGGGCTGGCGACACCGCCGCCTTCTCCCGGAAGAAGCGCACCGTAGCCTCGAGGCCTTCCCTGAGCCCGGTCCGCGGCTGCCATCCCAACGCCTGGCGGATCCGCCGAGGGTCGACCGCCGAACGCCGCTGCTCGCCCGGACGGGCAGGACCGTGCTGCGGCGCCTGGCCGCTGCCGGTGAGCGTCCTCAGGATCTCGAAGATGGTGGCGACGTCCGTCTCCACGCCGGTGCCCACGTTGAAGGCGCCGCATTCGCCGCTGCCGAGCGCCGTGGCGTTGGCCTCGGCGACGTCCTCGACGTAGACGAAGTCGCGCGTCTGGCGGCCGTCCCCGGTGATCGTCGCCGGCTCACCGGCCAGCAGCTGCCCGCAGAAGATGGCCACCACTCCCGCCTCCCCGTGCGGATCCTGGCGCGGCCCGTAGACGTTGGCATACCGGAGGGCGGCGTAGGAGAGCCCGGCCAGGTCGTGGAAGGTGCGCAGGTATCCCTCGGCGGCCAGCTTGGAAGCCCCGTAGGGCGAGACCGGCCGGGTGGGCGCATCCTCCGGTGTGGGTACCGACTCGGCCTCGCCGTAGAGGGCGCCGCCGGTCGAGGCGAAGAGGAAGCGCTGCACCTCGAACCTGGCGCAGGCGCGCAGCAGGGCCAGGGTCCCCAGCACGTTCACCCGCGCGTCGAAAAGCGGATCCTCCACCGACCGCCGCACGCTGGCCTGGGCGGCCTGGTGCACGACCGCGTCCGGCCGCTCGATTCGAAACAGCTCCTCGAGCCAGGGTGAATCCAGCTCCAGCTGATAGAAGCGGGCCTGCGGGTGGATCTGCTCGGCGTGTCCGGTCGACAGGTCGTCCAGGATCACGAGCTCGTGACCTGCCCGGGCGATGCGGTCACAGACGTGGGAGCCGATGAAGCCCGCGCCGCCGGTGACCAGCACCTTCATCGATCGTGGGTTGTGAGGAAGACGACCAGTCCGACCAGGATCAGGCTCCAGTAGCTGATCAGCCGGTCCAGGATGGCGACCGAGAGCCCTTCGCTGGAGGTCAGCCCGAAGGAGATCAGGACTGCGATGATGCCGCCCTCCACGATCACCAGCCCGCCGGGTAGCGCCGGGATGGTGGTCAGCAGCGAGGCCACCAGCGCGATGAACATGACCTGGGGCGGGGTGAGCGCGAGGTGCAGCGGAAGGGCCTGGATCACCAGGTAGAGGCGGGCCGACTCGGCCACCCAGACGGCGACGGTCAGCGCCACCAGGAGCGGAAGGTTGGCCCGAAAGGCGTTGAGGAGGCCGCCCTTGAAGCGGCCGGCGTGGCCCTGGAAGCGGGAGGGCAGCAGCCGCGAGATGCGACCGCCGGTGAAGCGGAGGCCGATCAGCCCGACCAGGAGCGCGGCCGCGATCCCGATGCCGGCCGCGAACGCGGCCTCGTAGCGATGGGGAAGGCTGAGCCGGAAACTGATCAGTCCGGTGACGATCAGCAGCGTGACCAGGATCAGGAAGTCGATGATGCGCTCGCTCACGATCGTGCCCAGCCCGTGGGAGCCGGAGATGGTGGTCCGCCGGCGCAGGAGGTAGGCGCGATAGAAGTCGCCCATCTTGGCGGGCAGGATGCAGTTCGCGAACCAGGCCATGATGATGATGTGGAACAGGCCGCCGAACCGGCTCTCTTCACCGGAGTTGCGGAGCAGGACCTCCCAGCGCACCGCCCTCACCACGAAGGAGAAATAGAAGACGAGGATGGCCAGGGCGTAGAAGCCGAGGTTGGTCTGGCTCATCGCGCGCAGGCTCTGCTGGTAGTCGAAGCGAACGTGGGTCAGGACCACGACCAGCAGGACGGCCAGGACGGCGAATGAGAGCAGGGTCTTGGGGTCCCGGAAGCGGCCGGCCAGTTCGGAGCGGGGCGGCGGCGGCGCCGGCGCTTCGACGGGCTGCAGGTTATGCATCGCGTTCGTTTCCAGGCATCCTCACCAGCATGGTGCGGCAGTCATAGGACGCCGGGCTACTCGGCGATCTTGCGCCGCCGCAGGATCCGCTCCAGTAGAGGCATACGATGCCTGGTCCGCCCGCTGCCGCCGTACTGCCGCCGGACCTGCTCCCGCTCCCGCTGCTCCAGCACCCGCGGCACCCAGTCCGACTCCAGCATGGGCGACTCCCCACCCTCCCAGGTCTTGAGGTAGAAGATGCCCTTGAGCGCGGTGAACGGGATCGCCATCTCCTTGACCTCGCTCCGGTCGGGCGAGATCAGCGACAGGGTCACGCCGTAGCGCGAGGAGCGCAGCTGGCGGTCGCTGTAGCCGCGCAGCACCTCGTGATCGACGAAGTGGATCGCCACCCGTTGATAGCGCTCCACATTGACCTCCGCCGAGGGCGCGCGAGAGTCGAGGAGGACGTACTTGAGGCTGCTGAGCGGTAGGAAGGCGGCGCGGTTGTTGGTGCCCACGTTGTGGATCCTGGTCTCCACCACGGGCATGTCGAGCTCCCGCCTGGGCGGGTCGCCGTGCAGCGTCTCGCCGTCCAGGAAGTAGTAGAGGGCGTGGGCCACGTCGAACGCATTGTAGGTCGGCGACCGGGCTCGACGCGGCTACTTGACCAGGAAGGCCAGGCCCCTGAAGTGCGGGACGTAGTGGGTGTTGAACTGGTCCAGGCGGCCGGCCAGGTTCTGATAGTAGCCGGGCGGCGGGCCGGCGCTGCAGGGTGTGCCCGGGGTGCTCGTCGTGAAGCTCCCGTTCGCCAGGCTGCCGCCGTCCAGGTCCACCTGCGGCGAGACGATCTCACCGGTGACCGCGTAGGTCGAGGTGCTGACCGCCTGTAGGACCACGACGGTGCCGTGCGTACCGTTCTGGTCGGCGTTGAAGATCGAGCCCCAGATCTGGAAGGGATAGCCACCGGGGGTTGACAGCGTGCCGTCGATCTGCTCCACCCAGGGCGTGCCGTTGGGCCCGCTCACGGTATCAGTCGGCTGGATATAGAAGACGATGCTGTCGGTGCCTCGAGAGACGAACGAGGGTCCCACCAGGAACACGCTCGGCGAGGCCGTCCGGGAGCTGGTGAAGTTGACGGTGCCGTTACCGTCGATGACGAAGGTGACCCCGTTGGTGCCGTCTGACGCCGGGTTGAGGTCGGTGACCCCGCCGTAGGGCCCGGTGTGCGGGCGGCCGTCCGAGGTGTTGGCCACTACGACGCCGCCGGTGACGTTGAGGCTGGCGCCGTTCATGTAGTAGATGCCGTTTCGGAAGAGGTAGTATCCGCCGCCGCTGATGTTGACGTTGGACGTGTACTGGCCGGGTGAGTAGATCGTCCAGTTGACCGAGGTCGTATTCATGAACGTGTCTCCGTTCGTGTAGCTCCGGCTGCCGCCCGGAAGGATCGTGTCCGGGCTGGGCTGGGCGCCGCCGGGGTTGGGGGCGGCCTCGTAGTTCGGCGCTCCCTCGACCGGGATCGCGGTGGCCGCGGTGCCGTACCAGTAGATGGTCAAGGCATGGGTGTCGGCCGCCTGCGCGTAGAAGAACTGGCCGTTCAGGTCCAAGTAGCCGCCGCCCGGGTTGGGCGCGTGCCACTTCGAGTTGGAGACCAGTTTGCCGTTGACCGAGCTGGGGGTGCACATGTCCATGCCGTTGGCCCCGTCGTCGATCTGGGCGTTGCCGTTCTGGTCGAAGTTGACGCTGTTGCCGCTGCCACCAGCGTCGAAGCCGAAGACGGTGTAGGTCTTGTTGTAGAAGCCGCCGTGGGCATAGGCGTCGGCCACGACCGCCGAGCTGGTGAAGCCGATGACTGCGGCGAAGGTGAGCGGAACTCGGTAGCTGACCTGGACGTGAATCTCGTTGGACACTCCCCGGCTTGGCGTCCACACGGTCACGGTCGCGGTGCCGTCGTTGGATGACTCCCGGATGAAGCCGCTGCCGTTCGGCTGGTAGCTGCTGTCGCAGGTGGGGTTCGACGGCGTCAGGGCCAGGTTGTTCAGCGCATAGAGCGAGGCCTGGCAGTTCGCCTGCGTCCGCATCCCGGTCGTCTGCCCGGCGATGGCGCCGCTCGAGATCAGCTCTTCAGCGCCGGCCAGCGCGCCCGCGTCTGCCGCGTTCTGGACGTCGCGCCGCTGGAAGTAGAGACGGCCGGCGTCCATGCCCAGGGCGATGATCCCGAGCAGAGCGGTCGCTGACAGCGCGATGATCACCAGGCTCTGGCCGCGCCGGCGAGACCGGTGATGCTGGTGGAGCCAGGCGTTCATCTCAGTACTCCGTCTCCATCGTGGATTCCGCGGAAATCGTGACCCCGTTGCCCGAGGCGTCCCGGATCACAGGGATCCAGGGCTGGAAGAGGAACGTGATCCGGATGTGCACCGGGTGATGGCCGGTAGGCTGTCCGATGCCGTCGCTGTAATAGATCAGGCCGGTGTTGGGCGCGGTCGGCGTCTTAGGACACCCTGCGGTGGTTTCGGGGAGATCCTTGCAGGCGTTGTCGACGGTCAGGAAGAAGCCGCCACCGAGCTTGCTCTGGATCGCCGTCACCACCTGGCTCTGCACGGGAAGGGGATTGTCGTAGGGAATTGCCGCGCGAGCCCCTTCCCGGGCCGCGTCCGAGATCGAGTTGTAGATGTAGATCGCCCGCCCCAGGTCGATCGTGCCCAGGAGGAGCATGAAGAAGACCGGGGCGAGCACCGCGAATTCGACCATCGACTGTCCATTCCGACGCCGGACCAGGGTGTGCATCAGTATTCCGTCCGGAAGGTGGCGCTGGTGTTGAGCCGCAGCGGGTCACCTATCAGGCTGCCGATGATCGGGGTGATGAAATGGAACTGGTACTGGGCCGAGACCGTGACCGCCGTCAGGCAGGTGCCGCTGGTGCCGCACGTCGCCACCCGTCCACTCGGTCCGCTCGCGGAGGGGGCGATCTGGAAATCAGGCGCGTTGCATGACTGAATCTGGAACCCGGTGTTGGCGAGCTCCTGCTCCAGCCGCAAGCAGACGTTGCCATCGTCGGGGACCGGGCAGTTGCCTCCCGGCGAGGTGGCGGGCGGCATGGCGTTGCACCCGGGGTTGAGTCCGTAGTAGTTGGGCAAGGCCGCATAGCGCGCGGCTTCGCGGACCGCGTTGGTGAGCGCGATCTGGAAGTAGAAGGCCCGGCCGAGATCGAGGAAGCCCATCATGCCGATCACGAGGAAAGGAACCATGACGGCCATCTCGGCCAGGGCCTGGCCACGCGAACGTCGTCTCATGGCGTGCACCTGTTCAACGCCAGCCTAGGGCAGGGCCTTCCTCAATCCCAAGAGGAGTTCGCCACCGTGACGAGACCGTCGCGACTCTGTTGCGGCTCTCTTTCCGAAGCCGTTACCGTTCCGTCGTAAGACGAGGCGTAAGGTCGGCCGGACCGTCATCCCTTTCGGAGGGCGCCGCGGTCGGGCCGCGGCTCAACCGGTCCGGGTCAGACTCAGGCTCGCCTCCTGGAGGACGTCCTTGATCGCGTCGACGGCGTAATCCACGTCCTTATGGCTGACGCCTCGGTGGGTCACCATGCGGACGCGGGAGGGCGTAGCCCGGTCCATCCGGACGCCGCGCACCGCGCAGAGATCCAGGAAACGCTGCGCCGTGAGCGGCGGCGTGCAGTCGACGAAGACCATGTTGGTCTCGACCCGGTCGAGGTCGAGCGCGATCCCGCGCAGGCCGGCGATCCCCTCGGCCAGCACCCGGGCATTGACGTGGTCCTGCTCGAGCCGCGGGATCATCTCCTCCAGGGCGCACAGGCCCGCGGCCGCGATCACGCCGGCCTGCCGCATGCCGCCGCCCAGCAGCTTGCGCATCCGGTGGGCTCGGCCGATGAACCCGGCGCTCCCGGCCAGCATCGAGCCGACCGGCGCGCTGAGTCCTTTGGAGAGGCAGAACATGACCGAGTCGACCGGGGCGGTCAGGCTCGCGGCCGGGACCCTGAGGGCAACCGCGGCATTGAAGATCCGGGCGCCGTCGAGGTGGACGGGGAAACCGTGTTCGTGGGCCACCTCGCTGAGCGCCGCGGTCTGCGCCGCCGAGAGGCAGATTCCCCCGGCCCGGTTGTGGGTGTTCTCGAGGCAGAGCAGGCCTGTCCGAGGCTGGTGGGGATCGTCCTCACGGACCGCCGCCCGGACCTGCTCCGGCAGGAGGCGCCCCGCTGGGGCGACGAGCGTTCTGAACTGCAGGCCACCGGCGACGGCTCCGCCGGCCGCCTCGTAGTGAACGACGTGACTCTCGCTGTCCAGGACGACCTCTTCGCCCCGGCGCGTGTGAGCGAGCAGCGCGCAGAGGTTGCCCATGGTGCCGCTGGGCACGAACAGCGCCGCCTCCTTGCCGACCATCGACGCAGCGCGTTCCTGCAGACGGTGGACAGTGGGGTCCTCGTCCCAGACGTCGTCGCCGACCTCCGCGGCGGCCATGGCTTTCCGCATCGACTCCGTGGGCAGCGTGAAGGTGTCGCTGCGCAGCTCGACCACCCGGGTCATGGACTCCATTCTGGCGCCGCCGTCAGGATCCCAGCTGGGCGTAGATCAGCGGCCTGGGACTGAGCACCTCGGAGATGGCCAGGTCGGCCTTCCGCTCGACGCTGACCTGGACTCGTGTCTGCAGGCTGCTGGCGGAGATCTCGGCCGCCGCCTGGAGCTGTTCGGGATCGCCGATGACCCGCAGCAGATAGGGTGATGACACCCGATGACCGTCGATGGTCAGGTCGTTACCCCGTGAGACCACCGGGGTGGTGGCGTTGAGCCGGTAGCCGTTGACGGCGAAGGCCTCAGCCCCCGCGTTGCGGAGGTCGTTGAGCGCGTCCTCCAGCTCGAAGTCCATCACCGGCCCCATGATCCGGATCTCGAGGCCCGGGCCGTGCACGGGGAGGGTGCCGTTGACCGCGCCCAGCACCTGCACCTCTTTGTCCAGAGCCCGGGTGTCCGCGCCGCCTGTGGCCAGGGCCTGCTCCAGGGCGACCCGGCGCTGGCCGAGCGTCACCGTCTGCTGGAGCAGGTCGCTGTTGCCGTGATTCAGGTCGTTGATCAGCAGGGCCACGCTGGTGTTGTCCTGGTTGCTCAGGCTCTGGTCGACGCGCGCCTGGGAGCGGATTTGAATCACCAGGAGCAGCCCGAGGACGAAGGCGATCAGGCTGACCGCGAAGATCCGCTGGCCCCGCGCCGTGCGGTCAGCTGACAGGCTGAGCATGGCGAAGGATGAAGATGGCGTCGTAGCTGCGCACCGTCAGCCGTGTGGCCCGCTGCCATTTGAGGTCCAGGCCATAGATGCGGCTGCGGCTCTTCAGCTCGGCCAGGTGATTGGAGTCCGTCAGTCCCGCCTCCAGCGCCGGTGGATCGCCGATCGCCGTGACCTGGTAAGGGCCGGTCAGGCGGCTCGCCGTGTTGACCAGGATGTTCACCCCTGCATAGAAGAAGGAGGTGGTGGGAACGACCCGCTGGTCGTTGACCGCCACCGCCTCGGCACCCTGGGCCCAGAGCAGGTTGACCAGGTCCTGCAGGTCCTGGTAGTGGACGATCCAGCCCAGCGAGCGGTCGGTCGGGTCATTTGGATTGCGGCCGTCGTGGACCGTGATGGTGACCCCCGGGCCGTGGAGCGGCGAGAGGCCGACCGCGACGCGCTCCCGGTCCAGCTCCTGCTTGGCCGCCTGGGCGGCGCTGGAGCGCTGCGCGCTCTGGTCCTCCAGCTGCTGGACCTGTCCCTGGAGCTGGTGGACAGAGGCGCTCAGGCGCTGGCGCTGGCCTTCGAGATCGGCGACGCTCTGCCGCAGCGCCTGGTCGCGGGCGAAGCGGTTGGAGGAGACGACCGGCTGGCTTCGGAACTGGGTCGCGACCATCAGGGCCAGCAGGAAGGCGGCCAGGGAGGCGCTGGCCAGGACCGAGGTGCGGGGGGTCATGAATGGCGTGTAGTGTAGGCAAGGCCGCCTGGGTATCGTTGCGAAGGGTGGAGGCCGGGCGTACGATTCGGCCTCAGGAGTCCATCCAGGCAGGAGGAGTCAATGGCGCAGAAAATCGAGGCCCCTGAGCGCAGGCAAGCCGCCGAACCCGAGCGGGAGCGTCCGAATCCTTGGCGGATCGCCCAGCAGCAATTCGACATCGCGGCCCGTGTGCTGGGGCTCGATCCCAGCATGGCCGGGGTCCTGCGGGAGTGCAAGCGCGAGCTGATCGTGACTTTTCCGGTGCTCATGGACGACCGCACCATCCAGATGTTCACCGGCTACCGGGTGCACCACAACGTCGACCGGGGCCCCGCCAAGGGCGGGATCCGGTATCACCCGGGCGTCAACATCGACGAGGTCAAGGCGCTCGCCATGTGGATGACCTGGAAGTGCGCGGTGGTAGGAATCCCCTATGGAGGCGCCAAGGGCGGCGTCACCGTCGACCCCAAGAAGCTGAGCCGCAACGAGCTGGAGAACCTGACCCGGCGGTTCACCAGCGAGATCAGCATCCTGATCGGGCCGGATCGCGACATCCCGGCGCCGGACGTGAACACCAACGCCCAGATCATGGCATGGATGATGGACACCATCAGCATGCACGCGGGTCACTCCGTGCCCGCCGTGGTCACGGGCAAGCCGCTGGGCATCGGCGGTTCCGAGGGCCGGCCGGAGGCGACTGGACGGGGCTGCCAGATCACCACCCTCGCAACCCTCAAACACCTCGGCATCCGGCCACAGGACGCCACCGTGGCGGTGCAGGGAGTCGGCAACGTCGGCTACACGACCGCCAAGCTGCTGCAGCAGTCCGGATGCAAGGTGATCGCCGTCAGCGATACCAACGGCGCCTGCTACAACGAGGGCGGGATCGACCTGGACGAGGTGGTCCGGGAGAAGGAGCTCAACGGCCGGCTGCGCCAGAAGGTCTGCCAGTTCATCAGCAACGACGAGCTGCTCGAGTTGCCGGTGACGGTGCTGGTGCCGGCGGCGCTGGAGAACCAGATCACGGCCCGCAACGCGAACCGGATCAAGGCCAGGATCATCTGTGAGGGGGCGAACGGTCCCACCACCCCGGAAGCCGACGAGATCCTTACCGACAAGGGGGTGTTCATCATCCCTGACATCCTGGCCAACGCAGGTGGGGTGACAGTCTCCTACTTCGAGTGGGTCCAGGACCTCCAGGAGTTTTTCTGGGACGAGCACGACATCAACGAGCGCCTGGAGCGGATCATGCTCCGCGCCTTCGACAACGTGCTCCGGGTGAGCCTGGACAAGAAGGTCAACATGCGCACGGCGGCCTACGTCCTGGCGGTCGACAAGGTGGCCCAGGCGACGACTATCCGGGGCATCTACCCGTAAGAGACTTACCGGGCGCATTTGCGGCTCGCGGACGGCCCGCGCGCGGCCCGGCCGCAGAATTCCAATGCGGCCGAGATGCCTGGCACGGGCCTGCTCGCCGCGCGCCCTGGCTCGCCACCGCTGACGCGGCGTCTCGCTCCTCAAGGCTCGGCGCTTCGCGCCTCGCCGTCTCAGGACTTGAGGTTGGCGACCACGGCCCCCGTCAGGGTCACGAGCTGGGCTGGGCTGATCGGGAACACGTGGTGAGGCGTGCCGGCCGCCGCCCAGACCTGGGCGTACTGGAGCAGGTCGCGATCGATGTAGGTCTCGATCGGATGGGGGAACCCGGCCGGGGGGACGCCCCCGATCGCATAGCCCGTGTAGCGGCGCACCGCCTCGGCATCGGCCTTGCGGCAGGCGGCGCCGGTGAGTCCCTCGAGAGCCGCCGGGTCCAGGCGGTTGGCGCCTGACACGAGCGCGAGCACCGGGCGGTCGCCGGCCAGAAATAGCAGGGACTTGACGATCTGGGCTACCGCGGTGCCGATCGCCGCGGCCGCCTCGGCCGCGGTCCGTGTCGAGTCCGGGAACTCGGTGACCTGGATCGACAGGCCGCGATCCTGCAGAGCTGCCCGGACCCGGTCCACCGAGGAAATCACGCTGCTCATGACTGCTGCTTCGCGATATAATGCCGAAAACCCAGCTGTTCGAGGACTACGCATACCTTGATTCGCCCGCTCCCGTCGCCGCGAGTGCCCAGCGCATGAGCGTGCGCACGCCGGAGCGGCCCGCCGCCGACCTGCTGGCGGAGACGCACGAGCTGGGCAGGTTCAAGCGGGCCCGACGGGCCTACGGATTCGACGAAGTGGCCCTGGTCCCGGGCGGCGTGACCATCAATCCTCAGGACGTCGATATAAGCCTCCGGCTGGGGCCGCTCACGCTGGCGCTCCCCATTCTCGCCGCCGCCATGGACGGCGTGGTCGACGTCCGCTTCGCCATCGAGATGGGCCGCCTGGGAGGGCTTGCGGTGCTCAACCTGGACGGGCTCCAGACCCGCTATGAGGATCCCGACGCGGTCCTGGCCGAGATCAGCCAGGCCACGGCGTCGCAGGTCAACGCCCTCCTCCAGCGCATCTACCGCGAGCCGGTACGGGAGTCCTTGATCGAGACCCGGATCCGGGCCGTCAAGGAGGCCGGCGTGCCGCTGGCCGTCTCCACGGTGCCGGCCCAGGCTGCGTCGCGCGCCCGCCTGGTAGAAGAAGCCGGCGCCGACTGCCTGGTCGTTCAAGGCACGGTCCTGACCGCCCGCCACGTATCCCGCTCCTACGCTCAGCTCTCGTTCTCGCGGCTCTGCGCCGGGCTCTCGATCCCGGTCATCGCCGGCAACTGCGTCGAATACCACACCGCGCTGGAGCTGATGGAGACCGGTATCGCCGGCATCCTGGTGGGCGTCGGTCCGGGCGCGGCCTGCACCACGCGGGGTGTGCTTGGCGTCGGCGTGCCGCAGGTCACGGCGACGAGCGACGTCGCGGCGGCGCGCGAGACCTACGTCCGCCAGCGCGGGCGGCGCGTCCTGGTCATCACCGACGGCGGGATGAGGGTCGGCGGGGACGTGGCCAAGGCATTCGCGGCCGGCGCGGACGCGGTCATGATCGGCTCGATCTTCGCAGGAGCCGAGGAGGCGGCGGGCCGGGGCAATCACTGGGGCATGGCCACGCCGGATCCAAACCTGCCCCGGGGTACTCGCATCAAGGTCTCCCGACGCGCCCCCCTGCGCGAGATTCTGACGGGACCGGCCCGGGTCGACGACGGGACCCAGAACCTTGCCGGGGCGCTGCGCTCGGCGCTGGGTGTCTGCGGCGCCAAGGACCTGCTCGACTTCCAGCAGACGGAGATGGTGATCGCGCCCGCGATCCAGAACGAGGGCAAACTCTCCCAGCAGGCCCAGCACGTGGGGATGGGCTCATAGCACTCGGCCGCCTCGAAGCCGGGACGCCGGCCGCCGCGGTCGCGGGCCGTCCGGGCCCCGCCGAGCTGGTCCTGGTGCTCGACTTCGGGTCGCAGTACAGCCAGCTGATCGCGCGGCGAGTGCGCGAGCAGGGCGTCTACTGCGAGCTGGTGCCGGGCACGACGCCCTGGCCGGCCCTCGAGGCCCGCAGGCCGCGGGCCCTGATCCTATCCGGTGGGCCATCCAGCGTCTACGATCCGGGAGCTCCGCTCTGCGACCCGGCCGCCCTGCGGTCCGGGGTGCCGGTGCTCGGCATCTGCTACGGCATGCAGCTGCTCGCCCAGCAGCTCGGTGGCCGGGTCCAGCGGGGGAGCCGTCAGGAGTACGGCCCGGCCACGCTCGAGGTCGACGACCCGGAAGCTCTCTTCCGCGACCTGCCCGGGGAGCTGCCTGTGTGGATGAGCCATGGCGATACCGTCCTGGAGGCGCCGGAAGGGTTCCGTCCGCTGGCCCACTCGGCCAACTCCGCGGTCGCGGCCATGGGCGACGGCCTCGGCCGCTACGGCATCCAGTTCCATCCCGAGGTCATCCATACCCCGCAGGGCAGCGCCATCCTGCGCAACTTCCTCTATGGCGTCGCCCAGCTGCATGGAGACTGGCGTCCGGCGGCGGTGATCGAGGAGGCGGTGGCGGCCATCCGCCGCCAGGTCGGCTCAGGCCACGTGCTCTGCGCCCTGTCGGGAGGTGTCGACTCCGCGGTCTGCGCCACTCTGGTCCATCGCGCGATACCAGGCCAGCTGACCTGCCTTTTCGTGGACAACGGTCTGCTCCGCCGGGACGAAGGGCGCCGGGTCGAGGAGGTCATGCACCGTCACCTCGGCATTCCCCTGCGCCGCGCCGACGCGGAGGATGCTTTCCTGCACGCCCTCGAGGGCGTGGTCGATCCGGAGGAGAAGCGGCGGAAGGTCGGGGCGACCTTCATCGCCGTCTTCGAAGCCGAGGCCCGCCGGCTCACCGGGGTGGACTTCCTGGCCCAGGGCACCCTCTACCCGGACGTGATCGAGAGCACGAGCCACGACACCGTGGGGGCGCAGCGGATCAAGACGCACCACAACGTCGGAGGCCTCCCCGTGGACCTGCGCTTCGAGCTGGTCGAGCCTTTGCGCTACCTCTTCAAGGACGAGGTGCGGGCCATCGGCACAGCTCTCGGACTGCCGGAGGACATGGTCCACAGGCAGCCCTTCCCCGGACCGGGCCTGTCCGTCCGCATCCTGGGCGAGGTCACTCGGGAGCGCCTGCAGACGCTGCGCGCCGCCGACTGGATAGTGGTCGACGAGATCAAGGCGGCCGGCCTCTATCGAGCGCTCTGGCAGTCATTCGCCATCCTGACCCCGCTGCAGAGCGTGGGCGTGATGGGCGACAACCGCACCTACGGCAACGTGGTCGCCATCCGAGCCGTGGTCAGCGACGACGGCATGACCGCTGACTGGGCGCGCCTTCCCTACGAGGTGCTGGCGAGGATGGCGTCGCGCATCGTCAACGAGGTGCCGGGGGTCAACCGCGTGGTCTACGACGTCTCCTCGAAGCCGCCGTCGACCATCGAGTGGGAATAGCCAGGAAAGGCATCGCCTGGAATGAAGGTCCTGGTCGTCGGCAGCGGCGCGCGCGAGCATGCGCTGGCCTGGAAAGCACTGCAGAGCCCGCTGACCGACGCCGTCTTCTGCGCCCCGGGTAACGCCGCCACCGCGGCCATCGCAGTCAACTGCCCGGTGCAGGCGACGGACGCCGAGCAGCTTGCCCGCCTCTGCCAGGAGCGGGAGGTCGACCTGGCCATCCTCGGGCCCGACGCAGCCATCGCGGCCGGGGCGGCCGACGCCATCGAGGCCCGAGGGTGTCTGGTGTTCGGCCCCACCACGGCCGCCGGGCGGATCGAGTCGAGCAAGGTCTTCGCCAAGGAGCTCATGGCGCGGGCCGGCGTCCCGACCCCGCCCTTTCATGCCTTCACCGACCGCGAGCGCGCCAAGGACTTCGTTCGGGGCGAAGGCCGGGCCTTCGTAGTCAAGGCGGACGGGCTGGCCAAAGGGAAGGGATCGATCGTGCCCTCGAGCCAGGAAGAAACCCTGGAAGCGATCGACACTCTGATGCTGGCGCGCTCGGTCGGCGCCGCGGCCGACCGGATCCTGCTCGAGGAGAGGATCGAGGGACGCGAGGTCTCACTTCTGGCGCTGGTCGACGGCTCGCGGTCTCACCCGCTGCCCCCGGTCTGCGACTACAAGCGAGCGCTGGAGGGGGACCGCGGTCCCAATACCGGCGGCATGGGCGCTTACTCGCCTCCGGGGTTCTTCACCCAGGCCGATGCCGAGCGCGCCTGCCGGCAGGTGATCGATCCGGTGGTGGCGGCGCTGGGGGAAGCCGGCGCGCCCTACCGCGGCTGCCTTTACGCCGGACTGATGCTGTCCGACGGTGGGGTCCAGGTCCTCGAGTTCAACGCCCGCTTCGGAGATCCCGAGGCCCAGGTCCTGCTGCCTCGCCTGGACGGGGACCTGATCCCGGCGCTCGAGGCGGCCGCCGCCGGCGACCTGGGTCGGGCAGCGCTCGACTGGCGCTCCCAGGCCAGCGTCGGGGTGGTGCTCGCATCGCGTGGATATCCGGGCCCGATGGTTAAGACCGGCCGTCTAATCAATGGCCTCTTCGCGCTCGAGCCCCAGGTCTATGCCTTCCATGCCGGAACCAGCGCCTCGCCGGCCGGCTACGAGACCTCGGGCGGCCGCGTGCTCACCATCGTGGCTCTGGGGGAGACTGTGGCCGCGGCCCGTGAGCGCGCCTATCGCAACCTGGAGCGGGTCAGCTTCGAGGGTATGACCTACCGAGCGGACATCGCCGAGCGCGAGGTCGCGGCGCAGGTCGTCGGATGAGCGACGCTGCATTGGTCGGCGTCGTGATGGGTAGCGAATCCGATCGCCCCACCATGCAGCGGTGTGTCGAGGTGCTCGACGGCTACGGCATCCCGCACGAGGTCGTGGTCCGCTCGGCGCACCGGGATCCGGAGGGCTGTCGCGCCTGGGCCTCCGAAGCCGAGGCGCGCGGGCTACAGGTTCTGATCGCGGCCGCTGGCGGCGCCGCGCATCTGCCCGGGGTGGTCGCCGCCTGGAGCCGCCTGCCGGTGCTCGGCGTGCCCATGTCGGCCGGGGCGCTGGGCGGACTCGACGCCCTTCTCTCGATGGCCCAGATGCCCGCGGGCATCCCGGTCGCCACGGTCGCCATCGGGGAGGCGGGCGCGCGCAATGCCGGGCACCTGGCCGCGGCCATCCTGGGCCTTTCGGATCCGGCGCTGCGGGACGCGATCACACGCCGGCGATCGGAGATGCGCGCCCGCTAGGTCTCCGGCAGAACGCGCAGGCCACGCGCGGTGACTGCCACAATAAGCCCGTGTCCCGGGTCCTGATCACTGAGACCGTGCTCCGTGACGCGCAGCAGAGCCTGTTTCAGGGTCGCCTCAAGCTGCAGCACGTGCTGCCCATCGCGGACACCCTGGACCGGGTTGGATATGAAGCGCTCGACGCCTGGGGTGGAGGGACCTTCGCCGCCTCGGTCCGCCTCCTGCACGAGGACCCGTGGCAGCGCCTGCGCGCGCTGCGCAAGGTGATCAGGAAGACGCCGCTGCAGATGCTGATCCGCGGGCAGACGCTGGTCACCACCCAGCACCAACCGGACGACGTCGTCCAGGCCTTCATCGAGCAGGCTGTCGAGAGTGGGGTTTCAGTGATCCGCACCTTCGACCCGCTCAACGACCTGCGCAACCTCGAGGTGCCCATCCGCGCCGCCAGGAAGGCCGGGGCGCGCGTGATCGGGGCGCTGGTCTACAGTCCGAGCCCGGTCCAGGACCAGGCCGATCTGGTCAAGCGCGCGGTCCGCCTGCGAGAGCTGGGCTGTCACGTCATCGGGCTCGAGGACGTCGCCGGCATCCTCGAGCCGGACAACGCCCGCAGCCTGGTGCGGGCGTTGAAGGAGAGGGTGCATCTCCCGCTCTCGATCCATTCCCACAGCACCACGGCCCTGGCGCCGATCGCCTATTACGCCGCGGCCGAGGCCGGCGCGACCGGCATGGACACCGCGCTCTCGGCGATGGCCTGGGGCGCCTCGCTGCCTGCCACCGAGACCATGGTCGCGAGCTTTCGCGGCAGCCCCCACGACACCCGCCTCGACCTCAGCCTGATCGGCCAGGCGAACCGGTATTTCGACGAGCTCCACGACGAGTACGCCGAGTTCCAGGACCCGATCGCCTTTCGCAACGACATCAACGCCCTCGACCACCAGCTCCCCGCTCCGGTGCTGGCCTCTCTGATCCGAACCCTGGTCGAGAGCGGAAAGCTGGACCGGTACGACCGCCTTCTCCACGAGCTGGTGGTGGTGCGCAAGGAGATGGGCTATCCGCCGATGGCCGCGCCCATCAACCAGATCGCCGCCCGCCAGGCCCTGGCGAACACTCTGGGCGGCCAGCGCTATGAGCGGATAGAGCAGCCCTTTCGCGACTACATCAAAGGACTCTACGGCTCCCCGCCGGGGAGCGTCGACCGCGACGTCCGCCGCCGCGCGCTGGGCAGCTCCGATCCGATCACCGTTCGCCCCGCCGACCTGCTCGAGCCCATGATGGAGCGCGCCCGGAAGGAGATGCGGCGCCTGGGACTCCCCCTGGCTGGCGACGACCAGGTGCTGACCTACGTGCTCTTCCCCGAGGAGGCGCCCGAGATCCTGCGTCCCACCGCGCGCGCGGAGGCGCCCCCGCCGCCGCCGGCCCGGACGGTCGAGCCCGATTCCGCTCCGGCGGCCGTCCAGGTCCCCAGCGAACCGCCCGCCGCGCCGGAGAGCACCGCGGTCCGGGAGCTCACCGTCGAGGTCGATGGGGAGACCTACCACGTCCGCGTACACGGGCTGGGGGCTCCGGCCCCGGCGCCGGCGGGCCAGCCTTCGGCCGCCGGGCAGTCCCGGCCGGGCGCCCAGGACGGCGCCGTCCAGGCGCCGATGCAGGGGCTGGTGGTCAAGATCAGGGTCGGTCCCGGCGACCACGTCAAGCTGGGCGACGTGGTCGTGGTTCTGGAGGCGATGAAGATGCAGAACGACATCCAGTCTTCCTTGACCGGAACCGTCCGTGAGGTGCTGGTCAAGGAGGGTGCGGTGGTGGCGATCAACCAGGTGCTGATGACCATTGGCTGAGGCGCCCATCCGTAAGGTCCTGGTCGCCAACCGGGGCGAGATCGCGCTGCGGGTGATGCGGACCTGCCGCGAGATGGGGATCCCCACGGTGGCGGTCTTCTCCGAGCCGGACCGCCGCGCGCCCCACGTCTACTTCGCGCAGGAGCGCCAGGAGCTGAGCGGCCGCTCGCCGCGCGAGGCGTACCTGGACGTCGATCAGCTGATCGACGTGGCCCGGCGCACGGGAGCGGACTCGGTCCACCCGGGGTACGGCTTCCTGTCCGAGAACGCCGGCTTCGCCGAGGCCTGCGAGGCGGCGGGCCTGGTCTTCATCGGGCCGAGCGGGGCGAGCATGCGGGCCATGGGCGACAAGGTCGAGGCCCGCCGGCGCATGGAGGCGGCGGGGGTGCCGATCGTGCCGGGCACGGCCGGCCTGAAGGACGAGGCGGCGGCGCAGGCCGCGGCCGCGCGCTTCGGCTACCCGGTCCTGCTCAAGGCGGCCGCGGGCGGCGGCGGCATCGGGATGCGGATCGTTCAGGAGGAGAAGGACCTGCCGGCGGCGTTCGAAGCCTGCCGGCGCGCGGCCCTGTCTTCCTTCGGCGACGGCACGGTCTACCTCGAGCGCTACCTGGAGCAGCCGCGCCACATCGAGATGCAGATCCTGGCCGACACCTACGGCACCACGCTGGCGCTGGGCGAGCGGGAGTGCTCGATCCAGCGCCGCCACCAGAAGCTGGTCGAGGAGGCTCCGGCGCCGGGGCTGCCGCAGGCGCGGCGGCAGGCGATGTCCGAAGCCGCGGTCCGGGCGGCCCGGGCGGTCGGCTACCGGAACGCGGGCACGATCGAGTTCATCGTCTCCGGCGAGGATTTCTACTTTCTCGAGATGAACACCCGGCTCCAGGTCGAGCATCCGATCACCGAGACCGTACTGGGAATCGACCTGGTACGCGAGCAGATCCGCATTGCCGCCGGCGACCGGCTCGACCCGGAAGCGCACGTCCCGAGAGGACATGCGATCGAGTTCCGGATCAACGCCGAGGACCCGACCCGGAACTTCCTCCCCGCTCCGCGCCGAATCCGGCGCTACGCTCCGCCCAGCGGACCGGGGGTGCGAGTCGATGCCGGAATCCGCCCCCACCAGGAGGTATCGCCGCACTTCGATCCGCTGCTGGCCAAGCTGATCGTCTTCGGGGCCACCCGCCAGCAGGCGATCGAGCGCGGACGGCGGGCGCTCGAGGAGTTCGTGCTCACCGGACCGGCGACCACCATCCCCTTCCATCGGGCGCTCCTCGAGGAGCCGGATTTCCTCGAGGGCCGGATCTCGACCCACTTCATCGCCGACCATCCGGCGCTGATGGAGAGGACCGGGGCCTTCGCCCGGCAGCCCTCACCTCTCGAGCCGCTCTACGGCAACGGTGAGCTGGCGGCGATCGCCGCCGCGGCGGCGGTCAGCCAGCCCTGACCACGATCGGCGACGTGTACTGCTGGCTCAGAGGCTGCTGCTTGTAGTCCTTGACCGCGGTGGTCACCACCAGCTGATAGTCCCCTGGCGTCAGCTTGACCGTGACGGTCGCGACCTGGGCCTCCTGGTCGTAGGCGACCGAGGCGACCTTCTGGATCACGCCGGTCGAGTCCCGGATCAGGATCGAGCTGTCGTTCACGGTCTCGACCGCGAGGTCGGAGTCGAAGTGGACCAGTATCTGCTGGCCGGACGGGTCGGCGCGCAGCTCGACGGCGACTACGGAAGGACCGCCCTGGCGAAGCGAAACCGAGGGGCCGGCCGCGACCTTGTCGATCAGGAACCGCTTGTCGTGGCGCACGACCGTGAGGTTCTCTTCGTGGAATCCGGTCTCCGTCTTGCCGCTGGCCTCGACGATGCGCACCCCGATCAGAAAGCTCTGCGGGTTGGCGGCGGCAAGCTGGACGGTGACTCGATACCAGCGCGCGAAATGCCCGCCCGCTGCCGGGGCCAGCAGTCCGAGGCCCCCGCCGTAGGCGTTCAGGGCGTCATTTCCCAGCTGCGACTGGGCGCCGGCCGAATCCTTGCCCAGCCGCGCGTCCATGAAGGTCGTGACCACGGCGATGGCGCTCTGCTGCGCCAGGTCCAGGTCGGACAGGGCTCCGACCTTGACTGTCGCCACCCAGAGCGCTGACCGGCCTGTCTCGTCGCGCCGGGTGAAGAGGACCGTGCGGCCGTCGGGCGACCAGTCGAGGGCTTCGTAGCCGGATCCGCCGAACTGGCGCGGGCTGCCGCCTGCGGCGTCGATCAGGAAGGCCTGCGAGGTGGTCGCCGCTCCCGGCGTGGCGGAGCGGCTGGCAAAGAGGAGAGAGACGGCGTCGGGGGACCAGTTGATGCTGCCCCAGGAGTCGCCGGGCTGGGAGGCGGCGAGCTTGAGCGCGGTCGGCGAGCCTGCCTTCAGGACCCATAGCTCGCTGGCCTGGGAGCGGCGGACCACGAAGGCCAGATCGCCGTGCGAGGACCAGCTGAAGCCGGTGGCTCCGGCGGTCAGGGCGGTGGACCCTCCGGCCGTGAGGTCGTAGACGGCGGAGCCGCTCGGCCCCTCGACCGCCAGGCGGCGGCCGTCGGGTGACCCCGCCACCCCGCCGCTGACGGCGATCAGGGCGGTGGAGACGGCATTGCCCTGCAGGTCGACCAGGTGGAAGACACCGCCGTCGACGTAGCCGACGCGGTCGCTGCCGACCCAGACCGGTTCTGCCTGGGGAGCGGCCGTGACCGTGGCCAGCTGGGTGGCCTCCTCCCCGGTGGCGCTGCTGACCGTCTCCATCAGCGCGTAATGATCACCGGCGCGATGCCAGAAGGCGATCCGGCCGTCCTGGGGCGCCACGACCGGGGTGATCACGTCCTCGGCGATCCTCCGGATGAACAGGCCTCGAGGGCTCAAGAGCCAGAGATCCATCCCGCTCGAAGAGCCGGAGACGGCGGCCGGCGAGGTCGAGGCCGCGGCCGACCCCGAGGCGGAGGCTCCGGGAGCCGGGCGCTCGCCGGGCCGGGGACTGGTGGCCACGATCTGCCCGTCGCCGCTCCAGACCGCCGTCCCGAACGTCCCCGGATCGGCCAGGCGGCTGTCTCCGAGGAAGGTCAGGTTGGCGCTGGCGAAAGAGGACGCCGACACCGGAGGCGGCGGGGAGGGCGCTGTCACGAAGCGGACGATCACCGGCGTGGGGGAGGGCTTGGGCGGCGCGGGCGCCACGCTCACGCTCGGCCGGGGCGCTGCCACCGGAGCCGGCCGGAGCTCGACGGTGTAGCTCGTGTTCGCGGCCAGCTGGTGGAGCGGGGTTACGACCAGGGTCTGGCCCTCCCACCGGGTTGTGTACCGGGTGGCGGGCTGGATCGCGATCGAGGCCTCGACCGCGCTGTGGTCCACCGGGCTGCTGAAGTCGATGCGGATCTCGTCGGCGGCCACGTTGGTCTTATCGCTCAGGGGCGAGGTCACGCGGACCGCCTGCTCCGGCGCGCTGCCGGGCTGGTGAACGTACAGCTCGTAGCCCAGTACCAGGATGAAGGCGGCGGCGACCGCCGCCAGCGCCGGCACCGGCCCGATGCCCAGCCCAAGCCTGCTGAACCAGGACTGGCGGGGCGCCGGCTGAAGCGTCCGCCGGGCCTCGGCCATCAGCTTGCTGCGCAGGTAGCTCGGGAAGTGGGGATCGAGTGGGGGCGAGGCGGGCCGGGAGGTCTTGAGAAGCCGGACGACCTCCAGGTCCGCCCGGTCCTTGAAGAGCTCCTCGAGCTCGGGATCACGCTCGGGCATCAGGAGACCTCCACCTCCAGGGCAGGCAGCTCCCGGCGCAGCCGCTCCACACCCCGGTGGAGCAGGAGCTTGACCGCCCCCGAGCTCTTTCCCAAGATGCGCGCGATCTCGTCGATCTTGCGATCTTCACCGAACTTGAGCACCATCGCCGCCCGCTGCTGCCGGGGCAGCTGGTCTATGGCCGCCCAGATCCGCCGGCTGCGGTCGCGCCGGACCACCTCGTCCAGCACCGCCGGGGCGTTGTCCTGCAGCGGCGCCGCATCCTCCAGCTCCAGCTCGCCACGCTGCCCGCGGTAATGGTCCGCGACCGCGTTGAGGGCGATCTGGTAGAGCCAGGACGAGAAGGGATGGCCCGTATAGGTGTACCTCTTGATGTTTTTCAGCGCCTTGAAGAAAACTTCGCTCGTCACGTCCTCCGCCAGCGATTGCTCTCGAACTCGGGAATAGGCGAAGCGGTAGATCTGGGGGAAATAGCGGTCGTAGAGGGCCCCGAAAGCCTCGGGGTCGCCCTGCGCCCGTTCGACCAGCTCCCGTTCGCTTTCATTCCCGCCTGGCATTAGGCTCCCCCGCCGGGCGCCTGCCATGGAGAACGAGAGGCGCCGCAGGATGGTTACGTCGCCCGCCACTGTAGCAAGATTGGCTTAAAGCAAATGGGGAACGGCGCAGGTGAGCCGTTATAATGCGCCAATCACCGACGGCCCGCCACCCAAAAGGAGACCTGCCGCCGTTTGATCCCTCGATACGCTCATCCGGAGATGAGCGAAATCTTCTCTCCACAGACGAGGTTCCGGCTGTGGCTCGAGATCGAGCTGCTCGTCTGCGAGGGATGGGCGCAGCTGGGCGACGTCCCGGCTGGGGCGATGCTGAGCCTGCGGAAGGCGACGGTGGATCCCGATCGGGTCGCGGCCCTGGAGGAGCGGGTCGGGCACGACGTGATCGCCTTCCTGGACGCCGTCTCGGAGTCGCTGGGCGACGAGGCGCGCTATCTGCACCGGGGCCTCACCTCTTCGGACGTGCTCGACACCGCCCTGGCGCTGCAGCTCCGCCGGGCCTGCGACCTCCTGCTTTCCGACCTGGCGGCGCTGCAGGCGGCGATCAGCAGGCGCGCCATCGAAGAACGCGACACGCTGATGGTGGGAAGGACCCACGGCGTCCACGCCGAGCCGGTGACCTTCGGGTTCGTGCTCGCCGGCTGGTTCGACGAGCTGGAGCGGGGGCGTCGCCGGCTCGAGGCTTCGCGGCAGGAGATCGCAGTGGGCAAGCTGGCGGGAGCGGTGGGAACCCATGCCACCGTCGATCCTCGGGTCGAGGAGCATGCCCTCGATCGATTGGGACTGGGGGTGGCGCCGGTGGCGACTCAGATCCTGGCCCGGGACCGGCATGCGGCACTCTTCGCGACCCTGGCGGTGCTCGCCGGGACGCTGGAGAAGTTCGCCACCGACGTCCGGTTGTTGCAGCAGAGCGAGGTCTCCGAGGTGCGCGAGCCGTTCGGCGCCGAGCAGAAGGGATCCTCGGCCATGCCCCACAAGCGCAATCCGATCCTCAGCGAACGCATCTGCGGTCTGGCCCGGACCGTGCGGGGATACGCGCAGGTCGCCTTCGAGAACCAGGCCCTGTGGCACGAGCGCGACATCAGCCACTCCTCGGCGGAGCGGATCATCGTCCCCGACGCCTTCATACTCATCGACTACATGCTTCGCCTCATGAGCAGCATCGTCGAGGGCATGACGATCGACCGCCTCCGGATGAGGGCCAACCTCGATCGCAGCGGTGGAGTCGTCTTCTCGCAGCGGGTGTTGCTGGAGCTCGTCGACAGGGGAATGCCCAGGGGCGACGCCTACCGCGTGGTCCAGCGGGCGGCGCTCGCGGCCCTCGACGGCGAGGGTGATTTTCGGAGCCTGGTCAGCCAGACGCCCGAGGTTCGCTCCAGGGTCGACGCTTCCCAGCTCGCGGCATGCTTCGATCCCTCCTTCTACCTGCGGCGTCTCGACGTGACCTATGACCGGCTGGGACTCTGCGCTCCCGTCGAGGCCGCCCGCTCGTGACCGCCACCTTCAGCACGCGGCTGGCCCTGCAGCTCCACGCCCGGGGCAAGGTCCGCGATACCTACAGCTTGCCGGACGGGGAGCTGCTGATGGTAGCGACCGACCGGCTTTCGGCCTTCGACGTCGTGCTTCCCACTCCCATTCCCGACAAGGGCCGGGTGCTGACCCAGCTGTCGCTGTACTGGTTCGGGCAGACGCGCGCCCTGGTCGAGAATCACCTGTGCGCCGAGCAGCGGATCCAGCCCGAGCTGCTGGCGGAGCAGGCCGACCTGGCCGCGCGCTGCATGCGGGTCAGGCGCGTCGATCCGATTCCCTACGAGTGCGTGGTCCGCGGCTACCTGGCGGGATCCGGCTGGAAGGAGTACCGGGAAGGCGGGACCATCGGCGGCGACCCGCTGCCGCGTGGGCTGCGCGAGAGCGAGCGGCTACCCGAGCCGATCTTCACGCCGGCGGTCAAGGCCCAGACCGGGCATGACGAGAACATCTCGCGCGCCGAGCTTTCCGCCCGGGCCGGCGTCGAGCTGGCCACCGAGCTGGAGCGGGTGAGCCTGGCGCTCTACCGGCACGGAGCCGACCACGCGGAATCCCGAGGCTTGATCCTGGCCGATACCAAGTTCGAGTTCGGCCGGCTCGACGGGCGGCTGATCCTGATCGACGAGCTGCTGACTCCGGACTCCTCACGCTTCTGGGACGGGGAACGCTATCGGCCGGGCACGACGCCTCCTTCCTTCGACAAGCAGTACGTGCGCGACTACCTCGAGCGTATCGGGTGGAACAAGCAGCCCCCCGGCCCCTCTCTCCCTGAGGAGGTGGTGGCCGGGACGCGGTCACGCTATCTCGAAGCCTGGCATCGCCTGGCAGGGCAGCTTGTAC
>Ga0209577_10001287_pt1 | contig 24974 bp, 22 predicted proteins | sample GraSoiAngelo_109_FD_185874 | JGI IMG/M metagenome (GOLD analysis project Ga0209577, IMG submission 185874) | Grasslands soil microbial communities from the Angelo Coastal Reserve, California, USA - 14_0903_12_20cm (SPAdes) (version 2) | ecosystem: Environmental > Terrestrial > Soil > Grasslands...
ACACCTGGCTGACGCAGGCGGTGGCGACCTTCCCCGCGGAGCCGACGCCCGAGAGCCTGGCACCGACCGTGCCCGCGCCCCCCGGCAACCCCGCGCCGCCGCCGAAACGACCGCCGCGAGGCTAGACCTCCGACTCATCGAGCAGCGGCTCGATGAGGGCGAGGAGCTTGTCGAGCGCACCGCGGTTGCTGTCCACGCAAGCGCGTCCGGCCGCGCCCATCCGGGCCCGGGCCGCGGGGTCGGCGAGCAGCGCGCTCACGCGAGCGCGCAGCCCGGCGGCGTCCCGCACCACTTCGGCGGCTCCGCGCGCGATGAGGAGTTGCGCGATCTCTTCGCTGTTGGTGTTGTAGGGGCCGGTGAGAATCGGAAGCCCGAGAGCTGCGGGCTCGAGCAGGTTGTGGCCGCCGACCGGCGCGAGGCTCCCTCCGACGAAAGCGAGATCCGCGGCGGCGTAGAAATCGAGGAGCTCGCCGAGCGTGTCGAGCAGCAGCACCTCGCAATCGGGCGCGGCGGCAGGAGCCTCCGAGCGGCGCGCGTAGCGCATGCCGGCGCGGGCGAGCGTACCGGCAACCTCGGCGAAGCGCTGCGGATGGCGCGGCGCGATCACGAGCAGCGCGCCCGGGTGCGCCGCATGCACCCGCCGCTGTGCCTCGATGATGGCCTGCTCCTCGGCCCCGCCGTGCGTGCTGCCCGCCACCCACAGCGGCCGCTGCGGCGCGTACTGCTCCCGCAACCGCGCCCCGCGCTCGAGGGTGCCGGGCGGCAAATCGAAATCAAACTTGAGGTTGCCGGTCACGTGGGTGCTGGCCGGATCCGCGCCGAGGGCGCGAAAGCGATACGCATCCCCCGCACCCTGCGCCGCCACCACACGAGCCTCGGACAGCGTGGCGCGGAACAGCGCGCCGAGTCGCCGATAGCGACCGACCGAGCGCTCCGAGACTCGTGCGCTCGCCAGCACGAGCGGCACGCGACGCCGGCCGCACTCGCGGTACAGGTTCGGCCACAGCTCGGTCTCGAAGATCACCGCGAGTCGCGGCTCGACGCGGGCGAAGAAGCGCCGCACGGCGCCCGGGGTGTCATAGGGGAGGTAGCGCACCTGCGCGCTGTCGCCGAACAGCGCCCGCGCGCGCGCCGCACCGGTGGGCGTGAAGGTGGTGACGGTGAGCGGCAGGTGCGGATGGCGCCGGGCGAGGGCGCTCACCAGCGGCGCGCAGGCCTGCACCTCGCCGACCGACACCGCGTGCATCCAGACCCCAAGCGGGGCGAGCCGTGCGCCGAAGCCGAAGCGCTCGCCGAAGTCGTGCCAGTAGCTGCGGTCGCGGAGCCCGCGCCACAGAAGCATCGTGGAGACGAGCGGAGCGGCGAGATATACCGCGAGCAGGTAGACGAATCGCACGCCGCTCCCGCGCCTCTTCAGGACGGCGCCGCCGCCGCGCTCGCTGCGGCCTCGCGGTAGCCGTCGAGCAGTCCCTGCCAGTCCGCCTCGCTGAAACGGTCCGCCGGCAGCGCCCACGTGACCTTCTCGAGCGAGCGGCGCAGTCTCACCAGGCCGGCGTCGCACCAGAGCCCCCGCCGGCGCAGCTCCCCGCGGTCGAAGTCGATGAGGTACACGGCCTCTTCGCTCAGCAGCACGTTGTGCGCGTTGAGATCCCTGTGGCACACGCCGAGGTCGTGGAATCTGCGGACGCAGCGCCCGATGGAGATCCAGGTGAGCACCGAGAGCGCTCCCTTGCGCAGGCATTCGGCGAGCGAGCCGACTACGGCCACCCGCTCGGTGAGGAGGTCGCCCGTGTAGGTGAGGCCGCGATGGCGGTAGCGCGCGGCGAGCGGCGCCGGCACCGGCAGCCCCGCACGATGCAGACGGTACGTGAGCTGCCATTCCTCGAACGGCCGGGTGTTCTCTGCGCCCCGCCAGATATACTTGTCGGCCGCGAGGTGCGCGATCAGCCCGCCGCGCCGGTAGTGGCGCAGCACGAAATGCCTGCCCGCGGACTTCACGAAATGCGTCGTGCCCCGGCCGCGCGCGGCGCCGTCGAGCTCGCCGCGCTCCTCCCAGTACTTCGGATCGAACCAGCCCGGATTCAAATTGCCGACGCGCGAGGCGTCATATAGCATGGCGCCGCCCTCGAGCTCGTGTTGCTTTACCTCGGGGCCCAGCGGCCAGCGCCCGCTCATGAACCCTGCTCCATGATCCCGTCCCGGGCCGAACCGCCGCGTACTCTTTGCATCCTCAGGCTCTCGGCGATCGGCGATACCTGCCACGTCGTGCCGGTGGTGCGCACGCTGCAGCAGGCGTGGCCCGCGACGCAGTTGACCTGGATCATCGGCAAGACCGAAGCGCGCCTCATGAGCCTCATCGAGGGCGTCGAGTTTATCACCGTGGACAAGAGCGCAGGCCTCGGCGCGCTCGCGGCGCTGCGCAGGCAGCTGCGCGGCCGGCGCTTCGACGTGCTGCTGCACATGCAGTTGGCGCTGCGCGCGAGTCTCGTGGCGGCGTGCGTGCCGGCGACCCTAAGGCTCGGCTTCGATCGCGCGCGCGCCCGCGAGCTGCAGTGGCTGTTCACCAATGCGCGCATCGCCCCGCGCGCGCGCGAGCATGTGCTCGACAGCTTGTTCGGATTTGCGGTCGCGCTCGGCGTCGGCGAACGGCTGCTGCGGTGGGATCTGCCGCTGCCGAGCGCGGCGCGCGCCTACGCCGAGCGGCTGATACCCGACACCCGTCCGACGCTCGTCATCAATCCGTGCTCGCGGCACGTGCGGCGCAACTGGCCTCCCGCGCGCTTCGCGGCGCTCGCCGAGCACGCCGCCGGCCGCCTGCGGATGCGCGTGATACTCGCCGGCGGCCCGAGCGAGCTCGAGCGGCGCACGGGCGCCGAGATCGAGCGCGCCTGCTCCGCGTCTCTCATCAACCAGATCGGCAAGGACACCCTGCCGGAGCTGCTCGCGCTGCTCTCGCGCGCGACGGTGCTCGTGAGCCCGGACTCGGGCCCGGTGCACATGGCGACCGCGGTGGGCACGCCGGTCGTGGGGCTCTACGCCGCGACCAACCCGGCGAGGAGTGGCCCCTACCTGTCGGGCCGCTGGTGTGTGGATGCCTATCCGCGGGCGGCGCGCGCCTTCCGTGGCTGCGATCCCGCCGAGCTCCCGTGGAACCACAAGATCGAGGAGCCGGGCGTGATGGACCTGATCGGGGTCGATGAGGTCGCCGCGAAGCTCGATCAGTTGCTAGGATCGCGCCCATGAAGGACATCCTGGTCCCCATCTCACCGGGAGAACTGCTCGACAAGATCACCATCCTGAGGATCAAACAGGCTCGCATCCTCGATCCCGGCAAGCTCGCCAACGTGAAGCTGGAACTCGCGCTGCTCGAGCAGACCTGGCGCGACCGCGGCGGCGGGAGCCACGACCTCGCTCGGGATGAGCGCGCGCTCGAGGACGTCAACGAGCGACTGTGGGATATCGAGGACCGCATCCGCGACAAGGAGGCGAAGCAGAGCTTCGATCGCGATTTCATCGAGCTGGCGCGCGCCGTGTACGTCTGCAACGACGAGCGCGCCGCGATCAAGAAGCGCATCAATCTGCAGCTCGGGTCGCGCCTCGTCGAGGAGAAGTCCTACAAGCCGTACCGCTAGGGCACCCCCCGGAAATCAAGCATCACGCGAGCTGCGCCCTTCGGACGTGCGCCCGCGTCAGCGCTTCAGCGTGTACTCGGCTCCGCAGTACGGACACTTCGCCCAACCGCTCTCCTCGACGGCTAAATACACGCGCGGATGCGAGTTCCAGAGGTACATCTGCGGCATCGGACAGCTGAGCGGCAGGTCCTCGGGGCCGATCTCGTATTGATTCTGCGCGTTGGGCTCGATGAGGGGCTGGGTCGTCGCGACCATGGGCGTTGGACGGGCGTTGCATGCGACCGGCGGCCGGGAGGCGGGAATTATACCCGCGCGAGCGCGTCTCAAAGCGGCCATCGCGCCGCGCGCCTCAAGCGGCCATCGTGGCATTCCACAGCCGCGTCACCTCCTCGCGCAGCTCGCGGAACTCCGCCGCCGGTACGATCGGCGCCGCGCCGTCGAGGGCCAGGTGATGGGTGCGGGCGCGGTAGGCGCGGTACGCGCGGGTGAGGAGATCCACGCTCGCCTGCGGAACCAGGTCGGCCGACGCCACCGACTCGAGCTGGCGGATGGTGTCGGAGTACATCGCCACCGGCGGATACTCGGCGGCCCACTTGAGCGCCCAGTACTGGGCGAGAAACTCGATGTCGGCGATCCCTCCGGGATCCTGCTTGATGTCGAAGCGCAGCGCATCGCCCCGGGAGAGCTCGCGGCGCTGCCGCTCGCGCATGCTGCGCACCTGCTCGCGCAGGCGCTCGCGGCGCACGTGGCGGGAGAGCACCTCGAGCCGCACCCGCTCGAAGCGTGCGCGCAGCTCCGGCGAGCCTGCCACGGCGCGCGCGTGCAGCAGCGCCTGGTGCTCCCAGGTCCACGCCTCCTCGCGCTGGTAGTCGGCGAACGCGTCGATGTTGGTGACCAGCAGCCCTCCCTTGCCGCTCGGCCGCAGTCGCACGTCGACCTCGTAGAGCCGGCCGGCGGCGGAGTGCATGGTCAGGAGGTGCACGATGCGCTGCGCGAGCCGCACGAAGAACAGCTGGTTGTCGATGGGGCGCGCGCCGGTGGTCTCCTGCCGCTCGCCCTGCGAGTCGTGCAGGAACACCAGATCGAGGTCGGAGGAGTAGCCGAGCTCGATTCCGCCGAGCTTGCCGTAGCCGACGGCGCAGATGTTCACGGCGCGCGCGCTATCGGCGTCGCCGCATCGTGGCAGGCCGAACTGCGCTGTGATCTGCCGCCAGCCGAGATCGAGGGCGCGCTCGACGATGAGCTCGGCGATGTCGGTGAGCCGGTCTGACACCTGCATGAGAGGCAGCGCCCCGGTGAGATCGGCGACGGCGACGCGAAACAGCGCCGCCCGCTGGAACTGCCGCAGCGCCTCCACCTGCTGCTCGGGGTCTTCCTCGCGCAGCTGCTCCAGGCGCGATTCGAGCTCGCGCTCGAATCCTGCGCGGTCCGGCGGCGGCGTCTGCAGCCGCTCGTCGATCAGCTCATCGAGCAGCAGCGGGTGTGCGGCGATCTGCGCCGCGAGGAACTCGCCGTGACCGCAGAGCTCCACGAGGCGCGCCCGAGCCGCGGCGTTCTCCTTCAGCAGCGCGAAGTATGCCGAGCGCTTGCCGGTCGCCTCGATGATCGCAAGGATGCGCCGCAGCACCGGCAGCTGCGCGCCGCTGCGCGAGACGTCCGCGAGCAGCGCCGGCAGCAGGGCCTGGAGGCGTTTGCGTCCCGGCTCATCGAGCCTGCGCACCAGCGACGAGGAGCGCAGCTCGAGCAGCAGCCGCGCGGCCTCCGCGCTGTCCTCGAAGCCGGCGCCCGCGAGCGCCTCCGCGAGCGCCGCGGTCTCGGCCTGGCTGTCCCAGAACCGTCCGAGATCGATGCGCACCGCGCCCTCATCGGGCTCCGCCCCGCCGAACACCACCAGGCGGAAGTGCCGCGTGACCCGCCCGCGGTGCTCATCGAGCTCGGCGAGGACTGCCGGCCAGTCGCGCGAGCCCATGGCGAGCGCGATGCGCTCGCGGGAGAGGGCCTCCGCGGGCACGCGGTGCACTTGGGCGTCGGCGAGCATCTGCAGGCGATTCTCGAGCCGGCGGAGGAAAGTGTAGGCGGCCCCGAGCTCCTCGGCGGCCTGCCGCGGAAGCAGGCGCGTCTCGCCGATGCGCGCGAGAGCGGCGAGGAGCGAGGGCGTCTGCAGGCGCCGGTCGCGCCCGCCCCGCGTGATCTGCAGCGCCTGGACGATGAACTCGATCTCGCGGATGCCGCCGGGTCCGAGCTTGATGTGGTCGGCGAGCTCGCGCCGCTGCATCTCGCGCTCCATCAGCGCCTTCATGTCGCGCAGGCTCTCGAACACCCCGTAGTCGAGATAGCGCCGGTAGACGAACGGGCGGATGGCGGCCGCGTCGATCTCGCCATAACGCTCAGCGCTCGTGACCGGGCGGGCCTTGACGTACGCATAGCGCTCCCAGTCGCGTCCGTGGCGCGGCAGGTAATCCTCGAACGAGGCGAAGCTCGAGACGAGCGGACCGGAATCCCCGAAGGGGCGCAGCCGCAGATCGACGCGCAGCACGAAGCCCTCGGGGGTCGGCGTTTCGAGGAGACGCACCAGCGCCTGCCCGAGGCGGGTGAAGAACTCCTCGTTGGCAATGCTGCGCGGGCCGTCGGTCTCACCGTGCTCCGGGAACAGCAGCACCAGATCGACGTCGGAGGAGAAATTGAGCTCGCCCCCGCCGAGCTTGCCCATGCCGATGACGACGAGCGGCTGAGCCTCGCCGCCCGCGGAGCGCGGCTCGCCGTAGCGCGTCACGAGTGCGCGACGGGCGTAGCCGAGCGCGGCGGCGATCGCGGCATCCGCGAAGGCGGTGAGATCGCCGAGCGTCTCGGTGAGGTCCGCCCAGCCGGCGAGATCACGCCAGGCGATGCGCACGAGCTCCCGCCGCCGCCAGCGGCGCAGCTCGGCGAGGAAGCTCGCCTCGGGCGCCGCCGGATCCGCGGGCAGTGCGGGAGCGCGCGCGGCGAAGTCCTCCGCCCCCAGGCGCCGCTCGAGATCGCCGCTCTCGATGAGGCCGGCAAAGACTTGCGGGTCACGCGCGCAGGATTGCGCCACGAAGTCGCTCGCGCTGAAGACCGCAGCAATCGAGTCGCGAACGGTGAGCGGCGCTCCCCCGAGCGCCTCTCTCGCGACGTCGCTGGCGTTGAGCGCTTCGAGCGACCCTGCAACGACCGCGGCCAGCTCGGCGCTGAACGGAGGTTCCCGACCCCCGCGGGTCAATTCCAGATGTTGCCCCCGAGATCGTGGAACGAGGCGCTGTCGGCCCGGCGGCTGAGGCCCCGGAAGCGCGTGGACGTCGCATACACCTGCGCGCCCTCGGAGGCATCGATGGCCGCGGCGTCGCCCTCGATCAGGCTGTTGTCGATGTGCACGTTGGCGGCGCGCGCCGACACCCCGACCCCGGTGGCGCTGATGTGACTGTTGGTGATGTGAATCTCGCAGCCGTCCTGGGCGCTCACCGCGTCGCCGTCGAATTCGAGATTGCGATTGTCGATGTGCAGGAGGCGCTGGCCCTGGCACACGATCGGCTCATGCCGACGCTCGATGGCGGCGCTCGTGACGGCGGTATCGCGCAGCCGCCCGCCTGCGGCGGGCGCCGGGGCTGCGGACGCCTTGATGCTGTAGCCCGGTCCGGACTTCAAGACCCGTCCGCCGGGCGCCTCCACCCTCGCCCTGGCCGGCGCGCGCTCCGCGGGCCGCGCGGGCTCGGTGCTGGATGGCTCGGGGGCTGCGGCCTCGTCGGCGCGGGCCGCGCCGGTGTCGGCGCCGAGCGGCTCTGCGGAGGCCGCCGGGCCCGCCGGGGCGGCGGGCGCCGCCTGGGGGGCCGCCTTCGCGGACGCGGAGCCCGTCGCCGGCGCCGCCACGCCGGCGATCAGCTGGTCCGCACGCACCACGCGCAGCTCGCCCGTGTCCTTCATCCGCACGGTGAAGGTGCGGCTCTGCTCGTCGGCCGCTACGACTTCGAACGCAGCGTTCCGCTCGAGGGCCGACCGCGCCCAGCTCATCTCGCCTTCACCCTGACGTGCGCACGCAGCGAGCGCCAGGAGTGCAATGCACGCCGGAGCTCGCAGGGCCCGGTACCGGACAGTAGCCATGGCTTGGCCTCCTTTGCCTCCGGACGATAAACCCGCGCGGGGGTGCGTGGAAGTAGGTGCACTGCGACATGGCGACGAAAAAAACAGGCCCCTGTACAGGGGCCTGCGAGGAATGCGCGGAATAGGGGGTCTTGTTCCGCGGCTTTCGGGGAAGTGCCCGGATGAGATCCGGGCACGACCCTTAACTGTTATGTAAAGCGTATCGGCTGCTGATTGCGGAATCGATACCTCTTTAGAGGGGGCGTTACATGTCCATTCCGCCCATGCCGCCCGGCGGGCCGCCGTGGCTGTGCTCCTCCTCCTTCGGAGCCTCCGCAACCATGACCTCGGTCGTGAGCAGCAGTCCCGCCACCGAGGCGGCGTTCTGCAGCGCCAGGCGCGCCACCTTGGTCGGATCGAGGATGCCCTCCTCGAGCAGATCCCCGTACCTGCCGGTAGCGGCGTTGTAGCCGAAGGCGCCCTTGCCTTCCTTCACGCGGTTGAGAACCACCGCGGCGTCCTCGCCGGCGTTGTCGACGATCTGGCGCAGCGGCTCCTCGATGGCGCGGGCGAGAATGCGGATGCCGACCGCCTGGTCCTCGTTGGCGGCCTCGAGCTTCTCGAGCACCCTCTGCGTCCGCAGCAGCGCCACGCCGCCGCCCGGCACCACGCCTTCCTCGACCGCGGCCCGGGTCGCATGCAGCGCGTCCTCGACGCGCGCCTTCTTCTCCTTCATCTCGATCTCGGTGGCCGCGCCCACCTTGACGAGCGCGACACCGCCGGAGAGCTTCGCCACGCGCTCCTGCAGCTTCTCCTTGTCGTAGTCGGAGGTCGCCTCTTCGGCCTGCTGGCGGATCGACTCGATGCGCGCCTTGATGTCGGTGGGCTTGCCGGCGCCGTCGATGATGGTCGTGTTCTCCTTCTCGACGACCACCTTCTTCGCCTCGCCGAGGTCGTTCACCGACGCCTTCTCGAGCGTCAGTCCGACCTCATCCGAGATCACCGTGCCGCCGGTGAGGGTGGCGATGTCCTGCAGCATGGCCTTGCGGCGATCGCCGAAGCCGGGCGCCTTGACGGAGGCGACCTTGAGGATGCCGCGGATGTTGTTGACGACGAGCGTCGCCAGCGCCTCACCCTCGACGTCCTCGGCGACCACCAGCAGCGGCCGGCCGGATTTCGCCACGGCCTCGAGCAGCGGCAGGAGCTCGCGGATGTTGGAGATCTTCTTGTCGACCAGCAGGATCATCGGCTTTTCCAGCTCCGCGGTCTGGTTCTGCTGATTGTTGATGAAGTACGGCGAGAGGTAGCCGCGGTCGAACTGCATGCCCTCGACCACTTCGAGCTCGTTGTCGAGCCCCGAGCCTTCCTCGACCGTGATCACGCCCTCCTTGCCGACTTTCTCCATCGCTTCAGCGATGGTCTTGCCGATCGACTCGTCGGCGTTCGCCGAGATCGTGCCGACCTGCGCGATCGCCTTGGAGTCCTTGCAGGGCTTGGAGAGCCTCTTGAGCTCCTCGACGACGGCGATGACCCCCTTGTCGACGCCGCGCTTGATATCCATCGGGTTGCGCCCCGAGGAGACTGCCTTGAGCCCCTCGCGGATGATCGCCTGCGCGAGCACGGTGGCGGTCGTCGTGCCGTCGCCGGCCTCGTCGGAGGTGTTGGACGCGACTTCCTTCACCATCTGCGCGCCCATGTTCTCGAATTTGTCCTTGAGCTCGATCTCCTTCGCCACTGACACCCCGTCCTTGGTGACGGTGGGCGCGCCGAAGCTCTTCTCGAGCACGGCATTACGGCCCTTGGGGCCGAGGGTCGCCTTGACGGCGTTGGCGAGGACGTTCACGCCGCGGAACATGCGCTGGCGTGCGTCATCGCTGAAACGAACTTCTTTCGCTGCCATTGTCGTGATCCTTCCGCTTACTTGCCTTCAATCACGGCCATGACGTCTTCCTCGCGCATGACCACCAACTCATCCCCCTCGACCTTGACCTCGGTTCCGCTGTACTTGCCGAACAGGATCTTGTCGCCGACTTTCACGTCGAGAGGCCGCACCTTGCCGTCTTCGAGAATCTTGCCTTTACCGACCGCGACGATCTTTCCCTGGATGGGCTTCTCCGCCGCGGTATCGGGAATCACGATACCGCCCGGGGAGGTACGCTCCTCTTCCAGGCGCTTTACGATGACGCGGTCATGAAGAGGACGAATCTTCATGGTTAACGCTCCTTAAGGTCTTTCGGTGAAAATGGTTGAACTTAACGCCCCGGGGCTGTTAGCACTCCCCCGTCGCGGCTGCTAATGATATGGAGGGAAATTCGAAATTCAAGTCGTCGCCGGGGTTTTTTCGATTCCTTTGCCCCTCTTTCGGGACCTGCGGCCGGGCCCGGGGGCCTGCGGCCGGGGCGGGGAGGACGCCGGCCGGCTTCCGGGGAACCCGTGCCCGCTCGCTAAGGATGAACCGCAGTTCCTGCCGTTCGTCAAAAGGCTGAGCTATAAAAGCCCCCGAAATCCGTAGGACTTCCCGCTTACCACCCGTGACCCGACATATTCCGACTGCGCTGCTCCTCCTCTGCGTGAGCCTGGCCGTGCGATCCCCGGCCGCGCCCCCGGATCCGACTCCGGCCCCCGCCCCCGCTTCGGCCGGCAAGGGGGGCCTCACGGCGCTCATGGACTCACTCAAGCCGAGCGGGGACGAGTTTCTGCAGCCGGACCAGGCGTTCCGCTTCGATGCGCTCGCCGATGGCGCCGACCGCGCGCGGCTCAACTGGGAGATCGCCGAGGGCTATTACCTCTATCGCACCCGAATCAAGGTGAGCACCCCGAGCCGTCAGGCCCAGCTCGGCACGCCCCAGATGCCGGGCGGCGAGTTCAAGACCGACGAGTACTTCGGCAAGCAGGAGATCTACCACCACGAGCTGGCCGCCACGGTGCCGGTCGCACGCGCGGGCGGAGGAGCGTTCGAGCTGCCGCTCGAGGTCACGTACCAGGGCTGCGCGGAGGCGGGCCTGTGCTACCCGCCGATCACCAAGCGGGTGAGCGTGACGCTGCCCGCGGGCGGCGCCTCGACCGGCACGGCTTCCCAGGGCTCGCCCGGCAGCTCCGCGGACGGCCGCCTCGGCGGCAGCTCACCGGGACCTGCCGAGCAGGACTGGTTCGCCTCGCTCATCCGCAGCGGCAGCCTCCTCAGCATGCTCGGCTGGTTCTACCTCGCCGGGCTCGTGCTCGCCTTCACGCCTTGCGTGCTGCCCATGGTGCCGATCCTCTCCGGACTCATCGCGGGCGGCGGCAGGCACATCACCCCCGCGCGCGGTTTCGCGCTCTCCGCAGCGTACGTGCTCGGCATGGCGCTCACCTACACGGTCGCCGGCATCGCCTGCGCGGCCGCGGGCCGTCAGGTGCAGGCGGTCTTCCAGCAGTGGTGGGTTCTCGCCTTGTTTGCACTCGTCTTCGTGGCGCTCGCGATGTCGATGTTCGGCCTGTTCACGTTGCAGATGCCGGTTGCGATCCAGACACGCATCGCCAGCCTCAGCAATCGCCAGTCCGCGGGCACCTTCGGCGGAGTCGCCGTCATGGGCGCCTTGTCGGCGCTCATCGTCACCACCTGCGTTGGGCCCGCGCTCGTCGGAGCGCTGCTCGTGATCAGCCAGAGCGGTGAGCTCGCGCGCGGGGGCGCCGCGCTCTTCGCCATGAGCATCGGCATGGGTACGCCGCTTCTCGTGGTGGGCGCCTCGGCGGGCCGGCTGTTGCCCAAGGCAGGCCCCTGGATGGAGCTCGTCAAGAAGCTCTTCGGCGTCATGATGCTCGCGGTGGCCGCGTGGATGCTCGTGCGCATCGTGCCGGAGCGCGTGGCGCTCCTGTTGTGGGCCGTGCCCGCCCTCGTTCTCGCGGCGCTCCTGTGGGCCGAGTCGCGGGCGCGCTCGGCCGCTGCCTGGGGTTTGCGCGTGGCGGGTGTCGTCGCGGGCCTCTACGGTGTGGCGCTGACCGCCGCCTCCGCGCTCGGCGGAACCGATCCGCTCGCGCCCCTTCCCGCCCTCGGCGCGAGGGCCCACGCGCTGCCGTTCCACGTCATCAAGTCCGTCGCCGATCTCGACCGTGGCGTCGCCGAGGCGAAGGCGAGCGGCCGCACCGTGCTCGTGGATTTCTCGGCGGACTGGTGCACCTCGTGCAAGGAGATGGAGCGTTACACCTTCACCGACCCGGCCGTGCAGGCAGCACTCCGCAACACGGTGCTGCTGCGCGCCGACGTCACGCGCAACGACGCCGACGATGAGGCACTGCTCCGGCGCTTCGGGATCTTCGGACCCCCGACGATCGCCTTCTATGGGGCGGACGGGCGGGAGCGCAGCGGGTATCGCGTCGTGGGATACATGAAGGCGGACGCCTTCGCCTCGCGCACCCGCGCGGCGTTCGGCTCGCCGCCGTGAGCGACGGCCAACCCCCACACAGCCGCGCCGGCGCGGGCGGCGCGTCGTTCGCTGCCGCCGTGTTGATCGCGAGCGCCGCCGGCGGTTTCCTCGCCTATCGTCTCGCGCACCCGACGCGCGCGGCGCTCCGTGCGGCATCGCCCGTGCCGACCGCTCCGGCAGCGGCACCTGCGGGGCCGCCCGCCGCCGAGGCGACGCCCTCTGCTGCCGCCTCGGCCGCATCCCCGGCGGCTAAGATCCCCGAGGTGTTGCCGGACCTGACTCTGCCGGGACTCGACCGCACACCCCACCGGCTCACCGACTGGAAGGGCCACGCGTTGCTCGTGAATTTCTGGGCCACCTGGTGCGAGCCCTGCCGGCGGGAGATCCCGCTGCTGAGGAGCCTGCGCCGCGAGCGCTCGGCCGAGGGCCTCGAGGTCATCGGCATCGCGATCGACTATTCCGACGCGGCCGAGAAGTACGCGCGTGAGGCGCGCATCGACTATCCGGTGCTGCTCGGCGAGCAGGGAGGCTACGAGGCGGCCGCCGCCTTCGGGATGGAGCCGGTGCTGCCCTTCAGCGTCTTCGCCGATCGTACCGGGAGAGTCGTGACGCTGAAGGTGGGCGAGTTGCACCCGGATGAGGCGGGCTTCATCCTCGATCGGGTTCGGGATGTCGAAGCCGGGCGCTTGAGCCTTTCGGCCGCGCGCGAGCAGATCGAAGCCGGAATCGGCCGCCTGAACCTCCGGCGGGCGGCCTCCGTCCGGGACGGGGCGCATTAGACCAAGTCCTGCCAGATCCTCGCAAATCGCAACAAGAAGTACCCAAATACCGGCGAATTAGGTTACATTCGCGCAGTTTCGCAGGTCCGAAGGACTCCCGAAGAAGTCGCGCGCATGGCCCGAGTGCTGCTGCTGAATGGCCCTAACCTGAACCTCCTCGGCACCCGGGAACCTGCCCTGTACGGCACGGACACGCTCGTCGCCATTGAGCAGCGCGCCCTGGAGGTGGCCCGGGAGCTCGGTCACGAGCTCCTCGCCTTCCAGAGCAACGCCGAGCACGAGCTCATCCAGCGCATCCAGCGGGCGCCCGCCGACGCCGTCGCGTTCATCATCATCAATCCGGGAGCGCTGACCCATACCAGCATCGCGCTGCGCGACGCGCTCGCCGGCGCGGCCCTGCCCTTCATCGAGGTGCACCTGTCCAACATCTTCGCCCGCGAGCCGTTTCGCCGGCATTCCTATGTCTCGGACATCGCCGTCGGTGTGATCACCGGCCTCGGAGCCTGCGGCTACGAGGCAGCCGTGCGCGCGGCCGCGGCGAGACTCGCGCGCTCCCCTTGAGCGGGCGCGGTTTCGCAGTTTCCGGTTTTCCCGAGGGCATGAGCGGCATGGACATCAGAAAGATAAAGAAGCTTATCGAGCTCCTCGAAGAGTCGGGCATCGCCGAGATCGAGATCAAGGAGGGCGAGGAGGCGGTGCGCATCAGCCGCATGCCGACCGGTACCGGCGCCGCTCCTCAGCTCACGCAGGTGGTGGGCCCCGGGTCGCCGTCCGCCGCCGCCGGCAGCGCCGGGGGTGCGCCCGCGACGCCGTCTGCGCTCCCTGCGGCCGGGAGCGCGGCCCCGAAGCCGAGCGAGCACGTGGTCACCGCCCCGATGGTGGGGACCTTCTACGCCGCGCCCACCGCGGGAGCCAAGCCCTTCGTCGAGATCGGCGATGAGATCAAGGTCGGGCAGGTGCTGTGCATCATCGAGGCGATGAAGATGATGAACCAGATCGAAGCCGATCGGGCCGGGCGCATCACCTCGATCATGGCGCAGAACGGCGACCCGGTCGAATTCGGCCAGCCACTGTTCGTCCTCGAATAAGCCGCTCATGATCGAGAAGATCGTCATCGCCAACCGCGGCGAGATCGCGCTGCGGATCCTACGGGCCTGCCGCGAGCTCGGCATCAAGACGGTCGCCGTGCACTCGACCGCGGATTACAGCCTGAAGCACGTGCTGCTCGCCGACGAGTCGGTGTGCATCGGGCCGCCGCCTTCCATCGCCAGCTACCTCAACATGCCGGCGATCATCAGCGCGGCCGAGGTCACCGACTCGGTGGCGATCCATCCGGGCTACGGCTTCCTCGCCGAGAACGCGGACTTCGCCGAGCGTGTGGAGAAGAGCGGCTTCCAGTTCGTCGGCCCGAAGGCCGAGACCATCCGCATCCTGGGCGACAAGGTCTCCGCGATCCGGGTCATGAAGTCCCACGGGGTAGCGTGCGTGCCGGGCTCGGACGGGCCGCTCGGGGACAACTCCGACGAGAACCTGCGCATCGCGCGCGACATCGGCTACCCGGTGATCATCAAGGCCTCCGGCGGCGGCGGCGGGCGCGGCATGCGCGTGGTGCACGCCGAGGCCTCGCTCCTCAATGCGATCGGCATCACGCGCGCGGAGGCGCGCGCCGCCTTCGGCAACGACCAGGTCTACATGGAGAAATTCCTCGAGCGGCCGCGGCACATCGAGTTTCAGGTGCTGGCGGACGCGCACGGCAACGTCATTCACCTCGGCGAGCGCGACTGCTCGATGCAGCGGCGCCACCAGAAGGTGCTCGAGGAGGCGCCGGCGCCCGGCCTCACGCCGCGCCAGCGCCGCTTCATGGGCGAGCGGTGCGTGGAGGCGTGCCGCGCGGTCGGCTACCGCAGCGCCGGCACCATGGAGTTCCTCTACCAGGACGGGGAGTTCTACTTCATCGAGATGAACACGCGCATCCAGGTCGAGCATCCCGTCACCGAGCTCATCACCGGCATCGATCTCGTGAAGGCGCAGCTGCTGATCGCCGCGGGTGAGCGGCTGCCCTACAGCCAGAGCGACGTGCAGATCCGCGGTCACGCCCTGGAATGCCGCATCAACGCCGAGGACCCGAAGACCTTCATGCCCTCGCCTGGGCCGATCCGGCTGTGGCACGCGCCGGGCGGCCCCGGCATCCGGGTCGACAGTCACGTCTACTCCGGCTACAACGTGCCGCCCTACTACGATTCACTGGTCGGCAAGATCATTGCGCACGGCGATACGCGCGAGACCGCCATCGCGCGCATGAAGAATGCGCTCGCCGAGATGGTGATCGAGGGGATCAAGACCAACGTGGCGCTGCATCAGGAGATCTGCAACCACGCGGCTTTCCAGAAGGGCGGCACCGACATCCACTACCTCGAGCGGCGTCTGGGACTGCGCTGACCTAAGCGCTGGGCGCCGCGCCGCGGGTGAGCCCCGCGCGCCGGGTGCGATTCCGATCCCGGCGCATAATCCCCCCATGTATCTCGAGCTCTCGTTCGATCTCGGGGCGGTGGACAGCCAGGCTGCGGAAGGAGCCTGCTGGGCGTGCGGCGCGAGCGCGCTGACCTTCGTCGACGCGCGCGATGATGCCGTAAACCACCCCACGAAATCCGGCCCAACGTGCGAGGCGAACTCCTCGCCATTCGACAAGACGCCGTATTTCGTGGGGACCCCGGTGCTCGAGCCCGCCCCCGGGGAGTTTCGTCTCTGGCCGAGGACGCGCTTGAGGTGCCTGTTCGCCCGCGAGTGCGATGCGCCGGCCATCGCGCGCGCGCTCGGCGCCGCGCTCGGGCTCGACCCGATGAGCATCGAGGTGCGGGCGGTGGCCGACCGCGTCTGGGAGCGCGAGTGGCTCGAGCACTTTCATCCGATGCGCTTCGGTCACCGGCTCTGGATATGTCCGCGTCACGAGCGCGTCAGCGCTCCCGGTGCCGTCGTCGTGGCGCTCGATCCGGGACTCGCATTCGGCACCGGCACTCATCCGAGCACCGCGCTGTGCCTCACGTGGCTCGATGCGCACGCGCATCTATTGCGCGCGTCAGCCGAGCACTCCGTAGAGAAGCAAGCGCTCGGGCTCGATGCGCACGCGCATCTATTGCGCGCGTCAGCCGAGCACTCCGTAGAGAGGCAAGCGCTCGGGCTCGATGCGCACCTCGCGGTGGGTGCGCGCGTCATCGACTATGGCTGCGGCTCGGGAGTACTGGCGCTGGCGGCCGCCAAGCTCGGGGCGGGCGAGGTCCACTGCTTTGATATCGACCCCCAGGCGCTCTGCGCGGCGCGCGAGAATGCCGCAGCGAACGGCCTCACTCGGGAGGTGCAGGTCCACGAGCACGCCGGCACGCTGCCGCCCGCAGCCGACGTGGTGCTCGCGAACATCCTGTCGGGACCGCTGTGTGCCCTGGCCCCGCGGTTCGCGTCGCTCCTGCGCCCCGGTGGGGAGATCGTCCTGGCAGGGCTCATGCAGCACGAGGTCGAGGACGTGACAGGTGCTTATGCCCCGTGGTTTGATGTTGCTCCGTTCGGCGAGAGCGACGGCTGGGCGGGCCTCGCGGGACGCCGCCATTGATGCCCGGACGGGCCGCGGCTCGAGTCCATGCTTACCATCTGTCCGAAGTGTGCCCTGACTCTGCTGGTGACGGCAGAGGACCTGCGCATTGCGCAGGGTTACGTGCGCTGCGGGCGCTGCTCGAGCGTGTTCAACGCGCTCGCGCGGCTCACCGAAGAGCGCCAGGAGCCGGAAGGCCCGCCGGAGAGTGCGCCGACGCAGCCCTCGGTCGAAGAGAGCCCCGCGAGCGCCCCAACGTCTGCCGCTTCGGCGCCGGGAGAGGCCCGGGGAAACGACGCGCCGCCGCCGCGACCCCCATCGGCGGTGAGCGATGAGGACGCCATCCCGGACGATGCGCTCGAGTTCGATCCTGCGAGCACGGATGCGTCGTCGGTGTTCGTCGAGCCCCCGCCGAGCCCTGAGTGGTCGGCGGCGACCGGAACTTTCAAGGCCATGATGGCCGCGAACCAGGAGGCGGTGCAGCCGCAGGAACCGCACCCCGCAAAGCGGGAGCAACCACCCGCGGGGCGGCCGCCGGAGGCTGCGCATCCGCCGCCACCGCAGGCCAAGCACCCGCCGCCGCCGGACGCCACCGCCTCGCCACTCGAGCTTGCTTCCGCGCATGAGGAAGGGCGCGCCCCGCAGCGGGCGCAGGACACTCCGCGCCCGAAAGCGACGTCCGCGCCGGATCCTGATCCCGACATCGAGGTCGAAATCGGTCCGGAGATGCTCGCTTCCATATTGCGTGTCGAGACGGCGGCCGAGCCGCGCGCGCCGGCGAGCCCGAAGCCGGCGCCCGCTGCGCCGCCCGCGCCGCCCGCGCCGCCCGCGCCGCCCGCGCCACGCGCACCGTCTGCGACGGTGAGGCCGCTGCGCTCGAGGCCGGGCGACCGCCCCAAGGCGCCGCCGACGCCGTCGGCGCGATCCGCGCCCCCGACGCCCCCGCCCGCTGCCACCGCGTTGACGCCTGCGGAATCGGAGGCGCCGCCCGCGCCCGCGCCGTACAGGCAGGTGTTGCGTGTCGTGCGGCCTCCCAAGGGCGAATGGCTCGTGTCGGTCGCCTGGGGCGCCGGCGCAGTCGTGGCGGCGCTCGCCCTGCTCGCGCAGATCGTGGACCACCATCGGGACGAGCTCGCCGCGAACGCACGCTTCAACCGTCCGCTCACCGCGCTCTACGCCGCCCTCGGGGTGCATCTCGTGCCGCGCTGGGACGTCAAGGCGTACGACGTGCGCCAGCTCGGCGCGTCCGTCGAGCCGGGGGCCTCGGGTCTCATCACGGTGCGCGCCAGCGTCAAGAACGCGGCGGCGCAACCGCAGCCGCTGCCACTGTTGCGGGTGACGCTGCAGGATCGCTTCGGCAACCGCATCGCCGCGCGCGATGTGGCGCCGCGGTTCTACCTCTCACGCAGCGCGCCCGCCTTTTTGTCGGCGGGTGAGCGCATCGACGCCGAGATGGGTTTCGTGGATCCGGGCGCCAATGCCGTGGGCTTCGAGATCGACGCCTGCCTGCCAATCCGAGACGGCGCCGTCACCTGCGCCAACGACGCCGCGGCGCGCTGAACCCGTAAGAGGCGCGCTTGCGGATCGGACCTTACGTCCTGCCCTCGCCCGTGGTGCTCGCGCCGATGGCCGGGGTAACCGATCGCCCGTTCCGACTGCTGTGCCGCGCCCTCGGCGCGGGCCTGGCGGCGTCCGAGATGATCACCTCGGACATGCGGCTGTGGCACACGAGCAAATCGCGCCAGCGCATGGACCACGAGGGCGAGCCCGAGCCGCGCGTGGTGCAGCTCGCCGGCGCAGATCCGGCGGCGCTCGCTGCGGCTGCGCGGGCCAACGTCGCCCTCGGCGCCCAGATCATCGATCTGAACATGGGCTGTCCGGCCAAGAAAGTGTGCGGCCGGCTGTGCGGCTCGGCGCTGCTCAGGGATGAGGCGCTGGTGGCGCGGATACTGCATGCCGTAGTGAGCGCCGTGGACGTGCCGGTGACGCTCAAGATCCGCACTGGCTGGGACCGCGAGCACACGAACGGCGTCGAGATCGCGCGCCTCGCGGAAAGTTGTGGCATCGCCGCGCTCGCGGTACACGGGCGCACACGCGCGGATTTCTACGCAGGGTCCGCCGAGTACGACACGATCCGCGCCATCAAGTCGCAGCTGCGCATTCCGGTGTTCGCGAACGGCGACATCGCCGCGCCGCAGAAAGCGCGCGAGGTGCTTGATTTCACGGGTGCCGACGGAGTAATGATCGGCCGCGCGAGTCATGGTGCGCCATGGATCTTCCGCGTTGTCAACGCCCATCTGAACTCCCACGTGAATGAGCGAAATGCGCCGCCGCCACTTCAGCGCGCCGACCTGCGTGATATCATCCTGGCCCATCTTGACTCCCTGTACTCCTTTTACGGCGAGGAGAGTGGGGTGCGGATCGCGCGCAAACATCTCGGCTGGTATTGCGAGCTGCTGGATGAGCCGGCGCAGATTCGCGGGGAGCTGATGGGGGCTGCGAACACGGCCGTACAGTTCGCGCAGGCGCTTAAGCATTTCGAGCACTGGGTGGGCGCGGCTGCCGCGGTGGCCTGACGAGTCGTTTTTTCCGTTTTCCAGGGGGACCCGCAATGCCGGCAAAGAGAAAGACGCGAACTCGCGAAGCCATCGTCGCCAGGGTGAACGGACGGGAGCTGCCGCTGCGCAATCATGCCGAGCGCGCCCTGAGCGAGTACTTCACCAGCCTGAACGGCCACCGGCCGGCTCAGCTCTACGATCTGGTGCTGCGCGAGGTCGAAGAGCCGCTGTTTCGCGTCGTGCTCGATTACGCCCAGGGCAACCAGAGCCGCGCCGCCGGGATCCTCGGCATCAATCGCGGCACGCTGCGAAAGAAACTGAAGCAGTTCGGACTAGCCGGCTCCTGACAGCGGAATGCCCCCGCCGGTACGCCGCGCACTCCTCTCGGTTTCCGACAAGACCGGCCTCGTCGAGCTGGCGCGCGAGCTCGCCGGGCGCAACATCGAGATCCTCTCGACGGGCGGCACCGCGCAGCTGCTGGCCGCCAATGGCGTGGCGGTGCGCGAGGTCGCGAGCTACACCGGCTTTCCCGAGATCATGGGCGGGCGTCTCAAGACGCTGCATCCGAAGATTCACGGCGGGCTCCTCGGGCGGCGCGGCGCGGACGACGGTGTCATGGCGCAGCACGGGATCGCGCCCATTGATCTGCTGGTGGTGAACCTCTATCCGTTCGCGGCCACGGTGGCCCGACCCGGCTCACGCTACGCGGAGGCCATCGAGAACATCGACGTGGGCGGGCCGGCGATGCTGCGCTCCGCAGCGAAGAACCATGAGTCGGTGCTGGTGGTCGTCGACCCCGCGGACTATCCGAGGCTCCTCGCGGAGCTCGACGCGCATCAGGGCGGGAGCGCCGCCGAGACTCGCGCGCGCCTCGCGGCGAAGGCCTTTGCCCATACCGCCCGCTACGACGCCATGGTCGCCGGCTACCTGAGCGCAGAGCACCCCGAGCCGGATCAGGGCCTGCCCGCGACCCTGCAGCTGATGCTCGAGAAGGCGCAGGATCTGCGTTACGGGGAGAACCCCCATCAGCGGGCGGCGCTCTACCGCGAGCCCGCCGCGCGCGGCGCCGGGGTGGCCGCCTCGAGCATCCTGCAGGGCAAGGACCTCTCCTTCAACAACATTGCGGACGCGGACGCGGCCATCGAGTGCGTGCGCCAGTTCGCAGACTCCGCGTGCGTCATCGTCAAGCACGCGAACCCCTGCGGAGCGGCGCTCGGCGCCACGGTGCGCGAGGCCTACGAGAGCGCGTACCGGACCGATCCCACCTCGGCGTTCGGCGGCATCATCGCGTTCAACCGCGAGCTCGATGCGAGTGCGGCGGGGGCGATCCTCGAGCGTCAGTTCGTCGAGGTGCTGGCGGCGCCCGCGGTGAGCACGGAGGCCGCGCGGGTGCTCGCCGGCAAGCCCAACGTCCGCCTGCTGGAGCTCGGGGACCTCAACGCGCGCGGCGGCGGCGAGTTCGAGCTGCGCAGCGTCAGCGGGGGACTCCTGATGCAGTCGCGCGATGTGGCGGACCTCTCTCCCGCAGAGCTCGAGGTGCCCACGCGCCGCAAGCCGAGCGAGGCGGAGCTCGCGGATCTCATCTTCGCCTGGCGGGTGTGCAAGTTCGTGAAATCCAACGCCATCGTCTTCGCGCGCGCCGGGGCCACCATCGGCATCGGCGCAGGTCAGATGAGCCGCGTGTACTCGACTCGGCTCGCGGCGATGAAGGCCGCGGATGAGAAGCTCACCATCGCCGGCGCCGTCATGGCCTCGGACGGGTTCCTCCCGTTCCGCGACAACCTGGATGTCGCCGCCGCCTACGGCATCCGCGCCGTGATCCAGCCGGGAGGGAGCGTGCGCGATGGCGAAGTGATCGCCGCCGCCGATGAGCACGGCATGGCCATGGTGTTCACCGCCATGCGGCACTTCCGCCACTAGGGTGGGCCTCGATGAAGGTTCTAATCGCAGGCGGCGGCGGTCGCGAGCACGCCCTCGCCTGTAAATGCGCCGCCTCGGACCGCGTCGCGGAGGTGTGGGTCGCTCCCGGCAACGCCGGCACCGCCGGCGAGCCGAAGGTTCGCAATGTCAGCGTGGCTGCCGAGGATGTCGCAGAGCTCCTCGCGCTCGCGCGCTCGGAGCGCATCGACCTCACGCTGATCGGTCCCGAAGCACCCCTGGTCGCGGGCGTGGTCGACGCGTTCGCCGCGGCGGGACTGCCCTGTTTCGGGCCGCGGCGCGCGGCCGCCCGGCTCGAGGGCTCGAAGGCCTTCGCCAAGGAGTTCATGCGCCGCCACGGCATTGCGACGGCCGCCTCACGCACCTTCACCCGCGAGAGCCTCGATGCGGCATGGGTGCGCGGCCAGCGTGCACCGCTCGTGGTCAAGGCGAGCGGGCTCGCCGCAGGCAAGGGCGTGGTGGTCGCCGCGACACCTGAGGAGGCGCTCGCCGCGGCGAGCGCGATGTTTAGCGGCCGGTTCGGCGCAGCCGGGCGCGAGGTGGTGATCGAGGAGTTCCTCGAAGGCGAGGAAGCGAGCTTCATCGTCATGGCGGACGGCGCGCACGTGCTGCCGCTCGCGAGCTCGCAGGATCACAAGCGCCTCCACGACGGCGATCGCGGACCCAACACCGGCGGCATGGGCGCCTACTCGCCGGCGCCGGTGGTCACGCCGGCGATGCACGCGCGCGTCCTGCGCGAGGTCATCGAGCCCACCGTCCGCGGACTCGCCGCCGACGGCACGCCTTACACGGGGTTCCTGTATGCCGGGCTCATGATCGCGCCCGATGGCACACCGCGTGTGCTCGAGTTCAACTGCCGCCTCGGCGATCCGGAGACGCAGCCGATCCTCCTGCGGCTCGAGTCCGACCTGACCACGCTGTGCGAAGCCGCGCTCGGCGGCCGGCTCGACGCGCTGAGTGCGCAATGGGATCCGCGTGCGGCTCTCGGGGTGGTGATGGCCGCGGCCGGCTATCCCGAGCGCGTGCGCAAGGGCGATGTGATCGAGGGCCTCGAGCGCGCCGCGCAGCTGCCGGGCAAGATCTTTCACGCGGGCACGCGGCTCGAGGCTGGCAGGGTGCTCACTAACGGCGGCCGCGTCCTCACCGCGACGGCGCTCGGCGCGAGCGTCGGCGAGGCGCAGCGGGCGGCCTATGCGCTCGCCGATACGGTCCGCTGGTCCGGGGTGCAGTACCGGCGCGACATCGGTCACCGTGCCGTGGAGCGCGAGCGGGCCGGGGCCGCCGGCGTGTAAACTCGCGCGGGCGCCGCCGGCCAGGCGTGCCAGCGAGGAAAGCCATGAGAACGCTCCGATACGCGCTGCTGATGCTCGCGCTGTGCGGCAGCGGCCGCGCTGCCCTGCCTCCCCTCATCGACCGCGAGGCGTTCTTCGGCGAGGTGCAGATCGCCGACGCGCAGATCTCGCCCGACGGCCGCTATCTCTCGTTCGTCAAGCCCTACCAGGGAGTGCGCAACATCTGGGTCAAGAAGACCACCGAGCCGTTCTCCGCCGCGAAGCCGGTGAGCGCCGAGACTCACCGGCCGATTCCCGGCTACTTCTGGAGCCGCGATGGCCGGTACCTGCTGTACGTGCAGGACCACGACGGGGATGAGAACTTCAACGTCTACGCGATCGACCCGGCCGACCCGCCAGCGAGCGGCCGGGAGGTGCCACCGACCCGCAACATCACCGACGCGAAAGGAGCGCGCGCCGAGATCTATGAGCTGCCGAGGAACGAGCCGGACATCATGTTCGTGGGGCTCAACGACCGCGACAAGGCCTGGCACGACCTCTACCGGGTGCGCATTTCGACCGGCGAGCGCACGCTCATCCGCAAGAACACCGAGCGCATCGCCGGGTGGACGTTCGACCACCAGGGGCGGCTGCGCCTCGCGCTGCGCACCACGGACGCTGGCGACACCGAGATCCTGCGCGTCGATCAGGACGCGTTCGCGCGTATCTACAGCTGCGACATCACCGAGGAGTGCTGGCCGGTCGGCTTCGATCCGGACAACCGCCTCGTGTACCTGCACGCCAACAAGGGTGTGAATCTGGCCGCGCTGGTGCTGCTCGATCCGGCGAGCGGAGCGGTGAGCCCGGTCGAGAGCGACCCGCTGCAGCGCGATGACCTGAGTGGCGTGCTGTTCTCCGAGGTCACCGACCGACCCATCGCCACGCTCTACCAGGACGACCGGGTGCGGATCTACTGGAAGGACGCGAAATTCGCGGCGGACTACCGCTGGCTGAAGGCGCGCTGCGGCGACGCCGAGCTCGCCTTCGGTGCACATACGCGCGACGAGAACCTCTTTGTCGTCTTCGCCCATGGCGACGTCGAGCCGGGAAAGACCTACCTGTTCGATCGCACTCGCCGCACGCTGCAGCTGCAGTTCCAGGAGCGCGAGGAGATCCCGCGCGCCGCGCTCGCGCCCATGCAGAGCATCCGCTACAAGTCCGTCGACGGGACGGAGATCCAGGCCTACCTGACGCTGCCCAAGGGCGTGCCGCCGAAGGAGCTGCCGCTGATCGTCTGGCCACATGGTGGCCCGTGGGCGCGCGACACCTGGGGCTTCAGGAGAGAGCCTCAGTTCTTCGCCAATCGCGGCTATGCGGTGCTCCAGCCCAACTTCCGCGCGTCCACCGGCTTCGGCAAGGCGTTCCTCAACGCCGGCAACGGCCAGTGGGGGCGGCGCATGCAGGAGGATGTGACTGCCGGCGTGCACTACCTGATCGCGCAAGGGACCGTGGATCCGAAGCGGGTGGGGATCGCCGGCATCTCCTACGGCGGCTACGCGACGCTCGCCGGCGTCGCCTTCACTCCCGATGTGTACGCCGCCGCGGTGTCGATCGTCGGTCCCTCGAACCTCAACACGTTGCTCGCCGCGATCCCGCCGTACTGGGAGTCCTTCCGCAGAATCATGTATCTGCGCATGGGGGACCCGGGCACGCCGGAGGGCAGGAAACTCCTGAGCGAGGAGTCGCCGCTGAACTCCGCCACTCGCATCAGGGCGCCGCTCATGGTGGTGCAGGGGGCGAACGATCCGCGGGTCAACAAGCGCGAGTCCGACCAGATCGTCATCGCGGCCCGCGATCACGGCGTGCCGGTCGAGTACCTGGTAGCGCCCGACGAGGGGCACGGCTTCGCCCGTCCGGTCAACAATCTCGCCATGGTGAGCGAGATGGAGAAGTTCCTGGCCGCGCATCTGGGCGGCCGTTACCAGCAGAGCATGCCGCCCGAGGTGGCGGCGCGGGTGCGGGAGATCACCGTCGATCCAAAGAGCGTGGTGCTCGCAGGCAACCCGCCCGGGCAGCTCTAGGCCGCCGCGGTGCGCACGTGCACTTCGATCATCCCGCGCCCCACGTCATCGAGCTCGCCGTTCAGCCCGAGGACGTCGACGCCTACCAGCACGTCAACAACGCGGTCTACCTCACCTGGCTCGACCGCGCGGCCTGGTCGCACTCGGGGGCGCTCGGCGTGCCGCTCGAGCAGTGTGTGGCGCTGCGCCGCGGCATGGCGGCGCAGCGCATCGAGATCGAGTACCTGCGCGCGGCGGTGAGGGGCGACGTCGTGCAGGCCGCTACCTGGATCGCGGGCAGCGACGGGCGGCTGCGCGCCGAGCGGCGCTTCCAGGTGCGGCGCAAGGGCGATGGACAGACTCTCGCCCGCGCCCGCATCGACTACGTGTGCATCAATCTCGACTCGGGCCGTGCCGTGCGCATGCCCGACAGCTTCGCGCGCGCCTACGTTCCGACGCAGAGCGAGTGACGCGAGGCAGTCATGGACGAGGCAGGTAGAGGCGCTGGCGCTCGCTCGCACCAGCGTCGGCTCAGAAGCTGACGCGCACGAACGCCTCCGGGCCGCTGATACTCATCCCGAACACCCCGGGAGTGGACCCGCCCCGGCGTACGAGCGAAGTGCGCATCGAGGTGTACCCCAGACCGAGCGCCAGGTTG
>Ga0209577_10001289_pt1 | contig 24966 bp, 21 predicted proteins | sample GraSoiAngelo_109_FD_185874 | JGI IMG/M metagenome (GOLD analysis project Ga0209577, IMG submission 185874) | Grasslands soil microbial communities from the Angelo Coastal Reserve, California, USA - 14_0903_12_20cm (SPAdes) (version 2) | ecosystem: Environmental > Terrestrial > Soil > Grasslands...
GGAAGGTCTCCTCAAGGAAGGAGAGGAAATGATTGAAGAAGATGCTGAAGACGAAGTGCGAGACGCCGGGCTAATTGCTGCGGCGCAGCGCGTTGAGCACTACGAGATGGCCGGTTACGGCTGCGCTCGGACGTACGCCGAGTTACTGGGGGATCCGGATGCTGCCCAGTTACTTCAGACTACCTTGACCGAAGAATCAGACACAGACAAAAAGCTAACCAAGCTGGCTAAGTCCGTAATCAACATCAGGGCTAAATAAGGCCAGTGGGCCTACTGGTTGCGATCAGTAATATCGGCACCTCTGGGCGCGCGGAGATCGATTTTGTCTCGAGAGCAGTCAACGTTATTGTTCCTGCGAAGTAGGTGCACCTAGAAGCTTTTTGATGCGGTTTATGGCGCTAAGCGCTCGCGGCAACGCGGGATGTTAGCCACGGGAAGCCTTAGACGCAATCAGATCGGCGCAACGGCGATTCGCGCTTCGAGATAATCGTCGGGATGTGGATTGTATTCTGATCTTCGCCAATGAGCGCACCTCCTTACGTGCGTTAGGTTAGCTAAGAAATTCTGCGAGCGGCTCCATCGGCTTGATGTGCGCGCAGAAAATCTTGAAAGCGGCCAGGATAGGGACGGCTAAGATGATGCCGACGATTCCCCACATCCAGCCCCAGAAAGTAAGCGACAGCAGGATGATCACAGGATTTAAGGTAAGAGAGCGTCCCATAATCCACGGCGTAATAAAGCTGCCCTCCAGTGTGCCAAAAGCGAGATAAACCGCAGGAAAGATAAGGGCGTATCCCAGGCTATCGAAGCTCAGGGTGGCGCCGATCGTCATGCAAATGATGCCTGTGAGTGCGCCCAGGTAAGGGACGAAATTGAGTAGCGCGACCATCACACCCCACATAACAGGGTTGCGCAGACCGAGGAGTCCTACGACGGTTCCGACAGCCACTCCAAGGCAGGCATTAATCGCCGTAATGGTAAAAAGATAACGCGAGACCTGCGACTCAATGTCATGCGCGATGGCGACGGCCGTCTTTTTATCTGAGAAGGTCGGCAACAGCTTGACCAGCTTGGCGATGAAGGCTTGGTCATACACGAGCAGGAAATAGAGTAGAATTAACGACAAAACAGCGCTGGCGATAAACTCTGGCGTCCGCATGAAGAACATCTCAGTAATGGGATGCCGCTTCACCTCTACGGTTTTAATTTCTGCATTCGTTGAGGCCAGCTTCTCGATTTCGCCGGTCGCCTGCGTCACTTGGGCTACCGATCTTTTTACTGGCGAAAGCTTGCGTTGCAGTTCTGTCAAACCCGCCGGTGCTTTCTGGAGCCACGTCACCGTGGGCGTGGCCAGCGCTGAGATTCCAGAACTGACCACGGCAAGCAGTCCGATAAGGATTAATGCTGAGCCTACAGGCAGCGGAATCTTCAATCTAGCGAGGCCTCGCACGATCGGCCTCAAGAGATAGCTAAGCAGCAGCGCAAGGACGATCGGCAGGAGGATCGAGCGCATGAAGTAGATGGTGTAAAAGAGTGCCAGGATAAACAGACCGGTAAGGGCAATCGAACCGACATCGAAAGGTTTCTGCAACAGTTCTGCGGTGCGTAAGCGGGCACGGGACGTGACTATTCCCGCTTGATTCTCGTCGTCGGAAACGTCACCGCGCGACTCCACGTTCATTGGGGGCAAACCCATCTATGTTCATGAATCGCACCGTACTTCGCATCCACGCGCCTCAGTCTTCTGCTTGCTGACGTTGCCCGAGTGGCGGTTTAAACCTTGGTCTGCTGATCGTACTGCTTGTCGTTTTTCGACGGTAGGATTGCATTGCTCGGCCTACTCGCCTAATCAGGCAAAGCCAATTCCGCTCGATCTCTACCATGGCAATTTTTATCAAGAGGTCGTCGGTTGGCCACACCCATTCTATCGGCATCGCATCACAATGTTTCGTCGGACAAATCAGGCGCAGTGACCTGTTTCCATGTGTGCTCATAATCACCTGGATTTGGCGTCCGGTAATGATTTCGCCGCAAACCAGGCAATAACGTTTCTCATCCAGCGAGTGCCAATGGCGGAATTGATCGAGTCGTTGCAACGTATCCAGTCTATCTTCGTCGGATAAGTTGATCGAAGAAACAGCCGTCATCGGCCGAAACATCCTCTTCTTCGAATGCTCACACAATCCGGCGCACGCCCGATTGGTCTATCAGTCAAAATCCTAGCTAGGTTCCTTGCCGATCGACCTCGGCTCTGTCAGAAGAAGCATGGTCATAATTACGATTTGAGGGGTTGATGGATGCCGATGTTCGCCCAATGCGCGAAGGAAGTCATATTGCCAGGCTTGGCCGTGGATGTACGCAAGACGCGCCTTCGCTGTTCTCCCATAAGAAGAACAGGAAGGCGCGAGGAGACAAACGAGCCTAACCGTCTTGGCTCTTAATCCTCATCGAGTATCACGCGATCAACCATCATGTTGTCGCCAGTTCCGACGTAATGAACCCGGACTGGGATACCGACCTTAACTCTCGTTCTTACGGTATCTTCATCCAGAGTCCTGCCACTCCGCGTTACATAAGTGACGGTCTTTCCGAAGTGGTAGGTACGCGGCCCGGCACTTTCTCTGAGCACGATTGTACTGCCCGGAGTGTACTCGGTGATCGTCCCATTGCCTTCGGTCGTGGTTGTTGTTGTGGTAGTCTCCGAGACTTGTGCCCACGCAAACGGAGCCGCAACTGCCAAGGCCATACTGAGTAGTAGTTGTTTCATAGTGCTTTCCTTTTTTATTTCTTTCCGCGAGGGGCGAACATTCCCGCTGCCGATCTTCCCTCGATTTCGGAAAGAACGCCCCGGCGTGTTACACTGTATAATCGAAGAAAAACTCTCCTTCGGTCGTGAGAGGAAGGCGGAAGCAGGTCAGCCAGATGCCCTCGATGCCGTTATTCTTTAACTGCGTTGTCGTGTTTGCTTTACCCAGTTCGTCAAGTCCGAGGTTGACATGAAATTGATGATTTGGTGTGACGAAATCTTGGCTTTTAATGCGGCAGCTAACCCCAGCTCGATAAACTGCAGCTGCCACGGATGATGTGCATCCGTGCCCATCGAAATACGAGTTCCGTGTTCTCGCGCGACTTTTAGTAGCCCGACGTTCAAATCCTGCCGATCAGGATAGCAGTCAATTTCCAGCGCCTTATCCAGCTCGGCGGCTTCTGCAAAAACGCGCGACCAGTCTGCACTTAAGCCGATTCGATAATTGTAAATGCGGCCGCGCGGATGAGCCAAGATCTGAATATTTGGATTGCGAAGCGCTGCGAGATAACGCTGCGTTTGATCTTCAATTCTCCGCAGAGAGGAATGGAATGAACCTAGAACCAGATCCAAAGGTAATAGCGACTTCGGTGACATATCTCCCTCCCCTCGCGGGTTGAGGTTCATTTCGATTGAGTGAAGGACCCTTAGTTTCGCGCCAGCTTTTATTAGCGAGCTGTTGATCTTCGCTACCTCCGATCCCTGTTTCTTCAGTGCGCTTTCGTTGATTCCACCTGCAATTTTCAAACCTTTAGAGTGGTCGGTGATCGCTATGTATTCATACGACCGCTCTTTCGCTGCATCGGCCATTTCCGCGATCGTGCCTGATCCGTCACTCCAGCGAGTGTGCATTTGTAAATCACCGCACAGGTTCTTTGCCCACGCGGGTTTTCTTCCTAGTAGCTGTTTCGCTTCAGCGAGCGAAATGAAATCCTGGCGAATCGCGGGAGTTTTCCTGCTTAATGGCGGCGGCTTATCAAGCCATCGGCGAATTTGTTTTTCTATGAACGGGCCGATTCCACGCAGTTCAGTTAACGAACGATTTTGCGTCGCGAGATCGGTCGCGTTTTCTGGCCATAAGAACGCACTACGAGCAGCCCGTCGAAAAGCGCGCGATAGAATTCCTGTCTCCGCCTCCGCCTGCTTGGCGAGCAACTCCGCAATGTCCGTATTCGATAACACATCTGAGAATCGATTCGGCCTCCGCCTTCAGGGGCGTCTAAACTGGTCGTGACATTATCGACCGCTGACACGCGTTCCTTTCTTTCGGTGCGATTTCAATAGTGATGCCGGAGACCGCAGAGGAAATCTCCCAGCAACCCGAAGTTCGCAAAGAGCTCCAGCGGGCCACCGGTGAAAAACGCCGCCAAAAGGTCAAAGCCCAGGGAAGAGACAAATTCTGGCTTGTTACATACGCGCTTGTTCTTCTTGGTTGTGCCTTGCTGTATTTGCTACTTGGTTCGAGGCTGATTCTGCTGCCGCAGCCAATTGTCGATATTGCGGCGCGAATTCTACGCGGCACGGCGCTGATCACTCTCGTACTCGCAATCGCACAAGCTGCTTCCGTATATGGCCTCGCTCGTGTTGAGGATGCCTCGACTCGTTTCACGCTTCAGCGCATCATGCATCTTGTCGTTGCACTGTTAATCGCGCTCATTGCGATATCGATAATTTTCGTCAATTGGTATGCCGCCCTTGCCGCGCTCGGCGTTGGATCAATCATTATTGCACTGGCTGTGCAAACGCCGATGAAGAGTTTCATCGCTTGGATATATATTCTTGTTCGCCAGCCTTATCGTGTTGGCGATCGAATCAAGATAGGTGATGCCACCGGCGATGTCATCGATGTCGGCTACCTGGACACGACGTTGTGGGAATTCGGCGGCCAATACATTTCAGGTGATCATCCGAGTGGCAGACTGATCAAGTTCCCAAACGAAAAAGTGCTCGACGAACTCGTTTATAACTATTCGTGGCCGCTCTTTCCCTATATCTGGAACGAAATCAAATTTCAGATCGCCTATCAGAGCGATTTGAAATTTGTAGCCGAGACCATGCAGCAGATTGTTGAAAAAGAGCTCGGTGAAGAGATGATGAAGCGCGTCGAAGTTTTCCGTGACCTGCTGGCTCGCACACCAGTCGACGAACTTGAAGTTCGTTCGCGTCCGCGAGTCATTTTTCGTGTCGATGAAGTAACCTGGATCAATGCAATCGTACGTTATCTTGTGTCGCCGCGCGAAGCCGGCTCGGTCAAAACGCGCTTAATCCCCAAATTGCTCGCCGCTCTCAATGCCGAGCCAGATAAAGTTATGTTTCCGGCCGGAGCGAATCGTTGAAAATTCTTTGATTGAGCGAACCGACCATTCAGGTAACGACATGCGTGTTTTGAACGAGAAGTGATCGCGCAAATTCGCCAACCCCGGCGACCAAGTCCGGCGAACCTGCAAGTTTTTCGACTTGGCGAACGAGAGCGCTGCCGATGACCGCGGCGTCTGCAAAACGCCAGACCTGGCTAACCTGTTCCGGAGTTGAGATCCCGAATCCAACGGCGACGGGCAAGTCGCTCACTGCTCGCACACGTTTTACGAGAGACTCGGCGTCACGAGGCATTTCGTTTCGCGCGCCAGTAACCCCTGCGCGCGAAACAGCGTAGATGAACCCGCTGGCCTGCTGAGCGATGCGCCTTAGCCGTTCGCCTGAAGTCGTAGGAGCAACGAGAAAGATCAGATCTACAGCGTGGTCACGAAATGCGGTGATCCAAGGCCCTCCTTCTTCCGGAGTCAGATCAGTTATGAGCACTGCATCAATTCCAGCCCCCTGAACCTCGTCTGCCAGGCGATCTTTGCCAAACTTCAAGAGCGGATTGAGATAACTGAAGAGCACAATCGGTACGTCGATGTGCTTCTTTGCGTTCGAAACGCATCTTAGCGTGTCCCCGAGTGTCACACCTCTTCGCAGCGCCCGCTCGGAGGCGCGCTGAATGACCTCGCCATCGGCGACCGGATCGCTGAATGGCACACCGAGTTCAATGATGTCTGCCCCGGCCGCGGCCAGTTCAACCAGAAGGAGTTCGGTGGTTACCAGATCGGGATCGCCTGCGGTGATAAACGGGATGAATCCGCCGCGTCCGCAATGCTTCAACTTGCCGAACGTGTCGCGTATCCGGCTCATTGCGAGTGCAAATCCGCAACGAGTTGGACGTCTTTGTCGCCGCGGCCAGACAGATTAATGATGACCGAGTCGTCTTGCGACAACTCACGAGCGACACGAATTGCGGGCATGATAGCATGTGCCGTCTCTAGTGCGGGAATGATTCCCTCTAACTTGGCGCAAAGTTGAAATCCTTCGAGCGCCTCGGCGTCGCTTGCTCGGGCATAATCCGCTCGCCTGCCGTCATGCAGAAATTCGTGTTCAGGCCCGATCGCTGAGTAATCGAGGCCAGCAGAGATCGAATGAGTGGTCGCAATCTGACCGTTCGCATCCTGAAGCACGTAGGACATCGTGCCCTGCAGAACGCCGACCTGTCCGCCGCCACTAGCCATACCAGCGTGAAATCTCGCAGCGTGTTCACCTAACGAATCTCCGCGTCCTCCGGCTTCTACACCGATCAACCGGACTCCTTCGTCTGCAATAAAAGGATGAAACAACCCGATCGCATTCGAACCACCTCCTACGCAGGCAACCAGCGCGCGCGGAAGCGTGCCCGTCGCAGACAAAATTTGTTCGCGCGCTTCACGTCCAATGACGCTTTGAAATTCGCGTACCATCAGTGGGTACGGATGGGGACCGAGTGCGCTGCCGAGCAAATAGTACGTATCGTGCACATTCGTTACCCAGTCTCGCAGCGCCTCGTTGATTGCATCCTTTAGTGTGCGCGTTCCAGCACTTACAGTGACCACTTCAGCGCCGAGTAATCGCATTCGGAAAACGTTGAGTGCCTGCCGCCGCACATCTTCTGCGCCCATGTAGATGACGCAATTTAATCCGAACAAGGCGCAAACCGTCGCGGTCGCGACGCCGTGCTGGCCCGCACCCGTCTCAGCAATGACGCGACGCTTGCCCATTCGACGGGCGAGCAACGCTTGGCCCACAGCGTTGTTGATTTTGTGCGCGCCGGTGTGCAAAAGGTCTTCACGCTTCAAATAGATTTGCGCTCCTCCGGCGTGAGCTGTTAGCCGCCGCGCGTGAAATAAGGGTGTCGGCCTGCCACAGTAATCGCGCAGCAGTCGGTTGAGTTCGGCCCAGAAACCGGGGTCGTCTCTGGCGTTCATGAACTCGTTAGTCAACTCCTCCAGAGGAGCGACTAATGTTTCCGGAACGTAGCGTCCGCCAAATTTTCCCCAATGCCCGCCCTCATCCGGCTCGCTTTTTGTAATCGGCGATTTCTGCATTGGAGTTATGAAGAGCAGAAAGGGTTTATCGAGGAATTGGCAGCTCGCACTGCGGTAACAAAATCTTCCACAGCCTGGTGATCTTTTACTCCTGGCGCGTTCTCAACGCCGCTACAAACATCAATCGCGTGAGGCGCTACCTTTGCGATAGCTTGACCGACATTTTCTGCGGTTAATCCGCCGGAGAGAACGAGGAATCGCGCGAAGGAACGAGTTGTTCTCGCTGATAGCCAATCACATGTCCGACCAGTTCCGCCACGGAGGGTCGGATGATGCGCGTCAACCAGCACGTCGCAATCGCCAAATAACGCGACCTCTTCAGGTCGGAACTGAGGATCCGTCGAGAACGCCCGGATCACACGAAATTCACGAGCTAGTTCGCTGCATATTTCCGCTGACGTGCCCCCATATAATTGCACGCATCGAACGCCGGCTGCGTCCGCGGTGGTTCGAATATGTTCGGCACTGGCGTCTACGAAAACTCCGACCGGCAAAACTCGAGGCGATACTGCGTCGATAATTCGCCGGGCGAACTTGGGCTCAATATAACGTAAACTTTGGGGATAAAAGTTGAACCCAATCATGCTGGCTCCGAGTTCGGAGCATGCTCTGGCGTCTTTAACATTCGTGACGCCACAAATCTTGATTTGCACTGGAGTTATCATTGCCGAGCTTCAATTGAAGCTTCTGTAAGTTGCCGATCTTCAGCCGCGGCGACTAAATTGCGAAGAGCCGTTTCGGGATTGGGCGGGCGCATCAAGGCTTCGCCTACCAGAAAACCGCGAAATCCGACTTTACGAAGGCGAAGCAGCGAGTCTGCACTTTGCAGTCCGCTTTCGCTGATCAGGATTCTGTCTGGCGGAACCTCCGCGATCAATCGCTCGCTTGTATTCAATGAAACCTCAAACGTTCTGAGATCGCGGTTATTTACTCCGACGATCCTTGCGCCTGAATTCAGGGCGCGCCGCAATTCCTCGGACGTATGCACTTCAACTAAGGCGTCGAGTCCCAGTTCTTCCTCAGCGAGTGCGCGCAATTCTGTTAACAAATGGTCATCCAGTGCGGTAACAATCAACAGTACGGCGTCGGCTCCAGCGATGGCGGCTTCGAAGATTTGGATTGGATCGATGATAAAGTCTTTACGCAAAAGCGGCAGGTTCGTAATGGATCGCGCCGCGCGAAGATCGACGATCGAGCCGCCAAAATATTCTTCGTCGGTTAGAACCGAGATTGCGCAAGCGCCACCGCGTTCGTAGCAGCGAACAATGTCACTGACCGCCAAATCGTCTCGAATAATTCCAGCGGAAGGCGATCTGCGTTTGAACTCTGCGATGATTTTCAGTCGCTGTGAGTTGGACTCCAGAGCTCGTAGCAACCGATGCGGGTCAGCGTTCTTTCGAATCTTCAGCGCGCGTTCGCGAAAGTCTTGGGAAGAAGGATCCGCTCGAAGGTGCGCAACGGCTTTTCGTTTTCGATCCAGGATTTGCGAGAAAATGCTTTTGATCATGGCTTTCGATTTGTCTCCCGAACCAGTGCATCCAGCTTCGATGCAGCACGTCCGCTGTCGATGCTTTCACAGGCAAGCCCTACTGCGTATCGGAGATCGGGGGCAACCCCCGCAAGATAAAGGGCGGCAGCGGCGTTAATGATGACGAGATCGCGCGCGGCACTCGTCGTTTTCGTTGTCTCGCCTTGCAAAATTGCGTGAATCAGATGTGCGTTTTCTTGCGGTCCCTTACCGCAAAATCCATCGAAGTGTTGGCGTTCCAATCCAAAGTCGTCGGGGGACACTGTAAATGTTTCCACTTCGCCAGTGGACGAACAGGCGGCAACGTACGTTTTGTCGGCAATTGTTATTTCATCCAGGCCATCGGCACCATGTACCACCCATGCTTTCTTCACGCCGAGACGAGCCAGGGCCGACGCGACGCGTTCAAGTAACGACCGATGCCAGACGCCCACGATCTGAAACGGTGCCTGTGCGGGATTCGTTAGGGGACCGAGCATGTTGAATGTCGTGTGCACCCCAAGCTCGCGGCGCACATGAGCGACGCGGGCTGTTGCAGCATGAAAAAGTGGCGCAAAGATGAAACAGATTTCATGCTCGTTGAGACAGCGCTCGACGGTCGCGGGTGGAGCGGCTGTGTTGACGCCCAGCGCCTGGAGGACATCAGCGCTGCCGCAACGTGACGTTGCCGCCCGCGAGCCATGTTTCGCTACGGGCAGACCGGCGCCCGCAATCACAAAAGCAGCCGCTGTTGAAACATTGAAGGTTTTTGCGACGCTCGATCCGGTGCCTGCTGTATCGATGAAGCGCGCGTGACGCGATCGCAATGGCACTGCACGATTTCGCATTGCTTCGGCAATTCCCGCGAGCTCATCGAAGCTCTCGCCTTTTACTGCCAGACTGGTAAGCGCGGCCGCGATTTGTGCGTCTGTAGCAACAGGGTTCAGCAGACAGTCTAGAAAATTTCCAGCCTCCGCACGGCTGAGATTCTCACCGCGCATGAGGCGCAGCGTTAGTTCGCGCAGTTTAAAATCGCCGATGTCGCTTGCATTGCATCCGCATTCGCCCCTTCGGGATGGCGTAATCCGTGTCGCCATCGCGAGCGCCTTTCTCATCGCGCGCGCTTTATTGACCGTTTCCTCGTACTCGGAATGTGGACTTGAGTCGGCGACGATGCCCGCGCCGCTTTGAAAATATGCCTTCCCATTTTTCAAAACCGCGCAGCGCAGCGCGATGCAGGAATCGACATTGCCATCGAATCCAAAATAGCCGATCGCGCCCGCGTAACAGCCGCGTCTGGTCCGTTCCAATTCGCTAATGATTTGCATAGCGCGAATTTTCGGCGCTCCGGAGACAGTCCCTGCGGGAAACGTTGCTTTGACCAGGTCGAACCCGGTGCAGCCCGTACGCAGGTGACCGGTGACATTTGAAACGATATGCATGACGTGGCTGTAGCGCTCGATCTCCATCAATTCGGTCACGCGCACCGTGCCGAAGCCTGAAACCCGGCCGACATCGTTGCGCGCGAGATCGACGAGCATGATGTGCTCAGCGCGTTCCTTGGGATCGGCGAGGAGTTCGGCAGCGTTCTTCTCGTCCTGCGCGGAGGTGTCGCCGCGCGGGCGCGTGCCAGCGAGCGGACGGATCTCCACCGCGTCGCCGATTAGCCGGACATGCATCTCTGGCGAGCTTCCAACAAGCGCAAAATCAGCTCCGAACTTAAGACAAAACATGTACGGCGACGGATTGATGAAACGAAGGCATCGATAAAAATCGAGCGGATCACCACCAAAATCGGATTCGAACCGCTGTGACAAGACAACCTGGAAGATGTCGCCTGCCCGAATGTATTCCTTGGCTTGTTCTACCGCGCGCTTGAACTCTTCCGGATGAAAATTGCTGTGAGCAGGCTGTATTTCGCAATCGGCAGGTGGAATCGGCGGAAGATCGGCAGGTTTCGCGAGCCTGCGCATGATGGCATGGATCGATTCAGCCGCTCGCGCATAAAGTTTTTCGAGTGGGCCATCATCGAGGAATGCGTTCGCGACGATCTTCAACGTGCGTAGCCGATGGTCGAAGATGAGAAGGCTGCTTGTAATCATGAAGATCATCTCAGGCAATTGCAGTTCATCACGCTCTGCTGTCGGAACTTTGGGTTCGAAGGAATGGATTGCTTCGTAGCCGAGGAAACCAACAGCGCCGCCGCTGAACCGCGGCAGTTTTGGGTTCGAGACAAACTGATAGCGCGCCATCAGATTGCGGAGCTCATCCAATGGGTCACTTGTTGTTTCAGTCCGCCGCTCAACTCCCAATTCGAAGATTTGTAGCCGCTGACCGTGGGTTTTTATCACGATCCGGGGGTCGATTCCGACGAAGGAGAAGCGTCCCGACTCGTCGTTTTTCTCAGTCGATTCGAACAGGAAACCGTAACCGCCGCCGTCTAACTTCTTAAATGCCGAAACGGGCGTTTCGTTATCGGCGATAAACTCTGCGAAAACTGGGACAACGTTACCGTGTCGCCCGAGCTGACAAAACTCGTCCATGCTTGGGGTGATCTGCGCTTTCATGGATTTGGCCGATGCAAAAGGAAACGCCCGAGAATTTTCTTGCCGTCACGTGTGAGAACCGATTCCGGGTGAAATTGGACGCCGTACACGGGAAACTCGCGATGACGCAACGCCATGATTTCGCCGTCGTCGCTTTCAGCGATGATCTCGAGGCACCTTGGAAAGGAACTCCGCTCGACGGCCAGCGAGTGGTATCGACCGGCTTCAAACGGCGCAGGCAAATCGGTAAAGAGTCCGCTTCCGTCATGTCTGATCGTAGATGACTTCCCATGCATGAGAGTGGAAGCGCGCACGATTTTCCCGCCGTACGCTTCGGCGATGCATTGATGTCCAAGACAAACACCGAGCATTGGAATCTTCGACCCGAATCGCAGGACGATGTCTTTGCTGATTCCCGCTTCACGCGGAGTGCAGGGTCCCGGCGAGATACAGATATGTTTGGGCGCTAACACAGCGATTTCATCAGGTGAGATTTCGTCGTTCCTCTTAATAACAAGCTCGCATCCGAGCTCGCCAAAATATTGGGCCAGGTTGTAAGTGAAGGAGTCGTAGTTATCGATCAGGAGAAGCATTAACTTGAATTCGTTAGGCCGCTTGGTGCTGTGTCGGACTCTCAGTAACTGTCGGAGTGGCAATCTCACGGAGCGCACGAACTTCTTTGACGAGTTGGGCATACTCCGAGGGCGTCAGAGCTTGTGCCCCATCCGAAAGGGCGAGCTCTGGATGGTCATGAACTTCCACCATGAGTCCGTCGGCTCCGACTGCAACGCCTGCGCGCGCAAGCGGCGTAACCATGTACGCGCTACCTGTGCCGTGTGATGGATCCACGATTACCGGCAGATGAGAAATTCGCCGGATCGCCGGAACAGAAGCAAGATCGAGTGTGTTACGCGTATGCTGGGTGAAAGTCCGAACGCCGCGCTCGCACAAGATTACGTTGTAATTGCCCTCGGCCATGATGTATTCCGCCGCGAGTAACCATTCTTCGAGTGTTGCAGCCATTCCTCGCTTCAACAGGACCGGCAGTTGCGACCGGCCAGCTCGCCTGAGCAGTGAAAAGTTCTGCATGTTACGGGCGCCGATTTGAATGACGTCGCCGTACTGTTCGATCAGATCGATATGAGGTTCTTCGAGTGCTTCGGTGACAATCTTTAACCCAAACGTCTCGCGGACCTCGGACATGATTCTCCAGCCTTTCTCTCCCAGGCCTTGAAACGCGTACGGAGAACTTCGGGGCTTCCACACGCCACCTCGAAAAAACCGCGCACCGCTTTGCTGCACCGCTTCCGCCACAGCGAATGCCTGATCGTGACTCTCGATCGCGCACGGTCCCGCGATAATAGCGAGTTCACTTCCTCCGATGGTAGCATTCCCAACTCGCACCACTGTTTTTTCCGGGCGCAAGTCGAGCGTGATCAACTTGTACGGCTTGGTAACCCGGATGACTTCCGCCACGCCCGGCAGATTTTCGAATCGCCTGCCATCGATAGGACCCTGGTTGCCGGTGATCCCAATGGCTGTTCGCGTCGCCCCTGGCATAGAATGAGGACGCAGCCCAAATTCCTGAATCACGTTTACAACTGCGTCGATTTCCTGCGCATCAGCGCCGGGTTTCATCACGATTAACATATGGTTACAATCCTTGGGTTATTTTTATTGGTGCAAACGCCAGATCTCTCGCTTGAGACAAAGAGAGAAAATCAGCGTCCCGTTGAGAAACGGTCGCTTTCTATCGCCACCACACGAGCGCCAACGCAAAGGCGAGCAGCCTTCGAAGGTCTGTCGAATTAAGAATGTCGACGCTCATCGATGAAAATAATAACGACGATCTTGCAGATGTCGAGTCCGATTTCGGGTCAGATGGTAACATCTGTGTTACCAAAATCACAAAGTCCACCATCCGGTAATGCAGCCGTCTGGATTGCGTTTCGCGATACCCGTGATGCGCATGCTCGTGAAAAAATTGATAGCTTGTTTCTTGATCTTTCCCGCTGGATTCTTCGCGACATCGATCTTTGCACTCGAGGTAACCGAGTTGGCAGGCGCCGCGCATGGTTATCCGGGACTGTGCAGCATTGACGGGAAGAAAATCGCCGATGGCGAATTCCGGCAGTGGGTGGAGAACAAGCGACTACACGTAATGATCACTTATAAGTTCCCAGACGGGGAATTCTATGAGGAACAGACGCAATTTCGCCAACAGCCAGAACTGATCCAGGAAAAATGGTCATGGAAAGAATCGAAGGATGGAAAGTCGCAACGTGAATTCGCCGCAGATTTTCTGTCTGGAATCGCCAGCGCACACGTCCGCGGAGAGCACAAGGACGTGTCGGAAAAGATAAACGTTGAGCCGGGTCGTACGTTTGCCGGATTCGGATTTACCATCGCATTGAGTAATCTCCGCAAACGCCTGCTTAGTGGCGAACAAGTTCAGCTCAAGGCAGTCGGTTTTTCGCCATTTCCAACGCTTGGCCCACAAGTTGTCACAGTGACAATTTCCCACGGCGGACTTGACCGCATGAGAATGTCGGGGCGCTCGCTGAAAGGCGATCGCTTCATCGTTCATCCGGAAATTTTTTTTCTCGCAAGATTGTTTGTCGATGTGCCCGACACAAACATTTGGCTGACAAATCCTGCGCCAGCTGGCTTTCTTCGGTGGGAAGGCCCCGTTGTGCTACCGACCGATCCGCTCATTCGCGTAGATCTGCTTTCGGGAACAAAAAGTGGGTCGGCGCAATCGTTAGGGAGGAGCAGTCCTCACTAGACCAGCCGCTGAATTGCGGCATCTGCCATATCTGTTTTAATCAGACATGCGAGTGCGCGCACATCACACGCGATGTGCGACGTCGACGCGATTCTAATGTGACGTAACGCAGGAGATTCTATGGCTGAAGCTTCAGGCGACCTCGAGGGTCCGGATTTCGAGAAGGGCTGCAAAATTGATCAGGTAGCCGATGGAGAGATGCTTTTGGGACATGCATTTGACGAGCAGGTTCTCGTCGCGCGGCGCGGTGATGAGCTTTTTGCCATTGGCGCGACGTGCACGCATTACGGGGGTCCGCTAGCAAAAGGTTTGCTGGTGGATTGCACCGTGCGCTGCCCATGGCACCATGCGCGTTTTGATCTGCGCACGGGCGAGGCGATTGCCGCGCCAGCGCTGAACAACGTCGCATGTTACAAGATCGATAAACGCGAGGCGCAGTTTTTCGTCGCGAGCAAGATCGATGAGAAGCCGGTGCGCAAACCCAAATCATCGCCAGCGAGCGTGGTGATCGTTGGCGCGGGTGCAGCTGGCGGAGCGGCGGCTGAAATGTTGCGGCGGGAAGGTTACGACGGACCCGTCAGGTTAATCGGCGCTGATGAGTTTTTACCGTACGATCGACCAAATCTTTCCAAGGATTATCTCGCGGGCACGGCGTCGGAAGAGTGGATTCCGCTGCGCTCAGCGGATTTTTACCGCGAACAAAAGATCGAAACGTTCACAAACACATCCGTCAGGGCAATTGACCCGCAAGAGAAAAAGGTCACGCTAACGGATGGCCGTTCGTTAGGCTATGGCGCGCTGTTGCTGGCGACCGGTGCAGAGCCGGTGCGCCTGGCAATTCCGGGAGGCGATTTGCCGCATGTTTATTATTTGCGAACTCTTACCGATAGCCGGCGGATTATTGACAAGGCGAAAAGCTCGAAGCGTGCGGTCGTAATCGGGGCGAGCTTCATCGGGCTGGAAGTGGCGTGGTCATTGCGGGAGCGCAAACTCGAAGTCGCAGTAGTCGGAAAAGGGTCGCTTCCCCTGGAAAAAGTTCTGGGAGGCGAATTGGGCACCGTGATTCGCGAAACACACGAAGCGAATGGCGTGAAATTCCACCTGGGTCGAAAGCCCGTGGCAATTCAAGATCGCCATGTGGAACTCGATGACGGGACCAAATTGGATTGCGATTTGGTGGTCGTCGGGATCGGCGTGCGCCCCAACACCGCCATTGCCAAACAAGCAGGCATCGCGACCGACAACGGCGTGTTGGTCGATGAATTTTTGAAGACGAACGTGCCTGGCATTTTTGCGGCCGGCGATATCGCACGCTGGCCCGATCCGCGCGCCGGGCGAATTCGTGTCGAGCACTGGGTGGTGGCGCAACGTCAGGGTCAAACAGCGGCGCGCAATATTTTAGGCGCCGACGAAGCATTCAATCTTCCGCCATTTTTCTGGAGCAACCATTTTGATCTGCACATCCATTACGTTGGTCACGGCGGGGGCGATGACCGGAGCACCGTTTCGGGTAATGTGAAGGCGAAAGATGCGTCTGTGATTTTCCGCGCTGGCGAAAACGTAACCGCCGTCGCGAGCATTGGCCGTGACGTGGAAAATCTTAAAGCCGAAGTGGCGCTGGAACGCGGCAATCCATTCCATGCATCATGATTTCGGCGGTATCCGGCAGCCGGATGCGGATGGCAAGCTGACGCTCTTTTGAAAGTTACGTCTCAATGACAAGATAGAGTAACAGCGCAGTCGCGATCAGCGGAATCAGGCAGACCATGAGCACCATGTTGTTGCGTGGTCCTAATTCGCTCGGCACGAGATTATCCGCGACAATGGTTTTCTCGATTTTGCGCAGATGCCGCAGCACGTAAACGTAAGCGCAGATCATCGCGACGAAAGCGATTGCCGCAACGATACGGACAGGTAATAGCGGAGCGGTGGCCAGCAGTTCCATCGCAGGCCCGAATTACACCAATTATCACGAATCTGACCAGCACGAATTTTGACTCTGCATTCGTGTCGGTTCGTAAAATTAGTGTCTCTAACAGAAGAAAACGGACACTGTTCTACCCACGACCTATGCGAATCAAGCGAATTACAAGCCTTCCTCTTGTCATTCTGAGCAAAGCGAAGAATCTCTGGTCATTTCTGGACCGATCTCAACGGAAATAAATCAGAGATGTTTCGCGTCGCTCAACATGACAGCGCCGTTTAGGAATGGGTCCTAAGACTTAAGAAAATTCGCGTCTATTCGCGTGATTCGCGGGCGGTTCTCCTCTGGCAACCGACGCGCTTGCCCTACAATATTCGTTTCGGCTAACTTCCGCACCATGCATCGCTGTACATTCTTCCGCTTCCTCTTGCTCTTGCTCTTGCTCCGATTGCCCGTCGCCTTCGCTGCATCGCCAATCCAGGAACGCGCCGATCGTTTCCTCGCGCTTGCCAATGCCGGTTATCAGGCGCTGTACAGGGTGAACAGCGAAGCACAGTGGCTCGCAGTGACTGATGTAACGCCTCAGCACGACGCTGCTGCCGAAGCAACAGGCAAGGCCTATGCCGCGTTCAATGGAAATCCGGCAATCATCAGCGAAGCGCGCGAGTTGCTCACGCATGAGAAAGAACTCAACGAACTAACAGTTCGGCAGTTGAAACAGCTTCTCTTAAACGCGGCCGAAGGCCCGATGACAAACCCAGATCTAGTGGCGAAAAGGGTCACAGCAGAGACAAAGCAAGCGTCGATCCTCAACGGTTTCGAGTTCAAGCTCAACGGTCAGCCGATTACCGTGAACCAGATCGACGACAAATTGGATAAGAGCGTCGACCTCAATGAGCGCAAAGCGGTCTGGGAAACGTCGAAACAGTCCGGACCGGCGTTGAAATCAAATTTGGTAACGCTGCGCGATCTGCGTAATGGCGTCGCCCAAGAGATGAAGTACCCCGATTACTTCTCGCTCGAGGTCGCAGCCTACGGAATGACCACCGAGGAGATGCTCAAGATGCTGGAAGATTGGATGGCGACGCTGCGTCCGCTCTATCTGCAATTGCATACCTGGGCGAAATACAAGCTTGCAGAAAAATTTCATCAGCCGGTACCTAAGAAAATTCCGGCGCACTGGATCAATAATCGCTGGGGCCAGGAATGGCCTGGCCTGGTGGAAGCAGCGGACATCGACAAGTATTTCAAGGATCGTAAACCCGAATGGATCATCAAAACGGCCGAACAGTTTTACACCGGACTTGGTTTTTCGCCTTTGCCACAAAGTTTCTGGGAAAGATCGGATTTATATCCGCTGCCGCCGGATTCGAAGCGCAAGAAAAACACTCACGCCTCCTGCTGGCACATCGATCTTCAGAATGACATTCGCTCGCTGCAAAGCATCGAGCCCAACGCGCGCTGGTTTTTCACCGCGCACCACGAACTCGGCCACGGATATTATTTTAAAGCCTATTCGCGTCCGGAAGTTCCTTACATGTTGCGACTCGGTGCGGCACCGGGCTTCCATGAAGGCGTGGGCGAATTGATTGCTCTCGCTTCGAGTCAGGTCCCGTACTTGCAATCACGCGGCGTTTTGCCCGCCGATTTTAAACCGGACAAGACAGCATTTCTCCTCGACGACGCACTCGCGCGTTCAGTCCCGTTTATTTATTTCTCCTGCGGCACGATGCCGCATTGGGAAGCGGATATTTACGCGCACAATCTGCCCCCTGATCAGTGGAACGCGCGCTGGTGGAAATACGTTTCCGATTTTCAGGGCATCGAGCCGCCATCGCCGCGTGGCGAAGAGTTTTGCGATGCCGCTACCAAGACGCACATCAATGATAATCCGGCCTATTACTACAACTATGCGTTCGCGACCGTGTTCAAGTTTCAGTTACACGATTATATCGCTCGCAAGATTCTCCATCAGCCACCGCAATCATGTAACTACGCCGACAACAAAGAGGTGGGCACCTGGCTGAATAACATTCTTAAAAGAGGTGGAACCGAAGACTGGCGCAAAGTTTTGAAGGAGGCCACCGGCGAGGACATCTCTACCCGTGCAATGATGGATTACTTCAAGCCGCTTATGAGCTGGCTGGAAGAACAGAACAAAGGCCGGCAGATCGGGTGGGATTAAGCGATTGCGGATTTTGGATCGCAGATTGCGGATTCCTGGCGGGCGCATCTGTCGTGCAAGCTACGTTGCGCCCTCTCCGGTTAGTGAATAGTCGATCTTATTTCGGCGATTGATTGACCTTTGCCTGCGCTTTCATGATCTCGGCTTCCATGGTCGGCATTATATCTGCCATATAGGTGCCGAACTTTTGCATCGCCGATTTCCCGACAGGCGAGCCGTAAAAATCTGCCAATGCCTTTAACTCTTAGGTGGTGAAATTCTTTACCATCGCGTCTATCATCGCTTTGGTTAACGCCGCGATGTCGAGTTGCGAAGTCATTAGCTTCTTGAATTGATCGCGTTGGTCCGGCGGCAGATTCGCGGCCATCTTGTCGGCCATGTCCTCGAACAAAGCTTTCGGCGGAGTAGCCTGAAGGTAACGCTCGGCTTCGTGACGCCGGGTTTCGGGAGTGTCAGGCGCGCTGAAAGCCAAACCACATGAAATGAACAGGGTGAGAATTGTCAGGGTGAAAGTTTGTTTTCGCATGGCACTCGAGTGATAGAGGTTCGCTGGTAACAAGACGATCTTTTTCTAGCAGGCATTTCTATCTGTTTAGCGCGAGTCTCGCCAGCCAGCACGCCGTTACAAGATTCCTGTCGTCACGACCCGAATTCTGCAGCGACGGACTTGGAAATCGCTGCTGTTTATCGATCTTATGTGGTGCGTGTTCTCGTCATAACAGGGGCGGGTGTTTCGGCTGAAAGCGGGATTCCTACCTTTCGTGGTAAAGATGGCTACTGGCGCAATCTGGATCCCATAAAGTTGGCGACACCGGAAGCGTTCGCGCGCGATCCGGACTTAGTTTGGCAATGGTATCGCGAGCGGCGTCAGCGCATTCGCGATGCGCAACCGAATGCCGCGCATGAAGCGATTGCCAAACTGGCGCAATGTGCGGGTGAGTTTCTGCTCGTCACGCAGAACGTGGACGACCTGCACGAGCGCGCTGGACTTGCGAAGGCGGAGATGGTGCAAATTCACGGAGACATTTTTAAGACGCGTTGCTCACGTTGTCATTGGAGGGCGGAGCTCTGCAACGCCCATACACGCGACGATCGCGATAAAAGTGGGCTCGCGGGAGCTCGCCCCTCCATCATTGAATTCAGCGAGCAGGATGGGGGGCCGGAAAATGGCGTCCCGAGATGTACGAAATGCGATGCGCTCATGCGGCCTGGCGTGGTTTGGTTCGGAGAGCCTTTGCCTTTGCATGAAACCGAACGCGTTGAGAGTTATTTGCAACGCGATTCTTGCGGTGTTGTCATCGTGGCGGGAACAACGGCAACGTTTGGATACATCATTGATTGGGCGCTGCGTGCGAGCCGTCGCGGCGGCGAGCTTATCGAAGTAAATCCGGAGAAAACGCCCCTCTCGCGATTTGCGACACGATTAGTGCGGGAGCCAGCGGCGGTAGCGCTGCCGCGATTGATCGATCGATTGGTCGCGCAGCTGCCGAAAACGTAGGGTAGCCGCATCAGTTGCTGATTGCTGGTAGGGCGCGACCGCCGGGCGCGCCGTTGTGCCGGACATCGCCCCGATTTTTCTTCGGCGTTTAATCGTGCACTTCTTTCGGCGCGAGAGAAGCGACGATTGCTTCGAAGCGCGGATCGCCACGCAATGGATCCCAACTGGGCGATAATCGCAATCCACCGTAGTTTAAGTGGCCGGGAAGTTGCAAAGCGCGTGTTAGCTGCTCGATCGCCAGATCTTTTTCTCCGACCCACGCACAGATGACGGCAAAAAATCCCATTATGATCGGCCCGTTGATGGAATCTTTGCTCAGAGGCGTCAGTTCGACGGCGCGGCGCCCTTCGCGCAAGGCGTCCTCTTGTCGGCCAAGTCCGGCGTCGATAAGGCCAAGCACGCAAAGGGCCGGGCCGTAATCGGGCTGTGCGTCCACGATGCGTTGCTGCGCGACGCGGGCGGTTGTAAAGCTAGCGTGCGCCGCTGCCGCGTCACCTTTCCACCGTGCGAGCTGGCCTTCACCGAATGCGCGGCTGAATTGGATGGCGTCCGGTCCGTAGGTATCGTCACCAAGATCGGCGAGCGCCCGCTCGGCGGCGCCAGCATCGCGCTCAGCCGAGGCCAGAAAAATGCGAAGCGGGGCCAGGCGTTTGCCGGATGCGGGATCTTGCTGCATGGAGGATTCGATCACTTCATGCAACGGCCGCGTGTCCGCTCTCCAGGCAACCTCCAACTGCCCGCGAGCAAGTCGCGCGTCGAGGTCATTTGGTTTCAATGCGAGGATGCGATCGAGAACGGCGGCATCCTTGGCATAGTCGCGCAAGGATTCATAGCTCAACGCAATCTGCCAAAGGATGGAAACGTTGTTTGGATCTACCTCGAGGGCACGCTCCAGGTTGCGGGCGGACTCCGGCCAGCGTCCCTGCCTGCGGTCAATATAACCACTCAATTCAAACACTCTTGCGTCGTTGGGTAACGAACGGCGGGCGATTTCGATTTCCGCACGAGCGCCGTCATAATCCAATTTGCTGTAGAGGAGACCTGCCTGAGCCCAATGCGCTTCGCCCGCGTCCGGCTGCAATCGTAGGGCGGCGTTGATTGCCTGTTCGGCCGAGACAAGCCGAGCCCGCGTGTGATCCTCACCAAAGAGATAAAGTTGGGCATGTGCCTGTGCGAGCTTGCAGTAGGCATTAAAGAAGGCAGGGTCGCGTGCGATTGCCTGCTCAAGGAGAGTGATCGCCTCTAGGAAATTCTCCTTTATGTTCTGAGTGGTCGGAGCCGCATCGATCGCGTCTGTGGCGCGGACATACAGATCGTAGGCGGCAAGATCTTTCGTAGGTTGTTTTTCGATGGCCGACCTTTCGCGCGGGGAGATTTTGGCCTGAAGTTAGTCGGCAATTTTTTGAGCAATCTCGCTTTGGATGGCGAAGACATCGGCCAGGTCCCGATCATATTTATCGGCCCAGACGTGTGTGTCATTGCGGGCATCGATTAACTGGGCGCTTACGCGGACACGATTCGCGGAGCGCTGCACGCTGCCTTCGAGAACGTGCGCGACCTTTAGTGCCTGCGCGATTTCCGGGAGATTGCGTGATGATGTGTTTTTATACTGCATCACGCTGGTGCGGCTGATCACTTTCAGGTCAGCAATTTTTGCCAAGTCAGTCAGAATCTCGTCTTGGACTCCATCAGCAAAAAATGCGAACGCCTTGTCCTGGCTGAAGTTTTCAAATGGCAAAACCGCGATCGACTTTGCCGGAAAATCAGCCGACGCGCTCTGCTTGGGCGCCGCAGTGAAGCGCCCCAGTAAAAACAAACCGATCGAAATGGCACCTGCGATTACAACCACATAAATCCATGCGCGATTGCGCGATGATTTTTTTGGCAGTTCATCCGTCAACTCCGTTCGCTTCAAGCCTTCGGGCGTCAGCTCAAACGCCCACGCAATGATTAACGCGATCGGGAAACCGAGCGCAGTTACCGCAACGAAGACTTTCATCGTCCACGGCGGCGCTTCGAACGTCGGAAATAAGATCGATGCCGCTTGCAGCAGAAGCCAAGCAACGACTCCGTAGCCGATGGCAATCTTGTAAACGTTTCGTCGCTTTAACTCGGTGAAGAAGTTGCGCGGATTCACGGCTCGCCTCGCCGCGGATTTTGCCAGATTACTGTGGATCGTGACAGATAAACCCGCTGAGGGGGTTTCCAAAACGGAAACTAGCGCGAGAGCGTGCCGGGGCCGTTAACCGTAACTCGCGCCGGCTTCGATCGCACGCAGATAACGCGCCGCCGATCGCGCGACGGCAGCTTTTGCATCGGATAAGACATTCGCTTTCCACCACGCACCGTAAATCTGATCGAAGGGAAACGGTTCGATTGCTTTTAGAATATGATCGACGGCGGCTGCGCCAAGCGGAATCAGATTCGGATAACTGCGCATGAAACTGACATAGCGGCGATCTTGCACTACTTGAATGATGTCGCCCGTAAGCAAAGCGCCTTTGCCATTTTCACCTGCCGGCCAATGCAACACTGTGCCGCCTTCGAAGTGCCCGCCGCAATTGATTAGCGTGAGGTTATCCCAGAGCGGCAAAGTTCCTCCTTCCCAAAATTGAATTCGAAAGCTCTTACGCATGACCCATTCGCGATCGGCGACGTGCAACAAAATTTGCGCATCGAAACGCTCGGCCGATTCGACCATCGTTGTGTAGTAATGCGGATGCGATATCGCGATTGAGCGGATCCCGCCGCGCGCGTTGACTTCTGCGATTGTTCGATCGTCTAGCAACGCAATGCAATCCCAGAGCAAATTTCCGGACGGCGATTGCACAAGCAGAGCGCGCTGGCCGATGGCAAACTCGGGCTCTGTGCCAATACCGAGAAGTTGCGGCGCTTCTTCTTCGAAACGGTTTTGATGATCGGCTGCGAGACGCTTAAGTGTGGTCCATTCCTGGCCGCCATGACGCACAAATTGCCGTTCATCCTCGCAAATCGGACAGCGTAGCGGCGGCTTCGCCATCTCCGAAAACTGCGTTCCGCATTGCACGCAGATGAAATTCTCCATGTCGAATACCTTTAACCGCGGATAACGCGGATGGCACGGATTCAATGCAAGGAAACCAACGTTTTGCTACAAGCGATTTACAGTCGCACAGACCTTAGCTCTCCGAGTGGCAAGACGGACGGCTCGGCGATCCGTCCCTACCATTTACTTCTTGCGACGAATCGAGCCGGCACCGGTGATGTGTTTTTCAATCGTCGGATTGCCCGAATAGCTAACTTTTCCAGCGCCGGTAATGGCGACTTTCAAGGTCTCGGCGACCGCGACTTCCGCGTCCCCTGCGCCCGTTGTGGAGATTTCAGCAGCCCTGGTTTGTAGGCTACCTGCCTCTAACTCGCTCGCCCCGGTCATATCAGCAAGGAGTTCATCGACAGTTCCATCGAGCGAAACATGTGATGCGCCGCTGGCTTCAAGAGCGAACTTGGATCCGGTGAGCTGTTTTGCGGTGAGTTTTACAGCGCCGCGGATCCTTGCCCCTGCCCTTGTTGGGCTGGAGATAACGATCTTGATTCCATGTGTTGGCCAAATTTGATCGTGCGTGCGCAAACGAAGTGTATCGCCCGAGACGTCACTTTCGACATAGGAAAGAAGGTTTTCGTCGGTTGTGATGTGGAGAGAAGGGGACCCGCTTTCCCATTCGATTTCGAATGCTCCACCAGCGTCGATCTCGGTGAACGCACTAATTGTTCGGTCATCCGTTTTGATGTGGCCATTGCCTCGAACGCCAACCCATCGGCAGCCAGCGGCCAAAGCGACGCAGACGGTCAGAAATACAATCGTGATCTTCTTCATGTAAAATATAGTTTCTCTAGTTAGGATGTATCAACGGCTCGCTTTGGATTCAGGAAAAATGCGGCATGCACGGAGTCCTGTCCGCCAGTCGGACGGACTCGTCCAGTGGCCAGCCTGTAATGAGAGTGCAAGCATATTCGCAGACAGGACCGTCTGCATTACTTTCACTTCACGATTTTTAGCTTCGCCGCGTCCACGAAAACATCATCGACGTAGAATTCAACGCGGTAATCACCGATCGCCCAACCAGCTTCCGGCCGCGCCAGCATGAACGCTCCATGAGCATTTTGACTTTCGACGGTGGCTGAAGCTTCGTCCACCTTGTAATCTTGTGGAAAATCTTCGCCGATGTTTTCCGCGATCCACACCGCCTTCACCTTTCCGCCCTTTCGCAAGCGCTGTCCCTGCCAACGCACGTAAATCTGGGGCGTATCGGTTGAAAACGTTGTGCTTACTTTCCCAAACTGGTCTTTTGCGAAGCTCACCGAAAGCCTTTTCGACGTCGCGTTCGATTTGACCTCTGGCCTGTTTTCGATTTTGGGCCGCTCGGCCAGTTCCAGGGAAATCCGCTGGAGTAAATCGCCGTCCGTGGCGCGCATCGTTGTTACATCTTTAACAATTCCAACGCCGGGTGTGAACCAGCGATCAATTGTCATACGGCTGGGTGAGCTTTGCTCTCCACGAATGTGGTACGCATGAAATTCGCCGGCTGGAACTTCGATGTCTTCTTCTCCGGTCACTTGGTACTGCTGATGCACTTTCAAATCGCCGGCCTGACCATCGAAATTCCAGGTTGCTCCCTGCTTTAGCGGTGCGGCAACCATTGTCTGTGGCGGATTAAACTTGATCAATTCGCCATCAAGATTAATTCGCGCCCAACAGGTTATTCCGTGGTCATCGACCGTCACAAGATCTGTATTGGTGACTGCACCAGCGCGGTGCATTTCGAACTTGAAAAGCTCCTTGCCATCGACGTTTTCCATTCCATCAAGATGGTAGAGTACTGGTAGCCGAACTTTTCTATCAGCGTCTTGTTTCAAATTCGAAATAGTAAGGCCTTTTCCAACTTCTTCGGTCATGCTGTATCGCCACGTCGTCCCGGGATTAGTGGGAAGGAGCGGAGCGGTCAATGCAGTCGTCAGCGATATGAAAAAGAATATCGGGGATATGCTTAGTGATGACGCTTTCAACATCGATCCAGCCCGGATCAAGCCTGCCATGCGAAACCCGGGGAATGGATTCGGCTTTGGCTCACCAGGGCCTCTGCGTAATCTACGGTTCAACATGCTTCCGAAATATTGCACATCGATGTCGATCCTCGTGCTCGTTTTTTCGTTGCGTGTCATTCCGCTTATCGCCGAGACACCAAGATTCGACGACAGGCATGTCGTCGTCGTTGTGTGGGACGGAATGCGCCCGGATTTCGTCAGCGAGGAAACAACCCCGACGCTTTGGAAGCTTGCCCGCGAAG
>Ga0209577_10001290_pt1 | contig 24941 bp, 23 predicted proteins | sample GraSoiAngelo_109_FD_185874 | JGI IMG/M metagenome (GOLD analysis project Ga0209577, IMG submission 185874) | Grasslands soil microbial communities from the Angelo Coastal Reserve, California, USA - 14_0903_12_20cm (SPAdes) (version 2) | ecosystem: Environmental > Terrestrial > Soil > Grasslands...
ATGTCCTGGCAACGCATCCAGGAAGTCCGATTTGCTCAACAAACTTTGGATTTCTGCTGCGATATAGCCGCGAAGCTCTTCCGAGGCTATCCGAACTTCCTCGATCAACTCGGCGCGACCATCGACGACTGTGATTATGTCTTCCAGGTCGTGACTTGCGAGAAAATCACCACGTCCTCTATCGTGAAAGGCCTCCAATTTTGTGCCGAGGAATACCGGAGGTGAAACGAGCCGAATTGATAGTCCAAAGCCGAGCTCGACACGCCCCGCTGTTTCTATCGCTAACGGATACCAGCGGTTAGTGAATCCCAAAATGCGGGACTCGGAAGGCATCAAGTCTAGCCTTAGGCCCTGCTTGATCCACCGGCAAATCGGGGCTCCAGCAGACGTATCGTGAGCGAACCCGCACTTGGCTACCTTTTGCTCGATCGCGTGGTACTCCTGCACCGAAGACACGGCCACGACGACATCAACATCCTGCGTGGCCCGAATTGCTTGCGCGCGGACGGCCGTTACCAACAATCCCGTCGCGCAGCCGCCCACAAAAACGAGAGAGTCACATAGGTCGCCGAGAGTCGTTGCCGCGAGCTGCAGGATCTGTAAGTTTGGGTCGTCCGCACGCGCGACAGCGATCATTTCAAGCGTTCCTCCAGTAACCCAGACGCCAACTCTCGTTCTCGCGCTTGCCCCATCCGTAATGCGTCAAACAATGCGAGAAGTTCATAGAACGCAGGATCAGCTTGCACCGCGTATGGCAGTTTGGCGTACAGAGGCAGAAGTGCCGGGCCGCGTACTTTTCCATTGGGATGAGGCCAAACAGGCGGCATGTCCTCCGAAAACAGCACGAGGTCTTTCAGCGGAGGAACGGCGTACGCGGTCGGAACGCCGATCGTTACTTCTCCTCTAACCGGCGGGTATGCGAAAGGTGCGCCTCTGATTACAAAACTTCTGAGTGCGGCCATCGATGGAAGCACTTTCCCTTCGCGTTCCACGGCTAGTCGCGCGGCTATGAGGCGCTGTACTGCGGCGTGCGCTTCGAACTGCGAAAGGTAGAGTTGATCTGCGAGCTGGGCGTAAGGCATCCAGCGGCCCTTTAGCGAAACAAGCTTTAGTGCGACGGCCAAGTCTTGCGGCTTGAGCACCCATTGGCGCGTGCTAGCGCGCTGAAGGGCGACCGAACCGAGGGAGGAAATGCTGGGCTTGATCATCTTCTATATGCATATAGCATATACATCTTCAATATGCCAATTTATAAGGAGAAAAGTGAGGTGACGAGCGCTTCCCTGTTGTCGTATTCTATATGCATTTAGCATACAAAAATATATCGTGGATAAATGGGGTACTTGCCTGGTTGGTTTAAGCGTTACGTGGCTTATCGCCTGGCGTTTTTAGAATGTTAGTGTTTACTTACATATTATAAATTGACTAATATATTAGGCACTATATCCATTAACGCCTAAAATAATGCGCACCACGAAAACTCTCCCCAGCGAGGCGATCGAGCGCGTCAAGGAGCTTGGTGACCGGATACGGCAGGCGAGGACTCGCCGCGCGATGTCGATCGCGGAAGTCGCTGCGAAGGCTGGCATCAACCGCAACACGCTCAACGCCCTGGAGCTCGGCAGGCCCGGCATTGGCCTGGGCGCCTACGTCACCGTGCTGTGGGCGCTTGGCCTCGACAAGACGCTCGACGCGGTCGCCCACCCCGACGCCGACCTTCACGGCAAAACGCTGGAGGCTTCGCGCCGACCGGCGCGCGTGCGCAAATCGCAGAAGTCGAAGGACGAATATGACTTCTGAGCGCCAAGCCTATGTTTACGTCCAGCTCCCTGGCACGCTCGACACCGTGCCGGCGGCGCTGCTCAAGGTCGAAAAAATGCGCGACGGGACGTTCGTCGGCCGCTTCCGCTACGGCGATCGCTACCTGGAGCGCAAAGACGCAATCGCGCTCGATCCCTTCAAGCTTCCGCTCGGGAGCACCGTTCACGAGCTCACCAAGCTCAAGGGAATTCCCGGCGCCGTGCGCGACGCCGGCCCCGATGCATGGGGCCGGCGCGTGATCGAACACAAGCTGCAGCGCGGTCCTGGTGACCTTGAGGAACTCGACTACCTCCTGAACGGACCTCAGGACGGTGCGGGCTGCCTGAGCTTTGGCCTGAAGCGCGAGCCGCCCGCTGCGAGACGCCGCTACAACAAAACCCATCAGCTTGCCGACCTGGTCGCGGCCGCGCAGGCCATCGAAGAAGGAAAGCGCGTGCCCGAGCAGATCCTGGAGCAGCTCGAGCCGGGCACGTCGATGGGCGGGGCGCGACCCAAGACCACCATCGAGGACGGCAATCGGCTGTGGATCGGCAAGTTCCCGGAAAAAGCCGACCGCTGCAACTTGCAGCGCATCGAGTACGCGACCATCGAGCTTGCGCGCCGCTGCGGTATTGCCTCCTGCAACGCGCGCCTTGAGCCTATCGCTGGACGCGACGTGCTCATGGTGGAGCGTTTCGACCGCGAACACACCGAGGGCGGTTATCTACGCTTCGGGCTCGTCAGCGGGTTGACGCTGCTCGATTGCGACGAGAACTATCCTGACGGCGAACGCTGGTCCTATCCCTTGCTTGCGGACGAGCTCCGCCGCTGGTCGGAGAAGCCCGACGAAGATCGCGTCGAGCTATTCCGGCGCATCGTCTTCAATGCGGCGGTTACAAACAACGACGACCATCCCCGCAATCATGCGCTCCGCCGCACGGCGCGCGGCTGGCGCCTGACGCCGGCGTACGACCTCGTCCCCGCGCCCTTGGTCAGCCTCGAGCGCCGCGACCTCGCAATGACGATTGGCACGTACGGCCGCACGGCGAGCATCTATAACCTGCTTTCCCGATGCGAGCGCTTCGGACTGACAATCGATGCAGCCAGGAACGAAATCGAAAAGATGGTCGCGACGCTCCGGAGCTGGCGGGACAATTTTCGCGCCTGCGGCGTATCCGCGAAAGATATCGAGTACATCACACCGGCCTTCCTGCCGGAAAGCTTTTTCTTTGAGAAGCCGCCAGAAGGCTAGCGGTAGCCAATTCCTTGCGCTTTGGCGTTGCATTGCCGTCAGCTCCGCTGACGGTCGTTAGGCGATTAAGTCATTTGTGACGTAGCGCCGAAGCTTACCCGCTCTGCGTACTCTTTCAGGTGCTCCGGGGCGAGGTGCGCGTCGCGCTTCACCACAAGAAAAACGCTCCGACGATGCGATCCTCGTAGATGCCTACTTGAAGAACACCATTTACCTAGACCCAAACACTGGTTCTTTCAGCATCACGGATGAATCGTCCAAGAGCCTCTATTCCGGTGTTTGCAAGCTGTAGATGCTAGACCGCCACGATTCAGGAAATCTGCCGCCACTTTCAGCACTATCTTGATCACAACAATGACAACGGCATGGTGATAGCGGACAGCCGAGACTACGGTAACAACGTTGTTGTCTCACATTCCATCTTTACTCAGCAGCACGGACACGGCGGTGCTTCGTACCCCAGGCTGTCAGAGGCCCCGGTCTTTGGCCACAGCGACAATCATGCTGTTTTGCAGATTACTGATGCGCTTTGTTCTTCCGTCCTATTCCCCATGGCCAGCTTCGTTTGCTGTACTGGCCATGTGAACAACCTGCATGTGCATCCGGGTGATCAGCGAATCAAGGACAGGTACAAGGACCGCTTATTGCACTCTTGTTATCGATACAAAAACGGTCCGCAGTGGCAAGGTGGAATTACGGTCTCAGATCCGATTGGGTTACCCCGATACGCCGGTTGAACTCAGCGCAACCGGGCCGATTCACGCTCCGGACGTCACAAGGGTGCTTGCTTCTGCGCGCTCTCTCCGGCACCCTGTAAAAAAACACTGAAAACAGGGGCTTTTTGCTGGACACCCAGAGGTACGGGGGGTAGGCTCTTTGCGCTGAATCGTTCCCAAGGGGAGTCATGGCCAAGGCGCAGGTGAGGGTGCTGCCTTCGGCGCGCAATACGGTCATGGTCATCGACGACCAGTCGACCGGGCGCGCGATCCTGGAGCAGGTGGTTCGCAGCGTTGACGAGCGCGTCGGCGTGGAAGGCTTCGCGCGTCCGGTGGACGCCGTGGTCTGGGCGACGCGGCACGTTGCCGACCTGGTGCTCGTCGACTACATGATGCCGGACATGGACGGCATCGAGTTCGTGAAACGCCTGCGCGCGCTCCCCGGCTACGAGCATGTGCCGATCGTGATGGTGACGGTGCACGACGACCGCAAGGTGCGCTATGCAGCGCTCGATGCCGGGATCACCGACTTCCTCACCAAGCCGGTGGACGCGCGCGAGTGCCTTGCGCGCTGCAGGAATCTGCTGACGCTGCGCCGTCAGGCGCTCGCGCTCGAGGACCGGCGGCGCCTGCTCGAGCACATGGTGGAGGACGCGACCAAGGAAGTGCGCGAGCGCGAAAAGGAAACGCTGCTGCGGCTTGCGCGGGCGGGTGAATTTCGCGACGAGGAGACCGGCTACCATCTGATCCGCATGTCGCGCTATTCGCGCCTGATCGCCGGGGCGCTCGGCCTCGAGCACGACGAGGCGGAGACCATCGAGCTCTCCGCGCCGCTGCACGACATCGGCAAGATCGGCATTCCCGACCATATCCTGCTGAAGCAGGCCAAGCTTGACGACGCCGAGTGGCAGGTGATGCGGCGCCACCCCGTCATCGGGCACGAGATCCTGAAGGGCAGCGCCTCGAAGTACGTACGCATGGGGGCCCTCATCGCGCTCGGTCACCACGAGAAGTACGAGGGTTCGGGCTATCCGAACGGCCTGGTCGGCGACCATATTCCGCTCTGCGCCCGCATCGTCGCGGTGGCGGACGTCTACGACGCGCTGACCTCGGTGCGGCCCTACAAGGCCGCCTGGCCCGAGGAGCGCGCCTTCGAATACATCACTTCACAGGCGGGGCGGCATTTCGATCCGCGCATGGTCGATGCCTTTCTCGGCATGAAGTCCGAGGTGGGACAGATCCAGCGCGAGTGGCAAGACCCGCCAACGGAACGCTGATGGCGCTCCTCGGCGAGCACTACGCCAGGCTGCGCGCGCGGCTCGCCGCGCGACCGGACACCGAGCACGAGCAGGCGATCGTGCGCCTGCTGGTTGGCACGGTGCTCTTCCTTTACCTGCTTCCTCGAGCGATCACCCATTTAGGCGGCACGGTCGATCCGGACCCCAGCTATTTCGCAGCGATGGTGGTGTATCTGGTGTGCGCGGCGCTGATCTTCGCCGACATTCTCGTGTCGCCCGGCGTGTCTGTGTCGAGACGTCTGCTGGCAGCGGTGCTGGACATCGGCACCGTAACCTTCTTCATGTCGCAATCCGGCAGCCAGGGTGTGCCGATGCTGCTGATCTACGTCTGGGTGCCGCTCGCCAACGGCTTCCGATTCGGCGCGAGATATCTGCTGTTTTGCCTGGCGGCCAGTGTGCTGGGATTTGGCCTGGTGCTCGTCGTCAATGACTTCTGGAAAGAGTACCGCCTCGAGGGAATGGGCTTGATGATCGGCATGGTCGCCCTTGCCGTATACGTGCGCTCGCTGGTCACGAAGCTGTTCGACGCGCTCGCGCGCGCAGAGGCCGCGAACCAGGCGAAGCGCCGCTTCATTTCGGTGGTCAGCCACGAGATGAGAACGCCGTTGAATGCCATTATCGGCATGTCGGATCTGATGCGCGACACCGCGCTTACCCGCGAGCAGGCTGACATGCTGCAGACCCTGCGCAGCTCATCGCGCATGATGCTGGGCCTCGTCGAAGACGTTCTCGACTTCTCGAAGATCGAGGCTGGAAAAGTCACGCTGGAGAAGGCCGATTTCGACCTGCACGCGCTCGTCAACAGCACCTGCCGCATTCTGGCCGCCCAGGCTGCAGCCAAGGGCGTGGAGTTCGTCGTGTCCCTCATGCCAGAAGTACCGCCTGCGGTGCGCGGCGACCCGCATTACCTGCGGCAGATCCTGATCAACCTGGCCGGCAACGCGGTGAAGTTTACTGAGCGCGGCAGCGTGACGGTGCATGTGTCGGCGCAAAGCGAAACCGAATCTGATGTGCGCCTCAAGTTCTCCATCCGCGACACGGGGATCGGTATTGCGCCTGAGGCGCAGGCGAGCATCTTCGAGAGCTTTGCGCAGGCGGACCAGTCCACTACCCGCCGCTTCGGCGGCACAGGGCTGGGCACTAGCATCGCGAAGCAGCTCGTCGGCCTGATGGGCGGCAAGATCGGGCTGGAAAGCGCGGTCGGTCTGGGCAGCACCTTCTGGGTCGAAGTGCAGTTGGAGAAGCAACCCGAGCGCGCGGGTGCCGGCACCGGCGAGCTCGCCGGCGCGAGGGTCCTGCTCGTCGGCTTCCCGCAGGCCCAGCGCGAGCCGCTCGAGCGTGCGCTCGCGGGCTGGGGGGCCACGCCGGTCGCGGTCGCGGACGTCGAGGAGGGCGTGGCGCGGCTCGTCGCTGAAATCAGCCTGGCGAAGCCCTATCAAAGCGCGCTGCTCTACGGGTCGGGCGAAGATCCGAAGCTCGCGCAGCGCTTTCGCCGTGCGGCTCCGGATCCGGCACCGCCCACCGTGCTTGCGGTACCTCGCGACGCCGATGTTCCGAGGTTCGAGGCGCTGTCCTCCGGATTCGCAGCCGTACTCGAGCTGCCCTTCGACAAGCGGCAGCTTTTCAATGTGCTGCACTCGGTGTCGGCGGGTGATGAGGTGCGCGGAGGCGTCGTGCGGTTGCAGGACTATGCGCGGCGCGGCGTCGAGGCGAGGAAACTGCGCGTGCTGGTTGCCGACGACAACCCGACCAACCGCGAGGTGATCGGCCGCATTCTCGAGCGCGGCGGCCACAACGCCACTGTGGTCAACGATGGCGACCAGGCGCTCGACGCCTTCGAGAAGAATCGATACGACATCGTGCTCCTCGACCGCAATATGCCGGTGCTCGGAGGAATCGAGACGCTGCGGGCGCTGCGCCTCATGACTCGCGGCCGGGAAAGGCTGCCGGTGGCGATCCTCTCGGCGGACGCGACGGCCGAGACCCGCCGCGAATGTCTCGAAGAGGGCGCCGATGCGTTCCTGGCGAAGCCGATCGAGGCGGCGCGGCTGCTGGACGAATTGCAGAAGCTTGTCGGCGCTGCGAAACCGGAGGAGGCGCGGCGCACAGAGCCGGCGCCCGCTTCGCGCCCAGCCACCCGCACCGTGGCCGCTGCGCCGAGCGTCATCAACGCCGAAACGCTTGCCGATTTGGACGCGCTCGGCTCCTCGCCGGGCTTCCTGGAGAAGCTGATCGGCGTGTTTGTCGACGACAACACCGCGCTCGTGACCCGCATGGAGCAAGCGGTCGCGGCACGCAATTACCACGAGTTCAAGTCCCTGCTGCACGCGATGAAGGGCTCCTCGGCCAGCATGGGAACCGACCGGCTGACCAAGGTGTGCGCGAATCTGGGCAAGCTCTCGGACGCCGAGCTACGGCTCCAGGCGCCCGGACTGGTGCGCTCCATCGCCGACGAGCTCAGCGCCGCGAACAGCGAGCTCGACCGCTATTTGCGGGACAGGAAGCAATCCGCCGGCTGATTTTCCGGCGGCACGCTAGAATCCGGCGGGCGCGGCAGCGGGCCGCGAATGAGCCCGGAGCACTACACCATGTCGTTCTTCATTACGCTCGTCGAGATGACCGACGCGAGCCGCAGGGATCTGGAATTGATCCCCAAGGTCCATTCGATGATCAATCATGGCCTGACGCTAGCGGAATATCGCGGCTTTCTTCACGACCTGTACCACATCGTGTGGCACTTCTGCCCGGTGATGTCGGCGGCGGCGGCGCGCTGCGACGATCGCTTCAGGGACGTTCGCTACGACTTGTACGAGCGCATCGAGGAGGAAAAGGGGCACGACTCATGGGTGCTTGAGGACATCGAGGCTTTGGGAGGCGATGTCCGGGCAGTGCGCGAGACGCCCCCGAGTGCTCCAGCGCAGGCGATGATCGCCTTCAACTACTACGCGTCGGACCGGGTGCACCCATGCTCGGTGCTGGGAATGCTGTACACGCTCGAGGTCGTTTCCTCCGTATATGGCGGAAGGGTTTCCGACTCCATCGCGCGGGCGCTTGGCCGCAAGGTCGAAGATGGCGGATTCAAGTTCCTGTCGTCGCACGCCACGATGGACCTCGACCATATGGCCAAGCTCAACCTCTTGGTCAAGACGATCGATGACCCTGGCGCGCAAAACGCCATCGTCAACGCGACGCGCGTGAACTTTCACCAATTCGGCCAGCTGTTCCGCGAAGGCGGCGGGCTGTTGACGAGCTGAGGACGAGCCTCGGCGCGTTCAGCGCGCTGCCGCCACGGCCAGGGCTTCCTCGGCGAGCGCGGCGGCCGAAATATCGATTACGTCGCCGTGCTCCATGCGCTGCATCTGCGAGCGCACGATGCGCCCCATCATCTTCAGGTCCCTGTCCTGGACCCTGAGCGCCGCATCGACCCAAACGTCGGCAATCGCATCGAGCTCCTCGCGGGTGATGGGATTGACCAGCTGCCGGGCGCGCAGCATAGCGTGCGTTCCATTGCGGCGCTTCCAGGTCTTTGCAATCCACTCACGCACTGCGATTTCGCCCCCGCCGTTCGGCGCCACGACGTCAACGATTCCCATCTCGTGCAGCTTGGCGGCCGGTAGCACTCGGCCGGAGAGGATCAGCTCCTCGGCGGCACGCGCGCCGATGCGGCGTGACAGCAGGCTGTACGCGCCCATGCCGGGGAACAGGTTGAAAAGAATCTCTGGCAGGCCGAGCTGCGCGCTTTCCTCGGCCACGATGACGTCGGAGGACATCGCGCACTCAAAGCCGCCACCGAGCGCGTCGCCCTGCACCAGCGAGATCGTCGCCATGGTGGACGACTGGTAGTTCTGGATGCGCGCGTACATGTTATCGATGCACAGCCTGGAGTAATGCGCTAGGGCGTCCCGGTCGCGCGCCTTGATCAGCAGCACGAACAGGGCCAGATCGCCTCCGAGGTTAAACGCCTGCGGATCGCGTGAGCCGCAGACGTAGTAGTTCGCCGTCTGCAGTTCGCCGCCGCCGATGTCGACCTTGCCGCCGTTGGTCGCGAGCGCGCTGTCATGCCTGCGGATGTCCTTGAGCAGGCCAAGGCTGAAGCACGCCGTGCCACGCGGCTTGAAATATCCCCAGATCGTGCCGGTGGCGGGCTCGAACTCGGTTTCGTACTGAGAATTGGCCTTGCCGTAAGGTATGCAAAGGCCAACTGCGTCGCGCAAGTTGCTCATTGGTATCTCCCCGTGAAAAAATGCCCCTGGGTGGGGGCCATCGCCTAGGCCCGGTGTGAAAAAAGCCACACTGGTGCCTCCCGAGCCAATTAGACGCCGGGGTGGTGCGCCGCGCAATCAGGGACTTCCTGAGGGGCTTTGCCTTGTTGCCGCATCGCCACATCGGTTAAATTAGGGCGGCAAGGCAGGGGAATGTACGCAATCGTCTACAAAACCGATGGTTTTCCGGTTTGCCGTCAGGTTCCGGGTGTCAGTCCAGACCCGGTGGTGACCTGGAATACCGAGGCGGCCGCCAAGGATTTCATCTCCTCCAAGGGCGGGGAGGCGGATTTCCAGCCCCTGCCGCTCACCGACGACGCGATGGACAGGCTCGCCAGGGCGATCGGCTGCCCGCTCGAAGCAATGACCTTCGATCCCTACCCGGGGTAGACCCCAATTCGGCTCAGGCGAGGACTAGAACTCGACGCTGTCGATCAGCCGGGTTGTCCCCAGGCGCGCAGCCCCTAGGACGACCAGCTCGCGCTCAGTAGCCTGCGGCGGTGCGAGATCCTGCCGGCGGCGAATTTCGACGTAATCGGGCTTCCAGCCGGCCGCGGCAAGCGCCGCTAGCGCCTTCTCGCCCGAGATTCTCCCCGCCTTGACCTCAAGGAGCAGCCGATAAAGTCGCGGCGCCTCGGCGCGTTCGGCGGCCGAGAGGTAGCTGTTGCGCGAGCTCATCGCGAGGCCATCGGGCTCGCGCGCGGTCTCCCCGGCGATGATCTCGACCGGCAGATCGAGCTGCCTGACCATGCCGCGCACGATCGTAAGCTGTTGATAATCCTTCTTTCCGAAGACCGCCGCGACCGGCTGCACGCAATTGAGCAGCTTCAGCACCACCGTGGCCACGCCGTGAAAGAAGCCTGGCCGAAACAGACCCTCCAGCTCGTTGGCGATCGGGGGTGGCCGCACCATATAGGTTTGGGGCTCCGGATACAGGGTGCCCTCATCTGGTGCAAAAACCAGTTCGACCCCCTCTGCTTGCAGCATCGCGCAGTCGCGCTCGAAGGTGCGCGGGTAGCGCTCGAAGTCCTCCCCGGGCAGGAACTGCAGGCGGTTGACGAAGATGCTTACCGCGACGGCGCCGCCGTGACGGCGCGCCAGCCGCACGAGGGACAGGTGGCCCTGGTGCAGGTTTCCCATGGTGGGGACGAATGCCACGGGCCCCGCAGAGCGTAGCGCGGCGCGCAAGGAGGCAATGTCGCTCAGGATGCGCATCAGCCGAGGTTGAAGAACTCGCGCCGGCTCTTCATCCCGCGTACGCGGGACAGGAGCAGCTCGAAATCCGCATCGCGCTCGACGAAATTGAGATTCTCGGAGTTGACGATCAGCACTGGAGCGGCGGCGTAGTGGTAGAAGAACCGCGCGTAGCTCTCGGCGAGCACCGCCAGATATTCTTCACTGATACCGCGCTCGTAGCCAGCCCCGCGGCGCCTTACCCTTTCTATCAGCGTGCCGGGGTGTGCCTGCAGATAAATCACCAGATCGGGAACCGGCGAGCGGGGACGTAGCGCCTCGTAGATCTTCTGGTAGAGCGCCAGTTCATCGGCCGACAGGGTGATGCGCGCGAAAAGCGCGTCCTTGTCGAGGAGGAAATCGGCCACCGTCGGCTTGCCGAACATGTCGGGCTGCGCCAGCGGCTCGATCATGCGCGCGCGCTGGAAAAGGAAAAACAGCTGCGCCGGCAGCGCAAAGCGTGCCATGTCCTGGTAAAAGCGCGCGAGGAACGGGTTCTCCAGCGGCTGCTCGAGCAGCGGCTCGGCCGATAACCTCGAGGCAAGACGCTTGGCCAACGTCGTCTTGCCGGCGCAGATCGGTCCTTCGACGACGAGGTAGCGGAACTTATCCACTGATTCTTTCCACCGACTGCTCGGCGCATTGTTCCAGCATGGTCTGCGCCGCGCCGATTCCCGGAATGGCGATGCCCGCCGCAATTTCCAGCAGCGGCTTCAACACGAAGGCGCGCAGATGCATTCGCGGATGCGGTACGACGAGCCCCGGTTTGTCCACGACGGCGTCGCCGTAGAGCAGCAAGTCCAGATCGAGCGTGCGCGGTGCATTGGCAAAGCTGCGGCTGCGGCCATGCCGCGCCTCGATTGCCTGCAGCGCCTCAAGCAGCCGCTCGGCGCAAAGCGCGGTGTCGAGCAGCGCCACGGCATTGACGAATGGCGGCTGCTCGGCGTACCCGAGCGGCTCGGAGCGGTACAGCGACGATCGTTTTACGAGGACGGTCTGCGCGATGCTTCGCAGGTCCTCGAACGCCTGCTTAACCTCCTCCAGCGGCCTGCCGAGGTTCGAGCCGATTGCCACGTAGGCAAGCGTCACGCGGGCTGAGAGGCGGCCTGCGGCGGCCGCTTTTTGCGCCGGCGCCGGCGGCGCTTGCGCGGCCCGGTCTCGGGAAGCAACATCGCCTTGCGCGTCTCGGGGTCGGCGCCCTGGAAGGCGCGCCACCAGGCTTCGAGTTCGGCGGGGACTTCTCCGCTCGCGGCGCGCAGTGCGAGAAAATCGTAAGCCATGCGAAAGCGCTGCGCCTCGAGCAGGCGATACGCGCGCTGTCCTGAACGCTGCTCGAAGCGCGGCTGCATGGCCCAGACCTCGCGCATGGTGGCGGTGAGCTTGCGCGTGATGGCGAGCTTGGCGCACTGCGTATCGAGCACCTCGTCCATCGCTGCCTCGAGCGCCGGAATGGCGCGCTCAGCGCGCGCCTGGCGTGCCTTCCACGCGGCCAGTACTTCGTGCCAGAGCAACGCCGCGAACAGGAACGCCGGCGACACCGGGCGCTCGGCGAGCACCCGCTCGTCGGTCTGCGCGAGCGCGAGGGTCACGAAGCGCTCCCCGAGCGGTTGCTCGAGAATGACGTCGAGCAACGGCAGTACGCCCTTGTGCAGCCCGACCTCGCGCAGCTGGCGCAGGCAGGCGCTGGCGTGCCCGGAGAGCAGCAGCTTCAGCATCTCGTCGAACAAGCGCGCCGGCGGCACGCGCTCGAGCAGCGGAGCGAGCTCGCGGATCGGCTCGCGCGTCGCCGGGTCGAGCGTGAGGCCCAGCTTCGCCGCGAGCCGCACGGCCCGCAGCATGCGTATCGGATCTTCGCGGTAGCGGGTTTGCGGATCGCCGATCACGCGCAGCACGCGCTTTTTCAGATCGGCCAGGCCGCCGTGGAAATCCACCACCTCCTCGGTCTGCGGATCGAAGTACAGCGCATTGACGGTGAAATCGCGCCGCCGCGCATCCTCCTCCTGCGTGCCGAAGACGTTGTCGCGCAGTACGCGCCCGTGCTCGTCCTTTTCCGCCGTTTCCGGGTCGGCGGCGCGGAAAGTCGAGACTTCGATCGTCTCGGGGCCCAACATCACGTGCACCAGCCGGAAGCGCCGGCCGATGATGATGGCGCGGCGAAACAGCGGCCTCACCTGCTCCGGGCGCGCGTCGGTCGCGATGTCGAAGTCCTTGGGAGTGATGCCCAGAAGCAGGTCGCGCACGGCGCCGCCGACCACGTAAGCGGAAAAACCGGCTTCGCGCAGTGCCGCGCAGACCTTCGCGGTAGCCGGGCTGATGGCGCCGCCGCGCGTGAGGTCATGCTCGCCTCGCGTGACGCGGACCTCCGAGGGCAGCCCGAGCACGCGCCTGATCAACCGCTTGATCATTAAGGGCCGGGATTCTACCCGCGCAGGGAGATCACTTCCCAGCCGCGCTGCCTGGCGATGCCCGCGAGCTGCAGGTCGGGATCCACGGCCACCGGACGGCTGACCCGCTCGAGCAGCGGCAGGTCGTTGTGGGAGTCGCTGTAGCAGGCGCTTTCGGGAAACTCGCGCAGGGACCTGCCCAGGCCCGCCAGCCACTCATCGACACGCCGCACCTTGCCGGCGCGGAAGCACGGGATGCCCGCCACGCGGCCGGTGAAGCGCCCCTGCTGCGTTTCGGGCTCGGTGGCGATGAGGTGGGGAACGCCGAACTCGCGGGCAATGGGCGTGGTCACGAAGCTGTTGGTGGAAGTCACGATGGCGCAGACATCGCCGGCGGCGAGATGCCTACCCACCAATGCGCGCGCGTGCGCCGCGATCATCGGCACGATCCGGGTGCGCATGAACTCGGCGTGCCAGCGGGCGAGCTCCTGAGGGGTATGCTCGGCGAGCGGTCGCAGCGCGAAGCCGAGGTATTCATGGATGTCGAGCGTACCGGCCACGTACTGCTCGTAGTACGCGAGGTTCTGCGCCTCGTAGGCCTCGCGCTCGAGAATGCCGCGATCGACCAGGAACTGCCCCCACGCGTAGTCGCTGTCGCCGGCGAGCAGCGTGTTGTCGAGGTCGAACAGGGCGAGGCGCATGAGAGCGCCTCAGTGTACCCGAGGGTGTTTCCTGCCTTAGAAGCGGCGCTGCAGGCCGATGCGGAAGTCGTTCAGGCGCAAAAGACCTGGCGTGTCGCGCGACAATGCCTCGGCGCTGACGGCCCAGTCGTGGGCGAACCAGTACCGGCCAAACAGCGAATATTGACGCGCGTCGTACTCCGATTCTTTGCCGCTGATATAGGACATGCCCAGACTGCCCCGGTCACTGAAAGAATAGGAGAGCTGCATGCGCGAACTGGGCGCGAGGCCGACGGCTTCGCGCCAGCTGTAGGTTGCGAACCCGACCCGGTCGGGATCGACCGCCAGCCCACCCCGTGCCAGAGCCGGATCAAGGCCCGGCTCGCCGCGCTGAGGCACGCGCAGCCCGGACTGCGCGTACGCCGGAACCGCTGCGCTTAGCGCGATCGACAGAGCGAAAGACAGAAGCGCCAAGATCCTCTTTTGCACCCTGCGTAATCTCCTGATCTGGTCCGGTAATTTACTCAGGGCGCCCTGGTTTGTCGAGGCAGTTTGCAATGTCTTGCGCCGCGGAAAGCGCCTCCCGCACGAGGGGCAGGGTCAGCCCCCGCTGGCTGGCAAGTGAATACCGATCAAGCACTTCTAGTACCCTGTGCAGGCTCGCCAGGTCCCGGGGGAGGTGGTTGAGCAAGTACCGGAGCACCTCGTCGCTGAGCCGCAGTCCGCGGCGTCGAGCCTCCGCCCTCAGATAGAGCGCCTTTGCGTCGTCGCTGAGGGGCTTGAGCTGGTAGACCAGTCCCCAGGCGAGCCGGGTGCGCAGATCTTCGCGCAATGGCAGCTGCGCAGGCGGGGCAGTGCCCGCCGCAAGCACCGCGGCGTGTCCATCGCGTGCGGCATTGATCGCGACGAACAGCGCTTGCTGCGCGGCGCAGTCGAGGGTCTCGACGTCGTCGGCGACGAAAAGCTCGGGATTGACACGCGCCGCGGCGCGCAACAGGTGGGTGCGACCGCTGCCCGGTTCGCCCCACAGGTACACGATTGCCTCGCGCAGGCTGCCCGCGGCGAGCTCCCGAATGCGCGCGAGCGCCTCGACGTTTGCTCCGGCGACATAGTTCTCGAAGCGGGGCTCGGCCGGCGCCGAGATCTGTAGAGGAAGCTGCCGCACGTCAATTGCCGCGGTAGAGCGGGCTGGCGAGGTAGGCCGCGCGCAGGTGCCGCAGGCCCACCAGCAGCGCAGCACTTGCCGGAAGAGCGAGCAACACCCCGAAGAAGCCGAACACCTGCCCAAACGCAAGCAGCGCAAAAATGACCACCACCGGATGCAGGCCGATGCGCTCGCCGACGATCAGGGGCGTGAGCACCATCGCTTCGAGCCCGTGGCCGATGCCGACGGCGAGCCATACCCAGAGCAACCCGGCAAGATCATTGAATTGCATCAAGGCGGTGAGCGTCGCGAGGACGAACGCTGTCACGACCCCGACGTAGGGAATGATGACCGCGACGCCGCTCAGGATGCCGATCGGCAGCGCGAACTCCAGCCGTGCCAGCCATAACGCGAGCACGTAATACAGGCTCATGATGGCGATGACTAGGATCTGGCCGCGCAGCCATTGCGCGAGCACCGCGTCGACCTCCGCTGCCATGGCGCGGGCCTTGGCGTGGACGCGCCGCGGAATCAGGACCTCGATGCGATCGAGCAAGGTATTCCAGTCGCGCAGCAGGTAGAAAAGCACGACCGGCACCAGCACCAGATTGGCAAGGATCGTGATGAGCACCATGCCGCCGGTCCTGAGCGACGCGAGCAGGTGTTTCGCGAGCTGCTCGTTCTCCGAGAGCATCTGCTTGCCGAGCTGCGTCACGTTCTCAACGTCGAGGTGAACGTCGAGGTTGAGCCTGGCTTTGAGCCAGGGCGCGGCGTGGGTATTGAACCAGGCGACGAACCCCGGCAGCTTTTCCGTCAGCAGCCGCGTCTCCTGGTAGAACAGGGGCAGCACGACGAACATCATCGCCAGGGCAACCGCCAAACCGAGCAGCAGCACCAGCACGACGGCGAGGGTGCGCGGCACCCGCTGGCGCGTGAGCCGCTCGACCAGCGGATCGAGGATGTACGCGAGGATCGCGGCGAAGAGAAACGGCGCGAGGATCGGCGAGAGCAGCCAGGCGAGGAATCCCGCCGCCAGCGCGATCGTCATCCAGGCCCACAGCTGCGGCGAAGCGAGTGCCGGCATGTCGAGTAGAATTTGGACTCTAGCATGTCGAAGGGACTTTCCTACCGCGACGCCGGAGTTGACATCGAGGCGGGCGACGCGCTGGTCGAGGCGATCAAGCCGTTCGCCCGGCGCACGCTGCGGCCCGAGGTGCTCGCCGGCATCGGCGGTTTCGGCGCGCTGTGCCAGATCCCGAAGAAATACCGTCGCCCGGTGCTCGTGTCGGGGACCGACGGCGTCGGCACCAAGCTCAAGCTCGCGCTTGCGCTCGGGCGCCACGACGCAGTCGGCATCGACCTGGTGGCCATGAGCGTCAACGATGTGCTCGCGCAAGGCGCCGAGCCGCTGTTCTTTCTCGACTACTACGCGTGCGGCAAGCTCGAGCAGCGGCTCGCCACGGACGTGATCCGCGGCATCGCGCGCGGCTGCGAACTGGCCGGTTGCGCGTTGATTGGCGGCGAGACGGCGGAAATGCCGGGCATGTATGCCGAGGGCGAATACGATCTGGCGGGCTTTTGCGTCGGCGTGGTGGAGAAGGAGCGCATTGTCGACGGGCGCTCGATCCGGCCCGGCGACGTGATTCTCGGGCTTGCCTCGAGCGGCCCGCATGCCAACGGCTATTCCCTGATCCGCAAGATTCTCGAGCGCGCCGCGCCACCGCGCGGAGTTGACCTTCTCGAGCCTACGCGCATCTACGTCAAGCCTGTTCTCAAGCTGCTTGAATCCGTGCCGGTCAAAGGCCTGGCTCACATCACCGGCGGCGCTCTGATCGGGAATGTGCCGCGTATTCTTCCGCAAAAGACCAAAGCGGTCATCGAGAAGGCCACCTGGCCGCGGCCCGCGGTCTTTCAGTGGCTGCAGCGCGAAGGCAACGTCGCCGAGGAGGAGATGCACCGCGTGTTCAATTGCGGCATCGGCATGGTTCTCGTCGCCGCCGCCGCGGACGCTAAGCGCGCCGCCGCGGCGCTGCGCGCCTCTGGCGAGACCGTCTACGAGATCGGCGTAATCGAGAAGTCCTCCGGGGCACCGCAAGCCATCGTCGTCTAGTCCGAACCGCGCCGCGCGAGGTAGATGCCGATCAGCACCACCAGGCCGCCTGCGATCTGCGGCGCAACGAGCGCTTCCCCGAGCAGCACCCAAGCGAACAACGCGGCCATGACCGGCTGAAACAGCAGGCTCACCGAGGAAAACGCCGCGCGCAGGTGTGCGAGCGCGTAGGCGATCAGCCCCTGCCCCGCAGCATGCGACACGAGCGCGAGCCCGAGGAGGTCGCCCCAGCCAAGAAGGCTGGAGGGCAGCATCGGCTCACCCGAGGCGAGCGCGACCGGGAAAAGAAAGACGGCGCTGATCGTGCTGGTCAGGGCCATGACGCGAAGCGCGCTCTCGCCCCGGTCGCGCAATCCTTTGACCGCCAGCAGGTAAGCCGCGTAGAACACTGCGGTCACCACGCCCAGGGCGTCGCCGATCAGTGCGGTGCCTGAAAGCTCAAGGCTCGCATCGAGGAGCAGCGCGACCCCGGCAAGCGACGCCGCGAGTCCAGCGAGGAATAGCCGCTTCGGCCGCTCGCCAAGAAAGATCCATGCCACGAGCGTCACGAACAGAGAAGCCAGGTTTGCGAGCAGCGTCGAATTGGCCACCGAAGTGAGCTTGATCGAGGTGTGCCAAAAACCCAGATCTCCTGCGAACGCGACGCCGGCGGCAAAGAGGAGCGGCCATTTGACGCGATCGGTGCGAGCCGCCTCCCCGCGCCGTAACGCATCGAGCAGCCACAGTGGCGCCACGGCGAGGGCCACGCGCCAGAACGCGGTGGCGGTCGGCCCGGCTTCCGAGACACGCACGAAGATCGGCGAGAGCGCAATGCAGGTGGCGCCGAGCAATAGCGCGCCGAGCGCGGGCTTCATGGGCCCGCCGATGTTACTTGCTTTCGGCGGCGGCCTTTACTTCAGGTCGTTCCAGCGCTTCTTGGCCTGTTCGCAGCGCTCGCGGGCGCTCTCCAGGTCCTGATCGAGCATTTCCTGCCGCGCGAAGTACTGCTCGGCGAGCCGGCTGTTTCCTGCCACGGTGCCAGGCTGGCTCTTTCCTGACTGGCTCTTTCTTGCCACGGTGCCAAGCCTCTCGCCCGGCAGGGGTTCGCGCCCCTCTTCACGCCGGGCCTCGAGGTCCTTGAGCGCGGTGCACTCGACACGCGCGTCCTCGTACGCCTGGTCAAGATCGCTCATGCGCTCCTGCGCGCTCAGCGCCCACGCCGCGAGCAGAAGAAAAACAAACACTAAGCGTTTCACGATGCACTCCGGTAGAATTTTTTGACATGGCCGCGCCGCACTTCGTTCACCTGAGAATGCACAGCGAATACTCGGTGACGGACGGGATTGTCCGCATCGAGCAAGCGGTGAAGCGGGCCGCCGCCGACGGCATGCCGGCGCTCGCGCTCACCGATTCGGCCAACCTGTTCGGCATGGTGAAATTCTACGGCGCGGCGCGCGCCGCGGGCGTCAAACCGATCGTCGGCGCCGACTGCTGGGTGCAGAACGAAGCCGACCGGGACAAGCCGCACCGCCTGCTGCTGCTTTGCGCTTCGCGCGCCGGCTATCTCAGGCTGTGCGAGCTGCTGTCGCGCGCCTGGCTGCGCAACCAGCACCGCGCGAAGGCGGAGATCGCGCGCGGCTGGCTGCAAGAAGGCGGCACTGAGGGCTTGATTGCCCTCTCCGCGGCGGCAGCCGGCGACGTGGGCCAGGCCCTGCTCTCGGATCAGCCGCCCCTCGCCGAGCGCCTCGCGCGCGACTGGGCGAAGCTTTTTCCCGGCCGCTATTACATCGAACTGCAGCGCGCCGGTTTCGCCAACACCGAAGCACTGTTGTCGCGCTCGGTCGCGCTGGCGACGCGCGTCGGCTTGCCGGTGGCGGCGACGCATCCGGTGCAGTTCCTCGACCCGGGGGACTTCAAGGCGCACGAGGCGCGCGTATGCATCGCGCAGGGCTACGTGCTCGGCGACCAGCGCCGGCCGAAGCTGTTCACCGGCGAGCAGTACTTCAAGTGCCGCGCCGACATGGTGCGGCTCTTCGCCGATCTCCCGCAGGCGCTCGACAACTCGGTGGAGATCGCGCGGCGCTGCAACCTGGAGATCGAGCTGGGCAAGAGCCGCTTGCCGGCCTTCCCGACGCCGCCGGGCGTGACCATCGACCAGGTTCTCGAGAACGCGGCCGAGGCGGGCCTAGCGCGCAGGCTGGAAAAGCTCGGCTTGAGGGGCGAGGCTGCCGCGCGCTACCGCGAGCGGCTCGCTTTCGAGATCCGCACAATCGTGCAGATGGGCTTCGCCGGGTACTTTCTCATCGTCGCGGACTTCATCAACTGGGCAAAAACGAACGGCGTGCCGGTGGGCCCCGGCCGGGGATCCGGCGCGGGATCGCTTGTCGCTTACTCGCTCGGCATCACGGATCTCGATCCGCTGCGCTACGACCTGCTGTTCGAGCGCTTTCTCAATCCCGAGCGCGTCTCGATGCCGGACTTCGACATCGACTTTTGCCAGGACGGGCGCGACCGCGTGATCGATTACGTCAGGGGCAAATACGGCGCGGAGAGTGTTTCGCAGATCGCGACCTTCGGCACGATGGCGGCGCGCGCCGTGCTGCGCGACTGCGGCCGGGTGCTTGACCTCGGCTACAGCTTCTGCGACCAGCTGGCGAAGCTCATACCGGTGCAGCCGGGCAAGACGATCACCCTCGAGATGGCGCGCGAGATGGAGCCGCTGCTCGCCGAACGTGAGCGCAAGGAACACGAGGTGCGCGAGCTCCTTGAGCTGGGCGAAAAGCTCGAGGGCCTGGTGCGCAACGTCGGCATGCATGCCGGCGGCGTGCTCATCGCACCGGGCCGGCTCACCGAGTTCTGCGCGCTGTATGCCGCCGAAGGCACGGCCAACGTGATCTCGCAGCTCGACAAGGACGACGTCGAGGCGGTGGGACTGGTGAAGTTCGATTTCCTCGGTCTGACGACGCTCACCATTCTGGACTGGGCCGAGCGCTACGTGCGCCGGCTCGGCGAGCAGGAGTTTTCCCTGGAGCGCGTTGCGCTCGACGACGCGCAGACCTATCGGCAGCTGTCATCGGGCAACACCACCGCGGTGTTCCAGCTGGAATCGCGCGGCATGCGCGATCTCATCAAGCGCACGCGGCCCGACCGCTTCGAAGACGTGATCGCGCTCGTCGCGCTGTACCGGCCGGGCCCGATGGACCTGATTCCGGAGTACATCGAGCGCAAGCACGGCAAGCGCGTCGACTACTTGGATCCGCGGCTAGAGCCGATCCTCGGCCCGACCTACGGCATCATGGTTTACCAGGAGCAGGTGATGCAGATCGCGCAGGTCATCGGCGGCTACTCGCTGGGCCGCGCCGATCTGCTGCGCCGCGCGATGGGCAAGAAAAAGCCCGAGGAGATGGCCCAGCAGCGCGACATCTTCGTTGCGGGCGCGCAGAAGAACGGCCTGCCGCGCGGCAAGGCGATGCAGTTGTTCGACCTGATGGAGAAGTTCGCCGGCTACGGCTTCAACAAGTCGCACGCGGCGGCCTACGCGCTGCTCGCGTACCAGACGGCATACATGAAAACGCATCACGCCGCGGCGTTCATGGCGGCCAACCTTTCGGCAGTGATGGATGACACCGACAAGGTGCGCCAGCTGCACGAGGACGCGCTCGCCAACGGCCTGCGAATCTTGCCGCCCGAGGTCAATGCCTCCGAATACCGCTTCGTGCCGGTCGACCGGCAAACGATCCGCTACGGCTTGGGCGCGGTGCGTGGCACCGGCGAGTCGGCGATCGGCGCGGTCCTCGAGGCGCGCAAGGCGGCGCCGTTTAGCGACCTGTTCGATTTCTGCCGGCGGGTCGACAAGCGCATCGTCAACCGGCGCGTGATGGAGGCGCTGATTCGCGCCGGCGCTTTCGATGCGATCGAATCCAATCGCGCCCGCCTGCTCGCCATGGTGGGACGAGCGCTGGAGGGCGCCGAGCAGGCCGAGCGCCAGGCGTCGCAATCGAACCTGTTCGGCGAAGCGGAGGCCCCGCGCGGCGCTGAGCATGGTTTTGTCGACGTGGCGCCCTGGGACCTGAGGCAAACGCTGATGGAGGAAAAGACGGCGCTCGGCTTCTATCTCTCGGGCCACCTGTTTGCCGTATACGAGCGGGACCTGGCGGGGTTCCCGCGCACTCCGTTGTCGGCCCTGACCGCGTCCGAGCAGCGCGTTTGGATCGCCGGAATCGTGGCGTCCGCCCGCGCGCAGATGACGCGCCGCGGACGCATGATGGTCGTGATGCTCGACGACGGCAGCGCGCAGCTCGAGATCTCCGTTTTTAACGAGTTGTTCGAGAAGCACCGCGACAAGCTGAAGGAGGACACGCTCCTCGTCGTCGCGGGCAAAGTGCAGAGGGACGAGTTTTCCGGCGGGTTGAGACTGACCGCCGATGAGCTGCTCGATCTCGAAGCGCTGCGTGGTCGCTACGCGGCGCGCTTGCGCATCGCGATGAACGGGCAGGCCGATGCCAAGCGGCTGCAGCAGGTGCTTGCGCCGTATCGCGCGAGCGGTGCCTGCCAGGTGCTCGTGCGATACGAAAACGGCGCCGCGGCGTGCGAGATCGCACTCGGCGATGCCTGGCGCGTGCGACCCGACGGTCGCTTGCTCGCCGAGCTCGACGCCTGGCTCACGCCAGGAAACGTTCAGCTCGTCTACCGCGGCGTGTCGTGACTGCAGCCGGCGGCGCGGGATTCGCGGCCGAACGGGTTGCGCGACAAGGCGAGGAGCGCCTCTAGGTCGTGGGCCAGAACTCGAAGCTCGAGTAGGGGCGGTCGAATTCCGTCGCGGGCAGCCCGCTGCGCAGTGCCGCCACAACAGCCGCGGGGGGTCCGCGTCGCGCCCAGCCGATGATCTTCTCCACAGCCTCGGGACTGCCCTGCACGAGGGCTTCAACACTGCCGTCGGCGCGATTGCGCACCCAGCCCGTGACGCCGAGCCGCCTTGCCTCGCGCGCGAGCGCGTCGCGAAATCCCACGCCCTGCACGCGCCCGCTGATACTGATTTGGCGGGTGATCATGCGCCATGCCGGGGCGTCATGTTAAGCTCGCCGCGGAGGGACAAAAAATGCGCACCGGCTTGCTGATCGTCGCGGGGCTCGCCCTGATCGGGTTTCTGGTCGTCGCGGTCGCGCTGCCTCACATGCAGGCGAGCGAAGCCAAGGACGCCGCACAGGCGCTGATCGCAGGCGCCGAGCCGGCCAAGCGGCAAGTTGCCGCGGCGGCTGAAAAATCCGGCAACGTTCGCGCCGCGGGCCCCATCAAGCTCGCCTCGCGCATCGACCCCAAGCACGGCGAGATGAAGTGGATTGCCTCCGACGACGGCGTCGTCCATGGCTGGAACGAGCAAAACGCCATCGAGATCACGCTGATGCCCTCGGTGGTGGGCAGCAAGGTGAGCTGGAGGTGCAAGGGCTACCCGGTGGACGCGATGCCGCCGAGCTGCGGCGGGAACTGACGGCAATCAGCGTTCCTTGGCGGGTGCAGCAACGGCGGTCAGAATCCCGCGCATAATCGCCGCCGGGTCCGGGGGGCAGCCTGGCACCGCGACGTCGACTGGGATCACATTCGACACGGCGCCGCAGCTCGCGTAGCTTTCTCCAAAAATGCCGCCGCTGCAGCCGCAGTCGCCGATCGCCACGACGAGCTTGGGCTCGGGCGTCGCCTCGTAGGTGCGCCGCAGCGCTTCTTCCATGTTGCGCGACACCGGGCCCGTGACGAGCAGCATGTCGGCGTGGCGCGGGCTCGCGACGAATTTGATGCCGAGCCGCTCGAGGTTGTAGTAGGCGCTGTTGGCGGCATGAATCTCGAGCTCGCAGCCGTTGCACGACCCGGCGTCGACGTGCCGGATCGCGAGCGAGCGCCCGAAGCGCTTCAGGCTCGCCTCGCCCAGGCGCTGCTCAAGCTCTCGCAGCGACTCGTCGGGCTGCGGCGCCGGCTCGGTGATGATCCCGGTTTTCGCGATCTGTCGCAGGAGCTGGTACACGTCAGAGATCCTGCCCGCTGTAGGAGAGGTTAAACGATTTGTTGATGAGCGGGAAATCGGGAACGATGTTGCCCATCACCGCGTGCTCGAGAAGCGGCCAGTTCTGCCACGACGGGTCGTGCGGGTGCGCGCGGTGGATGCGGTTTCCCTGCGTCGTTTCCAGCGCGATGAGCACTTCGCCGCGCCAGCCCTCGACCCAGCCCACGCCGCGCCTGCCGCCGGGGCTCTCGGGGAGCGCGACGCGGATCTCGCCCGCCGGCAGCTCGCGCAGGAACACGCGGATCAGCCGCATCGACTCGGCCACCTCGTCGAAGCGCACCGAGACGCGGGCAGCGACGTCGCCGCGGGTGTGCGTCGCGATCGCGGGCCGCGCCGGCGCGTAAGGGGCAAGGGCGTAGTCGACGCGCAGATCGTGCCACATGCCGCTCGCACGACCGGCAAAACCGGTCAAGCCCAGCCTCTCGGCCAATTCGGGCGTCACCTGCCCGGTCATGATGAAGCGGTCCTGCGCCCCCGCGTGCTCGTCGTAGATCGACTTCAGCGTCGCGACCTCGGCCTCGAGATGCTCCAGCCGCTCGAGCAGCCTGGCGGCCGCTTCTCGCGGCAGGTCGACCGAGACTCCGCCGGGGACGATCCGGTCCATCAGGTAGCGATGGCCGAACAGCGCCGCATTCAGGCGCAGCAGGTCCTCCTTGAGGCGCCAGAACTGGAAAAACCCGAACGACAGCGCGACGTCGTTGCCGAGGTAGCCGAGGTCGCCCAGGTGATTGGCGATGCGCTCGAGCTCCAGCAGAACGCCGCGCAGCGCCGCCGCGCGAGGCGGCGGCTCAATGCCGCTCGCGCCCTCGACCGCCATCGCCCAGGCCCAGGCGTAGGCGACCGTCGAGTCGCCGCTCACGCGCCCGGCGAGGCGCGCGCCTTCTTCGAGCGTCATGGTTTCGAAGCGCTTCTCGATCCCCTTGTGCGCGTAGCCGAGCCTTTGCTCCAGGCGCAGGATCTTCTCGCCCACGATCGAGAAGCGGAAATGCCCAGGCTCGATGGTGCCGGCATGCACCGGACCGACCGGAATCTCGTGCACGCCTTCCCCCTCGACCTTGACGAACGCATAGCCGTCGTCGGCTTGCGCAAAGCGGCTCGCGATGCTGAAGTCCTTGCGCAGCGGGAACGCGCCCTCGGGCCAGGCGCCATGGCGCAGCCATTTGCGCTGATCGGCGCTGTCCAGGGCATGAATGCCAACTAGGTCGTAGGCGGCGCGCTGCATCCGGCTCGCGCACGGGTACAGATCGGCAATGCTCGGGTAGCCCGGAGCCTCGCGCGCGAGCGGCGCGCTCAGCCAGAGCAGGCCTGCGCGCAGCGCAAGCGCGAGGTGCAACGCGTAACCGCCGCCGCGCGCGGTCTCGTCGCTTCCCCACAGCGCCACCAGGCGCGCCTTGAGCGCGCGTGCTTTCTCGCACGTTGCGCGCAACTCGCTCGGCCCGATCGAGGCGTGGAAGGCGGGGAGCGCGCCCGCAATGGGCGTAGCCTGGAGGGAAAGTTCGTTCACGGTCGCGCCGCTAGCCGATCAGCGCCGCAGCATGGCGGTACCAGTCGACGAGGTACGGCGGGATGTACAGCCCGAGAAGCAGCACGATCGCCAGATGGACAAATACCGGGACCAGCGCCGGGGGATGCGGCAGCCGAGCCGCGACGCTCTCGCCGAACACCATCGGCTGCACCTTGCCGAAGATCGCCGCGAAGGCGACCCCGAGCGCGACCAGCAGGAAGGGCGTCGCCCACGAATGCTCGTGCATCGCGGTGGTGAGGAGCATGAACTCGCTGGTGAACACCCCGAACGGCGGCAGGCCGAGGATGGCGAAGCTGCCGAGCGCGAGGCCCCAGCCGATCGCCGGGCTTTGCTCAATCAGCCCGCGGATCGAATCCATGTTCTGGGTGCCGGTCGCCTGCGAGGCGTGGCCGACGGTGAAGAAGATCGCGCTCTTGGTGAGCGAGTGCACCGTCATATGCAGCAACCCTGCGAACGCCGCCACGGGCCCGCCCATGCCGAAAGCGAACGTCATGAACCCCATG
>Ga0209577_10001296_pt1 | contig 24856 bp, 22 predicted proteins | sample GraSoiAngelo_109_FD_185874 | JGI IMG/M metagenome (GOLD analysis project Ga0209577, IMG submission 185874) | Grasslands soil microbial communities from the Angelo Coastal Reserve, California, USA - 14_0903_12_20cm (SPAdes) (version 2) | ecosystem: Environmental > Terrestrial > Soil > Grasslands...
CGAGCGCAGCTGGGATGCGCTCGACCACATCTCGCTCGATGACGCGCGCGCGTCGCTGCCGACGAACGGGTTCCCGTGGGACGCCTATCACGTCAACGCGATCAACCTCCCGGGCGACGGAACGTTCGTCGTCTCGATGCGCAACACGTGGGCCGCGTACAAGGTCGACATCGCCACGGGGAGGATCCTGTGGACGCTCGGCGGCCGGCACTCCAACTTCAAGCTTGGCCCGGGCGCGGAGTTCGAGTGGCAGCACGACGTGGCCGTCTACCCGGGCTCCCCCCTGGTGACCCTGTTCGACGACCACTGCTGCCAGATCACCGGCGGCGGGACCTACGTGTCGCCGACGGCCCCGTCGCGCGGTCTGGTGCTGAAGCTCAACCCGGCCGCGCGTACCGCGGCGGTGGCGGGACAGTTCAGTCACGGATCCAGCTTCGACGCCGACTACATGGGCAGCGTCGAACCGCTGTCGAACGGCAACGAGTTCGTGGGCTGGGGGTCGGCGCCGTACTTCTCGGAGTACAGCCCCTCGGGTCAGCTGCTACTGGACGCGATCCTGCCGCATCCCGATCTGAGCTACCGGGCGCGGGTAGAGCCATGGGTGGGGCTGCCTCTGTCCCCGCCCGCAGCCGCCGCCCGCCGCAGCGGGGGGCGTACGACCGTCTATGCGAGCTGGAACGGCGCCACCCGGCTGGCTTCGTGGCGGGTGCTGGCGGGATCCGATCCCGCCGCCCTGAAGGTGGTGGCGGGCAGGCCGAAGTCGGGATTCGAGACCGCCGTCCCGGTGACGGGCGGCTACACGGTGTTCAGGGTCGAGGCGCTCGACGCAGGCGGTCGGGTGATCGGATTCTCCAAGGACTTCCGGGACGCCTGATCAGTAGGTCCGCGGAAGCCCCGAGCCGCCGCGCCTGGCGCCATGGACGATCTTCGAGGAGAGCAGACGGCCGCGTGAGTCGACCGCCCGTACCGCGATCACCTTGAAGGTCCGCGCGCCCAGCGAGATCGCCGTCTCGAATCCGGTCCGCGCCTTGCTCGCCACACGTCTCAAGTGCGACGCGCTCGAGCCTCCCAGGACGTCCCAGCGGGCCACCCGGGTGGCTCCGTTCCAGCTCGCGTAGACCGTGGTCTGACCTCGGGACCTCCGCACCGCGCCACTCGGCGGGTAGGCCGGAGTCCCCACCCAGGTCGACGTGAACAGCGCGCGATAGCTCTGGTCCTTGCCCGGGAACGCCGCATCGAGGAGCTGCCTCCCCGACTTCGAGTACTCGGAGAAGAACGGCTGGGAGCCCCAGCCCACCAGTGCGTTGCCCCGGGGCAGGAACTGCATGCTTCCGAGGAACGCGACGAACAGGCTGGGGGTGTGCTTGTAGCTCGCGAGTGCCCTCGCGGTGTGGGTGGCCGTGTCGGTCTTCAGCACCAGGCCCCTCGAGGGCCCGTCGGGCTTGGCGAACTTCCCGGAGGCCAGCAGCTTGCAGCAGTTGTCATCGAACAGCGTCACCTCGCCGCCCGGGTGCAACTGGGCGTCGTGCGGCCAGGCGAACCGGGCGCTCGGGGGCAGGCTGAAGCTCGACGCCTTCCCCCCCAGCCTCCACATGACGCCGCCGGTGCTCGCGTCGATCAGGTACGCGGCCCAGGTGTTGCGCATCGTCACCAGGAGCTGATTGTTCGGCAGCACCTGGATGGCGTTGACGTGATACGCGTCCCACGACCCTCCGGGGCCGGTGCCCGCCCGCTTCGCCGCCGGCTGCTCGGATTCCGACAGGCGTACCTTCGGGGCCCCGCCCGGGTTGAGCGCATCCCAGGTGTTGACGAGCGCCGGCCTACGTGGATTGGCCAGGCTGTACTCCTGGACCCCCGCGTCGTAGACGGTGCCGTTCGCAGGGCCACCGTAAGGCGACAGGTTCTGCCCCGAGACGTTCCGGTAGACCGTCACCCAGATGTTGTTGCCGCTGGTCACGGCGTCGTGGATGCTGATCGTCCAGCACGTCGAGCCGGAGCACCCGCCGGGGGTCTGGGCCTTCAGGGTTGCGAGCGTCCGGTAACGCTGGTCGACGATCACCACCTCGCCGCTCTGCGTGGCCCCGGTGTGCGTGATGACCCCCTGCCACCACACGAGCACGGGCTTCCCATTCAGCGTTTCCTGCTGAAGATCGCCCGAGACGACCGATGTGCCGACGGAGTGAAACCAGACCGGGCCGAGCCGCTTATCGACGATCAGCGGACCACCCTGGCCGATCATCGGCCCGGGGGCGGTGAGGTTCGGAAAGTTGTCGATCAGGAAGCTTCCGCGGGCCAGCTGACCGCTGGCGGTGTGACCGTTGGCGTGCAGCTTCGGCGGATGCAGGCTCGGCGCTGAGACGAAGCTCCAGGCGCCCTTGGTCGTGTACGCGCCGATCGGCGCTGCCATAGCGGCCGCCGCGGGCAGCAGGAGCAGTATCAGCGCGGTCGTGACCGCAGATGCGACACGTCGGATTGACATCAAGCCTCCCAGATAGCTCACCATGCCCGTAACACGGACCGCTCAGTCAAGTTTCGACGCGGCTGGCCGTCAGCAGCCGATCGACCAAGAGCGCGGGGTCGCGGCGCGTGCGGGCGCCGGCGGCGGCGTCCGAGGGCCGTTTGGCCGGCTTCACCTCCTCGGCCCGAACCAGCCGGCGCAGGCGCCCTTCGGCGATCAGACGCTCGTCGACGGCTCCCATCCTCCCTTCGAACACCGTGTACACGGGGGTTCGGAGCGCAACCGCCTCGCGATTCATCGTCCCCCCGGCCGAAATCACCAGGTCGGCGAAGGCCACCAGCGACTGCGCGTCCACGGCGTCGTCCGGCACGATCAGGCCGCCTCGGACCGCAATCCGCGCTCGCTGCTCCGGAGTGCGCGCGAGCACCACGGCCTGGCTGCCCCTGAGCCGCTCGAGCACCTGCGAGAACAGGTCGTTCTCGAAGCGGTGATAGAGCGACACCTCCGGGGGCGTCCTGACGACGGTGATCGGCTCGCCGGGATCCAGCCCGAGCTCACCGAGCACCGTGGCGTCGGGCTCGAAGTCGGCCAGGTAGTACTCCTCCTTGAGCCCCGGATACGCGCGGAGCTTGCCGCGGGCGCCATAGCGGTAGAGGCGCTCCGGAGGGATCACGTCCGGCACGACAACGGCCCGAGCGAGCCGGCAGTTGACGTTGTGCTGGACGACCGCCCACTCGTAGTCGAACATCGTGGAGGACGGGATCCGCAGCAGCGCCGCCGCGACCGTCACGTCGTTGGAGCCATGACCGAGCGCCAGGTCGAAGCCGCGTCCGCGCGCCCATCTGGCGAGCTCGAGCGAGCGGGCGAGGAGCCCCGCCCCCTTCGCCCCCAGGCCGGCCCCCCGGTGCCGGCCGATCGCCGTGCACGCGATCCCGAAGCGCCGGCACAGCCCGAGCGTCTGCGCGAAGTCTCGCGCCGTCACCTCGACCTCGTGGCCGCGCGCGCGGAGGTTGGCGATCAGCGGACGCATCACCACCACGTGGGGAGAGTTCGTCAAGTCGATCCAGATCCTCATGCCAGCGCCGAGGAGACGGCCGCGACCACCTCGGCCACCCGATCGGCGTCGAGCACGGGGCTCATCGGCAGCGCCAGGTTGGTGCGCGCCAGCTCGAGCGTCGCCGGCAGCTCGCCCGCCGCGGAGAACTCCGACATCGCCGGCTGACGGTGGAGCGGAGTCCGGTAGTAGCCCCGCGCCGCCACCCCAGCCTGGCCGAGCCTCGAGACCAGCTCGTCGGCGCGCTCGTGCCCGGCCACGAACAAGTGCCATGCCGGATCGGCGCCCTCGGGGACGTCCGGGAGCGTCACGTGGTCGCCCAGCCCGGCCTCGGCATATGCCCGCGCGGCCGACCGGCGGCCGTCGCACCAGCGGTCGAGCTCCGGGAGGAGGACTCGGAGGATCGCCGCCTGCACCTCGTCCAGGCGCGAGTTGTAGCCGATGTGGACGAACGTCTCCTTGTCCCGCGAACCGTGGAAGCGCAGCGCGCGGACCCGTTCCGCGACGGCGTCGTCGTCGGTCGCGATCGCGCCGCCGTCGCCGAGGCAGGGCAGGTTCTTGGAGGGATAGAACGAGATCGTGGCCGCGTCGCCGAGCGCTCCCGCGTTGCGGGCGCCCAGGCGCGCTCCCATCGCCTGAGCCGCGTCCTCCAGCACGAGCACTCCCAGCTCCCGCAGCTCGGGCACGGGCGCCGGGCACCCGAACAGGTCGACCGCGACGATCGCCGTGGTCCGAGCCGTAAGCGCGGCGCGCACGGTGTCGGGTGTGACGTTCCGGGTGTGCCGGTCGACGTCGCAGAAGACGGGCCTGGCGCCGAATGCGGCGACGGCCTCGGCGGTCGCGTAGAACGTGAACGAGGGGACCACGACCTCGTCTCCGGGTGCCACCCCGAGCGCGCGCAGCGCGATCGTGATCGCGTCCGTCCCGTTGCCGACCCCGATCACGTGACGCACCCCGAGGTACGCGGCCAGCTCCCGCTCAAAGGCCTGCACCTCGGGACCCAGGATGTAGCGGCCCCCGTCGATCACGGCGGCGACCCGCTCCTGGATCGCCGCTCGCAGCGGCTCCAGCGGTGTCTCGGTGTCGAACAGCGCAACGGCCACGAGGGTGAGGAAACACTAATCGCGAACCCGGAGACCCCGAGGTGCTCGGTACGCTTGGCCACTTGCCCGTCGTCCTCGCCTCCCTGACCGGGCCGCTCGTCACCCTGGCCACGAACGTGATCGGCAGCCTCGGCTACGCCGGTGTCGCGCTGATGTGCGCGACTTCCGGGGTGGTCGGGCTACCTGGCACCGAGCCTACGATGCTGTTCGCGGGCTTCAACGTCTACCAGGGAAAACTCACCCTGGTCGGGATCATCATCGCCGGGATCGTCGGCGACACCATCGGCGCGAGCGTTGCGTACGTGATCGGCCATCGAGCGAGCCGCGAGCTGGTCGAGCATCAGCAATCGCGTCTGCACGTCAACCCGGCCAGGATCGCCCGCGCCCACCGCTGGTTCGACCACTGGGGGGCGCCCGTGATTGCGGTCTCCCGGCTGATCCCCCTCGGACGGGCCGCCTTCCCCTACGCCGCCGGGGTCGCGGAGATGCCGTTCGCGCGATTCATCACCTTTGCGGTGATCGGCTCGGCGGCGTGGATGACCGGGCTGGCGTTCCTCGGGCGCGAGGTCGGTGCCGACTGGCAGCAATGGCGTAACCACCTCGAGTACGTCGACTATGCCGTGCTCGGGATCGCGGTGCTGGGGATCGCCTACCTCGTGCTCCGGCGTCGGCGCGGCAACCGCCGCTCGCGCCCGGCCGTGGATGCCGTCTCGAAGTAGGGCGCGCGGGCGCGCGACCGAGAAGCTCCCGCTGAGTCAGGCGATCCTGCTGGGCGCGCTGCACGGGCCCGCCGAGCTCCTGCCGATCTCGTCCTCTGGACACGTGAGCGTGATCCCCTGGCTGTGCGGCTGGCGCTACGGCGAGCTCGACCGCGAACTGCGCAAGTCCTTCGAGGTCGCGCTGCACGCCGGGACCGCCGCGGCGCTCCTGATCACGCTGCGCGACGAGGTGTTCCAGGCGACCGCCGGCCTGGACCGCCGCCGGCTGGCGCTGATCGCGCTGACGTTCGCCCCCCCGGCGTTCGCGGGCCTGGCGCTCGAGCGCCAGATCGAGGAACGACTGGGAACGCCGGGAACGGTGGCTGCCGGCCTGCTGGGAGGCGCGCTCGCGATGGGGCTGGCGGACCGCCGGCCTCAGCGCCGGCTGCACGAGGCGGCGGGCGCCGCGGACGGACTGTGGCTCGGGGTAGCCCAGGCGTGTGCACTCGTCCCGGGCGTCTCCCGCAATGGAGCCACGCTCGCAGCCGCTCGGTTCCGCCGTTTCACGCGGGCCGACGCCAACCGTCTCTCCCGGCACGCGGCACTGCCGGTGATCGCCGGGGCGACGGCGCTGAAGGGGTTTCGGCTGTACCGGCGAGGGGTCGAGCCCGGGGCGCGGCGGGCACTCGCGGCCGGCGCGGTCGCCTCGTTCGCGTCGACGCTCGCCTCGACGTGGTTGATCCGCCAGGTTGAGCGCGACCGCTCGCTGCTGCCCTACGCCGTCTATCGGTCTGCGCTGGCAGCGATCATCTTGGCCAGGCTCCGGTACTGGCGCCTTCCGGAGTAGCGCAAAATACGGAAACCGAATGAGCACGCTGCTGGGCACCACCCTCAACGGTCGTTACCGGCTCGACTCCCGGATCGGCGCAGGGGGGATGTCGACCGTGTACTGCGCGCTCGATGTGACGCTCCAGCGTCAGGTGGCGATCAAGCTGATGAATCGGGAGGTCGCCAGCGACTCCGACCAGCTCGAGCGCTTCCGGCGGGAGGCCCGCGCGGTTGCCCAGCTGTCGCACCCGCACATCGTGGGGGTGATCGACGCAGGCGAGGACGCGAGCCGGCCGTACATCGTGTTCGAGTACGTCGAGGGCGAGACCCTGAAGGACCGCATCAGGCGCGTGGGGCGACTGCCGATCGCGGAGGCGGTGGCGTACGCGGTGGAGATCGCCAGGGCCCTCGGGGCGGCTCACGCGCGCCACATCGTCCATCGCGACGTCAAGCCGCAGAACGTGCTAATCGACGAGGAGGGTTCCGCCAAGGTGACGGACTTCGGCATCGCGAGGACGCTCGACGAGGAGGGGCTGACCGCCGACGGCCGGGTCCTCGGCACGACCGACTACGTCTCACCGGAGCAGGCGCTCGGCCAGCACGTGACCGGTCAGTCGGATCTGTACTCGCTCGGGGTCGTGCTGTACGAGATGCTGACCGGGGAGGTGCCGTTCAAGGGCGAGAGCCAGGTGGCCGTGGCCATGAAGCACGTTCGCGAGGAGCTGCCCGACATCCAGCGAGTGCGGCCGGAGGTGTCCGCGGCGCTGGCCGCGGTGGTAGACCGCGCCACGGCCAAGCGACTGGAAGACCGGTACGCCAACGACGCGGAGCTGATCGCCGACCTCGAGGACGTGCTGGCGATCGAGACGGCGCGCGCGGGCAGCGCCACCGGAGAGGTCACCGCGGTGCTGAGGACGCTGCCGGCCGGCACCCAGCGGCGGGTTCCATTCCGAGTCCGCCATCGGGTGTTCGCAATCCTCGCGCTGATGCTCGCGGTGGTGCTGATCGGAGGCGGGGTCGCGTGGCTCGCGACCCGTACCCACCACGGCACCGGCGCGCCGCCGGCGAAGGCCCCACAGCAGGGCCTGCAGGCGGTGCGACTGTGCCAGAGCTGCGCGCAGGGCTTCAACCCCCTGGGGAGCCCGATCGACGAGGCACCGGACGCCAGCCTGGCCATCGACAATCAGCCGAATACGTTCTGGGTCACCCAGCACTACTACGACAACAAGCTCGACAAGCCCGGGACGGGGATCTACGTCAACGCGAGCCCCGGTGTGGCCGCGCGGGAGCTGCGTATCGTCGATGCGACCCCCGGGTTCACGGGGGTCGTGTACGCCCGCAACGACACGCCGCCACTGAAGGCCCCGCCGGGGAATGGCTGGACTCAAGTCTCATCGTCCACCGCGGTCGGCAAGAGCACCACGATCCCGCTCAACACGCAGGGCAGCACGTACCGCTACTACCTGCTGTGGATCACCAGCATCGGCGGTCGTCAGCAGCTGTCGATCGACGAACTGACGCTGTATCGGTAGCCCCGGGAGCCCGGCGGGATGCCGGGCTACGGTCAATACGGTCAATACTGATGGCGGCGCTGCTCCTCGTGCCGCTCGAGCGCCAGCTCGAGTAGCCGGTCGAGCAGCTCGGGATAACTGATACCGCTGGCCTCGAACAGCGCGGCGAACACGCTCGTGGTCGTGAAGCCGGGCATCGTGTTGAGCTCGTTGACCATGACGTGCTCCGCTTCGACGAAGAAGTCGACCCGGGCGAGCCCCGAGCAGTCGACCAGTCGGAAGACCCTGACCGCGAGCTCGCGGACCCGCTCGAGCACCCGGTCGGGGACCCGCGCCGGGACGACCAGTCGCATCCCGCCGGGCGTGTACTTCGCCTCGTAGTCGTACCACCCGCTCTCTCCGCCGGCGAGGACGATCTCTCCGGGCTGTGAGGCGATCGGATCTCGGTCGCCGATCACCGAGCACTCGACCTCGAGCCCCGCGGCGGCGGCCTCGACGATCGCCAGCGGGTCGTGCTCGAACGCCGCCGCGAGCGCGGGCTCGAGACCCTCGCGGTCGGTGACCTTCGCGATCCCTACGGAGGACCCCAACCGAGCCGGCTTGACGAACACGGGCAGGCCCAGCTCCTGGAGCGCTCCGAGCGCGGCCGAGCGCTCGGAGCGCAGCTGGTCGGCGTGCACCGCACGGTGCCGCACCTGCGGGATCTCGTGGCGCGCCATCAACGCCTTGAACATCACCTTGTCCATGCAAAGCGCCGAGGTCAGGACGCCCGCGCCGACGTACGGGAGCTCGAGGCATTCGAGCAGGCCCTGGACCGTGCCGTCCTCCCCGAAGGGGCCGTGGAGCGCGGGAAACACGACGTCTGCGCCCGCCAGTCCCCGCCCAGGCCCGACGGCGATGGGCTCGCCATCCCGCCTCCACGTCCCGTCGCGTCCCACCTCGATCTCGATCGGATGGTGTCCGCCCTCCCGGAGCCCGTCGCGAATGGACGCCGCCGAGGCGAGTGAGACCTCGTGCTCGGAAGAGCGACCGCCGCCGAGCACGGCAACGCGCAGCGAGTTCACGGACCGCTGCTGGCAGGTCCAGTCGGACCGGTCGGCCCCGACGAGGCCTTGCCGACGACGATCGAGACCGTGCTGCCCTTCTTCGCGGTGGTCCCGCCGGCCGGGCTCTGATCCAGGACGATCCCGTTCTTGGCCCGATCCTTGACCGTCTTGGTGGTCTCCGAGACGCTGAAGCCCGCGGCCCTCAGCGCACTGCCGGCGTCGGACGCGGTCTTGCCCGTGACTCCGGGAACGGTCGCTGTCGCCGGCGGTGCCTGTGCGATGACCAGATCGACCGTCGACCCCGGCGTGGCCAGAGTCCCGCCGCCAGGGGTCTGGCTGACCACGTTGCCGGCCGCGGTGCTGCTTGTCTGCTGAGTGGTGACGGCGCCGACCTTGAAGCCGGCTCCCGTAATCGCCGCCCGCGCCGAGGACTCGGACTGGCCGGTTACGTCCGGGATCGCGACCTTGGCCGGGCCCGAAGACACGACCAGCGTGATCGCGGAGCCGACGGGCACGGGCTGGCCCGCGGACGGGCTGGTGTCGATCACGTTGCCCGAGGAGATCGTGTCGCTCGACTCGGAGACGGTGCGGCCCACCTTCAACCCGGCCTTGGTGATCGTATGGCGAGCCTGCGCCACGGTGTCGCCCACGACCGAGGGCACGCTCACAGACGTCGGCCCGGACGAGACGGTCAGCGACACAGTCGAGCCCTGGTTGACCTTGGTGCCCCCAACGGGAATCTCGCCGATCACCGTCTGGGCCGGCTGGGCGCTTGGCTGCTGCGTCACGCTGATCTGGAAGCGCTCGTTCTGAAGGATGGTCCGCGCCGTACCGAGCGGCTGGTGGATCACGTTCGGGACGACGACCTTCTTCGCGGACTTGGTCAGGAAGTAGGCGGCCGCACCGCCCGCCAGCAGCAGCGCCAGCAGCAGGGCGACCCAGAGCCACGGGTCGCGCCACAACCGCCGCTTCTGCTCCTCACCGGACGGCGGACCCGGCGGGACACCGCCGTCCTCATAGAGCGGCGGCGGATAGGTCTCGGAGGGCGGTGGCGCGGCAGGCTCGACTCCCTGGGCACCGACCGCTTCCGCGAGCCCCGCTCCCGCCGCCGCGCCCGCGACCCCCACCCCGGCGAGGGCCGCCATCGACGCGGTCCGCTCGCCGGGACTGCCCGACAGGATCGCCTGGCGGGCGCTTTGCAGCGCGGTGATCAGCTCGTCGGCGTCGTTCGGCCGGTCGGCGGGATTCTTGTTCAGGGTCCACATGACGACCTGCTCGAGCTCCGGCGGGATCCGCGGGTTGATCTGTGTGGGCACCGTCGGGGCCTCCGACACGTGCTTGAGCGCGATGGTGACCGCCGCCTCGGCGTCGAACGGGACCCGGCCGGTGAGCATCTCGTACAGCACGACGCCGACCGAGTAGAGATCAGAGGAGGCGCTGACCGCGTGGCCCTGGGCCTGCTCCGGGGAGAGGTACTGCGCCGTCCCCATGATCGAGCCGGTCTCGGTCATGTCCGAAGCCCCGGCGCGGGCGATGCCGAAGTCCGTCACCTTGACGTGCCCGGCCTCGTCGACGATCACGTTGTGCGGCTTGAGGTCGCGGTGGATCACGCCGTGGCGGTGCGCGAAGCGCGCCGCCTTGAGAATCTGGATCGTGATGTCGATGGCGCGGAGTGGATCCAGTGGCGCCTCCTGGCGGATCAGCTGCTTGAGCGAGCGGCCGGGGAGGTACTCCATCGCGATGTAGTAGGTGCCGTCGTAGGCGCCCCGGTCGTACACGCTGACGACGTTCGGGTGCTGGAGGCCGGCTGCGGACTGCGCCTCGCGGCGGAAGCGCTCGACGAATCCCGGGTCCTCGGAGAAGCGGCGGTGGAGCAGCTTGAGCGCGACCTTGCGGCCGAGTTGGTCGTCCTCGGCCAGGAACACGTCCGCCATCCCACCGCTGCCCAGCCGCTGCAGGACCTTGTACCGGCCGTCGATCACCGTGCCGGCGGCGACTTCGGCCATCAGCGGGCGCCCTTCGGGTTCGGCGTGAGCGTCACTGGCCCTCCGACAGGAGCGTCTGGATCACACTCTTGGCGATCGGGGCCGCAACCGTGCCTCCGAATCCCCCCTGGCTCTTGTCGACGGTCACGGCGACCGCGACCTTGGGGTTATCGACGGGAGCGAAACCGATGAACCACGGCTGCGTGAGGTTGGAGCCGGGGGCGCCGATCGACGCGGTGCCCGTCTTTCCCGCGACGCTGATGCCGCCGAGCTGCGCCGCGGTACCCGTCCCCTCCTCGACGACCTTGGTCATCATCTGCGCCAGCTGCTGCGCGGTCGAGCGCTTCATCACCTGGTTGTAGACGCTCGGGTTGATCCTCTTGACGGTGACGCCATCCGAGTTGACCACACGCGCGGTCATGTGCGGGACCATCAGCTTGCCCCCGTTCGCCACCGCCGCGGCAACCATGGCCATCTGCAGCGGCGTGACCAGCAGGCCGCCCTGCCCGATCCCGATCCGGCCGATGTCCTCGTTGTGGCTCGCCGGCGGGTACGCCTTGCCGTTTGGCCCGTGCGGCCGGCTGACGTTGAGTTCATTCGGGGGGTAATCGAGAGGCGGCTTCGAGTAGAAGCCGAAGCGCTTCATGTAGTCGGTCATCGTGCCGCGGCCCAGATGCTCCGCGACCTGCGCCCAGACGGTGTTGATCGAGTATGTCAGCGCGGTTGTTAGGTCCACGTTGCCCCACGATTGGTTGTTGTCGTTGGACAGGGGGACTCCGGAGATCGTCACCGGGGAGTTGCCGTTGACGGTCGAGCTGGGGGTGTACTGCCCGCTGTCAATCCCCGCCGTGGCGGTGAGGACCTTGAACGTCGAGCCGGGCGGGTAGCCGGCCTGGGTCGCCCGGTTGAACGTGGTCGTGCCGGGCGCGTTGACATTGAACTTGTTGTTGTCGTAGCTCGGGTTCGAGTACATGACCTTGACCGCTCCGGTCCGCGGGTCGATCGCGACCACGGACCCCGCCTGCCCGGCGAGACCCTGCACGGCGACCTGCTGGGCCTTCGGGTCAAGCGTCGTGTGGACGTCGTCACCGACCCGGTGCGGCGTGAGCTGCCCGAACACCGAGTTCAACCCGGTCTGAAGGCCGCGCGTGTAGGCGCCGTCCGAGAGCTCGAGGCCCGCGGCCTGGCCCTGCGCCAGGTTCGAGTACCCAACCGCCTGGGCGAACAGCGAGCCGGTCGGGTACGTCCGGTTCCAGGTGCCTCCGGCCGCCGGCACCGACTTCGCCAGCACCGTGCCGTCATCGGCGAGGATCCGCCCGCGCCTGATCTTCAGCTCCTGGATCAGGGTCAGCCGGTTCAGCGTGTTGTTGTCGAGCTTGGACTTGTCGATCACCGTCCAGCGGGTGGTGAAGACGACGAGCAGCCCGAACAGCACCACGATGAGGCCGAACAGGCGGGCGATCTGAGCATTCATCGGGCGGGCCTCCGCGCGCGGTCGGAGATCAGCAGCAGCAACGCCAGCAGCACGAGGTTGGCGATGATCGACGAGCCTCCGTACGAGATGAACGGAAGCGTCACCCCGGTGAGCGGGATGACCCGCGTGACACCGCCGACGATCACGAACACCTGGATCGCGAACACGGCGGTGAGCCCAGTCGCCAGCAGGGTCGAGAAGGAATCCCGAGATAGGACCGCTGCCTTGAAGCCCCGCGCGATGAACAGCAGGTAGACGATCAGCACCGCGGCCGCGCCGAACAGCCCGAGCTCGCTGGTGATGACCGCATAGATCATGTCCGTCTGCGGGGCGGGAAGCAGAAACCCACCGCCCGGGAGCGTGATCACGGCCTGGCCGAAGCCCTGGCCGAACATCCCGCCGGCCGCCTGCGCGAACACCCCGTTGGCGAGCTGATAGCTGCCGAGCGTTCGGTTGTAGAGGTGTGGGTTGAACGGGTGCAGCCAGTCCTCGACCCGGGCATGGACGTGCGGGATGTGCGTGCCGAGGTACCACGCGCCGAGCACGAACGCGAGCAGGCCGATGACGACGAACGACAGCCGCCCGGTGGCGACGTACAGAACCGCCAGGAGACCCCCGTAGAACATCAGCGAGCTGCCCATGTCGCTCAGCAGCACCATGATCCCCATGGCCAGGCCCCAGATCACGACGATCGGGCCGAAGTGCTTGATCGGCGGAATCGTCACCCCGAGGATCCGCCGCCCGCCCGTCACCAGCACCTGGCGGGTGTCGCGCAGGTAGCTCGCGAGGAAGATGACCAGCCCGATCTTGGCGAACTCCGCGGGCTGGAACACGAACAGCCCGGGGATTCGCACGCCCAGGTACGCGCCGTTGGCCTGGTAGCCGACGCCGGGCACCCGCGGCAGGATCAGCAGGCCCAGCGATATGAGCACAATCGTGTAGCGGTATCGCTCGAGCTTGCGGTAGTCGCGGAAGAAGATGATCGTCGCCGCGAACAAGATCAGCCCGAGCACGAACCACTGCGCCTGCTGGCGCGCGAGCGTGGGGTTGATTCGGTAGATCATCACGATCCCGAAGCTCGCGAGCGCCGCGACCAGCGGGAACATGTAGGGGTCGGCGTTGGGGAGCGTCATCCGGATAACGATGTGCCCGACCAGGCACAGCCCGAGGAAGATCGCCCCGTACGTCAGCGAGATGTTGGACAGCGCGTTCGAGCGCTGGATGAACACGCCGGCGAACCCGGCGGTGACGAGCAGCGACGCCGGGATCAGCGCGATCAGCTCTCGGTTGCGGGCGCTCACGAGGCCCGGTCCTGGGGGGCGCTCACTGCGAGATCCTCCCGAGCTCGAGATTCCTGACCAGGTTCATCGCGCTCGACTGGGAGCGCAGCTGATTGTCGAAGAAGTGGGAGCGGCGGTCTGACGGGACCAGCGAGGCCGGCACTCCGGAGACGAAGAAGGTCTCGTACAGATGGATGCCGGCCGGGAGGTCGTAGGGCAGGCCGCGATAGATCGTGACGATCCCCTGGGGGTTGGTGCCGACGAAGTAGAGCTCCCGCGTCGCGAGGTATCCGCCGCCCCCGACGAGGAACAGCACGACCAGCACCGCCGCGACCGCGGCCGCCGGCTTGACCCACCGCCGTCTGGGCGCGGGCGCAGCGGGGGCCTCAGGCGCGGTGGCCGGCAGCGGGGTGAGCTTTCGGCCGGCCGGCTCGGCCGCCGGTACAGGCGCCGAGGGAGCGGACGGGGCGGGCTGCCCGATCATCGTCGGCTGCTCGATCGCGCCGTCACCTCCGACCTCCTCTACGCGGGCGAGGACGACCGTGATGTTGTCCCGGCCCCCGGCCTCGTTGGCCTGCTGGATCAGCCGATCCGCTGCCTCATCCAGGGTCTCGGCGGAGCCGAGGACGTGAGCGATCCGCTCCTCGGAGACCATCGAGGTCAGGCCGTCGCTGCACAGCAGGAGCACATCGTCGCGGCGGACGGGGTAAGTCCAGGTATCGACCTCGACGTCCGGCTCGGGCCCGAGCGCGCGGGTGATTATGGAACGCTGGGGGTGTTCGGCTGCCTGCTCCTCGGTCAGCTTGCCCCGGCGCACGAGCTCGTCGACCAGCGAGTGGTCCTGGGTGAGACGGGTCAGCTCGCCGTCGCGGAACAGGTACGCGCGGCTGTCCCCCACGTGGGCGATCGAGACGCTGCCGTCGCCGAGGTATGCGGCGGTCAGCGTGGTACCCATTCCCTCCCGCCCGAGCTCGGCCCGCGAGCGGTCGTAGATCCGCCGGTTGGCTTCGCGAACACGGCCCGCGAGCCGTTCCTCGGCGCTCCCGGAGCCGTCCAGCCCCGCCTCGAACGCCTCGGTGGCGATCTGCGACGCGACCTCCCCCGCCTGCGCCCCGCCCATGCCGTCGGCCACGACGAACACCGGCGCACGGGCGAACGCGCTGTCCTCGTTGTCGCGCCGCTGCCGGCCCGTGTCGGTCCGGTATACGGTCTCGGCGGCTCTGATCATCTCGTTCATCGGCGGGTCACTGCACGTAGGAGAACTCCGAGTCGCCGATCCGGATGCGGTCGCCGGTGTGCAGCGGCTGCGGTCCCGTCAGCGGCTCCTCGTTTAGATATGTCCCGTTGGTCGATCCGAGATCCTCGATCACCAGCACGTGACCCTGTCGCGTGATCCGGGCGTGGCGCGAGGACGCGAACGGATCGTCGAGCTGGATCTCCACGTCGCCTCTACCCAGGGTGGCACCGTCTGCGATCTCGTACGCCATGCCGGACTCGTGGCCGGGCGCGCGCTCGACCAGGAGCTTGGGCTCGACGTCCTGCGCGTCGCCGTCCATGACCGCGGACGCGGCGTACATGCTCGTCGCATCCGACGGCGGGGAGTGCGAAGCGCGCGCGGCTTCCCCCCGGCCGCGTCGCATGTCGCGTAGCGCGCTCCACGCGACCCACACGAGAAACAGGTAGAGGACGGCCAGGAAGCCGAACTTGAGACCTACTGAAACTGGTTCGAGCATCGTCGCGCGCTATTCCAGCTCGAACCTCAAGGACGTCGAACCGAGCTCGATCTCGTCCCCCGCCCGGATGACCTCGGATCCCTCCAGCCGGCGGCCGTTGATCCGCGATCCGTTCGTGGATCCGAGGTCGGTGAGCACCCAGGAGCCGCCGCGGGGCCGGATCTCCGCGTGATGGCGCGACACGTTGGGGTCGCTCAGCACCACGTCAGACTGACGGCTGCGGCCGAGCGTGACGCCGGTCGGGCCCACCACGAGGCGTTTGCCGTCGAGCAACAACAGCGCGGTCTCCGCGCGCGTCCGCGCACGCTCCTCCAGCGGCTCAGCCAGGCGGCCGGCGGTGCTGTAGATCATCGTCCGGCCGGACAGCTCCTCGGCCGGGGCTTCGGCTTCGTCCTCTTGCGGCTGGACCACGCCGGTCTGAATGCCGAACTCCCCCAGCCCCAGCCTTTCGTCGGTCTCGAACTCGATCACGGGGCGCGAGAGCAGGGTCAGCCGCTCGCGCCGGGCGTGCTCCAGCAGATAGCCCGCCAGCTCGTCGGACAGGGCGGTTTCGTAGCCGGCGAAGCGCTCGCGGTCACGCGGCGACAGGAAAACGCGATATTCGTTCGGCACGTAGGTCCGGGAAAGCGAGAACGATTTGTGCTCCTCCATCTCGCGGGCGAGCTTGCGAGCGATCTCCACGGGCCGGACCTCCGACCGGAAGGCACGGCTGAACGTGCCTTCGACAAGGCCAGCGATCTTTTCCTCGAGGCTGCGGAGAACGCTCATGGCTCGGCCGCTGCGGCATTCCTTCAGGCGTCGTTAGACGGGGCCTTCAGCGGGTTTTCATGCTACGCGAGTCCGATCGGGGTGTTACCCGCCCGGCGCCATCTCCTGATCCTGCCCGCCAGCGAGGGCGCTAGCGCCACGAGGCCGGCGGCCACCGCGCCCAGCACAGCGGCGCCCGGCTCGACGAGTGCGCCTCCGCGCCCGGCGTGCAGCAGGGCGGTCGTGGCCGAGGCCGTAGCGGCCGTCCACATCGTGACCAGCACGATCTGAACGCGGAGCGGACCCATGACCGTCGTACACGGCAGCACGGCTGCGGCAACCCCCCATACCAGGGCGGGCGCCAACACGCCGGCGCTCACGAGCGGCCCGATCACGTGGTGAAGTGTGTCGTAGGCCGAGGGCATCCACGCCGACCGGGCGGCGATCGCGTGGGGAAGGCGCACGTACAGGTCCGTGCTCACGAGCGTCTCCGCGGCCACGAGCAGGATCCAGCCGCTCGCTCCGAGCGCGGCCCGCTGCCACGCTCCACCAGCGCGTCCGGCGACCGCGGGCCAGGCGCCCGCCAGCCCGACCGCGCCCAGCGTCGGAGCGAGCGCCCCCAGCGGCCAGCGCGCGGGACGAAGCGGGAGCAGCAGCGCCGGAATCAGCCCAGCCGCCACCAGCACGACCGACGCTCCCGTACGCCCCTGCGCCGCGAGCCCGGCGCTGGCCGCCACGATCACCGCGGCCCAGCCGACCCGGGGCAGCGCGGCCACCGCCACGCCGGCGAGGAGCGCGGCGGCTGCGGGCGGGAGCGCGGATGGCGCGAGCACCTCCCCGACCAGCCACCCCGCGGTCACGGCGGCGACCGCGGCCGCGAGCGCGCGCTGGGGCCACGGGATCGACGGCCGGGACGCTCCGGCGACCTCCTCGGCCTGATCGAATGCCGGGGTGCCGACGGGCGCCGGGTCCCCACGCTCATCCCAGGGGCCATCTTGCTCCCAGCGGCGGGCCGTCTTCCTGCCGAGCGTAGGAGCGGGCCACGGGCTCCCAACGACGCCGGGGCGGTCGTGCACGGCGTCGACCGATGTCTCGAGCGCCTCGCGGAGCTCCTCGACGCTCCCGCGCTCCCGCGGCCGGGGGCGGAGCGCGAGGTCGACGGCGTAGCCGAGCTCACGCGGGAGGTCGCGGCGCTGGCGCCGAACTGGAGGCAGGTAGGCGCCGAGGCGCCGGGCCCGCCGCGCGGCGGTGCCTGTCCCGACCGGATTGATGCCCGTGAGCGCCTCGTAGATCACCAGCGCCGTCGAGTACAGGTCGGCCGGCGCGCCGGCCTCGAGGCCCTCGGCCTGCTCGGGCGCCATGTAGGCCGCCGTACCGACCACGTCGCCCGTGCGGGTAAGCGCGTCGGCGCCGATGATGCGGGCGACCCCGAAGTCGGTGAGCTTCGCGAGCTGCGCGGGGGTGGCCGGATGCTCCGGTACGAGGATGTTCGATGGCTTCACGTCGCGGTGGACGACCCCCTCGGCGTGGGCGTGGGCGAGCGCGCCACACAGCCCGACCCCGATCTGCACGATGTCGCGGTCGGACAGGCGGCCCGCCACGAGCAGCTCGCCGAGTGTCGAACCGCGGACGAGCTCGGAGACGAGGTAGGCGCCGTCGTCGTCGACCGCGGCCTCGTACAGCGTCACGATGCTCGGATGGCTGAGGCGCGCGGCCGCGCGGGCCTCGCGCTCGAACCGCCCTCCGACGATCCGCTCGCGCGGCAGGAGCTTGACCGCCACGTCGCGCTCGAGCCGCTCGTCGCGCGCGTGCCACACGGAGCCGAACCCGCCGGTCCCGAGGCGGCGATGGAGGCGGTAGCGATTGAGGACCAGCGGGCCTTGATCGACGTCGCGCCGGCTGCGCGCGCGCCGGCGATCCTCGATCCGGACCGGTGTGTGACCCTCGGCCGGGGTGTGAGCCTCGGCCGGTGGGCGCGCATCGCCGAGGCCGTCTCTTTCGGCCGCGGTGCGCTCGATAGAGGCAATCCTTTCCGCCGGCTGGCTCGAAGAGGGCGACGGTCTGGTGCCCATAAGGACGCTTTTCAACGTTGCAAGGGGCTTCCCTCTTCTACGTTCTTCCGGTCCATGCGGTAATACTGCGCTGCCCCAAGTCCTCCGTGGAGGGAGCGAGGAGCCTGTCGTTCTTCGACGAACCTGAAGAGAGTCGCGCCCCGGCGCCGCAGACGGAGCGCCAGCGGCGGCCGGCCGGGGGTGGACGCCGGACGCCCGGAGGCGGGCGCAGGCCCCCGGGATCCGGGCGCAGGCCCCCGACCGACGAGCAGGCCATCCGGGTCCGCCGTGCCGTAGCCGCGGTGGCACTGCTGATCGTGGTGATCCTGGTCGCGGTCGGAGTCCACAGCTGCCAGGTGAGCCAGCGCAACAGCGCGCTGCGCAACTACAGCGACAGCGTCGCGTCGATCATTCGCGCCTCCAACCAGACCGGACAGCAGTTCTTCAACGTGCTCTCGAGCGGTCAGGGAGCGAGCAACGGACCGAACCTCCAGAGCCAGGTGGACGAGGCACGCCTGAGCGCGGAGAACCAGCTGAACCGGGCGGCGGGCCTAGACGTCCCCGACGAGGCCAAGGGCGCACAGCAGGACCTGCTGCTGGCCTTGCAGATGCGCCGGGATGGGATTGCCCAAATCGCGCAACAGGTACAGCCCGCGCTGCAGCAGTCGACCGCCACCGACGCCGTCAGCCAGATCGCCGCCGACATGGCCAAGTTCTACGGATCCGACGTGGTCTACAAGAACTACTCGCTGCCGGCGATCGTGGGCGCGCTTCACACCGCCGGGATCGCGGTGGGAGGCACCAGCGGGGAGCCGGTGGAGGGCGGACAGTTCCTGCCCGACCTGCAGTGGCTGACACCGTCGTTCGTCGCGACCCAGCTGCACACCACGTTCACGCCCACCGGCAACAAGAGCGGCAAGGTCGCGCCGGGCACGCACGGACACTCCCTGGACTCGGTGAGCGTCGGCGGCACCACCCTGCAGAGCGGGTCGACCAACACCATCCCCGCCAGCCCGGCTCCGACGTTCACGCTCACGTTCACCAACAGCGGGTCGAACAACGAGACGAACGTCGTCTGCAAGGTGACGGTGAGCAATTCCAGCGCGTCCGGCTCGACCACCGTCCCTCAGACCCAGGCCGGCCAGCAGACCACGTGTCAGGTGCCGCTCAGCTCCTCGCCCAAGGCCGGCTCCTCCAGCGTCACGGCGACCGTCGAGCCCGTGCCTGGCGAGAAGAACAGCTCCAACAACACCCAGACGTTCCCGGTGACGTTCCAGTAGCGCGGCGCCCGTGACGTGCCGAGGAGGCGGCGCTGCTTATCCTTCCAGCGCGTGCACAACCTGACGAGCACCGCGGGGATCGTTGCGCTGGCCGCCGCCGGGGTCGCTGTCCTCGCGCTGCTTTCGTGCATCGCGCTCGCGGTCAGGCTGCGCAGGGTGCGGGCCGATCAGCAGACGGTCCTGGGTGCCGGTAAGGAGGATCTCGTGGCGCACGCGGCCACGCTCCAACAGCATTTCGAGGCGCTGCACGACTACGTCCAGGACATCGCGGCACAGGTCAACCAGCGGATGGACAGCGCCGAGCAGCGGCTCGATCACGCTGTGGCTTACAGCGCGCTGATCAGGTACGACGCGTATGGCGAGATGTCCGGGCGCCAGTCCACCTCGATTGCCCTGCTCGACGCCCGCCGCTCGGGACTGGTGCTGTCCTCGATTCATCATCGCGACCAGGCGCGGCTGTATGCCAAGCAGGTCCGCGAGGGCCAGCCGGAGCTCGAGCTCTCGCCCGAGGAGAGCGAAGCGGTCCGGCTAGCGCTCGAAAGGGGCCGCTGGGACGGGCCGGCCGCCTAGCGGCTCCGCCGCGAAGACATGCGCGTCGGCTACTTCGGCCCCGAGGGGACCTTCACCCACGAGGCGCTGATCGACGGCGTCGGTGGCCGCGGCTCGGAGTCCGGGGCTCACAGGGTGGAGGCCGTCCCGCTCCCCACGATCTACGACACCGTGATGGCCGTCCACACCGATGCCGTCGCCCGAGCGCTGGTGCCGATCGAGAACTCGCTCGAGGGATCGGTCAACGCCACGCTGGACGCGCTGGCGATGGAGACCGAGGACGTGGCGATCGTAGGCGAGGTCGTCCATCCGATCCGCCACTCCCTGATCGCGCGGACCGAGCTCGAGCTCGACGAGATCGAGGCGGTCGTCTCACATCCTCAGGCCACGGCGCAATGCGCCCGGTTCATCCGCACGCGATTGCCGCGCGCGCGCGTGCTCGCGGGGAGCTCGACCGCGGACGCGGTCAGGCTGGTGGCCGAGCACGACGGGCCGTGGGCGGCACTGGCCAACAGGCTCGCGGCCGAGAGATACGGCTGCCGCGTGCTGCGCGCCGGGGTCGAGGACGTCGCGGACAACGAGACCCGGTTTGTGTGGCTGGCGCGCGTCGGGACGCCGCCGGGAGCGCCGTGGGACTCCGACCCGGTCCTCGGCCCGTGGAAGACGGCGATCGTGTTCTGGGGCGTCGGGGCCGACGCCCCCGGGTGGCTGGTCGCGTGCCTGGCGGAGTTCGCCTCCCGCGGGGTGAACCTCACGCGGATCGAATCGCGGCCGCGCAAGCAGGGGCTCGGGCACTACATGTTCTTCCTGGATCTCGAGGGGCGCGACACCGAGCAGCATGTCGCCGAGGCTCTCGCCGGGCTGCGCGAGCACGTCGAGGTGGTGCGCGTACTGGGCTCTTTTCCAGCGCCCTAGCGCGCAGGAGTCGTTGCCTGAGACGGGATAGGCCCTCGCTACACTGGCGCCAGCCATGGGCACCACAACACCAACCCCAGTGGGGTCCGCGTCGCCGCTCGAGCACCAGCGGCGCGGACGGGATGGTGGCCGGGTGCTCGTCCTCAACGCGACCTTTGAGCCGATCAACGTCTGCACCGTGCGCCGGGCGGTGGTGCTGTTGCTGAAGGAGAAGGCCGAGGTGATCGAGCACAGCGAATGGGAGCTGCGATCCGTGAGCCGGTCGATCCAGAGGCCCGTGGTGATCCGCCTCGTCACCTACGTCCGGATCCCCCGGGACACGCACCGCCGGAAGATCACGCGCCGGGCCGTGTTCGCACGCGACGGGTGGACTTGCCAGTACTGCGGCTCGCGCTCGAACCTGACGGTCGATCACGTGATCCCGAAGTCCAAGGGCGGCTCCTCGGGCTGGGACAACATCGTCGCCTCCTGTGCGCCTTGCAACCGGCGCAAGGGCGACGCTCTGCCCCGTCAAGTCGGAATGCGGCTGCTCAAGCAGCCCCGCCAGCCCCACGCGACCGTGTTCATCCACGTGTCGAGCCCGACGATCCCGTCGGCCTGGCATCAGTACCTGGCCGCATAGGCGACCCACCTCGCCGCGTAGGCGATCTAACCGCCCGCCGCCCGCCCCCCCGTGGTTGAACCCGCGCACCCCCCGCGGTTGAGCTCGCGCACATACGTGCGGAGGGCGCCGTCGACGTCGGCGCCCTCCGCGAGCTTCAGCTGGTTCTGATCGAGACGAGCCGAAAGATGCCGGAGGGACTAGTCCCGGCACTCATCTCGACGGTGCCTCGGGTGGACTCCGCTACGCGGGGCCAGCTCCGACCTAGCGGCCGGACACCTCCAGGGTCCCGCAAACAGTTTCAGACAGACGGACCACCTCCTTTCTCTGGTGATGCGCAGGTTAGCGAACGCAGTCGACGTGTCCTATGAGAACCTGGGCCGGCCGATGCCCGCCGCGGATGACCGCCAGACACTGCTTCTGAGCGTCGATTTCGAGGACTGGCACCAGCTCGTTCGCCGGCGCGTAGGGGCGGCGAACTGGCGGGAACCGGGACCCGCTCTGGCCCGCCAGACCAGCGCGCTGCTCGGGCTCCTCGACGAGCTGGGAGTGAAGGCGACCTTCTTCGTCCTGGGGATGGCGGCGCGCGCCCATCCGGAGCTGGTGGGTCGCATCGCCGGCCGCGGCCACGAGATCGCGTGTCACGGCGACGCCCACCTCCCCGTGCACTCGCAGACCCGCGCGGAGTTCGCCGCCGACGTGCGCGCGGCCGTCGAGACAATCGAGCGGTTGACCGGAAGGAGGCCGCTCGGGTACCGCGCGCCCGCGTTCTCGATCGACGATCGCTGTGCGTGGGCGCACGAGGTGCTCGCGGAGGAGGGATTCGCCTACGACGCGAGCGAGCACGATTCGCCGCGGCTCCGCGCGCCAAGCCCCGGCGGGGCAGCTCCGCGCGAGGCGGGGGCGCCGTACCGGCTCGAGCTCGGGAGCTCCCGGGGGGAGCTGTGGGAGCTCCCCGTCGCGGTTTGGCGGGTCCGCAACCGGCGGGTACCGGTGGGGGGTCCGTCCTACTGGGGCACGATGCCGACCGCACTCGTGCTCCGAGGACTGCGAGCGGTCGGGCCGATGGGTGGTCTCTACTCCCACCCCTACGAGTTCGATCCCGGGGCGCTCCGTCCGATGCTCCCCGGCGACAGCGCCGCCTCCGCGCGCCTTCACGGCGCGCTTCGCGCCGCCCAGCGCAATGTGGCGCGCTTGCGGGCCCCGCGGGTGCTCCGCGCGATCGCCGGGCGCTATCGGCTGATCCCCTATGGTGAGGCCCATGCCCGGCTCAGCGGAGGCACCGCAGCGCGTCCGTAACCGGTTCCGGACGAAGGCCCGCGAGTTCGACGACCTCTACGAGGACGAGCGCCCGCTGGTCCGCCTGCTGCGTCCCGGCCTGCTCCGCCGGCGCGAGCTGGCGGTCGAAACGGTCCGCTCCTATTCGGCGCCGAGCGTCCTGGACGTCGGCTGCGGCTCGGGCCGCGTGGGGGAGCTGGTGCTCGAGGCCGGCGCGAGCTCGTATCTGGGGGTGGACTTCGCCGAGCCGATGATCGAGCTCGCCCGCCAGCGCCTGGCGCGCTTCGATGAGCGTGTCGAGCTCGTGTGCGGCGACTTCCTCGAAATCCCGATCGAGCACTCCTTCGACGTGGTGCTGGCGCTCGGGCTGTTCGACTACCTCCCGGACCCCGGCCGGTTCGCGCGGCGCATGTTCGAGATGTGCGCGCAGGACGGTTGCCTGATCGGCTCGTTCCCGGCCTGGTCGCTCGTGAAGGGGCCGGTCCGCAAGGTGCGCTACGAGTGGCTTGGCAACTGTCCGATCTTCAACTACAGCGGCGATGGCCTCCAGGCGATGCTGGGCGAGGCGGGGTTCTCGCAGGTCGAGATCCTCACTCCGGGACGCAGCGGGTTCCTGGTCAGGGCGTACCGCCGGTGACACACTGAGGCTGATGCTCCACGCCGCGGCAGACTGGGCGACGATCTCCTCGCTGGCGACTGCGCTGGGCACGCTCGTGCTGGCGGTCGCCACCTTCGCCGCGGTCCGGTCTTCCAACCGCTCGGCGCGACTCGCCGAGGTGGCGCTGCAGGAGCAGCGCCGGCCGGTGCTCGTCCCGTCGCGGTTCGACGACCCGGTCCAGAAGATCATGTTCGTCGAGGGCCATTGGGTGAGGGCGGCCGGCGGCCGTGCGGTCGCCGAGCACGTGGACGGCAACGTGTATCTGGCGATCAGCCTCCGCAACGTCGGCTCCGGAATCGGCGTCTGCCAGGGATGGGTCGTGAGCGCCGGGCAGCAGACCTCGCGCACGGCTCCCAGCCACAAGCCGGAGGACGAGTTCCGCCTCCAGTCTCGAGATCTCTACGTCCCCGCCGGCGACATCGGGATGTGGCAGGGCGCGCTGCGCGATCATCAAGATCCCATCTGCGCCGCGGTCGCACACGCGATCGACGCGCGCGAACCGTTGTCGATCGAGCTCCTCTACTCCGACCAGGTGGGCGAACAGCGCACGATCACCAGGTTCGGGTTGACCCCCTACGGTGAGGAGAACGACTGGATCGCGAGCGTGAACCGGCACTGGTTCCTCGACCGGCCCGGCCCCCGCTCCGATGAAGACACGGAGGCCGCCCAGGAGCGGATCCTCCGCTCACTCGAGGCCGCCAGGGAAGAGGCCGAAGCCGCTCAGGCCAACGGCGGCGAGCCAGCGCAGGCGGGCGGAGCTGTCGTCGCAGAGCGCGAGCCGGCGCCGGCCGAGCAGGCGCGCGACTAGCTCGTTCCGGGCTCCTCGGCGCCCGCGGCCCCGTTCTCGACCACCTTCGCCGCGGTCGAGGCCTCGGACTCGACCACCAGCGCGACGGCGCTCACCTGGTCGTCCTCGCGCAGGTTCATAACCCGCACGCCCTGTGACGCCCTTCCGTAGCGGTTGATGCCCCGGACGGATGTGCGCTGGACCATCCCGTTCTGGGAGATGAACACGAGCTCCTGGTGCTCGCGGACGACGAGCGCGCCGGCGAGCGCGCCCTTCTTGCCGGTCAGCGTGATCGTCTTGACGCCCATCGTCCCGCGACCCTTGATCGGGTAGTCGGGGATCGGCGTGCGCTTGCCGTAGCCGTTCTCGGTCACGACCAGCAGCTCCTGATCATCGCGGGCGACGTCCATCGCGAGTACAGCGTTGCTCTTCTGTGAGACGTTCATCCCACGCACGCCGCTCGTGTCGCGCCCCATCGGCCGCGCCTTGCTCTCGTGGAACCGCGCGGCCTGACCGGAGCGAGAGACCATGATGATCGTATCCTCACCGCTGGTGCGCCGGACCGCGATCAGCTCGTCGTCGTCGCGAATGTTGATCGCGATGATCCCGTCGGCCTTGATCGGCGTGTTGTAGGCCTGGAACTCCGTCTTCTTGATCTGGCCCCTGCGGGTCGCGAACACGAGGTACTTGCCCTCGTTGAAGTCCCGCGTCGAGAGCACCGACTGGACCCGCTCCCCCTCGCGCAGCGGCAGCAGGTTGACCAGCGCCCGCCCCTTGGCGGTGCGGGAGGCCTCGGGCAGCTCACAGACCTTCAGCCGGT
>Ga0209577_10001299_pt1 | contig 24839 bp, 16 predicted proteins | sample GraSoiAngelo_109_FD_185874 | JGI IMG/M metagenome (GOLD analysis project Ga0209577, IMG submission 185874) | Grasslands soil microbial communities from the Angelo Coastal Reserve, California, USA - 14_0903_12_20cm (SPAdes) (version 2) | ecosystem: Environmental > Terrestrial > Soil > Grasslands...
TATTTATATTTTTATTTAATATTTGATTTCCTAATGAAGCTTTTGCTATGGAGCCTAATATTACTTTAGATTACTATGGTAAAAAAGAATATATAGGTCCTGACGCATATGGTTATTTTCATGATCCTATTAAGGATTCACATATTTGTCCTACAATAGATACTGATATTATTCAACAATCTCCTGGAGATTTATATGGTACTAGCCCTCCTTATGAAAGAGATTGATATGCAGATAACCATACTGATATAAAACACCTGTAAATTATGATAACTCTACATTTACTCTAGCCATTAAACGTAGAGCATATTGGTATATGTGAAAAGTACATTTTACAAAGTACAATAACTATAAAGATTTTAAACAAGCTTGAAATCCTAAAAGTAGTGTTCGTAAAGAAATTTTTAATGATATTAAAAACGCTTTTATTAAAAAGAAATAGAATAGCATGTGTGTAGGTTTTATCTAGCACCTTTAATCTAGTATTGTGTTATTTATATTAAAATATACTAGATATGCATATTTTTATATTTAATAAAAATAATTTTAAGACTTTATTTTTGTTGTTTATCTTTTTCTGTTATTCTTATGATTTTTAATATTTATTATTCACATGAAGCTTTTGCCATGGCTCCTCCTCAAGATACTGATGATATTATTAGATCTTTTAACCCTGATACTTATACTCGTCATGAATTGGATGGTAAACCTATTTCTAAAATAGATAAACCTATCTCTACTGTAGATAAACCTAAATGTTGATATCAGGGTAGTAAACGTTTTGTTACAGATTATTATGGTTATAGAGAATATCAAGGTAGAGATGCTTATGGGTATTTTCATCAACCACAAAATTTAGATAAAGCTACTCAAGTAGAACCCCTAAGTTTTACTAAAAATGTTTATGATAATTCTTATAATAGTAGCAAGAATCCTGACTATCAAGTAACCAATAATGGTATCAATTCTAATTATCAAGGATCTAAATGTAAACCTGAACATGCATTTGTAAGTTTACTTTTATAAAATAGTATGTATAATTTCATTGTTTATAAATAGAGTGTATAGGTTAGAAGTTAACTGGTCGTAATAGAAGGGAATTTGTAAAAAATATATATTATGTATATATAATATATAAAGGAAGAATCGTCATTGGCAGGACAAAGTATCTACTAAATATTGTGCAAAAAGCACTAGGTGTTCGAATCGCCTTTCTTCCGGTATATATAGAACCTTTACTAAATAATGTAATAATCTAGTATTGTATTAAAATGTTTATAATAATAAAATATGAAAAATAATATAAAATATAAATTAAATCCCTATTGAATGACAGGCTTAACGGATGCCGAAGGATGTTTTTATGTAAAAATTGCTAAAAGTAAAAATCATAAAGTAGGATGATGAACTCAAGTATGTTTTCAATTAGGATTACATATTAGATACAAAGACTTATTGTTACAAATTAAATCTTTTTTTAATGAAACAGGAAGTATTTATACAATGAATAAGAATAAAGCGTTGCTTTATCAAGTACGTAATTTAGATGAAATAACAAAAACAATAATACCACATTTTGAAAAGTATCCATTAATAAATAAAAAACAAAGTGATTTTCTTTTGTTTAAAGAAATTGTTAAATTAATTAACAAAGGTGAACATTTAACTTTAGATGGTTTAATTAAAATTGTTAGTTTAAAAACTTCTTTAAATAAAGGACTTTCAAATGAATTAAAGGTTTTTCCAGAAGTTATGGCAATAACAAGACCTAAAATTGATCTTCCTATAAATATAGACTATAATTGAATTGCTGGATTTTTTTCAGGTGAAGGTTGTTTTTCTGTGAGTATTTATAAACCTACGTATAATAACAGGATATTGTTGCGGATAGCTATTGCTCAACATTCTAGAGATAAATTATTAATGCATACTCTAAGGAATACTTTAAATTGTGGTATTGTTTCGAAACATTCTAATAATACTGTAGTTTTAACAATCTATAAATTTAAATATATATTTAATAAAATTATTCCTTTATTTAATGAATATAATATTAGAGGTGTTAAAACTCTTGATTTTCAAGATTTTTGTAAAATAGCATAAATAATACATAAAAAACTCATTTAACACTGGAAGGATTAAGAGAAATTCGTAAAATTAAACTTAATATTAATAAAGGAAGATATAAAAAAGGAAAAGTTGCCATTGGTAAGGTAAAATATCTGCTAATATATTGTGTATTTTTACACTTAGATGTTCAATTCATCTCTTTTCCGGTTATTTTAAATTATATGTTTATTACATATAAAGAGTATAGTTTAATAGGTAAAATAAGAAGCTTCAAACTTCATGTTTTCAGTTCAAATCTGAGTGCTCTTGATGTTTATCTTTATGTAAAAATATTGTTTTAATACTTAAACAAGAAGTAATTATATTTCGAATAATAAAATTATTTATAAAGATTCTTTAACTTAATCGGTAAAGTATACTTTTGATAAGAGTAGGTTTGGCGTTCGAGTCGCTGAAGAATCAATTATTAGAATTTTTATTCAAAGAGAATTGACCGAGCGGTTTAAGGTGGTAAGCTTGAAACTTATTTGATCATAACGATCACATCCGTTCAAATCGGATATTCTCTGTTTACGGGTTAGAGCCAGGTTGGTTAGGCGCCTCATTTGGGTTGAGGAATTGTTATGTTCGAATCATAATAACCCGATTTCACTTTTAGGTTTGTCGGCAGATATGTTAGGCGTTACATATGATAGAAGAAAAATTTTTATTCAATAAACTATGTTTTTATTACTTTTAATATTAATACCTTTAATAGGTATATTTATTTTATCCGTTGCTTTAACTTATAATATTACAGCACATAATACAAAATTGTTAAAAATTACAGCCTTGGCTATAACAATTGTAGATTTAATTATATCTTTAATAATATATATATTATTTGATTGTAGTAATAAACAATTTCAATTTGTTCAAGAACACTATCAAATAAGTTATTTTGATTTTTACTTAGGTATAGATGGTTTGTCCATATATTTTGTATTATTAACAACTATAATTATGCCTATATCAATAATATCTAACTGAAAGTCTATAAAAGAAAATACAATTATTTTTTTAATAATAATGTTATTATTAGAAACATCCTTATTAATAGTTTTTTTAATATTGGATATATTACTATTTTATATTTTTTTTGAAAGTATATTGGCTCCTTTATTTATATTAATAGGGCTTTATGGTTCTAATGAAAAAGTAAGAGCTAGTTTTTATTTTTTCTTATATACTTTGTTAGGTTCATTATTTATGTTATTATCTATAATAACAATGTTATCTCTAATAGGTTCTACAGATTTTGATGTTTTATCTAAGACAAATTTTTTTTTTAGCACTCAATTATTTTTATTTTATGGAATTTTTATAGCTTTTGCTGTTAAAACACCAGTTATTTATTTAAATAGTTGATTATTAAAAGCCCATGTTGAATCACCTTTATCAGGTAGTATAATTCTGGCTGGTATTGTTTTAAAATTAAGTCTATATGGTATTCTTAGATTAATTTTACCTTTATTACCTAAAGCTTTTATGTATTATACATATATAATATTTTTAATAGGAGTTTTAACTATTATATATGCTAGTTTAAGCACACTTAGAACTATTGATGTTAAAGAGTTAATTGCTTATTCATCTGTATGTCATGCAGCTGTATATCTTATAGGTGTATTTAGTAATACTTTACAAGGTATAGAGGGTGGAATTACTTTAGGATTAGCACATGGTTTTGTTTCATCAGGTTTATTTATATGTGCTGGAGGTATATTATATGATAGATCATCTACAAGACTAATAACATATTATAGAGGTATTGCTCAAGTAATGCCTTTATTTTCTATATTGTTTTTTATTTTATGTTTAGGTAATTGTGGTGTACCTTTAACATTAAATTTTTTAGGTGAATTCATGTCTTTATACGGTGTTTTTGAAAGATTACCTTTAGCAGGAGCATTAGCATCCCTATCTATTGTATTTTCTGCAGCATATACTATATTTATGTACAACAGAATAGCTTTCGCTGGGTCATTTTTTATTTATTTTTGAGAAAATTATATACCAGATTTAAATAAACGAGAATTTAATATTCTTTTAATTTTAGTATTATTTACTGTAATTTTTGGTATATATCCAGCTCCTATATTGGATGGTCTGCACTATTCTACTTATTCTCTTTTGTTTACTTTTGATAGTTTAGTTTAATTAATATAAACATAACAAAATATTATAATAAATAATTTTGCATATCAATAAATAGTAAAATTATTTACTAACATGAATAATAAAATAAGTAACTTTTTTGATATGACAATAGCAACTAATTTTTTAATGTAAAACAGTGTTTACTGTTATTAATCTCTTTTAAAATAAATTATTATACATTAATAAGCACCTATCCCTTAAATAAGACAAAACCGAATAAAATCAAAAATGATATTAACTTTTCTTCTATTATTACTTTTTTCAAATGGTCTAACAATAAGACCTGATACATCAATTTTATACTCTAGAATAGGTATATTAATAGTATTTTATGGTATAATATCCTCAATGTTAAGTTTTCATATAACTTACTTACAAAAAGGAATAGGTCTATATAATGGACTATTCAACGTAACACCTATAACACACAGCTTTCAAATATTTATATTGTTAGTATGTGGTATAATATTGTTAATGACAGGATTTTATCCGAGAAAAAAATATAAAGGTGATTCAACGTCTTTATTAGATATACTTACAAAGAAAGTGAAACAATATACAAGTATTATAAATAAAGCATCAGAGCAGTTTACTATAATAGAGTATGCATTAATAATAATATTTGTAATAATAGGTGCAACACTTTTGTTAGCATCGAGTGATATAGGTTCTATATACTTATGTATAGAATTACAGAGTTTTAGTTTATATATAATATCGGCTATGCATAGAAATTCTGAATCATCTACAGGATCTGCTCTTACATATTTTTTATTAGGAGGGTTATCTTCATGTTTTATACTATTAGGTGTAGCACTGATATATGCTAATTCAGGTTTAACAAATCTAGATGGTATATATTCTATAATTTCAGATTCTGAGAGATATTTAAACTTTTCTACATGGTATATGCATACTTATATATTTTACTCTTTTCTTTTAATATCTATAGGGTTTTTATTTAAAATAGCTGCTGCTCCATTCCATTGATGATCTCCTGATGTATATGACGGGGTACCGACAATAGTTACAACCTTTATAGCAATATTAGGTAAAATATCTATACTAATACTTTTATTAGAATTATCCCATTATACTGGTACACTAATATATTCAGCCATACAGCTATATTCATGAACTATAAGTTTATCTATAAGTTGTTTTTTCTCTCTTATAATAGGTACTATTTTAGGTTTAACACAAATAAGAATAAAAAGATTATTAGCTTATAGTACAATATCTCATATAGGTTTTATATTGTTAGCTTTAATAGCTCATACTATAGAATCCTATCAAGCTTTCATATTTTATATAATGCAATATATTCTAACAAATTTAAATGCATTTATTGTTATAATTGCTATAGGTTTTAGTTTATATTTGTATCATACAAATATATCAGAATATAACAACTTATCTGAAAAAAACAATTCTCCTATACAATTAATTAGTCAATTGAAAGGGTATTTTTCCATTAATCCTCTATTAGCCTTATGTTTAGCAATTAGTATGTTTTCATTTGTAGGATTACCTCCTTTAGCAGGATTTTTTGGAAAACAGATGGTATTAACTAGTGCTCTAGATAATAATAATACTCTATTAGTGATAGTTGGTATATTAACTAGTGTAATAGGTGCTGTTTATTATTTATACATTGTAAAAACAATATATTTTGATAGAACTGATTATAAAAAATCTTATTTATTTGTCGAAGTTACACTCTCAAACTATTTATCTATTATTATAGCTATCTTAACATTAATTATAGCTGTTTTTATATTAATGCCTAATGAACCCTTAAATTTAGCTAGTTTATTAGCTAGTTCCTTAAGTGAAACTATTAATTTTAATTAGATGTAAAAATAAATATTTTATAAACATTTAATATTAATACTAAATTTTAAGTATGCATTTATAAACTTATTTTTCTCCATGAAAGCTTATCTTAAATTATCACTTTTTATAATATTATATGATAATTTAAACAGATTTATTAAAAGTGTAACTATTTAAATATATATATATAAATATATGACTAACTTAATTCGAAGTAAATTTCAAGCTCATCCTTTTCATTTAGTATCACCTTCACCTTGACCTTTAAATACAAGTTTTTGTTTATTAGCTACTACATTTAGCGCAGTATTAAGTTTTCAAGGTTTTGAAAAAGGTGTTAATTTATTGTTTGTATCTCTTATAAGTGTTGTTTATTGTATGTCTTTATGATTTAGAGATGTAATATCAGAAGGTACTTATATAGGTAATCATACACTAGCAGTACAACGTGGTTTAAGTATGGGAGTTGGTTTATTTATAGTATCAGAAGCGTTATTCTTCCTTGCTATATTTTGAGCTTTTTTTCATAGTGCTTTATCACCTACAGTAGAATTAGGGGCGAAATGACCACCTATGGGAATAGAATCTATAAATCCTTTTGAGTTACCGTTACTTAACACTATAATTTTATTATCCTCGGGTGTTACAGTTACATATGCACACCATTCTTTAATACAAGGTAATAGAAGTGGAGCATTATATGGATTAATATATACAATAATATTAGCTATAATATTTACATTATTCCAAGGTATAGAATATACAGTATCTTCTTTTACTATAGCTGATGGTACTTATGGATCTTGTTTTTATTTTGGTACTGGTTTTCATGGCTTACATGTTATGATAGGTACTGCTTTTTTAGCAGTAGGTTTCTGACGTGTATTAGCTTATCATTTAACTGAAAATCATCATTTAGGTTTAGAGTCAGCTATTTTATACTGACATTTTGTGGATGTAGTATGATTATTTTTATATATTTCTGTATATTATTGAGGATCTTAGTATATAACAGTAAATATATATTCATGCAAAATGTTTTAAATTAAATTTTTGTAATAAATATTTTTATCTTAAACAATTATAACTAAACAAATAACCTAAAAAAATGAACAACATATTAATCATATAAATATGACTAGTCCCCGTGAAAAGTTGTTATTACTTGAGTCAAATGCCACAAATTTAAATGAAAATAATTTTCAAACTATGTACAAAAACTTTTTAACAAAATATGATAACCCTGAACCTTGAGGTTTATTTTTCCAAGATAATGCTACTCCCCAAATGGAAGCTTTAGAAGAATTACACAATAATATCATGTTTTATTTAGCAATAATTATGTTTGCTGTAACTTGAATATTTTTGTCTATAATACTAAATTATACTAGATCACGTATTTCTAATAAATATATGAACCATGGTACATTAGTAGAATTAATTTGAACTATTACACCTGCCTTAATATTAATATTAATAGCTTTTCCTTCCTTCAAATTACTATATTTAATGGATGAGGTTATAGATCCATCCTTAGTAATATACAGTGAAGGTCATCAATGATACTGAAGTTATCAATATCCAGATTTTACTAATAATGATGAAGAATTTGTAGAGTTTGATTCATATATAATCCCTGAAAGTGATTTAAAGATAGGACAACTGAGAATGTTAGAAGTGGATAATCGTGTAATTATACCTGAATTAACACACACACGTTTTGTCGTAGCAGGTGCAGATGTAATACATTCGTATGCTGTTCCAGCATTGGGTATAAAATCCGATGCATACCCAGGACGATTAAATCAATCATCTGTATATTTAAATAGAGAAGGAACTTATTTTGGTCAGTGTTCAGAAATATGTGGAATATTACATAGTTCTATGCCTATATCAATACAATCCGTTAAATTAGGTAAATTTTTATATTGATTATATGATCAAATAGGTTCTTAAAAAACTTATTACATATAATCTAGTTTTCAATAATAATTATAAAAAATATATATTAAATATATACAAAAAATTTATAAAAAGGATAGATTGTAAACTTTAAATAAACATTTATAAAGTTAAAAATCACGTATAAATAAATGTATAAATAAAATGAATGAATAAATAAAAATGTTAAGTATACAATCACTTATTGCAGTAATAGAAGTAATACTTGTAGTAGTACCGTCATTATTAACAGTAGCATTTGTAACAATAGCAGAAAGAAAAACAATGTCTAGTATGCAGAGAAGATTAGGTCCTAATATTGTAGGATACTATGGTTTATTACAAGCATTTGCTGATGCTTTAAAGCTATTATTAAAAGAATACGTAGGTCCAACACAGGCTAATTTAATTTTATTTTTTCTTGGCCCAATAATAACTTTGATATTTTCATTGTTAGGTTATGCAGTAATACCTTATGGTCCTGGTCTTACTATAGCAGATTTAAATTTAGGTATATTGTATATGCTAGTTGTTTCTTCTTTATCTACATATGGTATATTATTAGCTGGTTGATCAGCTAATTCAAAATATGCCTTTTTAGGTTCATTAAGAAGTACTGCTCAGTTAATTAGTTATGAACTAATATTAAGTTCTGCTATATTAATAGTTGTTCTACTGACAGGTAATTTAAATTTAACTATTAATGTAGAAGCACAAAAAGTTGTTTTTTTTTTTTTACCTTTATTACCAATATTTATAATATTTTTTATTGGGTGTATAGCAGAAACTAATAGAGCTCCGTTTGATTTAGCTGAAGCAGAATCTGAATTAGTTAGTGGTTTTATGACAGAGCATTCTGCTATAATTTTTGTATTCTTTTTTCTTGCAGAGTATGCAAGCATAGTTTTAATATGTATATTTACTAGCTTATTATTCCTAGGAGGTTATCTGAAAATGTTTTCATTTGATTTTTTAATAAATGGATTCTTTTTTTTTGATATTATTAATATAGACTTTTTTAAAAATATTTACACTGAAACAAATGTTAATCTTATCAATACATTATTAGATGGTCTAATTTCTAGTTTAATGTTAGGACTAAAATCCTGTTTAATGATTTTTGTCTTTATTTGAGCTAGAGCATCTTTACCTAGAATTCGTTTCGATCAATTAATGTCTTATTGTTGAACTATATTACTACCAATAATAATTGCATTTATCATATTAGTACCTTGTGTAGTTTATAGTCTATCTTTAATTCCTACTAATTTTTATTTAATTTAAATAATATTATACATCATATAAAATATTATACATAATTTCATAAGTATACCTTATTATAACCCATTTAGGGTATTGATATATAAATGACAATATTAGAATCTTAGATTTATGCCTCAATTAATACCATTCTTTTTCGTGAATCAAGTTGTTTTCAACTTTTCTTTACTTTTATTAATAATATATATGTTTACTAAATACATTTTACCTAGATTTGTGCGTTTATTAAAAAGCCGTTTACATTTAAATACTTTATAAAGATAAATTTAAAAAAGTATTTAATATATTAAAAAAATTAATTTAGTTTAATGATCTAAATTTAGATCATTAAACTTAAAGGAGTAGGTAGTAAATGGTTTACCATTGGACTGCAAATCCTTATGAAGAGGTTCGATCCCTCCCTATTCCTTGTTTAATTAATAAATTATATTATAATTTAATTAAACAGTTTTACAAAATTTTGTATTTAAATTTATTTCATTCATAAATTAATCTGTAATATATATAATGAAATTTTCACTAATCTTGTTTTTAATAGGGATATTAGGTTTTGTTTTAAACAGGAAAAATATAATATTAATGCTTATTTCAATTGAAATAATGTTATTATCTATAACACTTTTAATATTGATAAGTTCACTAAGCTTTGATGATATATTAGGTCAAACTTTTTCTATATATATAATAGCTATAGCTGGAGCAGAGTCTGCGATAGGTTTAGGTATATTAGTAGCTTTTTATAGATTAAGAGGAAGTATAGCAATAGAATATAAATAATGTATCTAGCTTTAATAGTGCTACCAATATTAGGATCAATAGTGTCCGGTTTTTTTGGTAGGAAAGTCGGAGTTAGCGGATCACAATTAATTACATGTACTTGTGTAATAATAACAACGTTTTTATCTATAATGACATTTATAGAAGTAGGTTTAAATAACATACCTGTTACAATATATCTTTTTAGATGAATAGATTCAGAAACTCTTAATATATCTTGAGGGTTCAATTTTGATTCATTAACAGTTTCCATGCTAATACCTGTATTAGTTGTATCTTCTTTAGTACACGTATATTCTATAGGGTATATGAGTCATGATCCACACAACCAAAGATTCTTTAGTTATTTAAGTTTATTTACTTTCATGATGATCATACTTGTAACAGCAAATAACTTTTTATTAATGTTTGTTGGTTGAGAGGGTGTAGGAATATGTTCATATCTTTTAGTGAGTTTTTGATTTACTAGAATAGCAGCAAATCAAAGTTCTATGTCCGCATTTTTAACAAATAGAGTAGGTGATTGCTTTTTAACAATAGGTATGTTTGCTATATTATGATCATTTGGTAATATAGATTATTATACAGTATTTTCATTATCTCCTTATTTTAACGAAAATGTTATTACTATTATTGGTATATGTTTACTAATAGGTGCTATGGCTAAAAGTTCTCAAGTAGGTTTACATGTTTGATTGCCTATGGCAATGGAAGGTCCTACACCTGTTTCTGCATTAATACATGCAGCTACTATGGTAACAGCAGGTGTGTATTTATTAATGCGTACATCACCTTTAATAGAATACAGTTCCACTGTTTTAATTCTTTGTTTATGAGTAGGTGCTATTACTACTATATTTAGTTCCCTTATAGGTTTATTTCAACAAGATATAAAAAAAGTTATAGCTTATTCCACTATGAGTCAGTTAGGTATGATGGTAATAGCTGTAGGTTTATCTTCTTATAATATAGCACTATTTCATTTAATGAATCATGCTTTTTATAAGGGTTTACTATTTTTAGGTGCTGGTGCAGTAATTCATGCAGTAGCTGATAATCAAGATTTTAGAAAATATGGAGGTTTAATAGCTTATTTACCATTAACATATTCAGTTATGTTAATAGCTTCTCTTAGTTTAGTAGCTATGCCTTTTATGACAGGGTTTTATTCTAAAGATTTTATACTTGAATCAGCCTATGGGCAATATCACTTGTCTAGTATAATAGTTTATTTTATTGCTACTATAGGTGCAATGTTTACTACTTTATATTCTGTTAAAGTTTTATACTTAACATTTTTAACCAATCCTAACGGACCTTTGGTAAATTATAAACAAGGTCATGCTGCCCATGAAGGAGATATATTTATGAGCATTCCTTTAATAATACTAGCTGTATTTTCTATATTTTTTGGTTATTTAACTAAAGATATATTTTTAGGCTTGGGTTCTGGTTTTTTCTCAGACAATAGTTTGTTTATTCATCCATTACATGAAATAATGTTAGATACTGAATTTGCTGTACCTGTTTTATTTAAATTACTCCCTTTATTTTTTACTATAAGTTTAAGTTTACTATCAATAATATTTACTGAATTTTATCCTAGGCTACTTATAAAATTTAAGTTATCTAGTATTGGTTATAATATATTCAGCTTTTTTAATCAAAGGTTTTTAGTAGAACTTTTTCATAACAAATATATCAGTGGTATTATATTTAAATTGGGTGGTCAAACTACTAAAATAATGGATAAAGGTTCAATTGAGTTATTTGGACCATATGGTTTGGAAAAAATATTAGTAAACTTAAGTAAATCCATTGGTAGTTTAAGTACAGGTGTAGTAACTTCCTATGCATTATATATTCTAATAGGTTTAATATTTTATATTTCCATTTTATACTACGGTAAAACTCCTGATAATTATTTAGAACTATTATTAATATTATTCGCTTTTGTTAATATTAATTCTAATTTAAAAGATTTTTATACGTATAGAAAACCTGTTGTATAAATTATATTATTTACTTAAATAATACTAGTTTAAAAGAAAAAACAGTTTATCCTTTGCTGCAATTATAAATAAAATTTAAAAACAATATTTAATTAAGTGATAGTAAGAACAAATTACTACTAAAAATTTAACAACCTAAAATAAGGTTAAATTATCTAAAAATAATAACATATTCATATACACATAAATACACATGAGAATATTAAAAAGTAATTCTATATTAAAAATGGTAAATTCATACGTAATAGATTCACCAACACCATCTAATATAAGTTATCTTTGAAATTTTGGTTCATTATTAGCGTTTTGTTTAGTAATACAAATAGTAACTGGTGTAACATTAGGAATGCATTATACTCCTAATGTACTAGAAGCATTTGATTCAGTAGAACATATAATGAGAGATGTAAATAATGGATGGTTATTACGTTACTTACACTCAAATACAGCATCAGCTTTTTTCTTTTTAGTGTATCTACATATAGGTAGAGGTATATACTATGGATCTTATAAAGCGCCAAGAACATTAGTATGAGTCATAGGAACTATTCTTTTAATATTAATGATGGCAACTGCATTTCTGGGTTATGTTCTTCCTTATGGTCAAATGTCTTTATGAGGTGCAACTGTTATTACTAATTTAATGAGTGCTATACCTTGAGTTGGACAAGATATAGTAGAATTTATTTGAGGTGGTTTTAGTGTTAATAATGCTACTTTAAACAGATTTTTTGCTTTACATTTTGTTTTACCATTTGTTTTAGCAGCTCTAGCCTTAATGCACTTAATTGTATTACACGATTCAGCAGGATCAGGTAATCCTTTAGGAGTATCAGCTAATTACGATAGATTACCTTTTGCTCCATACTTTCTATTTAAAGATTTAATTACAATATTTATTTTCATAATAGTTTTATCAGTATTTGTGTTTTTCATGCCTAATATGTTAGGTGATAGTGAAAATTACGTTATGGCTAATCCTATGCAAACACCACCTGCCATAGTGCCGGAATGGTATCTACTACCATTCTATGCTATATTAAGATCTATACCTAATAAATTACTAGGTGTAATAGCAATGTTTTCCGCTTTATTAGCATTATTATCTTTACCATTCACTGATTTATCTAAATTAAGAGGTATACAATTCAGGCCCTTAAGCAAAATAGCCTTTTTTATATTTGTAGCTAATTTCTTAATATTAATGCAATTAGGGGCTAAACATGTAGAATCACCATTTATAGAATTGGGTCAGATATCTACAGCTTTATATTTTGCTCATTTTATAATAATTATACCGTTTGTAACATTATTAGAGAATAGTTTAATAGATTTAGCAATAAATAATAAAAATTATAATTAACTTTTTGCTTACTTTTCACTAAATTTTACTTTTAGATTTACTTTTTATCCCTTAATATATATAATATAATATGACAAGTTTAACATTTTTTTTTATATTTATACCTATATTAGCCCTAATATTATTAGGAGTTAATATAGTATTATCACCTCATAATCCTTATCAAGAAAAAAATAGCGCATTTGAATGTGGATTTCACTCTTTTCTAGGTCAAAATAGAACACAATTTAGCATTTCCTTTTTTATTTTTGCATTATTATTCCTATTATTTGATTTAGAAATATTATTAGTATACCCGTATATAGTAAGTGCATATTCTAATGGTATATACGGTTTAATAATTATGTTGGTATTCTTCTTTATATTAACATTAGGTTTTGTATTTGAGTTAGGTAAAAATGCACTTAAAATAGATAGTAGACAAGTAAGTAATTTTCAAATAAAAAATTGAAAACAAATAGTTTTTATAAATAACTAGTTTCAAGATTATATAATATATACATAAAAACCATATAAAAAAAACTTCTATTTTTCCTTTTTTTTATTATAAACCAAACACTTTATGTCCTGTATAATAAGTATAAGGAATATAATATTTCTTGATAAATAAATATTTATCAAGGCAAGTATAAAAAGAAACTATTATGAATAAATTGCTATAAACCAAAGTAAATGACTAAGAGAAATCTTATAATAAACAAAGTGAACTGAAATATCTAAGTAACTTTAGGAAAATAAATCAAACGAGATTCTACTATTAATGTGAACTAAAGTAGAATAGCTTTTAAGTAAAATGGTATATCTGTTTGAATAAAGGGGAACCTTCCTCTAAAGCTAAATATGGTATTATAAGCGATAGTGAATAGTAACCGTGAGGGAACTTGTTTAATAGTAGTTTTATAAGCAGCTTAAGTAAAATTTAAATAAATAATAAAAGCGTACCTTTTGCATAATGGGTCAGCAAGTTAATATTAGATGCGAGCAGTAACAATTACTGCCTAGATAAATCGATTATGAAAAAATGAACAAGTATCTAAAATTAGACCCGGAGACTAGTGATCTTACTATTATCAGGATTATAAAAGTCCGAACGGGTTGTCGTTGTATAGACATCCGAAGAATAATGGTAAGTTAGTGAAAGACAAAACTGACTAGTTTAGCTGGTTTTCCGCGAAACCTATATAAGTAGGTAATTTAATTTACATCTTAGCAGGTACAGAACTGTGATCTCGAGCAATTTAAATCATATTTTGTATACATCGGGGGATCGTGAAGATTTTATCGGAGAGTATTTGCACTCGAAAGGGTTAAGATGAATATTAAATAATCGGACATAGAACGCTAAGGTTGTATGTCTAAAGGGAAACAGCCCTGAACAAGAGTTAATAAGGTTCCAAAATTATTGTTAAGTGAAATAAAGGATGTGTCTCCAAATACAATCAGGAAATAGGCTTAGAAGCGGCCATTTTTTGAAGATCTCGTAACAGAGCACTGATTTATATAATAGGAGATTACACCGAAAATTTAACGGATCTAAACAATATACCGAAACCTTGTCTATATATAAACATATTATTATTTTACTTAAAATGAACTATAAATATATGATATATATATAGGGTAGCGGAACATTGAATAAATCAATGATTTATTCTTTATAAGAATAAAAAATAGATAATTCAAGTGATAATGCTGATATGAGTAACGAAAAAGAAATTAATAATTGCTCGCCTAAAGCTTATGGTATTAAATAAAATTTACGGTCTCTAAGAATTGGTTAAAACAAAAAAAATATGGAGTGTAACATTGTCCTACTTAATAATAAAACACAATAATTATACTGAATAACTTAATATAACGTGTAAATATTACCACCTTAGAGGAATATGTATACTAAAACTGGAAAAATCTGTCTAAGGGTAATCACTCCCACTATATACAAAGAACCAGTGTTATATATAAGTTAAATTGTGAGCTAGATACAATCGTTTGGCAAAGCAGTCAGTATCTGCTTATATAAATGACTAAAATATTTAAGATTTAGCCTTATAAGAAAGTATGGAGATAGGATGAAAAGTTCGATGAGGAAATGGGTCTCAAAAATAACTAATTTTAGTGTAATTAGTTCTGGAAAAATTATCCCTATATAACACCGTACCTAAATACTACCACAAGTAAGCTAGTAGAGAATACGAAGGCGTTTGAGTAATCAATCATTAAGGAACTCGGCAAATTGACTCACGTAACTTCGGGATAAGGTGGGCCATTTTTATTTGATTATATAAATAATCATTTTAAAAAAGAGGAAGCATGGAATAGTGTTGTACGACTGTTTAATTAAAACAAAGCACTCTGCTAAGATACTAATCGATATATTGAGTGTGATGTCTGCCCTGTGTCGGCTGGGTAACGGATTTGCTTAACTTTTACAGGTTAGGCTTTGAAGGAAACCCCGATAAACGGCGGCCTTACCTATGAGGGTCCTAAGGTAGCGGAATACCCTGGCCGTTAAATGCGGTCTTGCATGAATGATGTAACGATACAACAGCTGTCTCGATGATTGGCTCAGTGAAATTGGAATAACTGTGCAGATACAGTTTACCTCTAGATAGACGAGAAGACCCTATGCAGCTTTACTGTTACTAATTTAGGCTGTAATATAAGAATTTTCAGTGTATAAGGTTGTTAAGTATAGTTTTTATATTTACTAAATAAGTAGATATAATCTATATCTCTTTTCTAATAGCACAAATGAGACACCTTTATTTACTTTATTACAGTTTGTTGATTGGAAGGCAGTTTATGCGGGGCACAGATCCCATAAAAAGTACCTGGGTATATCCAAAATTCTAATTGTAAAATTGCATGTTTTATTCTGCAAGTTGAAATGGAAACATTCGTTTCTGATTTTCTTCTGTTTTTTACTTTTAGTTTGCTATTAATTATTAATTAATAATTATTCAGTTATTGTTGTATTAAATACGATTTTATATTTTATTTAAGTAAGATTTTAACTATATGGTGAATAGATGTAAAAGAGAATAATTAATTAAATTATTTAATAATTATTCTTATTTGTAGTATAAATACTTTTTATATTATGACATTTAATATTACTTTAAAAGTTTAATGGCTTAATCTTGCTTTACTGTCAGACCTACAAGTCCATCAGTCGCGTAAGCGGGGCATATGATCGCAAGATACGGAAAGGAAAGGTCTTGGATTTTTGAAAAAGTTACGCTAGGGATTAAAAGTGAGTCCCCCAATTATTAAAAAATATTGGTAACTATCTGGGTAAATTTCAAAAATAATTGTGTTATACAGTTAATTTGAAGCGAAACTTATTATATTATAAGAACGTTCAACGACTAAAAGATTAGTTTTAATCTTATTACTTAATAATCCAGCATTTATTGTTAAATTTAAATTGTAAAATATGTTAATAATAATTAATGTAGATAAATATACATTAATGAAATAGACTCAATTATAGTTGAGCTATATATATATTGAAATTAATTTCAATATAATTATTATAATTAATATTATGCTAAATCTATTTAAATTATATTATAATAAAAAAACTGAAAAAAAAATAATTGATTCTCAAGAAAAACATAATAAACACTATCCATCTGCTGTTAGAGAATGAAATAATAGTATTTATGTATTTAATAAAAATGCTATTGATTTGGTACCTCAAGCTACGGAATTAGTTAATAAATTAATTAAAAGTTATTTTAATCTATATAATTTAAAACTTGAACGTAAAATAAGAAGTAGTAGATTATTACGTAGATTAAGAAAACTTTCATCTAATAAAATTTATGTGAGTAATGGTGAATTTAAACATACAAATAATAAAGTGGTAATAACTTTATATTTATTTAACAAACAAAAATTTAATATTGATAAAAAAATTAGAAAAGGTTTTTATAAAGCTTGATCAAATCAAGATATTTTAAATAAAAGATGGCTTTTACTTCAAGCAAAAGCTATAGATTCTATAAAAAAATGAAACAAGAAAAAACTTGTATTAATAGATATAATGGAATCTCATACCAAAAATAAACAAATTTTAGATTATAAAGATTTATCTAAATATATAATTTTATTTTATAAAAAACTTTTAAAAAAATCATTAGACAAATATTTATTGCATAAATATTATCAACAACTTGTTTTCATAAATAAATCCAAATTTAATTATAATTATTTACAATACTTAAAAAAATATTTAGAAAAAATATACAACAAAAATGTTGAATTTAATCTAGTTAATTTAAGACGTTTTTATTTAAATAGTGATATATTATCAGAATCTATAACTATAAAAATAAGAAAAAACAGAAGAAAATTATTAAAATTTTTAAATACTTTAAAGAGAAAAGTAAAAGTACGTAATAAAAGAAATATTTTTTGTCAACCTGTTTTAAATAAATTGAATAATGTTGATAAAAAATATTTAGAAGAAGTGGTATTAAGAAATATTAAATATAAACACGTAACAGGATTTAGATTAGAAACAAGAGGAAGATTAACCAGACGTTATACAGCATCAAGATCTGTCTCTAAATTAAGATATAAAGGTAATTTATTAAATATAGACTCTTCCTATAGAGGACTATCTTCTGTATTATTAAAAGGTAATCTAAAATCAAACTTACAACATACTAAATTAAAATCTAAAACACGTATAGGTTCTTTTGGTATAAAAGGTTGAATAAGTAGTAACTAAATAATTAAAACTAATAATGCTTTTAAATGTTGCTTTTATTTAAATAATAACAATAAATGATGAAATAGTCTGAACCATATTGAAAAATATGGAAATAAATAATATATTTATGTTAACAAAATTTGAACAGGCTAATGTGCGCAAGAGAGTACAAATTGAGTGCGCGGTTTGGCACCTCGATGTCGGCTTAGCTCATCCACATGAACGCAGGAATCATGAAGGGTTCGACTGTTCGTCGATTAAAGAGCTACACGAGCTGGGTTTAATACGTCGTGAGACAGTATGGTTTCTATCTTCTAGAGGAAATTAGAGTAAAATAAAGACAGCCCCTTTGTACGAAAGGAATTGGGTATGTTAACCTATGGTTTACCTGTTGTTTATACATTTATATATAAAAATATATAAAAGTATACTTTCACTAAAGATATATTTATTGTATAGGCACGGCAGGAAAGCTACGTTAATTAAAGGTAAGTGCTGAAAGCATATAAGCGCGAAACTCACTTTACTATACTCTCATATACGTAATAAAACATTACGAAATTACTTATATAATATGAAAAAAACTAAAAAGATGATCATATTAATATGAGTAATGAGCTAGGCTTTAGTTATAATAAATTTAAATTTTTTAGACATAAAGTACTAATTTTATAATTTACTAAATATTACTTTTATCCTAATTTTTAAATAAAAAACAAAACTTTTATAAATAAAGCCTGGTTAGCATAAAAGTAATGCTACCGTTTTGTAATCGGTGGAAGTAAGTGCGATACTTACACTAGGCTAAGACTCAGTGGTCAAGTTTGGTTAAGACATAACATTTTCACTGTTGAAACGGGAGTTCAAATCTCTCCTGGGTTAGAGAAATTAGCTCAGTGGTAGAGCAGTCGTTTTACACGCGAAGGGTCAGGTGTCCGACTCACCTATTTCTCATAATTAGTTTTTACAAGGATATATGCGGATTGGTGTAATAGTTAACATGTTTGGCTCATGACCAGAATATTGAGGTGCAAATCCTCAGTCCGCACAAATTAATAAAAGGCTATAGCTTAATTGGTAAAGCCAGCTGCTCATGATAGCTTAGATGAGTGTTCGAATCATTCTGGCCTTAGCATAAATAATCCGAGTGCTGGAACGGTAGACAGAGCAAACTTAAGCCTTGCTGATGTATATCATGTGGGTTCAAATCCCTCCTCGGATAGATTTATCTATAACTATAATATAAATCTAGTATTGTGTTGTTGATATTAATTTAAAAACTATGATAAATAATAGCGTAAATTTAATATCAATTGTTTCTATTCGTTCTTATTTAAATGTTGATATTTGAAAAAGCAAATTTGTATAGATAGTAAAGGAAAAACAGGTAATTTAAGTATAGCTAAACTTTTTATTATTTATATAAAGGGGAAATAGTATAACTGGTAATACAATAATTCTGCACATTATTTTTCTAGGTTCGAGTCCTAGTTTCTCCAACTTTAATAAAAAGGTCATACTTTAACTAGTAAAGTATTTCTTTGCACGACGTTATTAAAGTTACGATATCCTAAAATAGTGATAATTTTAATAAATATTTAGTTCGAGAAGCTCAATTTGGTAGAGCGGAACACTGAAGATGTTTAGGTTATAAGTTCAAGTCTTATCTCGAGCATTCCCTTAATTACAGAAAGGTAAAAACGTATAAGTTCAAGTATTATTGTCTGTGTATAACGGATGTGCTGGAATGGAAGACAGACTCCGTTTAGGCCGGAGTGGCAAAGAGCCGTATAAGTTCAAATCTTATTATCCGTAATCTTTAATCGAGGATAGGTATAATTTAACATATATGTTAAATTATATAGTAATTATAAATAATATAAAAAGAACGGAATAGTTTTTAACTTTACAAGTTCTAGTATTGTCACCTATAATGTAATATAGTATATTTACGTTATTTATTTAACTATTTCATAGGTATTCGCATTATTATTTATCTATAACTTATATATGTTGTCGACTAATTGGTAAGTCATAAATTTTTGGTATTTACTATTGAGTGTTCGAATCGCTCCAACATAATAATATTACATTAAACCTCATACATATATTTATTGACGCGCTAGTTTAATGGTTAAAATACTGTGCTACGGACATGGTGATACAAGTTCGAATCCTGTGCGCGTTATATTTATTGTATATAGTTTATTTCAAATTAAAATATTTTAAATAATACCATAGATTGAACTATTTAAAACAACTGCCCTTATAGCTCAAAGGTAGAGCAAAATACTGTTAATATTTGTATAGATGTTCGAGTCATCTTAAGGGCGTGTTTTATATTAATATAACTTGTAGACAACTTATGCCGGTTAATAACGTATTATTCTTGTTAGCTTAATGGTAGGGCATGATGCTTCTAATATTTGTATCCAGGTTTGAGTGTTGGATAATAAGTGATTTAAATAGGTGGATATAGTTTAATGGTAGAACTGCTGTATGTGGCATAGTATATCCTTGTTCGAATCAAGGTATCCTCCCTTAGATATAGGTAATTTTTAAAATCAACCTTTATGGTTAACTAATAATCTTTTTAATTTTTAGCCTTAGAATTAAAAAGTAGTAAATATATAAAAAGGCAATAACTAGTAATATAATAACAATTTCGAATATGATATATACTACAACCTACGTATGTATGTAAAAATTTAATTATAGTTTATGTCAACGAAGGGTGAGTATTTATAAAGAAGCGTTTAGATTAAAACAGTAGGTAATAAATATATTTATTTATTAAATACACATTAACTTATTGTTTTAATAGATATTTTAATAGTCTATTTTATATAATGTTAAAACGAATATAAACAATTCTATTTACTCAACATTAAGACAAATATCTTGCAAAAATAGTGCAAGATAATAGAGTTGGCCTTAACTATAATAATAGCTTTAGATATTACTCTACAACGCAAAACATAAGTTCAACATTAGGTGAAAAAGAAAAATCAGGTATATTTAAAGACATAACTAAAATAACTATGTGAAAAGAAAGATGATTTCTTTCGTCTAATGCAAAAGATATTGGAACACTATATTTAATGTTTGCATTATTTTCAGGATTAGTAGGTACATCATTTTCTGTTCTTATACGTCTGGAATTATCAGGACCTGGAGTACAATATATAGCAGATAATCAATTATATAATAGTATAATAACAGCACATGCAATCCTAATGATATTTTTTATGGTTATGCCTGCTATGATCGGAGGATTCGGTAATTTCTTATTACCGTTAATGGTAGGTGGTCCTGATATGGCATTTCCTAGATTAAATAATATAAGTTTTTGATTATTAATACCAAGTTTAGTTTTATTTTTATTTGCAGCTATGATAGAAAATGGAGCTGGTACAGGTTGAACACTTTATCCACCTTTATCTGGTTTACAAAGTCATAGTGGACCTAGTGTAGATCTAGCTATATTTTCCTTACATCTAGCAGGTGTAAGTAGTTTATTAGGTGCTATGAACTTCATTACTACAGTTTTAAACATGAGAAGTCCAGGTATAAGACTACATAAACTAGCTTTATTTGGATGAGCAGTAGTAGTTACTGCTGTTTTACTATTATTATCTTTACCTGTATTGGCCGGAGCCATTACTATGATATTAACTGATAGAAATTTCAATACATCTTTCTTTGAAGTAGCTGGAGGTGGTGATCCTATATTATATCAACATCTTTTCTGATTTTTCGGACATCCAGAAGTGTATATACTAATTATACCAGGATTTGGTATAATTAGTACTACTATTTCCGCTAATTCTAATAAAAATGTATTTGGTTATCTTGGTATGGTGTATGCCATGATGTCTATAGGAGTATTAGGTTTTGTTGTATGAAGTCATCATATGTACACAGTAGGGTTAGATGTAGATACAAGAGCTTATTTTACAGCTGCAACACTAATAATAGCAGTTCCTACTGGTATTAAAATATTTAGTTGATTAGCAACTACTTATGGTGGATCATTACATTTAACACCTTCAATGTTATTTGCATTAGGTTTCGTAGTTATGTTCACAATAGGTGGATTAAGTGGTGTTGTTTTAGCAAATGCATCACTTGATATAGCATTCCATGATACTTACTATGTAGTAGCTCATTTCCATTATGTATTATCTATGGGAGCCGTTTTTGCTTTATTTAGTGCATGATATTTCTGAATACCAAAAATAACAGGTCTTAATTATAATATAATGTTAGGTAAAGTACATTTTATATTATTATTCATAGGAGTTAATGTAACATTTTTTCCTCAACATTTCCTTGGTTTACAAGGTATGCCTAGAAGAATTAGTGACTATCCTGATGCATTTGCAGGTTGAAATATAGTAAGTAGCTTTGGTTCAATTATAAGTCTAGTAGCTACTTGATTATTTTTATATATTGTATACATACAATTAGTTTACGGAGAAGCTACTTCAAGATATCCTTGATTAACTCCTCAATTTTTCAGTGACTTATTTCAAAGTTTATTTGTTAGAAATTACAATTCACTTGAATGAAGTTTAAATAGTCCACCTAAACCACATGCATTTGTAAGTTTACCTTTACAAAGTAGTGTTATTATTATATAATTGTTGTTAATATCTAACATATAATATATATATATATAATACTGAAAAAAAAAATCGTATAAAAAGAACGCTTATTCTTAGTATAAGGAGGAGTAAAATATTTTACAATAAATGATACAAGCAGCTAAAATAATAGGTACAGGACTAGCCACAACAGGTTTAATAGGAGCAGGTGTAGGAATCGGAGTAGTATTTGGTGCACTTATAATAGGTGTATCTAGAAACCCATCTTTAAGAGGACAATTATTCGCTTATGCTATATTAGGTTTTGCATTTTCTGAAGCTACAGGTTTATTTGCATTAATGATGGCATTCTTATTATTATATGTTGCCTAAATAAAATACGAAAAATAGGATAAAAAGTCCTAAATTATAAAAAATATTATAATAATAGCAATAATAATTATCTTTTAATAATAAGTAATAGATAAAATTTTTAATTTAAATATGCAAGATTCATTGTTTAAATATGCTCCAATTTGAAATCAAAGTCCATTAGACCAATTTGTTATTAGAGATCTATTTAGTATTAAAGGTGACTTATTGGATAACATACAAATATCCTTAACAAATATAGGTTTATATTTACTTATAACAACTTTTATTATATTTATGTATTTTTTATTAGCAACTAACTATAATATATTAACACCTAATTCTTGATCAATAAGTCAAGAATCTATATATTCTACTGTTTACAGTATAATTGTTAATCAAATTAACCCAAATAAAGGGCAAATGTTTTTTCCTTTAATATTTTCCTTATTTATATACATATTAATAAATAATTTAGTAGGTATGGTACCTTATAGTTTCGCTCCTACTTCACATTTTATAATAACATTTTCTATAAGTTTTACTGTCGTTATAGGAGCAACAATATTAGGGTTTCAAATACATGCTTTAAAATTTTTTTCATTATTTGTACCTTCAGGTTGTCCATTAGGTTTATTACCTTTATTAGTTTTAATAGAATTCATTTCTTACCTAGCTAGAAATGTATCTCTAGGATTAAGACTAGCAGCTAATGTTTTAAGCGGTCATATGTTATTAAACATATTAGGAGGATTTACTTATAACATAATGAGTAATGGTTTAATTTATTTTTTTCTAGGTCTAATGCCATTACTATTCATAATAGCCTTTTCAGGACTAGAAATAGGTATTGCTTTTATACAAGCACAAGTATTTGTAGTTCTATCTTCTTCTTATATAAAAGATACTTTAGAATTACATTAACAATATTTACAATTAAAATAACTAAAAAGTAATAAATATATTATCTATAAATAGTGATTAATAATGTATGATGTTATTAATATTAACATAGGAAAGTCAAGAGCTAATTTTATATGTGTTTTTATAAAGATATTTCTAAAACAAAGGTAAAAACTTTAAAACTTAACAGAAAATAAGAAATTTATGTATAATAAATGTATTAAAAATACATTTTGTATAAAATCATGAAAATGACGTTTCATATTTAGCTTTAAAAAGTACACGTACAATAGATACAATAACTCGCTTAAATATATCCAAAGTCCCTAATATAAAAATATTTCATTTAAAATGAAAACAATATTAGTGGTAATAACCACCATAATAAAAAGTTGAGTTTGATGATGGCTCTGAATGAACGCTGTCCAAATGCTTGACACATGCTAATCGAACGTCTAATTTTATAAAATTTAATTAGAAGTGGTGTACAGGTGAGTAAATGATAACCTAACTGCCTTAAAGTAAGGACAAAATCCCTTATAATAATAAAGAAATAGAAAGTTTCGCTTTAAGATGTTAGCGTATATCCTGGAGGAGTATTAGCATAAAGCTAGCTCATGTTCCAGTAGTCGAGACTGAGAGGTCGATCGATCACATTGGGTCTGAAAAAAGCCCACGGCAGATAGTACAGCAGTGGGGTATATTGGTCAATAGCCTAACGGCTGAACCAGCAACTTGGAAGAACGTATAACGAATAAGTCGTATAAAGTTCTAGGTAG
>Ga0209577_10001300_pt1 | contig 24839 bp, 21 predicted proteins | sample GraSoiAngelo_109_FD_185874 | JGI IMG/M metagenome (GOLD analysis project Ga0209577, IMG submission 185874) | Grasslands soil microbial communities from the Angelo Coastal Reserve, California, USA - 14_0903_12_20cm (SPAdes) (version 2) | ecosystem: Environmental > Terrestrial > Soil > Grasslands...
GTTTCCCGTTTCACGATTGTGGGCATCCCATCCTCATCGAGCTCCACCTCCACCCGCTGCGGCTCATTGATCCCTATTAGTCGATCGGTTTTCACATTCCGCAATCCGCAATCCGAAATCCGCAATGTTTTTCAAGGTTCATAGTCGATCAACGCATACCGCCGCTCCGGGAGCCGCGACCAGGGCTGCACCTCGATCACGTGGTAGAGCAGCGACCGCTTGAGCCGGAGCTTGATCTCCTGGGCGGCGGTGCGGAGCGCGCGGCGCCGCCCGGCGCGCGCCGCGGCCTGCGCGTCGCGGGCGAACAGCTGCAGCTCGGTGGCGCCGGCGGCGAACGCGGTGAACTCGACCTCCAGCCGCTCCACCGCGCCGGCGGGCGGCGACCGCTCGAGCTGCGTCTTGAGCGGTGCCGCGATGCGCTCCCGATCCGCGGACGGCTCCTTGAGCGTCGCCTCCGCCAGCCAGGACGCAGCGTGCTCGAGCTCGGCCCGCACGCGCACCACCTGCACTCGCCAACCGCTGCGGCGCGGATCCCCAAGCGCGCGGTCGATGAGCTTGTCGATCGCGTGGACGAGCAGGTCTCGCTCGCAGACCGGGGAGAAGAACGTGAGCGCGGCGACGATCGGCTCCGGTGCGACACGCCCCACCACCGGCTCGGCAACCCGCCCCGCCGCGAGCCGCCACAGCCGCCGGCCGGCGCGGCCGAACTGCGATACGACCGCTTCCTCCGGCAGCGCGGCGAGCGCACCCAGCGTCCTGACGTCGAGCTGTCGCAGGCGCCGATACGTGTCGGGGTCGAGCGGCAGCACGGCGAGCGGCTGGGCGGCGAGAAATCTCCCCTCCTCCCCGGAGCGAACGATGACGGCTCCGCCGGGTGTTGCACGGCTCGCCGCCACCCATGAAACGAACTTTCCGATGCCCCACCCCATCCGAATTTCGGATTGCGGATTTCGGATTGCGGATTCGACGCGCGAATTTCCAATCCGCAATCCGCAATCCACAATCCGCAATTGCATCTCTTCGATGATGCTTGCCTGCGAACCGTACAGCCCTTCCAATCCGTCGGTTCCTACGTATGCCCGCCCCAGCTCCGCCGGCTCGATCACCGGACTCACCTGGCCCAGCGCCGCGAGCAGGCGGGAGAACTGCGCGTCGTAATGCACCGGGTCGGGCTCGCACAGCTTGAGTGCGGGACAGAGCCCGATCGCCTGGCTCACCGTCATTCCCGACTTCACCCCGGCGTGCCGGGCGAGCGGCGACACCTGCCACACGCGGCGGGTATCGTCGGATCCCACCAGTGCCACCGGAAGCGCGGCGAGCTCGGGCCGCCGGGCGGTCTCACAGCGCAGCGCGAACAACGGGATCCAGCAGCACGCGGCGCCATCGCTTGTGAGACGGGGTGTCCGGGTCATTTTTCCAGTCGAACAATGGGACCCGAATATATCCCGAAGATCGAGATGGCCGCAAGGTGGCGAGCTGACTACTAACTTATTGGCAGGTTTTAACTTATAACATATCTCTTGGTCTTCACTCTCCGGTAGAGTCCACCTGCACGCGTCGGCGACATGCTTCAGCACCGCCCGCTGAATCGCAGCAATTCTCCGAGTTTCGATCCCTTGGGAAAGCGACCGAGACGGAGTCGCTACTGCGTGAGCACACGAATGTGCTGTGCTTCGGGCTGCGGTGCTCTCCCAGGAGGGTGCGGGCCGTTTGGTATATTTCAAGTTCTCATGGCCGGTCGCAATAATCCGGGTTTGTTCGACGACATCGCCGCGCTCCCCGCGCCGCCCCCCGACCTAGTCACGCTCGGCAGTCGCATCCCGGCGAGCATCAAGCTGGGCACTTCCACCTGGACCTACGACGGCTGGACCGGGGACGTCTACCATCGCGCCTACCGCGGCGCCCAGCCGGCCCGACGGCTCGAGGAGTACGCGCGCTACCCGCTGTTCCGCACCGTGGGGATCGACAGCGCGTTTTACGAGCCCCCCTCCGAGGAAGTGCTCGCGGCCTACGCGCGGGCGCTCCCCGCCGGCTTTCCGTGCGTGAGCAAGGTGTGGGACCGCATCACCGCCCGACGCTTCAATCAGGACCCACGCTGGGGTAACCTCGCGGGTCAGCGGAACCCCGATTTCCTGAACGCCGCGCTCTTTAAGGAGGCAGTGCTCGAGCCCTACGCGCGCGTGTTCCGCGACCATGCGGGCGCGTTCGTGTTCGAGTTTCAGGCCATGCGGGGAAAGGACCTACCCGAGCCCGCGCACTGGGCGGAAGAGCTCGACGCCTTCTTGCGGCAGCTGCCCCGGGCCTTCCGCTACGCCGTCGAGCTGCGGAACGCCGAGCTCTTGACCGATGCCCACGGCGCCGTGCTGGCGCGCCATGGCGTCGCCCACGTGTTCAATTCCTGGAACGAAATGCCGGGGATCGGCGAGCAGCTCGAGCTGCCGTGGACGTTTCCGGCCGGGTTCACCGTGGCGCGCGGGCTGCTCCGCCCCGGGCGGGCGTACGCCGACGCGGTGAAGCTGTTCGAGCCCTACGAGCGGATCCGCGATCCCCAACCCGAAGTCCGCCACGACCTGCTGCGCCTGGTCGCGGAAGCCCTGCGGCGACGCATCGAGGCGTTGATTCTGGTCAACAACCGGCTGGAGGGGAACGCGCCGGGGACGATCCGGGCACTCGCCGCCGCCCTGACCGGAGATGAGGAGTGACCGCCGGGCCCCGCCCGGTGCTTGCGACCTGGGCGAATGCTTGCTACGGTATGACTGTGTAAATCCCGCGGAACCGCACAAACTGCACGCCCAGGGAGGGGCGCTTGAGGCCCGGCCGCCGGGGCGTCCCCACGCTTCCCGTCGCCCTGCTGCGTGACGCCGTGGCGCGCGAGACGGCCCGGCTGTCGCTGCGGCGCGCGGCGCGCGAGATATCCATCAGTCCCAACGGCCTGCGCAACTTCCTGAGCGGCTCCGCGCCCCGCAGCGCCACCCGCGCGAAACTCGAGCGCTGGCTGGCCGATCAGGGCCGCACGTCGCGGCCTCCCAACGTCGGTCAGCTCGTGCGCCTGCTGAACGAGCTGTCGGGCGACCTCGCCCCCCACCAGACGACCCAGCTGGGGCGGGAAATCGCCCGGCTGCTGGCCGAGGCGTACGAGGCGCGGCGGCTCTCGCCGCCCCGCTGGGTGCAGGACCTGCTGCGCCAATACCGATCGTCCCGAAGCAAATCCGCGGGCGAAGTGGCCTGACGCCACGTCTTCCGGGGGTCTTGCCCCGAGGGGCAAGGGGGTATATCTACAAGTGTTCAGTTTGTGCAGTTGTTCGGAACCCCGGAGTGACCGCGTATGCCAGGTGCCGGTTGAGCCAGACCGGTGCGCGCCATCCCAGAGGCAGCCCCCGGCCCCCGGCGACCCGCCCGAGTTTGCCCGCGTTGCCAGTGCCCCTGCTCAGGGATGCGATCGCACGCGAAACCGCGCGCCACTCGGTGCGACGCATTGCGCGCGAGACCTCGATCAGCCCGAACGGGCTGCGCGACTTCCTGCGGGGCGCCACGCCGCGCAGTCCCACGCGCGCCAAGCTCGAGCACTGGCTCGCCGGCCGCGGACCGGTCACGCGACCACCCAACATCGGGCAGTTCGTACGCCTCCTGAACGAGCTCTCCCGCGACCTGTCGGCGAGGCAGACCATGCAAATGGGACGGCAGGTGGCCGAGCTGCTGGTGGAGTCGTACGAGGTCCGGAGCCTCGCCGTGCCGCCCTGGGTGCAGGACCTGCGCCGGCATTACGAGGCACACGACAAGGCGGCCGGCGATGTCGCCTGACCCACGCGCGCTTCATTTGCCACGCGCGCCGCGGCGTGCTATATCATACGTGCGGTTTGTGCAGTTCGTCTTCTGACTTGGTGTGACGATGGCAGCGAGCCGGCCCAAGCAGGCGCAGCGCAAGCGGCCACAATCTCGTAAGGCCTCCGAGATCGTCGCGCTGGTCGAGCAGCTCAGCTCCGGCCTCGGCAGCCACGACGGGGCCGTCCTGGGCCGGGGCCTCTCCCGATTGCTGGCGGACGCCTACCAGGCGCGCGGCCGCGCGACCCCTGCCTGGGTCGAGCAGCTCAGGGCCTATTACGGCATCAATCGGAAGTCGTAAGCCGCCGCCCTCACAGGCCGAGCGTTCCCTGCGCCGGCGGTAACCGTCTCGCATAGCGGTCTCGCATTCCCTCGTTCTCCGGAAACCCGAAGCGACGTTGCAGCCGCCGGACGCGCCGGCGGAGCGCGGCCGCGTAGGTCCGCGGCGCGCCGCTGGCGCGCGCGTAGGCGCGCCGATACCGCTCGCTCAGGTGGGGAAAGTGGGCGTCCAGCACCGGCAGGAACCGGTCGCGCACCGCCGCATAGATCCGCAGCGGGCCGGCGTGAACGAAGCGAGCGCCGGCCTCCCGGGCCGCCTGGAAGAGCGCTTCCAGGTGGGGAACGTCGTCCGTGATCCCCGGGAGCACCGGCGCCACGATCAGACCCGCAGTGATGCCCGCCGCGGTCAGCCGCCGGAGCGCGCGCAGCCGGGCCGCCGGCATCGGGGAGCGCGCCTCCAGCCGTCTGATGATCCCAACGTCCACGGTCGTGAGCGACACGTGCACCTCGAGGTCGCTCCGCTCGGCGATCCGCCGCAGCACGTCGATGTCGCGTGCGACGAGCGGGCTCTTGGTGATGATGCCGATGTTCAATCCCTCGCAGCGCGCCAGCCGCTCGAGAATCCGGCGCGTGACGCGGAAACGTCGCTCGCCGGGCTGATACGGATCGGTCGCGGTGCCGATGACGATCGGCGCGGTCGGGCGGACAGCCGGACCGGCGGACCGAAAGTATCGCTGCAGATCACGCTCGAGCGCGTCCAGCACACCCTCTTTTACGAAGATGCGTCGTTCGAACGCCTCCCAGCCGCCCGGGCCGCGGAAGTCGCGAAACTCCGCGGCGGAGAGCCTGCCCGCGTCGTGCGCCCGCTCCACCACGTAGCGGTGCGCGTAACGCGCGTAGCAGTACGTGCAGCCGAACTCGCAGCCGACGTAGGGATTGAGCGACCAGAAGTCCACTCCGGTCTGCTGCGGTGAATTCAACACCGAGCGGGCCGCGAGGGACACGAACCGCGTGCCCCGCAGCCGCTCGTCCAGAACCGCAAGGGCGGACGGGCGGACCCTAAAGGACTCGCCAGCGGTCGCCGGCGGACCGGCGGACGCTAACAGCGGCAACTGCGTCAGCCGCATCGCGCCCACCCGCATTGCACGCACACCAGGCATCCCGACTGCCGCACGATGCCGGCGCCGCAGTCGGGGCAGGGAGTACGCTCGGGTGGAGGTGTTTCGGTGTTTGTTCGGGTCATGAATCGGCAATATTATCCGCCGGCAAGCTTACGGCAAGAGGCGGGAGCCATTAGTCTAAGCCAATGGAAAACAAGCGGATAGCATTCCAGGGGGAGCCGGGTGCCTACTCCGAGGAAGCGCTCTTCCTGCTCGAGCCCCGCGCCCGGTCGCAGCCGTATCGGGAGTTTCGGGACGTCACACAGGCGGTGGTGGACGGCCGCGCCGATCTCGGACTCCTGCCGATTGAGAACTCGCTGGTCGGCTCGATCGCCACGAATTTCGATCTCATCGCCGAGTCCGGTCTCGCGATCGTGGGCGAGGTCGTCAGCTCGGTGCATCACTGTCTGCTCGGTCTGGCGGGCGCGTCGCGAGATTCGCTGCGGCGCGTGTTGTCGCATCCGGTGGCGCTGGCGCAGTGCGAGCGGTTCCTGCGCGGGCTGGCGGGCGTGGAGGTGGTGGCGTTCTACGACACGGCCGGTGCGGCGGCCGAGGTGGCCCGGCAGCGCGACTCCTCGCTCGCCGCGATCGCGGGTGAGCTGGCGGCCCGGCGCTACGGGCTGACGATCATGGCGGAGCGGATCGAAGACGAGCCGCACAACCAGACGCGCTTCCTGTTGGTGGCGGCGGAGTCGGCGTCGCCGCCCCCCGGCGTGCCGGCGAAGACGACGCTGCTGCTCAAGCTGCCGCACCGGCCGGGCACCCTGGCGCGCGCGCTCGCGCCGCTCGCCGCTGCGGGGCTCAACCTGACCAAGCTCGAGAGCCGTCCCGACCGCACGACGCCGTGGGAGTATCTCTTCTATCTGGACATCGAAGCGCGGGCGGCGGACCCCGCCATGGCGGGCGCGATCCGCGATCTCGAGGGGCAGGGCGCCGTCGTGATCGTGCTGGGCGACTACCCGCGGTTCACGCCGCGCGCCTGACCATCGCCCGCCAGCCGAAGTACACCGGTACGCCGATCAGCACCAGTCCCAGGCCGAGGAAGCTGTAGGTACGCGTGGCGTCCTGAGTGAGCAGGTCCACGGCGATCACGCCGGTGGCGATCACGTACAGGGCGGGGAGCCAGGGATACCCGGGGGTGCGGACCGGTCGCTCGGCCGCCGGCCGTTTGACGCGCAGCGCGAACAATCCCACGGCGGTCAGCATGTAGAACACCAGTGCCGCGAAGATGACGAAGTTCAGGAGCTGAGTGTACGTGCCGGACAGGCAGAGCACGCCGGTCCACACCGCCTGGACGACCAGCGCCACGGCGGGGGTCTTGTAGCGCGGGTGCAAGACGCCCGCGGACTTGAAGAACAGGTCGTCGCGCGCCATGGCGTAGTACACGCGTGCGCCCGACAGAATGAGTCCGTTGTTGCAGCCGAACGTCGAGATCATGATGGCCGCGGCCATGAGCTTGAGTCCCGGCTGGCCGAGCATCGCCTGCAGCGCCGCCGTGCCGACCCGGTCCTGGGGCGCGGTGGCGATCGCCGCGGCGGGCAGCACGCTCAAGTAGGCGACGTTCGCGAGCAGGTACAGCACCGTCACGATCAAGACGCCCGTCCCCATGGCGACCGGCAGATCCCGCTCCGGGTGGGTCAGCTCGCTGCCGGCGAAGCCGACATTGTTCCAGGCATCCATCGAGAACAGCGAGCCGACCATGGCGGCGCCCACGGCGCCGAGTCCGACGGCCACGCCGCCCGTGGCCCAGAAGTTGCCGCCGAAGTTCGCCGCGATCGCATCGGCGTGCCGGCCGACCGTAAGTCCGAGGAGGATCAGCGCGGCGAGCGCGGCGGTCTTGACGGCGGTGAGCGACGTCTGGATCAGGGCCGCCGTGCGTACGCCACGCACGTTGATCCAGGTGAGCAGCGCCACGGACAGCACGGCGAGGAGCCGCTGGGACGAGAGGCCGACGGCGACGTCGCCGATCGGCGGGGGAAAGTGGACCGTGGACCCGAGGAACACGTCGGGCGAGAGGCCGGGCCAGAACACCGCGGTGAAGCGCGCGAACGCCACCGCCACGGCCGCGATGGTGCCGGTCTGGATCACGACGAACAGCGTCCAGCCGTACAGGTAGCCGAACAGCGGCGAGATCCCTTCGCGCAGGTAGACGTACTGACCGCCCGCCTTGGGGAACATGGCCGCGAGCTCGCCGTACGACAGCGCGCCCATCAGCGTGACCACGCCCGACGCGGCCCAGACGACCAGCAGCAGGCCGGGCGCGTGCACTTCGCGGAGGATCTCCGCGGAGACGATGAAAATGCCCGAGCCGATCATCGACCCGACGACCAGCGCGGTGGCGTCGAGCCGGGAGATCGCCTTGACGAAGTCGACCTGCGGTTGCTGGGTGGTGGCCATTGGCGAGGTAACCTAGTGGCTCCCGCGTGGGGCCGCTATGTTGGGTGACGACGGACGCCCCCTCACACGAGAGACACAGCCGTGCGCCTGTTGCCCCGGGAAGAAGAGTTCTTCGACCTGTTCGTCGCGGTGGCCACGCGGAACAAGGAGGCGGCGCAGCATCTGCGCGACCTGTTCTCCGCGCCGCCCGAGCGTCGCATCAGTCACGTCGAAGCGATCAAGCGGCTCGAGCACGAGGCCGACCAGGTCACCCACGAGGTGGTGAACCGGCTGGACCGCACCTTCATCACGCCGCTCGATCGCGAGGACATCCACCAGCTCGCCTCCGACCTGGACGACGTGATGGACGTGATCGACGGGATCGCGCGTCGCTCCCAGATCTTCCACTTGGGCGTGGCGCCGCAGGGGGTGAACCAGCTCACCGAAGTGATCCAGCGGATGGTGGGCGTGCTCGCCGAGGGCGTCGGCCGCCTGAAGAAAGGCGACGACGTGATGCGCTTCTGCGTCGAGGCGAAGAAGCTCGAGGAAGAGGGCGACGCGATCTACCATGAAGCCCTCGGTCGCATGTTCGAGACCGAGCGGGACGCGCTCGAAGTGATCAAGTGGAAGGAGATCTACGACAACCTCGAGCGCACGCTCGACGAGTCGGAAGACGTCGCTAACGATCTCGAGTCCATCACGATCAAGCACGCGTGATGCACGCGTCCGTGTGGTTCGTCCTCGCCGTCGTCGGTATCGCGCTGTGCTTCGATTTCATCAACGGTTTCCACGACGCGGCGAATTCGATCGCCACCGTCGTGTCGACCCGCGTGCTCTCGCCGTCCGCCGCCGTGGTGTGGGCCGCAGCCTTCAATTTCATCGCGGTATTCCTGTTCGGAACGGCCGTGGCCAAGACGATGGGCAAGGGGCTCGTGGACCTGGCCACCGTGGACGCCACAGTGATATTGGCGGGGCTCGGCGGCGCCATCATCTGGGACATCATCACCTGGTGGCTCGGGCTCCCCACCTCGTCGTCGCATGCCTTGATCGGCGGCTACGCGGGTGCGGCGGTCGCGAAGGCGGGCTTCACGGCCCTTCTGTTCCCCGGCAAATGGATCTCGACTCTCGTCTTTATCGTGGTGGCGCCGCTGATGGGCCTCGTGCTGGCGCTGGCGCTGACGGTGGCGTTGTCGTGGGCCCTGCGACGCTCGCTCCCGCGCAAGGTGGACCGCGTGTTTCGCGTGTTGCAGATCGGCTCGGCCGCCGCGTACTCGCTCGGGCACGGATCCAACGACGCACAGAAAACCATGGGCATCATCGTCGGCCTGTTGGTGGCGGAGCAGCAGGTCGTTGGGATCGGCGCCCTCGCGGCGTCCCCCCTGCACCTCACCGACCCCAACACCGTACCTGCCTGGGTGGTGGTGGCGTGCGGCGCGGCGATGGGGTTGGGCACCGTGACGGGCGGGTGGCGCATCGTGAAGACCATGGGCCAGCGTCTCACCAAGCTCACGCCGTTCGGCGGCTTCTGCGCCGAGACGAGCGGCGCCATCACGCTGTTCATCGCCTCCCACTTCGGCATTCCGGTCAGCACGACCCACACGATCACCGGCGCCATTTCCGGCGTGGGCGCGGCGCACCGGCTCTCGGCCGTGCGGTGGGGCGTGGCCGGGCGGATCGTGTGGGCGTGGATCCTCACGATCCCCGCCTCGGCGGGGATCGCGGGATTGACTTACCTGGTGCTGCGCGCGCTGGCCTAGCGCGGTTCAGGGCTGCGCGTTGGCGAGGTCGGTGACCGCCGCGGCCAGGCTCCGCACCTTGCCGGCGTCGGCCGCGCCCGCCGCGTCGCCGCCCAGCTGTGTCGCCAGTTGCGTCAACGCGTCCCGCCGCTCGCGCCCGGACAGCTTTTGCGCGCGATCGAGTGCCTGCCGCACCGCCGCTACCCGCTCGGGAGCCAACCCATGGGACCGGGCGAGTTGGTCCACATACGCGCCCGCAACGACGAAGCTCGGCGGCCAGACGATGCGCGGCTGATCTTGCGTGTTGAAGTAGTCCCAGTGCACCAGCTTTGCGGCCTCGATCTCGTTGTTCGAGAGGAACCCGCTCGGCACGAGCTCCAACACGTCGAGCCCGCGCGCGATCTCCGAGCTGTAGATGTGCCCGTTGTACCAGTACGCCGACCACGATCCAGCGCCGACGCCGTTGGTTCCGTCCATCGGGCCGCGATCGAAGAACGCGATCTCCGTGGGATGGGCCGCGTCCGTCCAGTCGAACACGGAGACGCCGCCCTGGTACCACGCCTGCGCCATGATGTCGCGTCCGGGGACTGGGATGAGCGAGCCGTTGTGGGCGACGCAGTTCTCGAGCTCGGTCTGCGGCGCCGGCAGCTTGTAGTAGCTGCGGAACGTCATCCGCTTGTCGTCCAGCGTGAAGATCGCGTCCGCGCCCCACTCGTGCCTGTCGGTGACGCGGCACTTGGGCCCGCCGCCGCCGCCCCACTCGTCGGTGAACAGCACCTTGGTCCCGTCGTTGTTGAACGTCGCCGAGTGCCAGTAGGAGAAGTTCGAGTCTGACACCGCCCCGATCCGCCTGGGGTGCGCCACATCGTGGATGTCGAGCAGCAGCCCGTAGCCGGCGCAGGCCCCGCCCGCCAGCCCGATCGCGGGGTAGGCGGTGATGTCGTGGCACTGCTCGGGTCCCGGGCGCGCCGTGTTCGGCGTCCCCGGCTTGGGCGCACCCACGATCACATCGACGATGCCCTGGATCGCCGCGCGCAGCGCCGCGCTGTCGGCGGCGGTCGGCGCCCCGGTCCCATGGCGTACCCTGACGACGCTGTCGAGCATCGGATTGATGAAACCCGGTCCCAGCACGTATTCCAGGCCGTTCACCGCGGCCGTGAAGCCGCCCTTGGCGCGCGCCTCGGCCGCCGCCTTGGCCGACCGGGCGACGTCTTCCGGCGCCTCGGCGTGCGTCGGGGGCGCGGTGAGCGAATCGAAGATGCGGGGCGAGCTCACAATCGCCGCCTGCTGCGGGGCGGCGAGCGGCACCTTGATGACCTCGATCCGGAAGCGGGCGCTGTTGGGGCTCGAGTCCGGCGAGGCCGCCACGCAGCCCGGGAGCTCGGTGGGCGAGCGCACGGGCGCCGCGCCCGAGATGTAGACGTAGACGTTCGTCGTGTCGTTGGGGTCGAGCACCACGGAGTGTGTGTGCGAGCCGCGGCACGTCTGCACGTTGGCGATGTACTTCGGATTCGCGATGTCCGAGATGTCGAAGATCCGCAGGCCGCGCAGCCGATCGGTGCTGACCGAATCGTGCACGCCCTGGGTGCCGCAGTCGAGCCGGCCCCCCATCCCCTCCCCCGACACGAACAGCAGGTTCTTGTAGACCGACACGTCACTCTGCGACGCGGGACAGAGATACCCCACCTTCAACGTCGGCGCCGCGGGGTTCGCAATGTCCCACACCTGGAAGCCGTTGTAATTGCCCTGAATGACGTAGTTTCGGAAAAATGCCAGGTCGGAGTTGGTGACGCCGACGAACTTCTCCGACGAAGGCCGGTTCACTACCAGCCGCAGATTCCACGTCGCTTGCGCGGCGGGGGTCACCTCCAGTACCCGGCGGTTGGCACTGTCGACACGCACGACCCCGGCCCGCAGGCCCACCCGAGGGTCCGGACTGGGAGGCAGCGTCGACAGGTTCACGCCACCCGACGACGCGCACGCGGCGAGACTGAGGCCTCCGATGACACGGGCGAGCGCGCACAGTGGACGTTTCATAGCACCATCCGGTGAGGGTGGACGCATCAGCGATTGAGGTGCTGCGACAGGAGGTCGGCGAGCATGCGCTGCATGCGCTCGATCTCCGTGGTCTGATCGGCGAACACATTGGCCGCGAATCGGAACGCGGGCTCTTCTTCTCCCGCCCCGCGCGAGCCGAACAGCTGATTCACCATGGTGAGGGCACCCTGGTGATGCTGGATCATGTACTGCAGGAACAGCCGGTCGAACTCCCGGCCGCGGGCGTGCCCCAGCCGCTCGAGCTGGGCGGCGTCCAACATCCCCGGCATCAGCATCGAGGAATCCATCCCCGACATCATCATGTGCGAGCTGTCGGCTTGGGGGACGGGGACGGGCTCATGACGGTCGTGGAGCCAGCGCTGCATGAGCACGATCTCGTCCCGCTGGCCCACGACGATCCGCTCGCACAGCGCGCGCACGGCGGGACTCGCTGCGTGCGTGGGCGCCCAGCCGGCCATCAGCACCGCCTGCGCATGGTGCCGGATCATGCCGGACATGAAATGCACGTCGGCTGCCGTGTACGGTGCACCACCCTGGGCCGTGCCCTGGGCGGCCCCGCGTACGGCGGGGCCGGCGCACACGAGGACGACGCAGACGACCCGTGGGAGTTTGGTCACGTTACGGCAATGGATAGCCCGATTACGGCCGTTGCGCGAGTGCGGTTTCTGACAGAGTTCTGACAGAGACTCACAGGCCTAAAGCCTCCACCACGGCCTGCGCGATCGCGGCGTCCTGCACGCCCACCCCGGTGAGATCGGCCACGGTGATCTCGTCCGGGGTCTCCCGCCCGGGACGCCGGCCAGCCGCGAGATCACCGAGCTCCGCGTACACCCGCTTGCGCGTGGCGACGCCAGCGGCGACGGCGTGGTGCAGGTTGCCGTAGCGCTCCGTCTGGGACACGCGATCGGCCACCAGCTTGTCGGCGCGCGCCAGCAGCGCGGGCTCGAGCTCGATCTTCTCGGGGCTCCCGGTCCCCACCGACGTGACGTGCGTGCCGGGCGCCACCCACGAAGCCCTGATCAGCGGGGTCGTGCTGGCGGTCGCGGTCACGATCACCCGGGCGTCGCGCACCGCGCTCTCGAGGGCGGGCGCGATGCGCGTCTCCACCACCTGCGCGAGCTCCCGGGCGAGCTGCCCGGCGCGCTCGGCCGTGCGATTCCACAGCGTGAGCCGGGCGAGCGGCATCTGAGCCACCATGGCGCGCGCCGTGAGCCGGGCGAGGGTCCCCGCGCCCACGAGCAGGGCGTGGTGCGCGTCCCTGGGCGCGAGATACTTGAGAGTGAGCGCCACCGCGGCGGCGGTGCGGAAGTCCGTGAGATAGCCGTGCTCTTCGAGCAGCACCGCCGGCACGCCCGTAGCGGCGTCGAGCAGCAGGAACAGGCCGTCCCCGGACGGCAGGCCGCGGGCGCGGTTCTCGTAGAAGCCCGTCGCCACCTTGAGGACGATGTGGCGCGCGCCCTTGAGATGCGCCCCCTTCACGTGTACTTCCGCCCGCTCCCCCGGGAGCTCTACCACCATCGGGTCGGGGAGCACAGCCTCGCCCAGCGCGAGCGCCCGGAAGCCCCGCTCCACCGCGCCGACCGCGACGGCGAACGAGACCTTGTCCCGGAACGCGTCGAGCGGCACGACGCGCATGTCAGTCCGTGAACACGCGCTTCAGGCCCCGCTCCGTCTCGGCGAGTGCCGCTTCGAAGTGGTGCAGCTCCTCGCCGAACCCGAATCGGATGTGGTGCGGCAGGCCGAAATGGTCCCCCGGCACGAGCAGCACGCTGTGCTCGGCGCGCATCCGCTCCACCAGGTCGAGGGCGCCGATCCCCTGGCGGTACTTCACCAGGCAGATCGCTCCGGCCTGCGGCGCGTGCCAGCTGAACGTGTCACCGAACCGCTTCAGCCACCGCTCGATCACCGGGTAGTTCGACCGGAGGATTCCGCGCGTGCGCTCGAGCACGCGTTCGCGCACCCGCGGCTCGAGCGCCACGGCGGCGAGGTGATCGCTCGCGCCCGCCGGCCCGATGGTGGTGTAATCGTGCCGGGCCCACGCCTCGCCGGAGAACCCCGGTGGCCCCACCACCCAGCCGATCCGCAGGCCCGGCAAGCCGTACGCTTTCGAGAGGCCGTTCACGACGATCACGCGCTCGTAGCTGCCCCAGAACGACGCCGTCGCGGGCCGTTCACGCTCCGCACCCTGGTACACCTCGTCCGCGAGCAGCCACGCGCCGACCTCCGCCGCGCGACTCACGATGGCCTTTCGCATCTCCCCCGAGAGCACGTGTCCCGTCGGATTGTGGGGATTGGTCACGACGACGAGCTTCGTGCCCGGCGCGATCGCGCTGCGCACCTCCTCGGCCGCGGGCTCCCAGCCTGCCTCCGGATGCAACACAAAGCCCTGGACCTGCGCGCCGAAGTTCTGGGCCAGCCCCCAGGTCTGCAGGTAGTTCGGGAGCATGACGGCCACCCTGTCACCCGGCTCGATCAGGCGCCAGCAGACGACGAAGTTCGCTTCGGCGCTGCCGGTCGTGACCAGGATCTGCTCCGGCGACACGCCCGGGTACAAGGCCGCGATCCGGCTCCGCAGCAGGTCGGTGCCGTTCGACTGGCTGTAGCCGAGCCGCACGTCGAGCAGGGGCTCGGGGGGCGCTCCCGCCAGGTCGAGCAGCTCCCGAATCGACAGCGGGTGCACGCCCGACTCGGAGAGGTTGTAGCGCACCCGATTCTCCCAGGTGCTCTGCCAGCGCTCCAGCTCGAAGGGGACGAACCGCAAGTGAGTCCTCCGTTGTCAATCGTCAGTCGTCGACCGCCAGTAAACTGAGGTCTGCGGGCCGTTCCAGCCAGTAATCCGGCGCGAGGTCCTCGAGGTGAGACCGGTCGAAGGGTCCCCACAGCGCGGCGGCGGTTTTGACGCCGGCCGCCCGGCCGCATTCGATGTCGTGGCGCGAGTCGCCGATGAACACGGCGCCCGTCGCGGGCCGGCGCAGCCGCTCGAGCGCCAGGCGCACCGGCTCGGGATGGGGCTTGGGGTGCGTGACCTCGTCCGCGCCCACGACCACGTCGAACGCGTCCTCGAGCGCCGCGCGCACCAGCCCCCGGATCGCCCCGCTCCGCATCTTGCTCGTCACCAGACCCAGGGAGCGGCCCCGCTCCCGCAGGGCCCGTACCGCCTCGACGATGCCCACGTACGGCCGTACCAGCTCGTCGTGGTGCGCGAGGTTGTACGCGCGATACGTCGCGACCATGGCGTCGATCTCGGCCGGGTCTTCGGTGAAGCGACGGAACTGCACCCACAGCGGAGTGCCCAGCCCCGCCATCCAGACGTCGTCGGCGGGCTCCTCGCCGCGGTGCGTGCGCATGGTGTGGCGGTAGGACCGGAGGATCAGCTCGATCGAGTCGATGAGCGTGCCGTCCAGATCGAACAGGAAAGTGGTGAGCGCCACGCCGGAAGGTAACTTTGGGAGGCCGAAAACCGCATGCACCACTTCGAGACGGTACTCGCGCTGCTGGTGGGCGTCGCCTTCCTGGCGCTGTTGGCGCGCCGGCTCGACGTCCCCACGCCCGCGCTGCTCGTGACGGGCGGGCTGCTGGTCGCGCTGCTCCCGGGCCTGCCGGTGGTGCAGTTCGATCCGCAGCTCGTCTTTCTCGTGTTCATTCCGCCGCTCCTGTTCCGCGCGTCGCTCCTGGCGTCCTACCGCGACGTGCGCGCCAACCTGCGGCCTATCCTCTTACTCGGCGTCGGGCACGTTCTATTCCTGACGATCGTGGTCGCTTGGGTGGCGCACCGCGTGGTTCCGGGGCTGCCGTGGGCGTCGGCGTTCGCGCTGGGCGCCGTCGTCTCGCCCCCGGACGTGGCGGCCGCGACGGCGTTCCTGCGCCGTCTCCCGTTGCCGCGGCGCCTGGTGATCATCCTCGAGGGCGAGAGCATGATCAACGATGCGGCCGCAATCGTAGCGTATCGCATGGCGGTCGCGGCCGCGGTGACGGGGTCGTTCTCGCTTCCCGCGGCGAGCCTGCGGTTTCTCTACATCGGGGCCGGCGGGATCGTCGTCGGCCTCGCCGTCGGCCGGCTCTTGGCGGAGCTGCGGCGTCGCATTCACGACCCCGAGGTCGAGAACACGATCTCGCTCCTGACCGGCTACGCGGCCTACCTGCCCGCCGAGCATCTCCATGTGTCGGGGATCCTGGCGGTCGTGGCGACGGGACTGTACCTCGGGCGCGTGGGCCCCCGCATCGTCGCGGCGGACACGCGCGTGCAGAACTCCGGCATGTGGGACGTGGTCGTGTTCATGCTCGAGGGCCTCATCTTCATCATCACCGGGTTGGCGTTGCGACCCATCCTCGGCGGCTGGAGCGGTCCCTTCGCACGGGACCTGGTGTGGGGCACGGTGCTGGTGAGCGTGACGGTGATCGTCGCGCGCTTCGTGTGGGTGTTTCCCGCGACCTACCTTCCCCGTCTCATGAGCGCGCGCGTGCGGAAGCGGGACCCCTCCCCGCCATGGCGCCTGCCGGCGGTCGTCTCCTGGGCCGGCCTGCGCGGCGCGGAATCGCTCGTGCTGGGCGCCGCGATTCCCACCCTCACCGGCTCCGGGGCGCCGTTCCCCGGCCGCGACCTGATCATCGCGATCACGTTCGCCGTCATCCTCGTGACGTTGCTGGGCCAGGGCTTCACCCTGGCGCCGCTCCTGCGCCGGCTCGGCGTGCACGACACGGGCGACGAGGAGCGCCGCGAGGAGCTCACGGCACGTATCCTGGCATCCGAGGCGGCGCTGGCGCGGCTCGAGGAGCTCGCGTCGGAGTCGTGGATGAACCCGGACGCGCTGTCGCACACGCGCGATCGGTACCGCAATCGCGCGCGTCATCTGCACGGCCACGCAGATGGCGTCCTGGACGGCCCGGTGGAGTCCAAGTCCATCGCTCACCTCCGGCTCGCGCGCGAGCTGCTCGCAGCGGAGCGGCGCGAGCTGCTGCGTCTGCGAGACGAGGGCGCCATCGGCGATGCCGTGATGCGACGCGTGCAGCGCGAGCTCGATTACGAAGAGCTGCTGCTCCATCACGAGTGAGCCCTCAGCCGAGCACGAGCGCCGCCTCCAGCACGACCGCGGGAGGATCGGGCGCACCCGCGGGCGGCGGTAGCCGCTCGTGCCACGCCAGCACGTCCCGCACCGTCAGCGGTGCGCGGCGCCCCAGCAGCTCGTCGAGCAGCACCTCCTCCCCGGCCGTCATCCCGAGCGCGAGCCGCGACACGAGTGCATCGAGGCGGGCGAGCTCGGCGTGGCGTCCCCGCGCGGCGGCGCGGCGGGCGGCCGCGAGCACCCAGGGGATGAGCCGCCGGGTCAGCCGGTCGCGGTCGGCGGCGCGCCACCGGGCCCGCTCGATCGCGTCGAGTCGGCTGCGCACCAGCGGTGCCGCCCGGCGGATCGCCAGCTCGAGCCCGGCGCGGTCGAGCGGCGCCGGCCGGGAGAACGCGGCCCGCTCCAGCAGCTCGGTCGCCTGCGCCGGATCGGCGCGCGCCGCGCTCCCCGTCACCACCACCGCTTCCACCTGATCCGCGAGGCGCACCAGCAGCACCACCGCCCGCTCCGCTGCGGCGATTGCGGCGCAGGCGCCGGACGCGGCAGGGCGGCCGGCGTGTCCTGCGAGTGCCTGCAGCCGGTCGCACCAGTCGAACGCGGCGGCCGTGCCGCCGCGCGCCAGCTCGATCTGCGCGGTACCGGTCTGCCACTGCGCCCGCGCCTTGGCGAGCCAGCGGCGCTCGATCGCGAGCGCGCCGGCGAGCGACGGTGGCGGGAGGAAGGTCACCGTCTCGATGTGGGCGTGAGGCGAGCCGGCACGATCGATCCGGCCTACCCGCTGCGCCAGCCGGGCGGGGCTCCACGGCACATCGTAGTGGATCACCCGCACCGCGTCCTGCAGATTCAGCCCTTCGCTCAAGAGATCGGTCGCGAGCAGGACGTCGGTCTGGAGCGCGGCCGCGGGCACGGGGGCGCCCTGCGCCGTGGGTGCGAACGCCCGCAGCACGTCCGCCCGCGTCGAGCGCTCGCCGCCGAACCACCCCCGATCTCCCATTACCGCGGCGACGCGGTGACCGTGGAGGCGCCGGAGCAGGTGCCGGACGGTGGCGCGCGGTTGCACGAACACGATCGTCTTGCCGCCGCGCCCGGCGAGCATGCGCACCAGCGCGTCGGCCTTCGGGTCGGGGCAGGGCACGACGAGCTGGCGCAGCCGCCGCACCGTCTCGCGGTCCGCGTCGCTCACCGTGCTCGTGCCGGCAGGCAGGAGCAGGGGGAGGAGCGCGAGCTGCAGGTCGTCTTGTCCCGTGGGGAACAGTCGCCGGAAGTCCCGCCGGGTGAGTGAACGACCCTGCACCGCGGCGGCGACGCCGAGCTCGAGCCATTCCTCGTAACGTCCCAGGCTCGCGCGGAACGCGGGCAGGCTCGAGGCGAGCTGCGACAGGAGCAACAGTCGGAACAGGGCCGCCGCCTCTCCACCGCAGTCGAGCTGGACGATGCCGGCGACGAGCCGCTCGAGCAGCGCATCGGGCGCCGCGCCGATTCGAACCACCGCGCCGCCGGACCGTGCCGGGAACGAGAGCGCCACCGGGCCGGCGCTCCAGCCCATCCGCGCCCGCTCGCGCGAGCGGGACACACACAACCGGGCGGCGGCGGCCCGCAACGCCGCGGGGTCCACGTCGCGCTCGCCGCGTGCCGCGCAGCGCAGCGAGGGAACGCCGAGGGCCGTCAGCGCGTGGTCGCGCAGGAACAGCCGTAGCAGGTGGCACAGGTCGCCGACGCGATTGTGGACCGGCGTGGCCGTGACGAGCAGGACCTTCGCGCCCACCACGAGCCGCGCCAGCCCGCGGTAGCGATTGGTGCCGGGGTTACGGAAGCGATGAGCTTCGTCGACGACGAAAAGACGGTAGAGGGCGGTAGAGGACGGTAGAGGGCGGTAGGAAGGTGCGCTCAGTGATTCGTGGGTGAGGATTGCTGCCCTGGTGTCAAACCGCGCGAGCAGCGCGCGCCACTGGTCCACCAGCACGGCCGGGACCACCAGGGCGAATCGTTCTCCGCAGCCGAGCGCGACCGCCAGCGCGACGTACGACTTGCCGAGCCCCGGCGCGTCCGCGAGCAGCGCGCCGCCCCAGCGCACCAGGAGGGCACGGAGCCGCTCCGCGGCGGGGACCTGGTGCGGGGCGAGCCACGTGGGCCACGGCGACCGCTCGTCGGGCCCGAGCGGCGCCAGGTCGAGCAGCGCCCGCGCCCCGAGCGCCGCGACCGCCGCCGGCGCTTCGACCGGCCCCGGCGAGAGCAGGCAGGCGAGCGGCTCGGGGAGCGGGGCGAGGTGCTCAGAGAGGATCCGGGGCGGCTGCCAGTGCACGGCGGTCGCCGGCATCGAGCTGGTACAGGTCCGCGATGGCGTCGTCGTCGGATTCGCCGCGGCGCCCCTGGTCGGCGAGGGCGCGCCACCCCGCCGGACTGGTGACGGGGAGCGGCAGCCCCCGCACCACGCGGGCGTTGAAGCGCCGGAAGCCGCCGCGCGCCGGATCCGCGTGCAGCCGCGCCAGCGCCGTGAGCCAGCGCGAGTTGAACAGCGCCGCGAGCGCGTACGCGTCGTCCAGCTCGCGGGTCGCGATCCCGTACACGGTGTTCAGCGGCACGAGCTCCGGGTCGGGCACAACGGCCGCGAGCCGGCGCGCGAGATCGGGCCAGACCACGCGACAGCGGGCGTAGGCGAGGGTCGTGCGAAACAGCTGCCAGGCGGGTCCTGCGCGGTAATCGCTGCGGCGGCCCAGCCGATCCAGGTGGGGTGCGAGCGCCGCGGCGAGCTCGGGCGGCAGGCGGGCGAGTGGCCGGCCGTCGGGCGCGTGAGTCCACAGCAGGTGTATGCGGGGGGTGGCGCGCCACGGCCCCAGATCCCGGCCCCGGACCGCGGGTCGCGTGGCCGCGCCGGGTTGTGTTCTCAGGAACACGTCGTCCGCGCCCGTCTTTACGCCGAGTTGCGGTCTCCACCGCTCGCCCACTCGCGGGCACCTCGCCCCGAGATGCCGCGCCACCCGGACCGCGTCGCGCGCCAGGATCCACGGGCCGTCGCCAGCGAGCGCGCGCTGCGGGATCAGGGGTGCGGCGCTCCTCGCCCCGAGGCCCGTAGCGACCTGCTCGCGGCCCGTCGGCTCGGCCCGCGTGGTGACGAGCACCAGGGGATACACCGCCGCCGCGAACGCATTTCCCGCCGCCGGCAACGGTGCCACGCGCTCGACCCGCGCGCCTTCGGCGAGCCGGCGACGCAGCGGCTCGGCATAGCCGCTCGACGCGAGCTTGGCGGGAACGAGCAGCGCGGCGGTGCCGCCCGGCGCCGCCAGCTCGAGCGCGCGCTCCACGAAGGCGACGGCCAGGTCCGGCAGATGGGCGAACCCCCGGCCCCGCGCCGGTCGCCAGGTCGCGTACCGCGTGGCGAGCGCTTCCCGCACGCGCACGGGGACGCGCTCCCCGCGCACCCACGGGGGGTTTCCGGCCACGAGATCGAACCCGCCGCGCGCCAGCACGTCGGCGAAGTGCGACTCGAACGCGAAGAACGGCGTGCCGCCCTCGCGCTCGAGCCGTACCGCCGCGGCCCGCAGCTCACGCCGGCTGGCGCGCAGCCGCCGCAGCAAGGCACGCTCGTCGGCCGTGAGCCCTCGCCGGCGGCCGAACAGGTCGCGGTCCTTCGCCGCCGCGATCAGCTCCGCCCCGCGCCGCTCCAGCGCCGCTACCGCCGCCCGAAACAACCCCCGGGCGAGCGCGGCCTCGGCCCGGGCGAGCGTGGCGAGCGCGTCCCGCTTCGCCGCACCCGCCAGACCGAACAGGGTGCGCCGGGCGCTGCTCAACCGCTCGAGCTCGGGCCCCGGGGTCGCGGGCGCCGGCGCGCCGCCCAGCGCCCGGGCGAGCGTGAGCGGGTCGACGAGCGCGTCCCCCTGGCGCACCTGCCCGTCCAGATTCGGTAGCGGCACGATGCGGGCGAGCTCCCGATCGTCCTGATCGGCGCTCACATCCGCGACCAAGGCGAGCCACAGCCGCAGCTCGGCGAGCCGCACGGCGGTGAGGCTCAGGTCCACGCCGAACAGCGAATGTGCCACTACGTCGCGACGCACCGCGCTCGCCGGCCCCTCGCCCGCCGCGCACCGCAGCCGGGTGAGCTCCTCGAGCGCGCCGAGCAGAAACGCCCCCGAGCCCACCGCCGGATCGAGAACGGTGAGGCACCGCAGGTCGGGCGATCGCTCCGGCGGCTCGCCGCGATGGATCCAACCCTCGGCGACCGTCTGGGTGAGCCCGAGCCGGTGGACGAGCACGGCCTCGAGCCCGGCGCGCACGATCTCCCGGACCAGTGCCGCGGGTGTGTAGTAGCTGCCGCTGGCGCGTCGTTCGGCCGGGTCCATCACGCCTTCGAACACCCGGCCCAGCATGTCGGGGGCGACCACGTCGCCGTCGTCGGTCTCGCGCGCCGAGAAGTGGAACCGCTCCAGCAGGTCGTCGAACGCGTCGCGCCAGTCGGCGTTGCTCCACCGCGCGGCGCCGTGGCGCCGCTCGAGGGCGGTGGGCTCGAACAGGCCGCCGTTCAGGAACGGCAGGCGACCGAGCGCGCGGGCCGCGCCCGAGCGGTCGGCGGCGGGGCGGTTGAGCGCGCCGAAGCACAGCGGGTCGAGCACCCGGCGGTGAAACGGCCGCCGGGCGGCGACGCAGTCGTCGAACCGTCGGATCAGGTAACGGCGATCCCCGTCCAGCCACCCCTTTCCCTGGACGAAGTAGAGGAACAGCACCCGCGTGAAGGCGGTCAACGCGAGGGCGTGTCGCTCGACCCGGCTCCGCGGGGCGGTCAGCCGATCGGTCAGGCGCTCGAGAGTGGCGCGGAACGCCCGGAAAAAACGTGGTGTGACCGCCTCGCTCGCGAGCGCCTCGCCCACACGCAGGCTGAGCGCCAGCGCCGTCTCGCCCGGCCGCGGGCTGAATCGCTCCAGCGTCTCGAGCGAGCTGCCGGGGGGCCGCTCGAGGGGAATCACGGCGACCCGTATGGCGGGTCCGCGTGCCGCCGCGCGCCAACTGGCGCACAGCAGCCGGCGCGGTGCCGCGGCCAGCGCGCACGCGAGACCCCGCTCGGCGTGCGCCGCGAGCCGGTGGGCCGCCGCCCGCACGGCGCGCTCGGGATCGCGCGCCTCGAGCGCGAACACGCGGAACGCGTCGTGGCGCGCCACCAGCCCCGCCCGCACGACGCCGGCGGCCTCCACCGGCGCGGTGCCGAGCCAGGGCCCGGGCGGCACGTGCTCCCACGCCGCTTGAAACCCGAGCGCCCCAAAGAGGTGGCGAAGATCATCGATCTGCTCGGTGCGGCTGAGAAGTTCCCGCAGCACCACGGGACCCCTGGTTCGGACGCGCTAACCTGGGGCCGGAGGGGCTGAGATTAGGTACCGCGATGTTGCTGGGAGGGCCGAAATTCTGCGGGAAACGGGAAAGGGGAAACGGGAAACGCGACTACCTTTCCCGTTTCCCGTTTCCCGTGCTGTTACGTGCTCTTTCTCAGCCTGATGCTGCCGTTCACGGTCTCGAGCGCCAAGCGTCGGCCTCCGCTCCCGATCGTGCCCGTCACCCGGCGCGGCCCCAGTCGACCCGTGACCGTGAGCGGGAAGTCGGTCTCGATGTTCCCGTTCACGGTGCTGGCGCGCACCTCCGTCGACACGTTGGCCGGCAGCTCGAGCGTGATCCCGCCGTTCGACGTGGAAACGCGGATGCTGCCGTTCACCGTGTGCGCCTCCACGTCGCCGGACAGATTGGCCGCGTCGACTTCGCCGTTGACCGTATGGCCGGCGAATCGCACGCCGGCCGGCACGCGGACGGTGAAGTTCACCCTCACGTCGTTGTCATGCGTGTTCATGTGCCCGTGGTCGCCCGACTCGCACATATTCTCGCGGCGCCCGTCGCTCGGGTACACGGCGCAAATCGTCACGCCCTCCTCGGAGGGTACGACCTCGATCTTCACCTCGTCGGGGTCGCTGTTGCGCGCGTGCTTCACCGCCGTGACCTCAACCTCGCCCGAGCCGGCGACGGCGCTGACGTCGCCGTTCACGCCCTTGATCTCGATCGTCTTGCCCGCGGCGATCTGGCCTTTCCAGTGGAACTCGCCCTGGGCCGCCGCGGGGCGGGCGAGCGGCACGGCGGCCGCGATAACGAGCGGCGCGAGCGTGGCCAAGCGCATGGTCATTCCTCCTCCTGGTCCTTGTTGTGGTCCTTCTCTTCGTCCCGATCCTTTTCCTTGGCCAGCTGGCCGGGGCGACACAGCCGGATGTCGCCATCGAACGACTCGAGCTCCAGCCGGGCGCTCCCCGAGCCGATCGTGAAGCTGAAACGGTGCTTGGTCTTGCCGGTCAGCTGCACCGGGAAGCAGGCGCTGAAATCCCCGTTGAACGTCGACACCGAGACGGAGACGCTCGATTTCTCGGGGATCGACACCCGCAGGTCGCCGTCGTGGGTCGAGAAGCGGTAGCGGCCGCCCTCCTTGATGGTCCCGTCGTACACGATGTCGCCGTTGACCGTGTTCGCTTCGGCGTTGGCGGACTCGATCTGCACGAGCGAGATATCGCCGTTTACGGTCTCAGCCGAAAGGTCGCCCGAGATCTGGCTCGCCTTGATGGTCTCGTTCACGCTGTTCAGGTCGATACGGCCGCGCGCCTTCTCGAGTGTCACGTCGCCCTGCACCGACTTGAGGGAGACGTTGCCGGCGCCGCCCGACACCTTGACTGTGCCCTGGACCGTCTCGGCCGTGATCTCCCCCTGGCTCCCCTCGACGGAGATGTCGGTGTAGACGCCGGACAGGGCGAGCGCCATGGCGGCGGGCACGGTGATGTCGTAATCCACGACCTGGGACGGGCCGCGCCGCCCTTGCGACTTCACGAGCACCAGCTGGTCGGATGCCTCGATCGTGATGTGGTCCCGACTCGAGTGGCTCGCCGCGATCCGCACCGCGCTCTTGCTCCAGGTCTTCACGGCGATCTCCCCGCCGAAGTTGTTCACCTCGAGACGGGCGCCCGCCCGCACGGGGACGGTCGTGTCGGTCTGTTGCGCGAGCGCGAGGCCTGCCAGCGTCGCCAGGGTCGTGAGCATGCTCGTCTGTCCTCCTCTAGGTCCGCGCGCCCGCGAGTGCCGCCGCCTGCCGCAGGAGCTCCAGTTTGCGCCGCATCTCCTGGGCGAGGTGCAGATTCAGATATGAGTTCGCCGGGTCCGCGGCCAGCGCGCTCTGCGCGTCGCGGATCGCCCGGTCGATGATCCCGAGGTTCTTCTCGATCACCCGCACCGTGGCGGTATCGAGCCGGCCGCGACCCTGCGCCAGCACGTGCTCCAGGTTCGCCACCGCCGCCGCATACCTGGGATTCGCCTCGTACGTGCCTGCGTTCGTCAACATGGGGGTCGCGGTCGTGGCCGACTGCGACGGCGGCCCCCCGGCCGGCCGGCGCTCGAGCAGCCACGCCGACCCGCCCGAGAGCAGGGCCAGCGCGACCGCGGCGGCTGCGAGCTGCGGCACGGTGAACGAGAGCCGCCGGCGCGCCCGCCGCGCGTCGAGACTCACCACGCCGACGTGGCGCGCGATCGCGGGCCAGAGATCTGCCGTGGGCGACCTGTCGTCCAGCGCCTGAGCGCGGGCGACGACCCGGCGCAGCTGCTCGAGCGTCGCGCGGCACTCTGCACAGCTCGGCAGGTGCGCCTCGAGCCCCGCGAGGTCCCTCTCGGGAAGATCGCCGTCCAAGTACTCAGAGAGTCGCTTTGTCCAGGTATCGCTCATCCGTGCTCCCTTCTCTGTTCCGCATTCCGCTTTCCGCGTTACTCGAGATGCCGGCGCAGCGCCATGCGCGCGTGGTGAAGCTGCGATTTCGACGTCCCCGGCACGATCCCCAGCAGGTCGGCGATCTCCTCGTGACGGTATCCTTCGATGTCGTGCAGCACGAACACCTGCCGGGCGCCGTCGGGCAGTCGTCCGATCGCCTCCTCGAAATCGAGCGACAGCTCGGGGGCGTGAGGCCGGCTCGAGACGCCGTCCAGCACGCCTTCGGAGTCGTCGTAGCGGCCGCGCTCCGTGCCGAGCGTGGTCCGCCGGGCCAGGATGACGTTCACCGCGAGGCGATGCAGCCAGGTGCCGAACGCCGCCTCCGCGCGAAACGTCGAGAGCTTGGTCCACGCCCGCACGAACACGTCCTGTGTGAGATCGTCCGCATGGTCCTCTCCGGTCATCCGCCTGGCGAGACTGTGGATGCGCGCAGCGTGGGTCCGGTACAACCGCTCGAACGCCCGTCCGTCCCCCGAGGCGGCGAGCGCCACGTCGGCTGTTTCCGCGTCCCGCGCCGTCTGGTCGAGATCCCTGCGCAGTGTCGCCACCCCGGGAGTGGTGAGCTCCATGTGCC
>Ga0209577_10001301_pt1 | contig 24820 bp, 26 predicted proteins | sample GraSoiAngelo_109_FD_185874 | JGI IMG/M metagenome (GOLD analysis project Ga0209577, IMG submission 185874) | Grasslands soil microbial communities from the Angelo Coastal Reserve, California, USA - 14_0903_12_20cm (SPAdes) (version 2) | ecosystem: Environmental > Terrestrial > Soil > Grasslands...
CGCCGTCAGGTCCGCTTGATGACGTCCCGCTCCATCGCCAGGTTGGCCTGGCGGACCACGTCGTAGAGCGGCCAGCCCTGTTCTTTCAACGCCCATTCGAGCTGACGCAGTAGCGAGTAGAGGCCCTTCATGGCCTTGATGGCGTCGCCGATGTCGACGTTGGGAGGCAGCGGGATCGTATCGAGTGGCTCGCGCGCCGCCCAGCGATAGGCGAAGTCGATGTAGTCGTGGGAGGGCGGTCGCAGGTTGGGCTCGTCGAGCTCACGCTCGAGGTCGGCGAAGCGGAAGTAGGCGGAGCGAACGAGCCGGCCCACCTGCGCCACGTTGGGGGTCGGGTAGCGGCGCGCCGGCCGAGGCCCGCGATCGCGCATGCGGTCCTCAGCTGTCAGCATGACCAGCACCGCGCAGAGCTCCTCCGGGGCGAGCCCGTCGAAGTGGCCGAGCCAGGTCGACTCGGTCACGACCAGCGTGTTCTCGCCGTAGATGCGCGACGCCAGGGTGCCTTTCTCCGACGGCTTGTCGTCGTAGAGGAACCCCGATTCGGTGAGGACTCGGCGCAGCCGCCGGAACTTGCGCGCGTACTCGTCGGCGCCCTCCTTAAGCTCCCGCTCGCCCTGCTGCATCTCCTGGTTCAGGGCTCGGATCTCGCCGTATTCGTGGACGTGCTCGCCAAAGCGCCAGCAGCGCGTGACCGCCAGCTTCCGCTGGTTGTGCAGGAGCTCGCGGGCTTCCTCTTCGAGCCGGTTGATCTCGCGGCCGACGCGTCCCCCCGGCTTCGGGCGAGGACCCCGGCCGCGTCCGCGGCCTCGCGTCCGGCCTCTGGGCTCACCGGTCGGGAACGCCTCCCGCCGCAGGCGCCGGAGCTCGATCCGGATCACCCGCCGCCTATCCTCGATCTTGTAGTACGCCTCCAGGTCCGCGAGCGTGCAGTTGTTCTCGCACTCCCACGTCTGCGTCATGTCTCCCAGCCGCTGGCGAACGTTCGCCAGCCGGTCGGTGGTCCGGGTCGCCGCCAGCTGCTTCTGGAACTGGCCGAAGGAGCGCGCCATCAGCTTCTCCGCCTCTTCCGGCGGGTGGATGCGAAGCAGGTTCAAGACCATGTTGTAGTTGGGCAGGAACTTGGACTCGATGACGAGCCCTTCGCCCATCGCGACCTCGTAGATCGTCCCGATCTGGACGTCCGACTCTTTCAGGATGATCCCGTGACCCAGGGTGTCGATCCCGCGCCTGCCGGCCCGCCCCATGAGCTGCGTGAGCTCGCCTGTCGTGAGCGTGGAGAAGTTGACCCCGTCGAACTTCGTGAAGGAGGAGACCACCACCGCGCGAGCCGGCATGTTGATGCCAAGCGAGAGCGTCTCGGTGGCGAAAACCACTTTGATCAAGCCGGCCTGGAAGAGCTCTTCGACGAGCTCTTTGTGGTAGGGCAGCAGGCCCGCGTGGTGCACCGCCAGGCCGCGTCGCAGCATCCCCGCGTCGACCATGCGCTTGTAAAGGGCCAGCTCGTCCGGGTCACGCAGGTGCCGCAGGCGGTCGGCCGAAATCGCCTCGATGGCGGCCTTTTCCTCCGGCGTGGTCAGGTCCAGCGAGTGGTAGGCGCAGCGCTGGAGCGCCTCCCGGCAGCCGCGGCGGGAGAAGATGAAGTAGATCGCCGGGAGCATCTTGAGCCGCTCCAGCTCGCCGATCACCTGGAGCAGGTCGTTGGACGGCAGGCTCCGGAAGCGCTGGACGTGGTAGGCCGCCTCCTCGTCCTGGCTGGCCTTGGCCCAGGTCTTCTGGTCGATGCCGCCGTCGGGCGCGAAGAGCGGCAGGAAGCTGTTCTGCATGGCCAGCCAGAGGCGCAGCTCGACCGGCCGCCGATCCGTATAGATCGTCTCGACGGGTCCCCGGTTCTCGGACATCCATTCGGCCAGCTCCTGGTAATTGCCGACGGTCGCCGAGAGCCCAACGAACTTGATGTGGACCGGCGCCTGGATGACGATCTCCTCCCAGACCGAGCCACGCGGGAAGTCGTCGATGTAGTGGACCTCGTCGAGGACCACATACCGCACCTCGCGGAGCCGTTCTGGGTCCTCGTAGATCAGGTTGCGCAGGATCTCGGTCGTCATCACCACGATGGGCGCCAGCTCGTTGATGGTGTTCTCGCCGGTGACGAGACCGGTCTCGCCTTCGCCGTAGGAACGCTGGAAGTCTCTGAACTTCTGGTTGCTGAGCGCCTTGAGCGGCGTCGTGTAGATGACCTTCACGTTCTCCCGCAGCGCGCGGTGGATGGCGTATTCGGCGACCACGGTCTTGCCGCTCGAGGTGGGCGCGCAGACGAGCACGCCGCGGCTGCCGTCCAGCTTGTCGATGGACTCGGCCTGGAAGGCGTCGAGCGGCCACGGCAAGGTGGCCTCGAACTCGGCGCGGAGCGAGGACTCTAGCGTCCGCGCCACTGTGGCTTGCGCTTCTCCAGAAATGCGCTCATCCCCTCTTTGAAGTCTTCGCTCAGGTAGGCCATCGTGATGAGGTCAGCGGCGTCCGTCCCGGGCAGATGCCGCGCCTCCATGATCCGCCGGATGCCCTCCTTCACCGACCGGAGGGTGAGCGGTGCGTTGGCGGCGATCTGCTCGGCCAGCGCCTGGGCTCGCGGCGCCACCTCCGCGTCGGACGGCAGCAGCTCGTTGAGAAGCCCCCAGCTCAGGGCCTCCGGCGCCTCCACCAGCCGGGCGGTGAAGAGCAGCTCTTTGGCGCGGGCGACGCCGAGGAGGTCGACGAGCAGGTTCAAGGAGGCCATCGAGAGGGTGTTGCCGAGGGTGCGCGCGATCGGGATCCCGAACTTGGCGGAGGGACCGCCGAGCCGGAGGTCGCAGGCCGCCGCGATGGCGAAGCCGCCGCCGGTGCAGGCGCCCCGCAGGGCGGCGATCACCGGGATCTGGAGGCCGGCCAGGGCGCCGATGTTGCGCTCCATCCGGCCCTCGTATTCGAGCGCGTCCTCAGCCGTGGCGAAGGAGCGGAAGAGCGAGATGTCCGTCCCGGCCACGAAGGCCTTCTCGCCGGCGCCCTCCAGGACGAGGCAGCGAACCTCTTCATCGGCGGCCGCCTCGTGGCAGATCTCGCCGAGGCGGTCGTACATCTCAAAGGTCATCGCGTTGCGCTGCTCGGGCCGGTTGAAGGTGACCCAGAGAACCGGTCCCTGGCGCCGGGTCAGGACCTCGCCTTCGCTCAAACGAGCTTTGACCTTTCGAGCTTGCCCATCGCGTTGCGGGGCAGGTATTCGACAAAGCGCACGGTGTGCGGGCACTTGAAGGTCGCCAGGCGCTCGCGGGCGAAGGCGATCAGCTCCAGCTCGGTTACCTCGCCCGCCGGCACGACAAAGGCGGTGACCTCTTCGCCCCAGCGGTCGGACGGCAGCCCGACGACGGCCACCTCGGCCACGCGGGGGTGCTCTTCCAGGACCAGCTCCACCTCGCGAGGGTAGACGTTGAAGCCGCCGGAGATGATCAGCTCCTTCAGGCGGCCGCGGATCGCCAGGCTGCCGTCCGTTTCGATTTCGCCGACGTCGCCGGTCCGGAACCAGCCGTCCGGAGTGAAGGCCTCGCGGGTCGCGATCGGGTTGCGCCAGTACCCCGCGAACACCTGGCCGCCTTTCAGCTGCACCTCGTCGCTCTCACCGAGCCGGACCTCGACGCCGCTGAAGGGGAACCCGACCCGCCCCGGCCGGCGCGGCCCGTCGTACGGGTTGCTCACCACGATCCCACCCTCGGTGATGCCGTAGCGCTCGACGGGCCCCTGGCCGAGAAGGCGCTCGCAGCGCTCGAAGAGCGCGGGCGGTAGCGGCGCCGAGCCGGACACGAAGAGGCGGACCCGGGAGAGGTCGGCTGGATGCTCCTCCAAGTGATCGCAGAGCCGCTGGTACATCGAAGGAACCCCGAAGAGCATGCTTCCGCCCGCCTGCAGCTCGGCCACCACCGCCGCCGGCGTGAACTGGATGAGCGTCAAGCTGCCACCGCTCAGGAGCGTCCCGTTGAGGCCCATCGCGAGGCCGTGCAGGTGGAACAGGGGCAGGGCGTGCACGAGGCGGTCGGCTCCTGTCCAGCGCCAGGCCTCGATCGCGCCCCGGGTCTGAGCCAGCAGGTTGCCGTGGTCGAGCAGCGCGCCTTTGGGACGGCCGGTCGTGCCCGACGTGTAGATGATCACCGCGGGGCTCTCGGGTGTCAGCTCGGGCGCCGGCGGCGCCTTTGCCTCCTCGGGCAGGTCCTGGATCGGGACGACACGGCGCCCGAGCGACTCAACGAGTGCCCGCCGCTCGCGATCGGTGACCACCAGCGCGGGGTCGGAGTCGTTCAGGATGTGCTCCGCTTCGGCCGCCCGGTAAGCCGGGTTGAAAGGCACGACGACCGCCCCCAATCGCTCGGCCGCCAGGTAAGCCAGGATCCACTCGAGCGAGTTCGGGGCGTAGATCGCGACCCGATCGCCCTGCCGTAGCCCCAGCCGCGCCAGGCCGCCGGCGACGCGTTCGGTTCGCTGGCCGAGAGCCGCCCGCGTGAGGGAGCGATCGCCTTCCGACAGGACCGCCCCCAGGCCCGGCCGGAGCAGGGCTCCCGGCAGGGTGCCGCTGCGCAGCCGGCGGCGCGTCTCCTCGAGGTCGGCGATCACGGGAGCTTCAAGATCTCCGTCCTGACGCTCGCCACCATGGCGTCACCGGCTCGCTGCTCGACGAACCGGGCCACGCCGGCCATGACCTGGTCGGTGTGCCGGGCGTCGTTGCTGACGCAGGCGATGGCGAGGTCGGCCAACTGCCAGAGGTCGCCGTCACCGACCTCGGCGGCGGCCACGCCGAACTGGCTGCGAACCTGGCGGAGGAGACCGCTCACGACCTGGCGCTTGCCTTTCAGCGAGCCATTGTCGGGCAGGTGGAGCTGGATCCGGAGGATGCCGACGTTCATGGTCGCCTCACTCTGCCTGCCATCATCAATTCAGTGAACATCACACACGCAGTCGAGCTTGCCCGGGCTGGTCGCGAGCAGGCCGAGAAAGACCTCTTCGAGCACCTTCGCACGCCCAGCGTGAGCGCGCTCAGCGAGCACGCCGCGGATTGCCGGAAGGCGGCCGGCTGGCTGCTGCAGCGCCTCCAGCGGATGGGGATGGACGCCCGCCTCGTCGAGGGCGACGGCCACCCTCTCGTCTTCGCCGAATGGCTGGGCCGGCCCGGCAAGCCGGTCCTCACGATCTACGGCCACTACGACGTGCAGCCGCCGGATCCGCTCGAGCTCTGGGTCACGCCGCCGTTCGAGCCGGCCGTTCGCGAGGGCCGCGTCTATGCTCGCGGATCAGTCGACAACAAAGGCCAGCACGTCGCTGACTTGAAGGCGCTCGAGTACGCCTTTGCCGCCGGAGGTCCGCCGCTCAACGTCCGGGTCTGGATCGAAGGCGAGGAGGAGGGGGGAGGCCCGGTCCTGCCAACTTTCGTGCGAGAGAACGCGGACCAGCTCCAGACCGACTACCTCTTCGTCGCGGATGGTGAGTTCATTCGCGAGGGTCTGCCCAGCCTGGAAGCCGGCCTGCGCGGCATCCTCTACACCGAGATCGAGGTCAGGGGCGGCGGCCATGACCTCCATTCGGGCCAGTTCGGGGGATTGGCGCCAAATCCCCTGAACACGGTCGGACACATCATCGCCGGACTCAAGGGGCGCGACGGGCGGGTCCTGATACCGGGGTTCTACGACGACGTCCGGCCGCCTGATTCTGACGAGGTGAAGCTCTGGGTGCCCATCCAGGAGGAGGACGTGCTCCGGCAGACCGGCGCGCCGGCGTTGGAAGGCGAGCCCGAGTTCAGCCTGGCCGAGCGCCGTCAGTCCCGTCCCACGCTTGACGTCCACGGCGTTCGGGGCGGATTCACCGGCGAAGGCACGAAGACCGTGATTCCCGCCGCGGCGGTGGCCAAGGTGTCGATGCGCCTGGTCCCGGACCAGGACCCGGCGAAGGTCTTCGCCGCTTACGGGCGCTACGTGGAGGAGCTGGCCACCCCCGGCACCAGGGTCGAGGTGCGCGAGATCCCAGAGTCCTCGAAGGCGCTTTCCTGCGACCTGAAGCATCCAGGCGTACCCGCCTTTCGGCGGGCGTGCCTGGCAGCCTTCGGAGCCGAGCCGGGCATCACTCGGGCGGGCGGCACGCTGCCGGTGATGAGCGAGGTCGATGAGATCCTGCATCCGAACTGGCTTCTCACCGGCTTCGGGCTGCCCGGCGACGGCGCCCACTCGCCCAACGAGCACATGAGCCTGGAGCAATTTCACGGCGGGACAGTGCTGGTGCTCCACCTGCTCGACGAGCTGGGGAAGCTCTAACCTCTCCTTAGGGAATGCTCCAGCAGGCACTCGAACGCGCCCGCGCCGGTCGGAAAGAGGCCGAGAGCGACTTCTTCGAGTTCCTCGCCATCCCCAGCGTCAGCTCGCTCCGGCGGCACGATGACGACACTCGCCGTGCCTGCGGCTGGGTTGCCGAGAGATTGACGCGGATGGGGATGAAGGTCGAGGTCGCGGAGATGCCCGGCGGCCGCCATCCAGTGATCGCCGCCGAGTGGCTCGGTCAGCCCGGCGCGCCGACCGTGGCGATCTACGGCCATTACGACGTCCAGCCAGTCGACCCGGTCGACGAGTGGGTCACGCCGCCCTTCACCCCAACGGTTCGCGACGGTCGCGTCTTCGCCCGCGGCGCCTGTGACAACAAGGGCCAGGTGCTGGCCGGGATCAAGGCTGCCGAGCACGCTTTCGCCACAGGCGGTCCGCCGGTCAACCTCCGCTTCCTGATCGAGGGTGAGGAGGAGATCTCCGGCGACTCACTTCCCCGCTTCGTGCGCGAAAACGCGGCCCGCCTCAAAACCGACTACCTGTTCCTCGCCGACGGCGAGTTCACCGCCCCGGGCTTGCCCAACCTGCTGACAGCGTTGCGCGGATTGCTCTACACGGAGATCCACGCCGTGGGATCTACGGCCGACCTCCATTCGGGCATCTTCGGCGGAGTCGCACCCAACCCGCTGAACACGCTGGCCCACGTGATCAGCGCACTCAAGGGCCGGGACGGGCGCATCACGATCCCCGGCTTCTACGACCCGGTCGTGCCCCCCGCGCCTGAGGAGGTCGAAGGCTGGCAGCGCCTGCCCAAAGACGAGGCGACGCTGAAGCGGCTCATGGGCGTGACAGCGCTCGAGGGCGAAGCTGAATTCTCGCCCGTCGAGCGAACCTGGGCCCGGCCGACCCTTGACGTTCACGGTGTCATCGGGGGGTTCATCGAGGAAGGCTCCAAGACGGTCATTCCGGCGCGGGCCACCGCGAAGGTCAGCTTGCGTCTGGTGCCCGATCAGGACCCGGAGGCCGTTTTCAGGGCGCTGGAGGCTTATCTGCCACAGCTGACGACGCCTGGCGTGCGGCTCACGCTGGAAAAGCTCAACTCGGCGTCGCCCGTCGTCTGCGGCGTCGAGCATCCAGGCATCGGCGCCGCCTCGCGGTCCTTCAAGCAGGCTTTCGGGGCGGAGCCGGTCCTTGTGCGCGAAGGCGGCTCGGTGCCGGTCACGATCGCCTTCAAGGAGGCCTTGAATCCCAACCTGCTCGTGACGGGCTTCGGCCTCCCCGACGACGCGCTGCACTCGCCCAACGAGAAGATGGATCTGGAGCAGTACCACCGGGGCACCGAGATGGTTCTCTACCTCCTGGACGAGCTGGTTGCCGCCAGTTAGCTCGGAGCTTCGCGAGCTGGCTCAGGACATGGTGGCGGTCGCCTATCTGAAGGGCGACTTCGTCCTCCGGTCCGGCCGTCACTCCAACTACTACTTCGACAAGTACCTATTCGAGACCGAGCCCGGCATCCTGCGCCGGCTCGGCCGGCACCTGGCGGCTCTTGTCCCGTTGGGAACCCAGCGCCTGGCGTGCCCGGAGTTGGGGGCGGTGCTGCTGGGTGGCGCCGTCTCCATGGAGACAGGGCTGCCGATGTGCATCGTGCGCAAGGAAGTCAAGGAGTACGGGACCTCGCGGGCCATCGAAGGCAAGCTCGAGCCTCGCGATCGGGTGACCCTGGTCGAGGACGTGCTCACGACCGGCGGCGCCGCGCTGGCGGCCGCCGAGAAGGTCCGGGCCGCGGGCGCCGAGGTGATCGGCCTGGTCGGGGTGCTGGACCGCGAAGAAGGCGCCGCCGAAGCGCTGGCGGCGGCGCGCATCCCCTTCCACCCCTTGCTGAGAAAGAGCGACATCCCCGTCCCCGAATGATCATCGCCGGCGGGAGGGTGTACACGCCGGACGGACCGCAAGAGGTCGACATCCACGTCGAAGGCGAGCGCATCGCCCGCCTCCAGCCCTGGTCGAACCCGACCGGCCCGAACGTGGTGGACGCCAATGGGCTCTGGGTGCTCCCCGGCGCCATCGACGCCCACGTCCACGGGCGGGACCCGGGCTTCCCCGAGAAGGAGACTTTTCAGACCTTGACCGCCGCAGCGGCCGCCGGCGGCGTCACCACGGTGCTCGACATGCCGAACACGCTGCCCGGGGTTGCGAGCCGCGAAATCTTCGAAGCCAAACGCGTGGCGGTCGAGGTCAAGGCCGTGGTCGACTTCGGCCTCTGGGCTTTGCTCCGCAGCTCCTCGACCGGCGACGAGGTCCGAGACCTGGCGGCGGCGGGCGCAACCGGCTTCAAGGCATACCTCGGCTATGCAGTCCGCCGCAGCACTGGCCAGGTCCTCTACTCGCCGGCCACGCTGGATCCCGATCTGGAGCCGCCGGCCAGCTACGGAACGATCGCCAGGCTGGCGCCGGCGCTGCGGGCCGCCGGCCGGCCTCTCGCGGTCCACGCGGAGGACCCTTCGATCCTGCTCTCGACCATGACCCGGATCGAGACCTACGCCGACCTGCTCGACTCGAGGCCCGACCTCGCGGAAGGAGTGGCGGTTGCAGCAGTCGGCGAGCTCGCCGGGCGCCTCGGCCTGCGCCTCCACGTCGTCCACCTCGCCAGCCGGGCCGGGCTCGAAGCGCTCCGCAGATTGCGGGGAGGGTTCGCAGAGCTGAGCGCCGAAACCTGCCCGCAGTACCTCTACCTCAGCGATGCCGACTATGCCCGGCTCGGACCGGTCATGAAGATGTACCCCCTCGTGCGCGGCGCGGCCGACCGCGAGGCGCTGGTCGAAGCGCTCAAGGCGGGCGAGATCGACACGGTCGGCAGCGACCACGCGCCGCACACCGACGACGAGAAGCTCCACCAGACGCTCGCCGAGGCCCATGCCGGTAGTCCCGGTGTGCAGACGCTGCTGCTCAGTTGCCTCCAGCTGGGCGGTCCCGAGCAGGCGGCGCGCTGGACCGCCGAGAATCCGGCCCGCCTCTTCGGCCTCGCCGCCAAAGGTCGACTCGAGCCCGGAAAGGACGCCGACCTGGTGCTGGTGGACCCGAGCGCAAAAACCCTGGTTACCCCGGAGTGGCAGCGCTCGAAGCAGCGCCTCGCGGCGCTCGACGGCCAGGAGTTCGACTACGCGATCCGGTCGGTCTACCTGCGAGGCGCTCCGCCCGCCGAACGGCAGGGGCGTTTCTTGGCCCCGACAGCGGCTGCATCGCCAGCATCCGACGCCCCAGACGGCCGGGCGCTGTCGCCCCGGCCTTCCCCTAACGGGGTCTGAGATAAGGGTTCGTACGAACCTCGGCCTCCAGGCTCGTGGCGGACCCGTGACCCGGGTAGACGGCGGTGTTCGGTGGCAGCACCAGGAGCTTGCTCAGGACGTTGTAGAGCTGCTGGCGGACGTCGGTCTCGGGCGCCTGTTTGCCTAGGCTGCCGGCGAGCAGGGTGTCGCCTGTGAAGAGGTGGTTTCCGAGCAGGAAGCAGAGGCTGCCGGGCGTGTGGCCCGGCGTGTGGATCACCCGCAGCTGAAAACCGCCGAGTTCGAGCTCGTCGCCGTCCTTGAGGTAAATGTCCGCCGACCTGAGAAACGCCTTGGCATCGGCGACGTGCATGCCCGTCTCGGCGGCCGTGGCTGCCTTGAGTGCATCCTTGCCGGCCAGATGCCCGGGATGCCCGTGCGTGATGAGGATGTAGCGAAGCTTCGACTTATCGAGCTGGCCGACCAGCTTAGCCGCCGGCTCGCCCGGGTCGATGACCGCCGCCTCGCCGCCCGCCAGGAGCACAAACGAGTTGACGTCCTTGTCCGTCCGCACCTTCACGATCGACAGCTTCGACATCGCGTTACCTGGGCTCTCCTCGACTGTTCTGTCTACCGAAGAATGATTCTCCGGTTAGTCGTGGGCCTGCTGCTGCTGCTGATGGCTGCTTGCGGCTACGTGCCGGGCAGCCTGCCCGGCCAGCCCCTCAACCAGGTGGAGTTGAAGTACCGCATCATCGCCGCTGAGGGCACACCCTTCGCCTGCGGGCCCCCGGTGGCTCGGGAGCCGCAGGTCGAGGCCGACCAGGCGTTTCCCACCATCCAGGCCGACCAGGCCACCTACCAGGCAATCCTTGCGCATGCTCATCCGGCCGGCGATCCTTCCCAGCCCGGGTTCCGCTTGGCGGTCTATCGCGAGTGGCAGAAGCTCCAGGCCGTCCGTTTGACACTGTCTGGCGACGCCTACCAGTTCAGCCTTCAGGTCGCGCCATCCGGCAGGCAGGCAACGCTCGTCACCGGCAATATCGACAGCACCGGCAACATCACCAACGTCAAGAAGCAGCCGTCGGTGATCATGTGCCCGATCTGCCTTCCCGCGGCGGCGGCGATCGCCACGCCCGCCGGACCGGTCGCGGTCAGCCGGCTCCAGCTCGGCGAGCTCGTCTGGACGCTCGGTTCGGATGGTGCGCGTGTCGCCGCCCCGGTTCTCCGGCTCGGGAGCGTGCCGATGCCGTTCGGACACGACGCGGTGCGGCTGGACCTCGCGGACGGCCGTTCGATCAGCGGCTCGGCAGCGCATCCCACGGCCGACGGCCGCCGGCTGGGCGAGCTGGGCGTGGGCAGCTCGCTCGATGGCAGCGCGGTGATCGCTGCAACTCAGATCCACCTGGATGATGGCGGCACCTACGACCTGCTCCCGGCGGGGCCCACGGGCGACTACTGGGCCGACGGCGTTCTCCTCGGCTCCACAATGCAGGGGTCATGAGGGCCTGGGCGGTCATCTTCGGGATCGCCGTCACGGCGGTCTGCCTCTACTGGACGTTCGCTTACTTCCGCCGCCGCACGCGAGGACGCTGAACCGCAAGTTTCGCGCGTGATTTGACTCAAAAGGCGCAGGTGTGGTTACCTGGAACTGCCTGCCTGCGGGGGTGGGCGGGTATGGCCTTTCTCAAAACCTCGTTGGTGGCGACGGCCGCTTTTGCATTGCTCTCGGTCCCGGCTTTTGCCGCGCCCGCGGATGACGTGGCGGATGCGCCACCACCCCCAGCCGGCCCTCCGCAGCCTGCCTACGAGCCCCTGGCGGCGGACAGCAGCGCGCTGATTCCAAGCCTGGAGACGGTCGCCGACGTGGACCGCTTCCTGGCCCCGACTCCGCTCCATGGGATGGGCGCGGAGTTCATCCGCGCCGAGGCTCGAACCGGGGTCAACGCGCGCTTCCTGGTCGGCATCACCTGGGTCGAGAACAACTCCGGCGCCTCCTACCTGGCCCAGACCCAGCACAACCTGTTCAGCTTCAAGGGGGACGGGCCGGGCGGCTGGCTCGCCTACTCGAGCTCGGAAGACAGCATCCGCCAGTCGTCCGACTTCATCGGCAAGGAGTACGCCCGCCCGGGTGGGAAGTTCTTCCACGGCGGGACCCTGGCAGCGATCGGTCACGTCTATGCCGAGGATCCGAACTGGGCGACTCGGGTGGCGAAAGCCGCCAACTCGATCGGGCCCAGCGCCGGGCCCGCCTACGCCGGAGCAATCGCAATCCAGGGCCAGGAGGCGGACAAGGTCACTCTTGCGGTCACGAACGAGGGCTACGCGGCCTGGGACCTGGCCGGAGCGAAGAGCCTTCTGCTCCACTACCGCTGGTCGCGAGGCCGCGCCTCGACCACCGGCGATGCGACGCTGCCCGCGCCGGCGCTCCGCTCCGGCGGCGTTACCGAAGTCACGTTGTCTACGAGCCCGCCCGACCTCGGCAGCTGGAACTTGCAGGTGACCGCTGAGCTGGCCGGTGACGGATGGGTGACCTCTTTGGGCGGGGATGCCCACGCCAGCCTGCGCGTCAACTTCGGCGACGACCAGGCCTCGCTTGGCCTGACTAGCCGGGTTCGACCCTCCGCCAGGTAAGCCCGGTCGCGGCGCCGAACTCCTCCGGCTCGACGAGCTCGGCGGCAGCACGGGCGCCGGTTGCGTCGACCTTGCCCCGGCCCATGCGCGCCGCCAGCTCCGCCAGGGCCTCCGCGGTGAAGAGGTAGGGGCCGCGGCCCTCGCCGAGCATCGCCCGCCGCTCGCCGGTCTGCGACTCCACGTCCACCCGGCAGGCGAATGGGGCTTCCCTGTCCGTGCCGCTCGGCCCTGCCGGCCCGCGCTCAAAAGCTGATCGCAGCAGGCTGCCCACTACAGGCAGGCGGGCCGCCGCGCGTGCGGCCGGGATCAGCGCGGGCGGCACGTTGATGGCCAGGTAGGTTCGGACCTCGCCAACCTCGAGGTGGCGAGGCACCGTCACAGCCTCGCCTCCGGCGATCCTGAGTGCGCGGACCCGTCCCCAGGGCACCTCTACTGCACGGACCTCCGTCCCTACAATTCCGCTTGCCTGCCCCGCCGCGATCGTCCGGCGCGTGCCGCGGGAGGTGGCGAGCGACCGGCTCGCGTAGACCACGTCGACCCGGCGCAGAGGCCCGAGGCCCCGCGCCGCAAGCGCCGCGCCGAGGTCGCCGGGCACGTAGTCGAAGCCGAAGGCGGGCACCAGCAGGGCACCGGACCGCCGCGCCTCCGCGTCCTGCTCGAAAACCCAGCGGATGAAGTCCTGCTCGCCGGTCGAATCGCAGTAGGGCAGGCCCAGGGCGAGCACCGCCTCGACCACCGGGCGCCCGGCTTCCAAGAAGGGGCCGGCGCAGGACACTACAGCGGCGCACCCCTCGAGCGCATCGGAGAGGTGAGCGGCATCCCAGGCTGGAACCGCTTGCGGATCGCCTCTCAGCTTCGCCAGCTTGGCGGGATTGCGCCCGATCGGCCGGACGCGAAGGCCGCGCCGCCACAGAGCCGCCAGGGTGAGGCCGCCAGTGAAGCCGGTCGCCCCGACCAGGGCGACCAGGGGCGCCTCGTCCTGCCTGCTAGTCTTCCGCGCTCCGGAGCTTGTCGCGGAGGCCGTCGTACCTCTCGAACTTGTCGAGCGGGAGCTTCCGCGCTTTGTCCGGGTACTTGGCGACCTGGATTGCGTCGAGGAGAAGCTCGATCTCATCCGGAGTCAGGTTGACCACCCGCAGCAGCTTTTCCGTGGGCGGCCGCCGCTCGAGGGCCTCGGCGATGATGTTCTCGGTCTCGGCGACCTCCAGCTTGGTGGGCCGGAAGATCTCCTCGGAACCGACCAGTGAAACTCTCTTGAATTTGCTCATTTCATTTGTGGTTTCCGATCACCGCCTGTGCCAGCTCGCGGTAGCCCTTCGCGCCGTCGGAAGTGCCAGCGTACTGGAGGATCGAAGCCCCCGCCAGGGGGGACTCCGCGAAACGGATCGAATCTTTGATCGCGAAAGGGTAGACGGCGTCCCCGAAGTGCTCGCGAACAAGCCCCAGGACCTCCTGGGAATGGAGGGTGCGGCCTTTGAAGATGGTCGGCAGGATGCCGTCCACCCGAAGCTGCGGGTTGAGCTTCGCGCGCACCCGGTCGATCGTGTTGAGGAGCTGCTGCATCCCCTTCATGCCGAAGTACTCGCACTGCAGCGGGATGATGACCTCGTCGGAGGCCACGAAAGCGTTGATCGTCAGCAGCGAGAGCGAGGGCGGGCAGTCGATCACGATGAAGTCGTAGCGGCGTCGGGCCGGCAGCAGCTTCTCCTTCAGCACTCCCTCGCGGCCGATCTCGTTGAAGAGCTGCCCCTCGGCGCCAGCCAGCTCGATGTTGGCGGGAACGTAGTGCACGCCCATCGACTCGTTGACCTGGACCACGTCGTTGATCGTTGTCTCCGGGTCGACCAACAGGTGGTAGATGGTCTGGTGGATGTCGTCGGGGGTCTTGACGCCCATGTTGATCGTGAGGTGGGCCTGGGCGTCGAGATCGATTAGAAGGACCCTCTGCTCGGCCTCTGCCAGCGCGGCTCCCAGATTGACGGCTGTGGTGGTTTTGCCGACGCCTCCCTTCTGGTTCGCGATAGAGATGGTCCGCGCCATTCGCACGCGAGTCTACCCGATGGTAAGTTCGGGCGGAAGCCGGCGACGCCTCCCATACAATACGGCGCGCTGTGCAGGCCCTGATGTTCCTGGCGACGGCGGTCTCGCCTGGCGCCAGCCCCACCCCGGCGGCGACCGCCGGCTCTTCGCCGCTGCCAGTTCTCGACGCCGTGATCGTGCTCGCCCTCCTGGTCGCCCTGGTGATCGGCTACCAGAAGGGAATCATCACCCCGCTCATGACCTACGTCTTCTTCTTCGGTTCGCTCTTCCTGATCTACCGCGACCGCACCGCGTACCTGAACGGCCTCGAGAAGTACCTTCACCTGAACATCGTCCTGGCGATCTTCTTCGCGCTCCTGATCGGGGTGGTGGCCGGGTACATCGGCAGCATCGTCGGGCAGGCCCTGCACCGGATGCCGATCGCGCGCGGCATCGACGGCTTCCTTGGCATCTTCCTCAACGTCGCCATCTCCCTGGCGGCGATCTACTTCGTCCTCTCCGGGCTGATCACGCTGGACAAGGCTTTCACGCCGATCCTCAACAGCGCCAAGCTCACGCAGGCGCAGGTGACCACCCTCAACAAGGTGATCCAGTCCAACCCGCTCGCGGTCGCGCTGATCGACCCGAACGACTTGAAGAAGCTCCAGGACCAGGCCAAAAAGGGCCAGCAGGCGAGCCTCGACAGCGTCACCGAGCTGAACAACCTGAAGAGCTTTTACGAGGATTTCATCCGGCCCCAACTGAAGTCGTCCAAGGTGGCGCCGTACGTGATGCGAGTCGGCCAGCGCATCCCGCTCCTGGGCCACTACGGGTCGAACGACCTCCCGAAGTAGACATCCTGTGAACCTTGAGGGTCTCCGGCCCTGGGGCGGCCTGGCCGGCGCTGCGCTGGAGGAGGCTGACGTGGTCGTCGCGGGGATCCCCTACGACGGCTCCGCCACCTACCGCAAGGGCGCCGCGCTGGCGCCGGAACGCGTTCGCCGGCTGAGCGCCGTCATGCCGCCGATGACCGAGGACGGCCGCAGCCTTCGCGAGCTGAAGGTCCACGACCTCGGCAACCTCGACCCCGGACCGGAGATCGAGCACGGCTGGCAGGGGGTGGCCGAGCGACTCGCGGCTTTGCCGCCGGGCGCGATCCTGACTGTGGTCGGCGGCGACCACTGCGCGATGATCCCCGTGCTCGCCGCCCAGGCCCGGCGCCACCCCGGGTTGCGCCTGGTCTGGGTCGACGCCCACCCCGACCTCTGCAACTTCAGCCGGGGCGGCAGCTGGACCTGCGGCTGCGCGCTCCGGCGCGGACTGGAGGCGGCTCAACTCAGCCCGGCCGACCTCATGCTGGCGGGGCCGCGAGATTTCGATCCGGAAGAGGTGGATTACGCCAGCGGCCAGGACCTGACTCGGATCTGGTCGGCCGAGCTGGCGCGTGATCCCATCGCCGCCGGCCGGCGGTTGGGCGAGGTGGCCGGCGGGCACCCGCTTCACATCTCCTTCGACATCGACGTCCTCGACCCCGCGTTCGCGCCCGGCACCGAGATCCCGTCGGGCGGCGGGATCAGCACAAGGCAGGCGCTGGACTTTCTGGCCGGACTGGCGGAAGGCAGCCGCCTGGTCGGACTCGATGTGGCCGAGGTCGCCCCCAACCTCGATCAAAATGACATCACGAGCCTTGCGGCGCTCAAGCTGATTTTCGAGTTCTGGGGGCGAGCATGGAAACCGCGGATGTAGCCATCGTGGGCGGCGGGGTCATGGGCTGCGCCCTCGCCTACCACCTCGCCGCGCGAAAGGTCGACGTGTTGCTCCTCGAGCGCGGCCAGCTCGGAGGTGGCTCCACCGGCAAGAACGCCGGCGGCGTCCGCCAGCAGTTCTCCAACGAGGTCAACGTGCAGATCCAGATGCTCGCGGTCCGGCTCTTGCGGGACTTCGAGCAAGAGATCGGGGTGCCGGCCGACTTCCATCAGATCGGCTACCTCTTCGCGTTAACCCGGCCGCAGGACGTGGAGGACTTCAGGCAGCTGGTCGAGATGTGGCACCAAGTCGGGCTGAGGGAAGCCCGCTGGCTCGCGCCCGAGCAGGCGCGCGAGCTGGTGCCGGGGCTCGGAATCGATGACGTCCTCGGCTGCACCTTCTGCCCGACGGACGGGATCGCCAGCCCAGACGCGGTGACGCAGGGGTATGCGAGCGCCGCCCGGCGGCTGGGAGCCAGGCTCCGGGAGGGCGTCGAGGTGACCGGCATCGAGGTTGCGGCCGGCCGTGTCAGCGGCGTCAAAACCAGCGCGGGCGAGTTCTCGACGCGCGTCGTTTTCAACTGCGCCGGGCCGTGGTCGAAAGCGCTCGGGGAGATGGTGGGAGCAGTCATCCCGGTCGAGCCGCACCGGCGGCACATCTGGGTCACCGGACCGGTTCCGGAGGTGACCCGGGAGACGCCGATGACGGTCGACTTCGCGACCACCTTCTACTTCCATCCGGAGGGCGATGGCGTCCTCTTCGGGATCGGCGAGCGCGACGACGATCCGACGTTCGAGACGGCTGTCGACGAGCGCGCCCTGGAGCGGGCGATCGAGGTCGCCATGCGGCGGCTGCCAGCCCTGGAGCTGGCGGGGATCAAGACTGGCTGGGCGGGCCTCTACGAGACAACGCCCGACCACCAGGCGATCCTCGGGCCTGTCGAGGAAGTGCCTGGCTTCTGGTGCGCCTGTGGCTTCTCGGGCCACGGGTTCATGCAGGCACCGGCGGCCGGGCTGCTGCTGGCCCAGCAGCTGGTGGAGGGTCGCGCCGACGTCGATCTCTCCGCGCTCCGCCCGGGGCGGTTCAGGGCTGGCGCGTTGCTGGCCGAAAAGAACGTAATTTAGGCAGGCATTCCCCGCGCGCTGGCCGCGGCCTGGCCCCCCTTACCTGGGGGGCTTTGCCCCCCCGACAACGACGGCGTCAAGACTGAAGGCTCGCCTGCGCTCGCCCACCTTCGGTGGTCTTGACCCCGTCGGCGCGGCGCGCTCCGCACGCCGCTGCCCCCCTTCGGCGCCACTCGGCGCCGCCCCTGGCCTTCGGCCGGGGCCCTGATCCCTTCTCAGCGAGCTCCAGTTACTCGCGGGTTCGGCGCCGCTCCTGCTCCTGCTTGGAGCGAGCCGCCCAGGCCACCAACCCAAGCTCGAGCGAGGTCAGCACCAGCATCACCCCGAAGACGCCGACGCCCGCCAGCACGTTGCCCGTCGCGTACCAGGCCATTGTTCCCAGCAACCCATCGACCAGGATCAGCGCGGGGACCGCGATCGCGGAGCCGAAGAGGAAGCTGCGCAGCGTGACCGGCCGGGGCCGGTTCGGCGGCCCCGGCCAGTTGCGCCACCAGCCGTCGCCGCCCGAGGGCCGTGCGGGTGGCTTCCGGCCACCGCCACCCGGGGCAGTCTTGGGTCGCTCCTGTGTGATCACGGCTAAGGCAAAGCCTACGGCTATCGTCTGACGATCAGCACCAGCGCGATCACTAGCAGCCCAGCCAGGATCAGCGTCCCCGCGCAGCCGTACTGGACCACCGTGTAGACGACGCCGCCGGTCTTGATGTACGTGGTCTGGATCTGGGCGCGCCGGCGCCGGGTCAGCACCGCGGTGACGATCGTGACCCCGCCCGCCGCGATGGCCGCCAGGCCCACGAGCAGCCCGAACAGGACGCTGGCAGTCACTGGTGACCCTAAGTATCCCGTCCCGGTACCATTCCGGTGACTTGGCCGCCAAGGTCCTGATCCTCGGCTCGACGGGCTTTTTCGGGCGGGCCGTCGCTCACGCCATCCTCGACGCCGGATACCAGGTCAGAGCCCTGGTTCGCGATGTCGGCCGCGCCGGGGCGCTGCGGGTGCGCGGAGCCGAGCTGGTCGTGGGCGACGCCACTCACGCCCCTTCGCTCCACGCCGCCGCGGCCGGGGTGGACGCCATCGTCGACCTGGTCGCCGTCCGCCGCAACCGCCCCCAGACGTTCCTTGCCGTCAACATGGAGTCTCCGCGCCTCGTGGGCGAGGCTGCTCAGGCCAACAACGTCAAGAAGGTCGTCTTCGTGAGCGCGATCGGAGCCCGCCCCGACCCCAAGTACGAGTACCTGGTGTCCCGCTGGGCCGGGGAGGAGGCCCTCAAGCGGACGGGCGCTCCCTACGTCATCCTCCGCTTCAGCTTCATCCTGGGCGAGGACGGAGGAGTGGTCGACGACTTCGAGCGAGCCGCCCACTTGGGGCCGATCATCGTCATCCCCGGCAGCGGCGAGCAGCACCTGCAGCCGATCATCCGGGAGGACGCCGCCCGCTGCGTCGTGGAGGCGATCGGTCGCGCCGACCTCTACGGCCAGACCCTGGAGCTGGGCGGCCCCGAGATCCTCACCTACTCGCAGCTTTTCGGCTTCTTCTGCCAGGCGCGAGGGATCAAAAAGCCCCGGATACCGCTGCCGGCGGCGCTCTTGATGCCGGGCGCGGCCATTCTCGAGATCTTCATGAACAACCCCGTAGCCACACCGACGGAGCTGAAAGCGATCGTCGAGGACAACGTGGCCCCGAGCCTGGACACCGTCCTGGTCAACTTCAACTTCCGCGCCCACTCGCCGTCGCAGTGGGCGACCACGCACTGGCGGGATCGCACAGTCAAGTAGGCCGGCGACAATCCGGCTTTTCGTGGCGGTCGGGCTTCCTGACATCCAGCTGCGGGCGCTGGCCGCTTACGTCGAGCGTTGCCGGACCGCGGCGCCTGGTTTTCGCTGGGTTTCGGCCGAAAACCTCCACCTGACCTTGCGCTTCATCGGCAACGTCCGGGAAGAGGTGGCCGCTGAGGTTGAGCGTTCCCTCGAACAGGTCACCTTCCGGCCGTTCCAGCTGGCGCTGTCACGCCTCGGCGTCTTCGGCCGCGGACCGCGAGCTCGGGTCGTCTGGATCGGGACCGGTGAAGGGGAAGAGGAGCTGCGGGGGCTGGCCGCGGGGGTCGACTCCGCCTGCCTGGCAGCGGGCCTCCCGGCCGAGGAGCGCCTCTACAACCCGCACCTGACCTTAGCCCGCGCCGCCGGCGGGCGGCCCGCACCGCTCCCCGAGCTGCCGCCGGCGCCAGAGCTGCCCGCCTGGCTCGTCAATTCTTTCGGCCTCTACCAGAGCCGGCTCGCACCGACCGGCGCGATCTACTCGGTGGTCCGCGCCTATCCTTCCGGGTGAGGTGCAGCTGAAAGGCGCGGTGGCGCTCGTCACGGGCGGCGGCACCGGCGTCGGCCGAGCCGTTTCGCTGGACCTGGCGCGTGCCGGCGCCAAAGGGGTCGTCATCAACTACTCGCGCTCCAGGGCGGACGCCGAGTCGACCGCGCAAGAAGTCGGCGCGCTCGGCGCCGAGGCGCTGCCGATCAAGGCCAACGTAGCCAGCGAAGCCGAGGTCCTGGGCATGGTCGACCAGGCGGTCGGTCACTTCGGCCGCCTCGACGTCCTCGTCAACAACGCCGGCACCACGCGCCATATCCCGCTCTCCGATCTGGATGCGTTGACGGACGAGGTCTGGGACTCGATCTTCGCCACCAACCTGCGCGGCGCCTTCTACTGCTGCCGGGCCGCGGCGCCTCACCTGAAGCGTTCGCGCGGCGCGATCGTGAACGTTGCCTCGGTGGCGGCCTTCGTGATGTCCGGTTATTCGTCGCTGCCTTACGCCTGCTCGAAGGCGGCGCTGCTGCAGCTCACACGAGGGCTGGCCGCGGCGCTGGCGCCTGAGGTCCGGGTCAATGCCGTCTGCCCAGGGCTCGTCCGGACACGCTGGTTCCGAGAGGGTCTCGGGGAGGAGGCCGCGATCGCCGCCGAGAAGCATGTCGCGCAGCAGACCCCGCTCGCGGACATCGCAGCGCCCGAGCACATCTCCCAGGCCGTCATGGGCTTCCTCGCCGGCGACTTCGCGACCGGCCAGCACCTCGTCGTCGACGGCGGCCGCCTGGGCCGCGGCGAATAGTAGTAGGCAGGCTGACCATCCGTAGCTTGGCGGCGAACTGAATTTCGGGCTTGCTTGCCAGGGGTGCTTACGCGAACATATGCCACGGCCCCGAGCGAAACGTTCGAAGGCCTGGAACTGAGCCGCGAGGCTTGGTACCTGGTTCGGAGAGGCGGTCGGTCGGGGTCATTTCCCTATCGCCAGTTACCCCGCCGCGGTCGGCGCTCCGTCAGTAGCGCCGACCACGGATCAAATCTCAAGCGGTGACTTTGGCTTGCCGGCGACCGCTTTCCCCCTAGCAGGCCGCTAGTAGCGCCGGCCCCTGATCTCGTCGATCGAGAATTTCGCCGTGTCGGCGATCAGCATCACGGCCATGACGCCCGCTTCGAGCGAATCGGTCACGACCAGATCGCAAGCCTCGGGCACAGAGCCGGCCATGCTGGTGCAGATCACGATGATCCCCTGGGCGCGGATCTCCTGCACCGCGTTGCTGATGTCGCCGCCCATCAGAGCCCCGGCCAGGACCAAGATCCTGGCTCGGTGCAGTCGCGCCACCGCCCGCACGGCGGCTGCCAGCTTGTCTTCGCCCACGATCGCCATCGTGTCGACCGAGATCCGCTCACCTCGGATGTTGTGGCGGTCGGCCTCGGTGACCGCGCCTTGCGCCACTTGCGCAACCTGGGCGCCGCCTCCGATCACGATCACGCGCTTGCCGAAGATCTCACCGAAGGAGGGGACGATCTCGACGCTCCGGACCGGGTCCAGCCGCCGCAGCTCGTCGACCAGAGCGGCGTGGTCGGCGACGCCTTCGAGCTCGAACTGGATCTCGCCGCCGCCGATGGTGGAGACGTAGCTGATGTTCGCGCTGTGCCTGTACATCACCTCCGACACGCGGTAGAGCACGCCGGGCTCGTCGCGCGACTTGACGAGCAGCGCTAGTAGATGGGAGTCTCCGCCGTCACCGCCTCCAGCCACTTCCGACATGAGACCAGGAATCTAGCAGCCTGGAGACCGTCCAGCACCCGGTGGTCGAAGCTGAAGCAGGCGTACATCATGGGCTTCACGCCGATCATCCCGTCGACCGCGACCGGCCGCTCCTGAATCGCCTCCATGGTCAGGATGCCGGCCTGGCCGGGCGCGATCACGGAGTAGCTGAAGAGCGTTCCGAACGTCCCCGAGTTGTTGACCGTGAAGGTCCCGCCCTGGAGGTCGTCCGGCTTCAGCTTGCCGTCGCGAGCCCGGGTTGCAAGATCGTTGATGGCGCGGGCGACGCCGGCGATCGAGAGTCCGTCGGCGCGCTTGATCACCGGCACCACGAGCGCGTCCTCCATCCCGACCGAAATGCCGACGTTGATGTCGCGGTGCACGAGGATGGCGTCTCCCGCGAAGGTCGCGTTGACCTCGCGGTGCTCGCGCAGCGCTACGGTCGCGGCCATGACGACGTACGGCAAGTAGGTCAGAGAGAAGCCCTCCTCCTTCTGGAAGCGGGCCTTGCCGGCGTTGCGGTTGGCGACCACTCCGCTCATGTCCACCTCCTGGGTCTGCCAGGCATGAGGGATCGTCGTCTTGGACTTGAGCATGTTCTCGCCGACGAGGCGCTTGATGCGCGAGAGCGGGATGCGCTCATCACCCTCCGCGGGTTCGCCGGCCGGCGCGGCGGGTGGTTGGGCCGCGGCTGGCGCGGGCTGGCCTTTCTGCTCGGCCGCGGCGAGGACATCCTTTTTCGTGACGCGCCCGGCCAGGCCCGTGCCCACCAGTGATTCCAGGTCGACCTTCTTCTCCTCGGCCAGGAGCCTGACCGCGGGCGAGTAGCGGAGCTCACCGGAAGGGAGCCGGTCGGAGGCAGCCTCGCGCTCCGGCGCCGCGGGCGTGGCCTGGGGCGGCGCTTGGGCCGCGGCGGCCGGTGCAGGCGCCGGTTGCTCCCGAGGCGGCGGTTCTTCTGCCTGCTTGGCCAGCTCTCCGGCCTGCTCCGTAGGCTGTTCGGCCTGCTTCGACGGTTCTTGAGCCGGCGGCTTTTCTGCCGTTGCGGCCTTGCCATCGGATTCCAGCTCGACCACGGCGATCTCGCCACCCGACGGCACCGTTGCCCCCTCCTGGGCGACTATCTCTTTGAGGACTCCCGTGACCGGCGAGGGCACCTCGGTCGCGACCTTGTCGGTCTCGACCTCCAGCATCGGCTCGAACTCGACCACCTTGTCGCCTGGCTTGACGAGCCATTTCGCGATCGTCCCTTCGTGGACCGACTCGCCCAGCTGCGGCATCGTGACGCGGACCGTCTCGGCCACAGCTCTAGTAGTCCGCCAGCTCGCGCAGAGCCTTCTCGACCTTGTCCGGGTTGGGCATGAAGAAGTCCTCCATCGGGGGCGCATAGGGCATGGCCGGGACATCCAGACCGCCCAGCCGCTTGACCGGCGCGTCAAGGTAGCGGAACGCCTCGTCGGCGATGAGAGCCGCCACCTCCGACCCGACGGCCACGCTGTAGTTGTCCTCATAGAGGACCAGCACCTTGCCCGTCTTCTTCGCCGAGGACAGGATCGATTCGCGATCCAGCGGATAGACGGTGCGCAGATCGACGACCTCGACGCCGACGCCGTCGGACTCCAGCCGTTTGGCGGCCTCCACCGCGTAATGGACCATCAACCCGTAGCAGAAGATCGAGATGTCCCCGCCTTCGCGCACGGTCCGCGCCTTTCCGAGTGGGATCAGGTACTCCCCTTTGGGCACGGCCTCCTTGAACATCCGGTAGAGCCGCTTGTGCTCGAAGAAGAGCACCGGGTCGGGGTCCCGGATGGCGGCCAGGAGCAGGCCTTTCGCCTCATAGGGGGAGGAGGGGATCACGATCTTCAAGCCCGGAGTCGCGAAGCGCGCCTCGATCGACTGCGAGTGGTAGAGGGCGCCGTGCACGTGGCCGCCCATCGGTGCGCGGATCACCAGTGGGACCTCCCAGTCGCCGTTCGAGCGGTAGCGGAACTTCGCGATCTCGTTGGTGATCTGGTTGAAGGCCATGTGGGCGAAGTCGGTGAACTGGATCTCGGCCACCGGCCGCTTGCCGCCCAATGCCAGGCCGAGCGCCAGGCCGGCGATCGACGACTCTGCCAGCGGAGTGTCGATGACGCGAGCTTCGCCGAATTTTTGGAAGAGGCCGTCGGTGACCAGGAAGACACCTCCCTTGGGGCCGACGTCCTCGCCGAGAACCATTACGTGCGGGTCGCGCTCCATCTCCTCGAGCAGGCATTCGCGCACCGCCTGGACCATGTTGAGCTCCTCGCTCGGCGCGTCGGTCGCTGGGTCGATGGCGTCGGGGACGGCCATTCCGTAGACATGCGTCAGAGCCTCCTCGGGCCGGGCGTCGCGTGCATCGAGCGCCTCCCGAGTGGCCCTGTTGACCTCGTCTTTGACGCTCTCCTCATACTCAACGGCTTCTTTCTCGCTCAGGATCTTTTCCTCGAGGAGGCGGCGCCGGTAGCGCTGCAGGCAGTCGTTTTCGGTCAGGTGCTCCAGCTCTTCCTGCGAGCGGTAGCGGCGCTGGTCGTCTTCGGACGAATGAGCACCAAGGCGGTCGACCAACGCCTCGATGAGCGTCGGCCCCTCGCCCGCGCGGGCGCGCGCGACCGCCTGCTTGGACACGTGGTAACAGGTGACGGGGTCGCGGCCGTCAACTGTCACGCCCGGGAAGCCGTAGCCGGCCGCCCGCTGCGCGGCGTGCTCGATCGCGTACTCCTTGCGGAACGGCACCGAGATCGCGAAGCCGTTGTTCTCGCAGACGAAAACGATGGGCAGCTTGTGGATCGCGGCGAAGTTGAAGGCCTCGTGCGTGTCGCCTTCGGCCCCCGCGCCTTCGCCGTAGTTGCTCATGACGATGCGGTCTGTTGCGTCCATCTTCAGGACGTATGCGGCGCCGGTTCCGTGCACGAGCTGGCAGGCGACGGGCGACCCACCCGAGATGATGTTGAGCCGTGTATCCGAAAAGTGACCCGGCGTCTGCTTGCCGCCTGATGCCGGGTCATCGGGCTTGGCGAGCACGGAGAGCATGAGGTCTAACGGCGTCAGGCCGATGCGGAAACAGAGCACGATGTCGCGGTAGTACGGCGCGATCCAGTCGTGCTTGGGCCTGAGTGGCCAGGCGACCCCGATTTGAGCAGCCTCGTGACCCGCGCAGGAGATGATGAAGGGGGCGCGGCCCTGGCGATTCAGGACCTGGCAGCGGTAGTCGATCTGGCGGCCCAGGAGCATGGTGTGGAACCACTCCTTCAAGGTCGCCTCGTCGATGTCGGTGTCGCGCCAGTCGACGGGTTCCTGGAAGTGCCAGTCGGCTTCGAAGCCGGTGCCCGTTTGGGGTTGCGTTTTCATGGCTTCTTAAATGTTGAGGGCGGCGCCGTCGACCGCGAGCGCAGCTTCACCGACCGCTTCGCTCAACGTCGGATGGGGATGGACGTTGCGGCCGACTTCCCACGCCACGCCCTGGAAGAGTTGGCCGAGCGCCGGCTCGGAGATCAACTCGGTCGCGTCACCGCCCACGATGTGCGTGCCCAAGAGCTCCCCGCTTTCGGCGTCGGCGACCATCTTCACAAAGCCGTCTGTTTCGCCGTGGATGATCGCGCGACCGATGGCCAGGAAGGGAAACTTGCCCGTCTT
>Ga0209577_10001302_pt1 | contig 24813 bp, 30 predicted proteins | sample GraSoiAngelo_109_FD_185874 | JGI IMG/M metagenome (GOLD analysis project Ga0209577, IMG submission 185874) | Grasslands soil microbial communities from the Angelo Coastal Reserve, California, USA - 14_0903_12_20cm (SPAdes) (version 2) | ecosystem: Environmental > Terrestrial > Soil > Grasslands...
CTCGACGTGCTCGGCCTCCTTGACGAAGTACTCGTGCGGGATCAGGAGCGGGAAGTAGGCGTTCTCGTGCCCGCTCTCCTTGATCAGGTCGTCGAACGCGCGCTGGATCAGCTCCCACATCGCGTAGCCGTAGGGGCGCACGACCATCATTCCTCGCACGCCGCTCCAGTCCGCCATCTCGGTCATCCGGATGACGTCGGTGTACCAGCGGTCGAAGTTCTCCGACATCTTGGTGAGGTGCTTGGGGACGCCCTGCTCCTCGAGCTCGGACATGGGGACCTATTGTCCCGGTTAGCCTCTTCGTCATGCGGATAGGCATGGTCGGCGTCGGCATCATGGGGACACCGATTGCGGAGCGCCTGCTCGCCGCCGGCCACGAGGTCAGCGCCTACGACGCTCGGGCCGGCGCGGTCGAGGCCGTGGCGGGCGCGCTGCCGGCGACCTCGTCCGACCAGGTGGCGCTGGGCTCGGAGCTGGTGCTGACGGCGCTGCCGTCGACCGCCGCGGTCCGCTCCGTCTACGAGGCGCTGGCGCCGGTCGCGCGCGCCGGCCAGGTCTTCGCCGACCACTCGACGGTCGACCCCGCCACGAACCGTTTTTGCGCCGAGCTCCTCGAGGCCCGCCAGGCGCACTTCCTGGACGCGCCCATGTCGGGCGGGCCGGAGGGCGCCGCCCAGGCCACGCTGACGCTCTTCGTCGGGGGTGAGGAGGAACCCTACCGGCGGGCGCTGCCGGTCTTCCGGTGCTACGCGGGCACCGTCCGCCTCTGCGGCCCGGCCGGGTCGGGGACGGCCCTGAAGCTGGTCAACCAGCTGCTGGTCGTGATCCACAACGGCGCGGCCGCCGAGGCCGCCGTCTTCGCGTCGCGGTTGGGCGTCGACCTCGAGGTGGCCCTGGAGATGATCTCGGCCTCCTATGGCAGCTCGAAGATCTTCACCAGCAACCTGCCCCGCGTCATCGCCCGCGACTTCAAGCCCGACCGGCCGATCCGGATCCTGGCCAAGGACATGGTGATCGTCCGCGAGGTGGCGGAGGCGGTGGGGGCCCCGATCGAGCTGGCCGGGCTGGTCGAGCACCTCCTCCAGGAGGCCAGGGAGCACGGGCTGGGCGACGAGGACATCAGCGCCCTGGTCAAGCTCTACGAGGAGCGGGCGGGCGGGGCCTAGCGGGCCGGAGCCGCGGCGCCCAGCTCGGCGGCGATCGCGTCGACCTCGGCCAGCAGCACGGGGAGCAGCTCCGCCTGGGGCACGGTCTTGTAAAGCTTGCCCTTCCGGAAGATGACGCCCTTCCCCCGCCCGCCGGTGACGCCGATGTCGGCGTGGCGGGCCTCGGCCGGCCCGTTCACGACGCAGCCCATCACCGCGACGGTGATCGGCACCTTCAGGTTGGCGATGTGGGCCTCGACCGCCTTCACCATCGGGACCATGTCGTACTCCAGCCGGCCGCAGGTCGGGCAGGCGACCAGGGTCGCCGACTCGTTGCGGAAGCTGAGCGTCTTCAGGACCTCGTAGGCGACCCGGACCTCCTCGGTCGGGTCGTCGGTCGCCAGCGAGATCCGGATCGTGTCGCCGATGCCCTCGCTGAGCAGGATGCCGAGCCCGATCGCGCTCCGGATCGAGCCCGCCTGCACCGGTCCCGACTCGGTGACGCCGAGATGGATGGGATAGGGCCGCGCCTCCGCGAACTTGCGGTTGGCGAGGATGTTGGTCAGCACGTCGGTCGCCTTGAGGCTGACCTTGATGTGGCCGGGGCCGTAGTCCAGGTCCTCCAGGATCTGGCAGTGGCCGAGGGCGACCTCGACCATCCGCTCCGCAGTGCGCTCGCGGTCGTCGCGGTCGATCGCGTGTTCCTCCCGCAGGGTCTTGTGGACCTCCTCGGGCAGGGAGCCGGCGTTGACGCCGATCCGGAAGGGGATCTCGCGCTCCTTGGCCGCGTTGACGACCTTGATCACCTTCTCCCGGTCGACGATGTTGCCGGGGTTCAGGCGCAGGCAGGCGACGCCGGCCTCGATCGCGGCCAGGGCCAGGGTGTGGTCGTAGTGGATGTCGGCGATCACCGGCAGCGGCGAGCCCTTGACGATCTCCTTCAGAGCCTCGGCGGCCTCCCGGTCGGGCACGGCGGGCCTGACGATCTCGCAGCCCGCGTCCTTCAGCCTGTGGATCTGCTCGAGCGTGGCCTTGACGTCCCGCGTGTCCGTCTTGGTCATGGTCTGGACTGCGATCGGGGCGGCTCCGCCGATGACCACGTCGCCGACTCGGACGGGAACCGAGTAGCGGCGCTTTTTCAATGCAGCCCTGGGAATTGGTGGTTGACGATGCGCTGGATGTCGAAGTAGGCGATGAAGGCTATCAGGGCCAACAGGGCCACCAGACCGTAACGCTGGAACTGCATCTCCTTCTCGCGGTCAAACGCGCGACCGCGGATCTTTTCCAGCAGCACGACCACGATCCGGCCGCCGTCGAGGGCCGGCAGGGGCAGCAGGTTGGCGAGGCCGAGCGCGACCGAGAGCACCGCCAGGACGTTCAGCCACTCGAACCAGCCCGCCTTGGCCGCCTGGATGGTGAGATACCCGATGCCGATCGCGCCGGTGGCGCCCTCGGGACCCAGCAGGCCGCCGGGAATCTGGCCGCTGGCCAGCTGGTAGATGCCCAGGACGATGCCGATCGAGGTGGTCAGCGGGAAGGTGACCCCCACCAGCAGCGCGTCTCCGGGCGTGACCAGCGAGCTGGTGCCGACGCCGATCACGGACCGCTTCTCGGCGTCGTTGTACATCGGCACCAGGGAGAGCGTCTGCGTCCGGCCGTCGCTCTTCAGGACGACCACGGTGACCGGGTTGCCGGCGCTGTTGGAGACCGCGTTGCGGATGTCGGCCGGGTTGGTCAAGGTCCTGCCGTCGACGCTCTGGATCCGGTCGCCGGGCCGGATGCCGGCGTCGTAGGCGGGGCTGGGCTTGACGACGTACTCGACCTTGCCCGGGTCGCTGTTGACCTGGGTCAGGGCGAGGCCGGTGGCGATCAGGGCGGCCAGCACGATGTTGGCGAAGGGGCCTCCGAGCAGGACCAGGATCCGCTGCCAGGCGGCCTTGGAGTGGAAGCCGTCGGGGATGTTGTAGTCGCCGGGCTCCATGCCGCCCAGGCGCACGTAGCCGCCGATCGGGAGCAGCCGGAGGGCGTAGATGGTGCCGCCCCGGGTGGCCGACCAGAGCTTGGTGCCCATGCCCAGCGAGAACTCGATCACGTTGACCTTGAAGAGCTTGGCGAAGGCGAAGTGCCCGCCCTCGTGGGGCGCGATCAGGAGGATGAACATCCCCACGACCGCGAAAAAGCCGACGACCCAGCCCAGGAGCAGACTCACGTGCTCACCTTACCCGCGGCGATGTGGAAGTAGTCCCGAGCCCAACGGTCCGCCTCCATCACCTCTTCCAACGTCGAACCCGACCCTTTGTATGCACTCAGGGCTGATTCGACCACCTGGACAATCCCCGGAAGGGGAATCTCGCCCCTCAGGAAGGCGGCCACCGCCTCCTCGTTGGCGGCGTTGAGCACGGCCGGGTAGGGCGCTCCCGCCGCGGCCGCCTGGCGGGCCAGGCCGGGCGCCGGAAAGCGTTCCTGGTCGAGGGGCAGGAACTGCAGGGTGCCCAGCTCGGCCGCGGCCAGCGGTTCGACCACGCCCGGCAGGCGGTCCGGGTAGGCCAGGGCGACGGCGATCGGCAGGCGCATGTCGGGCCGGCCCAGCTGCGCCTTCAGCGACCCGTCGCTGAACTCGACCAGGGAGTGGACCGTGCTCTGGGGATGGACCACGACCTCGATCCGGTCCAGCGGGACGCCGAACAGGTGGTGCGCCTCGATCAGCTCCAGGCCCTTGTTCATCAGCGTCGCCGAGTCGATCGTCACCTTGGGGCCCATCGACCACCTGGGATGGCGCAGCGCCTCGGCCGGGGTGACCGTCCCCAGGTCCTTCAGCGCCCTGTCCAGGAAGGGGCCGCCGGAGGCGGTGAGGACCAGGCGGGCGACGCTGTCGAGCTGCTCGCCCCAAAGACACTGCCAGATCGCGCTGTGCTCGGAGTCGATCGGCCGCAGCCGGTGGTGGGCCTCCGCCATCACCAGCTCGCCCGCCATCACCAGGACCTCCTTGGTGGCCAGGCCGACGACCTTCCCGGCCCGGAGGGCGGCCAGCGTCGGCGCCAGCGCCCGGGCGCCGGGGAGGGCGGTGACGACCAGGTCGCAGTCGGGATGGGTGACCATCTCCAGGACCCGGGCCTCGGCGTCGGGGTCGGCGGCCCGGATTGTGTAGCGCGCCTCCCGGTCCAGCGGGCGGCTGCCGGCCAGCAGCCCGAACACCTCGAAGCGGTCGCGGTGGCGGTCGATGACGTCCAGCGTCTGAGTCCCGATCGAACCGGTCGCGCCCAGGATCGCCACCCGCTTCCGGGTCACTGGAGGAGGCCCCCGAGCGTCGCGTAGTAGTAGACGAGGATGGCCGGGAAGAGGATCGAGTCGAAGCGGTCCAGCACGCCGCCGTGCCCGGGGATCAGGTTGGAGGTGTCCTTGACCTCCGCGATCCGCTTCATCTGCGACTCGACCAGGTCCCCCACCTCGGCGCCCACGCCGACCAGGATCCCGATCGCGAGCGCGTGCTGCAGGGGCAGCTCGAGCGTGATCAGGCTGCCCAGGATCATCACCAGCACGGCCCCGACCACGCCCGCGATGGCTCCCTCGACGGTCTTTTTGGGGCTGATCCGCTGGAAGAAGGGCGTGCGCCCGATCCGCGACCCGACCAGCAGCGCCGCCACGTCCGTCAACACTGCCGCCAGGATCACGAAGACGACCCAGGCCAGCCCGTGGCGGCCGGAGACGTAGAGGAGCAGGTAGAAGTTCATCGGCAACCCGATGTAGAGGGCGCCGGCCGTCCCCATGGCCCAGCGGCCGAGGCCCTCCCGGCGGCCGGGGATGAAGAGGAAGGCCATCAGCCCGCCGATCAGCGCGATCGAGAGCACCAGCTCCAGGGGCACGACCTTCAGGTAGGTGCCGCTGAAGGCGATGTAGAAGCCGAGCGGGTAGAGGAGCCAGCTCGGCGCCCGGGCGCCCATCCGGTCGGAGAGGCCGCGGAACTCCCAGAGCATGGCACCGGTCAGCAGGATGGCGAGGATGTTCACGCCCCAGCGGCCGCTGAGGATCGCGGCCAGGCTGACCAGCAGGATCACGGCGCCGCTGGCGATCCGGATCATCAGCGGGCTCGGCTTCACGGCCGCCTCGCGGCTCACCGGCCGCCGAACCGGCGCTCGCGCCGCTGGTACTCCGCCACCGCCGCCTCCAGGTCGGGCTTGTCGAAATCGGGCCAGAGCGTTCGGGTGACGTAGAACTCGGAGTAGGCCGACTGCCAGAGCAGGAAGTTGCTGAGCCGGCTCTCGTTGGCCGTCCGGATGACCAGGTCGGGGTCGGCCAGTTCGGGAACGTAGAGGCGCTCGGCGATGGCCTTCTCGTCGACCGCCTCGGCGGCCACGCCCTCGGCGACCAACCGGCGGGCGGCGTCGACGATCTCGGCCCGGCCGCCGTAGTTCAGGCAGACGTTGAGAACCCCCTTGCGGTTGTCACGGGTGCGTTCCTCGGCGTCCTCGAGCATCCGCACTAGGTGCGGGCTCAGGCCGTCCCGGCGGCCGCTGATGTAGACCCGGATGCCGCGCTCGTGCAGCTCGTCGAACTCCTTCTGGACGGTCTCCTCGAAGAGCCGCATCAGCCCGCCCACCTCGCGCCGGGAGCGGCTCCAGTTCTCGGTGGAGAAGGCGTAGATGCTCAGCACCTCGATGCCGAGGTCGTCACAGGCGTACATCACGCGCTTGATGGCGCGGACCCCGGCGCGGTGGCCGAAGTTGACGCTCTTCCCCTGGAGCTTCGCCCAGCGGCCGTTGCCGTCCATGATGATCCCGACGTGGTGCGGGACCCTGGGACTCGGGCTCAAGGCTGCGACGGAGGTCGTTAGACCTCCATCACCTCGGCTTCCTTGGCGGCGGCCAGGTTGTCCACGCGCCCGACGTGCAGGTCGGTGATCCTCTGCAGGCGCTCGAGCGCCCTCTTGGCCGCGTCCTCGGGGACCTCGCCGTCCTTCTCCAGGCGATCGACGCGGTGGACCTCGTCGCGGCGGATGTTGCGGATGGCGACCCGCGCCTCCTCGGCCGTGTTGCGGACCAGCCTCACGTAGTCGCGCCGGCGCTCCTCGGTGAGGGGCGGGATCGGGACCCGGATGACGCTGCCGTCGGAGGCGGGGTTCAGGCCCAGCTCGGGCGCCCGCAGCGCCTTCTCGATGGCGCCGACCTGGCTGCGGTCGTAGACGTTGACGAGCAGCATCCGGGCCTCCGGCGCGCTGATCTGGGCGATCTGGTTGAGGGGCGTCGGGGTGCCGTAGTAGGGGACCATGACCTTGTCGATCAGGGCCGGGTTGGCGCGGCCGGTGCGGATGCTGGTCAGCGAGCGCTGCATGGCGTCGACGCTCTTGTCCATTTTCGTCTCCGCCTCGGCCAGGATCGGCTCAATCACGGGCCGTCACCAGGGTGCCGATCTCCTCGCCGCGCACCACGCGCTCGATGTTCCCCTCCTTGAGGAGGTCGAAGACGATGATCGGCAGCTTGTTGTCCATGCAGAGCGTCAGCGCCGTGTTGTCCATCACGTCGATGCCCTTCTCATTGAGCGCCTCAAGGTAGTCGAGCCGGTCGTACTTCTTCGCTTCCTGGTTGGTGAGGGGGTCGGTGTCGTAGATGCCGTCGACCTTGGTCGCCTTCAGCAGCACGTCGGCCTCGATCTCCAACGCGCGGAGGGCGGCGGTGGTATCGGTCGTGAAGTAGGGGTTGCCGGTCCCGGCGGCGAGGATGATCACCCGGCCCTTCTCGAGGTGGCGCAGCGCGCGCCGGCGGATCCACTGCTCGGCGACCTGGGGCATGGTGATCGCGGTCATGGTCCGGGCGGGGACGCCGCCGTCCTCGAGGGCCTCCTGCAGGGCCAGCGAGTTGATCACCGTCGCCAGCATGCCCATGTAGTCGCCGGTGGCCCGGTCGAAGCCGCGCCGGCTGGCGGCCATCCCCCGGAAGATGTTGCCGCCGCCGATCACGATGCCGACGTTGGTCCCCAGCTCGTGGATGCTGCGGACCTGGTTGGCGATCGAGCGCACCACGTCGAAGTCGATGCCATACGCGCGCTGACCCAGCAGGGCCTCGCCGCTGAGCTTGAGCAGGACGCGCCGGTACTTCGGGCTCGCGGAGCTGGCCGCCATCAATAAATGAAAGTCTGCCTATTCCTTGATTGCGAAGCGAGCGAAGCGGCGGACCGTGATGTTCTCCTGGAGCTTGGAGATGTGCTCCTTGATCAGGTTTTCGATCGTGGTCTTGGGCTCGCGGACCCAGGCCTGCTCGAGCAGCACGCTTTCCTTGTAGAAGTTCGCCAGCCGGCCCTCGACGATCTTCTCCCAGGCCGCCTCGGGGCGGCCTTCGTTGCGGGCCTGCTCGAGGGCGACCTCGCGCTCCTGCCGGACGAGCTCGGCCGGCACCTCCTCGCGCACCACCCAGCGCGGCGCGGCGGCGGCGATGTGCATCGCCAGCCCCCTGGCCAGGGATCGGAACTCGTCTCCCTTGGCCACGAAGTCGCTCTCGCAGTTGAGCTCGATCATCGACCCGGTCTGCGGCGGATAGTCGCCGGTGCGATGGAGATAGGCCTCGACGACGCCGTTGGCCGTGGCCCGGCCGGCGCGCTTCCCGGCCTTGGCGATGCCCTGCTCGCGAAGCCAGACGACGGCCTCCTCGAGGTCCCCGTTGGAGGCTTCGAGCGCCTTCTTGCAATCGAGCATGCCGGCCCCGGTCAGGTCCCGGAGCTGCTTGACGATGCTTGGCGTGATGGTTGCCATCTCGGTTACCGGTCCTCGTCGTCGCGGGTCAGGAACTCATCCTCGGAAACGCTGGGCAGGCGGTAGTCCTCGTCCTCCTCCAGGTACTCCTCGGGGATCTCGTAGGTGGGCTCGGTGGGCAGGAACTCCCGCTCGTCCATCGGCGGCAGCTCGCCCTCGGCAACCTCCTGGCGGCCCTCCAGGCAGGCGTCGGCCATCTTGCCGGTGATCAGCTTCACGGCCCGGATGGCGTCGTCGTTGCCGGGGATCACGTACTGGATCAGGTCCGGGTCGCAGTTGGAGTCGGTGATCGCGACGACGGGGATCTTCAGCCGGTTGGCCTCGGTGACCGCGATGTGCTCCTTGCGGGGGTCGACCACGAAGACGGCGCCCGGCAGCCGCTTCATGTCGGCCAGGCCGTCGAAGTGGAACATCAGCTTGTCGAGCTCGTCCTGGAGGCGGTTGGCCTCCTTCTTGGAGAGCTGCTCCAGCTGACCCTCCTGCTGCATCCGGCGCAGCTCGAAGAGGCGGCGGATCCGCTTTTGCATGGTCGAGAAGTTGGTCAGCATGCCGCCCATCCAGCGGCGGTTGACGAAGTACATCCCGGAGCGGGCGGCCTCGGTCTGGATGGTCTCCTGGGCCTGCTTCTTGGTGCCCACGAAAAGCACGGGCCGGCTGCTGGCGGCGATGGTCCGGACGAAGTCGTAGGCGTCGTCGAGGAGCCGGACGGTCTTCTGCAGGTCGATGATGTGGATGCCGTTGCGGGCGGTGAAGATGTACGGCTTCATCTTCGGGTTCCAGCGGCTGGTCTGGTGCCCGAAGTGGACGCCGGCCTCCAGCAGCTGCTTCAGGGTCACCTGGGCCACGTGTCGATTACCTCCTGTTGGTTTCCTCCGCCCCGGAGCAGCCGCGAAGTTCGCGGACAGGGGTGTCTACGCGGGGCGTGTGTACTCGGCGGTCACCCGCCGGCTCAGGGAATTGTACCCGCGGCGAGCTGAGGCTAGGCCTTGACGGTCTGGCGCTTGGCCCCTTGCGGGCCCTTGCACCTCGGGTAGTCGCTGCAGGACTTGAAGCTGCCGAAGCGGCCTCGCCGCTCGACCATCGGCTTGCCGCAGAGCGGGCACTTCTCGTCGAGGAGCTTGGGCGCCGGGCGCGCCTTGCCGTCCTTCTTGGGGTTCGCGCGGTAGTTGCACTCGGGGTAGCCCGAGCAGGCCAGGAAGACCCCGTAGCGGCCCTGCCGCTCGACCAGCTCGTGCTTGCCGCACTGCGGGCAGGTCTGGCCCGTCGGCTTGGGGGCCTCGCGCTCCTCGCGCCGGATGTACTTGCACTCCGGGTAGCCGGAGCAGCCCACGAACTCGCCGTAGCGGCCCTTGCGGAGCTGGAGCGGCCTGCCGCACTCGGGGCAGGCCTCCTCGAGCAGGGCCGGCTTGGCCGCCTCGCCGCCGGGCAGGACCGCCTGCCGGTACTTGCACTTGGGATAGCGGGAGCAGCCCTTGAAGGGCCCGAACTTGCTGGCCTTCAGGACCAGCTGGCCCTGGTGGCATTCGGGGCACTCCTCGCCCGTCTCGGCGGGCATCGCCTCCTCCGCGGCGCCCAGCATCTGCATCAGCGGTGAGTAGAGGTCGCCGACGATCAGCTGCCAGTCCGGACCGCCCCTCTCGATGCCGTCCAGCTTGTCCTCCATGTCGGCGGTGTACTTGTCGTTCACGATCGTGCCGAAGTGGGCGACCATCACCGAGTTGACCATCTCGCCCAGCGCGGTCGGGTGGAGGCGCCGCTCCTTCTGCTCGACGTAGCCGCGGGCCTGGATGACGGTGACGATGCTGGCGTAGGTCGAGGGGCGGCCGATGCCGCGCTCCTCGAGCTCCTTGATCAGGGTCGCCTCGCTGTAGCGGGGCGGCGGCTGGCTGAAGTGCTGCTCCGGCTCCAGGCCGTGCAGCTGCAGCGTCTCCCCCACGGCAAGCTCCGGCAGCTGGGCCTCGTCGTCGCGCTCGTCGCGCTCCCAGACCTTGTAGAAGCCGTCGAAGGTGAGCCGGACGCCGCTGGCCCGGAAGACGAGGTCGCCGGCCTGGATCTCCGCCTGGTTGCCCGTGTAGACGGCGTCCGCCATCCTGCTGGCCACGAAGCGGCGCCAGATCAGCTCGTAGAGCCGGTACTCGTCCGCGCTCAGGTAGTCGCGGATGGCCTCCGGCCGGCGGGTGGGGTCGGTGGGGCGGATCGCCTCGTGCGCCTCCTGCGCTCCTGCTCTCGCCTTGTCGGAGCGCGGCCGGCCGAGATACCTCTCGCCCAGCTCGCCCCGGATCCAGCCGCGCACCCGGCCGTCGGCCTCGGCCGCGATGTTGGTCGAGTCGGTGCGCATGTAGGTGATGAGGCCGGTTGAGCCGCCGGGGCCGAGGTCGACGCCCTCATAGAGGTTCTGCGCCACGCGCATGGTCCGGTTGGGAGCGAAGCGGAGCCGGCTGGAGGCATCCTGCTGGAGGGTCGAGGTGATGTAGGGCGGCGGCGAGGACTTGGTGCGCCGCTTCTCCTCGATCTCCAGCACCCGGAAGCTGGTCGAGGGAGACCTGAGCTCCTCGAGCAGCCGGTCCTTGGCCGCCGCGTCGGGGATCTCCAGCTTCGACTTCGGCCCTTCGCCCGCCCGCCTCGCCAGGCGCGCCTTGAAGCGCTGCTCGGCGCCCGACTTGGAGAGGAGGGCGTCCAGGGTCCAGGACTCGACCTGGACGAAGCCGCGGATCTCCTGCTCGCGGTCGACTACCAGGCGCAGCGCCACCGACTGGACCCGTCCCGCGCTGATCCCCTTTTGGACCTTGCTCCAGAGGAAGGGGCTGAGCCGGAAGCCCACGAGGCGGTCGACGATCCGGCGCGCCTGCTGGGCGTTGACGCGGTTCATGTCGATCAGGCGCGGGTTCTCGAGCGCCTTGCGGACGGCCTCGGCCGTGATCTCGTGGAACTCGATCCGCTTCGGGTTGCGGAGGTGGAGGGCCTCCGAGAGGTGCCAGGCGATCGCCTCGCCCTCGCGGTCGGGGTCGGAGGCCAGGATGACCTCGCGGTCGCGGCCGACGGCGGCCTTCAGCTCGCCCAGCGTCTTGCGGCGGCTCTCGACCACCTCGTAGGAGGGCTTGAAGCCCGCGTCCACATCCACCGAGAGCGTCTTCTCGGGCAGGTCGCGGACGTGTCCCATCGAGGCTTTGACGTCGTAGCGGTCTCCCAAAAACCGCTTCAACGTCCGGGCCTTGGCGGGTGATTCGACGATGATCAGGCTGCCGGGCATGGGTCTTCTTATACCGTCCGGCGCGCCATCCTACTCCCTCCGCAGCTTCCGGACGTATCCCTCGCCGCGCCTCAGGACCGACCCCTCCAGCTCCAGGGCGGTGAGCCTCGCCAGCGCCTCGGCAAAGCCGAGCCCGAGCTTGCGGGCGAGCTCCGCCGCCGTCACCGGCAGGGTTTCGGAAAGATGCCCGAGCAGCCCGTCGCGGCGGACCGGCGCCGCCAGGCCGAGGCGGCTCGGCGGCAGCAAAGGGTCGTCCAGCACCTCCTGGCCGCGGCCGAGGACGGCGAGCACGTCACGGGCGTTCTGGACCAGGCCGGCCCCGTCCCGGAGGAGCTGGTGGGCTCCCACGCTCTGGGGGCTGAAGACGCTGCCCGGGACGGCCATCACCTCGCGGCCCAGGGCCAGGGCGGCCTCGGCGGTGATCAGCGCCCCGCTGCCCTCCGCCGCCTCGACGACGACCACCAGCTCGGAGATGGCCGCCATCGTCCAGTTCCGCTTCGGGAAGTGCCCGCGGCGGGGCGGGGTGCCGTCGGCGAACTCGCTGACCAGCGCTCCGCCGCGCCCGACGATCTCCGCCGCCAAGCCGGCGTTCTCGGCCGGGTAGACGACGTCGACCCCGGTGCCGAGCACCGCCACGGTGACCCCGCCGGCGTCGAGGGCGCCCCGGTGGGCGGCCGCATCGATGCCTCGTGCCAACCCGCTGACGACGACGACCCCGGCCGCCGCCAGGTCGGCGCCGAGGCGCTCGGCAACGGCCTCGCCGTAGGGCGTCGGCCGCCGGGAGCCGACCACCGCCACCCGCGGCCCCTCCGGCGGTGGCCAGCGACCCCGGGCGTGGAGAGCCGGCTCAGGCGGCCCGCTCATGCACCGCGAGGCGGTAGCCCAGCGCTTCCAGCAGGTGCGCCTCCTGGATCGTCTCGGCGCCGTCGAGGTCGGCGGCGGTCCGGGCGACCCGCCACGCGCGGTGAAAGCCACGAGCGGTGAGCCCGCGCTCCTCGGCCCAGCGCTCCAGGAGCCGCCGGCCGGCGCCGAGCGGGGCGTGGCGGCGTAGACCGGCCGGCTTCAAATGGGCGTTGAGGCATTCCTGGCGGTGCAGCTGCCGGTGCCGGGCGGTCATGACGCGGGCCCGTACCGCCGCCGAGGATTCGGCGCCGGAGCCGGTCGAGAGCGCCTCCAGCGGCGGCCGGCTGACGGCCACCCGGAGATCGAGGCGATCGAGCAGCGGCCCCGAGAGGGAGCGCTGGTAGCGGTCCACGGCGCCCGGCGGGCAGCGGCAGGCCCGCCGATCGTCACCGAGCCAGCCGCAGGGGCAGGGATTGGTAGCGGCGACCAGCGTGAAGCGAGCCGGATAGCTCACCGTGCCGCGGGAGCGGGTGATCACCACCCGCCCGCTCTCCAGCGGCTGCCGGAGGGCCTGCAGGGCGGGGCCCTGGAACTCGGCCAGCTCATCGAGAAAGAGGACGCCGTGGTGCGCCCGGCTGATCTCGCCCGGCCGGCCGAGTCCGTTGCCGCCACCGACCAGCCCGGCGGTGGACACCGAGTGGTGCGGCGCGCGGAAGGGACGCTCCCAACTCAGGGGGCTGGCGCCCAGCTCGCCGAGGATGCTGCGCACCTGGGCCACCTCCAGGGCCTCGTCGAGGGTGAGCGGCGGCAGGATGCCCGGCAGGCAGCGGGCGAGCATCGTCTTGCCGGCGCCCGGAGGGCCGCTGAGGAGGAGGTGGTGGCCGCCCGCCGCCGACAGCTCCAGCGCCCGCCGCGCCGCCTCCTGGCCGTGGACCTCGGCCAGGTCGTCCTCGAGCGGCGGTTCCAGGGGTGCGCTGGGGAGCAAACCAGCGACAGCCGGCGCCTCGGCTGTGCCGGCCAGGTGGGCCATCACCCCGGCCAGGTCGGCGGGGGCGTGGACCCTGAGGCCCTTGACCAGGGCGGCCTCCGCGGCGTCGGCGGGCGACACGAAGAGCGCCTCCACCCCCTGGGCGCGGAGCGCCCGCGCCGCCACCAGCACGCCATCGGCGTGGCGGACGGCGCCGTCCAGCGCCAGCTCGCCGATGAAGGCGGTGCGCGGCGGAGGGCGCTTCTCGGCCACGGCCAGCGCGATGGCCACGGCCACGGGGAGGTCGAAGCCGCTGCCCTCCTTGCGCAGCTCGGCCGGGGCGAGGTTGACCGTCAGCCGCCGGAGCGGGAAGCCCAGGCCGCTGTTGCGCAGCGCGGACCGGACGCGCTCCCGCGCCTCTTTGACGCTCGCGTCACCGAGACCGACCAGGTTGAAGGCGACGTGTCCGGGTGCGACGTCGACCTGGACCTCGACCAGGACGCCTTCGAGACCGCGCAGGAGGCAGGTGAGGACTGACGCGACCATGCGGCCGTGAGGGTAGGGCTGGGCCTGGCGGAGGCGGTAGCGGCCCGGTTAAGGAAGCGAGATCGCGTGCGTCACTCGCAGCCAGCGACCCGTATGCTTGCGCCGCTCGTTAAGCCGCACAAGTCCTCCTCTCCTTTCGATATGGCATTCATCATCAGTCATCTGACGAGCCGAACCTATGTGGCGCTGCGCCGGCAGCGAGGGCAGGGCCTGGTCGAGTACGCGCTCATCCTGGTCCTGATCGCAGTGGTCGTCGTGGTCGTCCTGCTGACGAACGGGCAGGCGATCCACAACCTGTACTCGAACATCGCCTGTGGGATGGGTATAGGCCACTGCACCCTCGGTGACCAGGGCGGCGATCAATAGGGTGGGGGCTACCTAAGCTCCCAGCCCCGGCTCCGGCGTCCACTCTCCCTCCGGGGAGACGTAGCCTGCCGCCTGCTCGGACTCGTGGCCGAGCACCAACAGCCAGCGGTGCGCCGCCGCCTCGTCCAGCAGCCGGCCCTTCTCCTGCAGCGCCCGCACCACGTCCAGGTCGCCGCCCGAGTTCCAGGCCCGCCGCAGGTGGGGCGTGGTCCCGATCAGGTCGCCGGTCATCGCCGCCGCCAGCTCGCCGGAGCGGAAGATGACCACCTGGTTGCCCGGCGTGTGGCCGCCGGTCAGGCGCAGCTCCACCCCGGGCAGGATCTCGGCGTCGCCGTCCACGAACTCGACCAGCCCGGCGTCGGCCACGGGGACGAAGTCGTCCGCCAGGTAGGCGGCCCGGGAACGCGGGTCGCTGTCCAGCGCGAATTCCCACTCGCGGCGCTGGACGAAGTGCCTGGCCCTGGGGAAGGTCACCTCGACCCTGCCGCCCGGGCCCAGCCGCGTGAACCCGCCCGCATGGTCCCAGTGCAGGTGCGTCGAGAGCACGACGTCAACCTCCTCGGGGCGGATGCCGAGGCGCTTCAGGGCTGCGAGCGCGCCCTCCGGCTCCCGGAGCTCGACCTGGCTCGCGCGCTTTGAGTCGAGCTTGGCGCCGATGCCCGTCTCGCAGAGGATGACCTTGCCCCGGTGCCTGGCGATCATCCCCACGCAGGCCATCTCGACCAGGTTCCGTTCGTCCGCCGGCTTGTACCGCTCCCAGACCACCTTCGGCACCACGCCGAAGACGAGGCCGCCGTCGAACTTCATGCGGCTGGCCACCAGCAGGTGGAGCTCGATCTCCCCGAGGTCCATGGCTCCGAACCAAGGTAACCTTCGCCGCAGGTGTCCTCCAGCCCGGACCAGCTCTCGATCGAGGTCGGCGGGTTTCCCACCGCCATCCGGCCCATGCAGGCGTCCCCGGCCGAGGCGCCCTTCACCAACAACGAGTACTTCTTCGAGGTCAAATGGGAGGGCCTCCGCTGCCTGCTCTTCGTCAACCCCGAGGGAGAGGTGAGGCTCCAGGACCGCGCCCTGAGGGACGTCACCTACCAGTTCCCCGAGTTCGGGAGCCTGGCCGGGCAGGTGCCGCGGGGAACCGTCCTCGACGGCGCGCTGGTGGTGACCGACGGCGAGGGCCGGCCGGAGAGCGGCGCCCTCCGCCAGCGGCTGGGCGGCCCCGCCGGCTCGGAGCAGCGGCCGGCGGCCTACCTGGCCTTCGACCTCCTCTACCTGGAGGGCAAGCCGCTGCTGCGCAAGCCGCTCTACCAGCGCAAGAAGCAGCTTCACAAGGTGGTCTCGCCGGGCCGCCACCTCTACGCTCCCAAGCACATCGACACCGAGGGCGTGGAGCTCTACGAGGCCTGCCTGGAGCAGGGCCTGGAAGGGATGATGGCCAAGCACCGGCAGAGCCTCTACGTGCCCGGCCAGCGCAGCCCCTTCTGGCTGCAGGTGAAGGCCGTCAAGTCCGACCCCTTCGTGGTGGTCGGCTGGACCGGCCGCTCGGGCGAACCCTTCGACGCGCTGGTGGTCGGGTTCTACGAGGCCGGCCGCCTCCTGCCCTGCGGCACCGTCGGGGGCGGCTTCGACCCCGCCGCCAGGGCCCGGCTGCGCGAGCGCCTCGCAGAGCTGGCCAGCGAGCAGAGCCCGCTCGAGCCGCCGCCGGTCATGGTCTCGCCCGTTCGCTGGGTCCGGCCGGAGCTGGTGGTGGCGATCCGCTACTCGGAATGGTCGCCGGACGGGACCCTGCGCTTCCCGATCTTCGACGCGCCGCGGCCCGAGGTGCATCCCAGCGAGTGCGTGCGCCAGCGGCCGCGGGTGGTGCTGGCAGGGCGGACGCCACCGGACAGCCCCAGCTTCTACCTGACCCGCTTTCCGTTCTAGGCAGGCTGCTAGGCCAGACCCAGCGCCGCGGGGAGGTCTCTGTAGCTGTCGATCACGGCGTCCCCCTCCGGCCCCTCGCTGTCGTCGTCGTTGAAGCCCTTGAAGCGCACCGCCCGCATGCCCAGCGCCTTGGCCCCGGCCATGTCGGTGAAGTGCAGGTCGCCGATGTGCGCCGCGTCGGCGGGGCGGACGGCGAGCGCGTCGAGCGCTTTCAGGAAGATCTCCGGGCGCGGCTTGGTGACGCCCACCTCGTCGGAGAAGGCGAGGGCGGAGGGCTCGAAGTAGGACCCCAGGCCTGAGCGCTGGAGGCGCCCGCGGAGCACCCGGCCGACCATCATCCCCGAATCGCAGACGATCCCCAGCCGGAGCCCGCGCGCGCTCAGGCCGGCCACCGCCTCGGCGACGCCCTCGACGGGTTCCAGCGTACTTTCCGGGTCGGGATCCTCGAGGAGGGCGCGGAGCTCCTCGCGCGCCTCCGCCGGGGCTTCCAGGCGCAGCTCGGCGAGCAGGTGCTCGATGATCGCCTCGGGGCCGAAGTGGCGGGACTCCTTCCAGGCCGCCGTGCCCCGGTCGAGGCCGGCCTGGAAGGCCTGGTCGACGACCTCGGCCGGCAGCTCGGCGCGGTGGCGGGCGACGAAGCGGCGGACCGCCTCCTTGCGGATCTCCATCGTGCTGCCCCTCCACTTGAAGAGCGTCCCCCAGAAGTCGAAGGTGACCCCCTTGAGCTCAGGCGAGGACGTCGTCGAGGACCTCCAGAGAGATGCCGACCAGCCGGAAGCGGACCGGGCCGCGCCAGCCCGTCGCGGCCCGGTACTCGGCCAGGCAGCCGGCCATCGCTCTCCGCTTGGAGCCGTCCAGGGCCTCCACGGGAGCGCCGTGCCCGGCGCCCAGGCGGGTCTTGACCTCGACCAGCGCGACCTCGCCGCCACGCCGGCAGACGAGGTCGATCTCGCCCTGGCGGCAGCGGAAGTTGCGGGCTGTCACCTCCCAGCCCTGGCCCCGCAGCAGCTCGGCGGCGAGGTCCTCGCCGGCCTCACCCAGCCGGCGCCGGCGCCGGGTCAGCAAACTCATCGATCTCGACGACCTCGGCGACCGCCCCGCCGGCCATCAGCTCCCGCACCCGCCGCCAGGAGGTGCGGTGGATCGGGCTCGCGCCCAGGAAGCGGATCGCCTCCTGGTGGGCGGCCGTCGCATAGCCCTTGTGAAGGGCGAACCCGTAGCCCGGGAACTGGCGGTCGAACGCGATCATCTGCAGGTCCCGGTGCACCTTGGCGACCACGCTGGCGGCCATGATCGAGGCGCAGGTGCTGTCTCCCTTGACCACCGCCAGCTGCGGGAGCGGCGACTCGGGCACGTCGAAGGCATCCAGCAGCAGGTACTCGACCGGCACGCCCAGCGCGGCGACCGCCCGCTCCATCGCCAGCTGCCGGGCGCGCGTCATGCCGACCCGGTTGAACTCTCCGGCGTCGACCTGGCCGACGGCGACCGCCACCGCGTGCCGCCGGATCCGGCGGTCGAGGCTGAGCCTCTGGGCGTGGGTGAGCTTCTTGGAGTCATCGAGGCCGGCGAGCCGGGCGCCGAGCGGCAGAACCGCCGCTCCCGCCACGACCGGCCCGGCCAGCGGGCCCAGCCCGACCTCGTCGACGCCGGCGACGACCTTGAAGCCCATGCCAAGGGCGGTCCGCTCCCAGGCCCAGAGCTGGGGCCGCCGGGTCCGCTTCTTGATCACCTCGGAGTGAGCCTACGCAACCGCCGCCCGCGGCGGCCAGCCTTTACAGCCAGCAGTTCCTTTTCAGGCCTTGGCGCCGGCCTTGGCCGCGGGCTTGACCGCCGGCTTGCTCTCCGCCTTGGCCTTGCCACGGCCCTTGGGAGCCGGCGTCTCGGTCTCCTCCTCCTCCAGCTCGACCGGGGCGGCCACCTTGGAGCGCCGCTCGCGGATCCGGCCTTCCTTGCCGACCTTCTCGCGCAGGTAGTAGAGGCGCGCCTGGCGAACGTCGCCGTGGCGGAGCACCTCGATCCTGTCGATGCGCGGCGAGTGGATCATGAAGGTCCGCTCCACCCCCACCCCGTGCGTCACCCGCCGGACCGTGAAGTTCCGGCGCAGGCCCCCCCCGGTGACGCGGATGACCAGGCCCTCGAAGACCTGGATCCGTTCCCGGGTTCCCTCCACCACCTTGGCGTGGACCCTGATCGTGTCGCCCGAGCGAAGCTCAGGCACCGACTCCTTGAACTGCTCCCGCTCGATCTGCTCGATCACGTTCATCTCTCTCTCTTTCGAACTCCCTTTCCTACCGCTCCGGCCGAGGCGCACCGGCCCGGGCCAGCGTCCGCCGCCGGGCCTGGGCGCCAGGCTTCGATCTGCTGATGGTTGCCGGAGAGCAGCACCTCGGGGACCCGAAGGCCGCGGTACTCCGCCGGACGAGTGTATTGCGGATGGCCGAGCTGGTCGGTCACGAAGGAGTCTCCGAGCAGCGACTCCTCGGCGCCGAGGACGCCCGGGACCAGGCGGGCGACGGCGTCGATGACGACCATCGCCGCCAGCTCGCCACCGCTCAAGACGTAGTCGCCGACCGAGAGCTCGCGGTCCGCCTGCGCCTGCCGGACGCGGTCGTCGACGCCCTCGTAGCGGCCGCAGACCAGGACCAGCCCCGGCTCGGCCGCCAGCTCGCGGGCCAGGGCCTGGTCGAAGCGCTCCCCCCAGGGCGAGCAGGTCCGCCAGGTCGAGTCCGATCACGCCGGCTACGAGGCCGACCTGGTCCAGGCCCGCATCGAGGTGGACCGGGAACGCCGGGCGCTGGCCGCCCTGCGCGTCCAGCTCGACCAGCCCCCTCCCGATCGCCCGCCCCACCACACCGGCCGCGAAGACAGGCCCGAAGAGCTCCGGGAAGACGGTGACCACGTCGAACCGGATCGCCGGCGCCATTCCTCAACGGACCTCCTCTTCGTCGAAGACCCAGCTCTGGATCACGACCCGCCTCGACTCCAGGTCGACCTCCAGGACGGCGTCCTTGGTGGCGGGCACCAGGTGCTCGGCCCGGTCCTCGCCGGTGACGACCCAGACGTCGTTGGCCGGCCGCTCCAGCACGTTGCTCAGGGCGCCGACGCGCCTGCCCTTGTCCGTCAGCACCTCCAGCCCGATCAGCTGGTGGTGGTAGTAGGAGCCCTTGGAGAGCGGCTTGACCGCGCCTTCGGGCACCTCCAGGTAGCGGCCCCGGTGCAGCTCGGCGAGGGTCCGGTTGTCGATGCCGGTGAGCTTCACCGTGACGGTCGGGTGGCCGGGCCTCCACCACTCGACGTGCCGGACCTGACCGTCCAGGTAGAGCTCCGAGCCGGGCTCGAAGCGATCCTCGAAGTCCGTCAAGGGGTAGACCTTGACGGCCCCGTTGACCCCGAAGGGCGCCGTGACCTGCCCGACGCGGACGAACTCAGGCAAGGTCGACGAAGACCCTCCGCCGCTCGCGCAGCGACGCCGCCCGGACCAGGGAGCGGAGCGCCTCGATGTTGCGCCCCCCCTTGCCGATCAGCTTGCCGATGTCCTCCTCGGCCATCTTCACCGTCACCGAGACGGTGCCGCGGCTGCGCTCGAAGGCCTCCACGACGACCTCCTCGGGCTTCTCGGCGATGGACTTGGCGACGAACTCGACCAGTCCCCGGTAGTCGACCGGCGGGCCGCTCGGCCCCCGGTTGAAGCCGCCGCGCTCGCGGTCGGAGCGACCGCCGCCGCCGCCGCCGCCGAAGCGCTCCCGGCGAAACCCGCCGGGCCGGTTCTCGGGCCGTCCGAGGTCGCCCACCTACTTGGTCTCCTCTTCGGTCTCGGCCGCGGCTCCAGCCTCCGGCTCGGCCGCCGCTTCGACCTCCGGCTGGGCCGCCGCTTCGACCTCCGGCTGAGCCGCCGCTTCGGCCTCCGGCTCGGCCGCCGCTTCGGCCTCCGGCTCGGCCGCCGCTTCGACCTCCGGCTCGGCCGCCGCCGCGACCGGCGGCGCCTCGACCGCAGCCTCGACCTTCTTGGCCGCGGCCGGCTTGGCCGTCTTGACGGCGCCGACGTTCACCGCCTTCGGGTGGCGGACCGGGGCGCCCTTGATGATGCCCTCCCGCTGGAGCAGGCTCCGGGCGGCGTCCGAGGGCTGGGCGCCCTTGGAGATCCACTCGTTGACCTTCTCGCCGTCGATCCGGATCGTAGCCGGCGAGGTCAGCGGGTCGTAGATCCCGAGCTGCTCGATGAACCGGCCGTCACGCGGCGAGCGCGCGTCGGCCACGACGAGGCGGTAGAAGGGACGTTTCTTGGCCCCCATCCGCCGAAGCCTGATCTTTACCATCCGAACACCTCCAAGTTGTTAGCGGGGACGCATCCCCATCAGCCGTCCGAGGTCCGGGCCGCCTCGGCCCGGCCTGCCGCCGCTGAGCTGCTTCAGCAGCTGCTCCATCTGCTCCCGCGACTTGAGGACGCGGTTCACGTCCGCCACCTGGGTGCCACTGCCTTTCGCGATCCGGCGCCGGCGCGAGCCATCGATCCGCTCCGGGTGGGCGCGCTCGGAGCGCGTCATGGAGAGGATGATCGACTCCATCTTGCGGACCTCTTTGTCCGCCTCCGGGCCCTGCACCTGCTGCTTCAGTTGGCCCGCGCCCGGGAGCATCGCGACGACGCTCTCCAGCGAGCCCAGCTGGCGCAGCTGCCGCATCTGCACCAGCAGGTCGTCGAAGGTCACCCGCCCTGCGCGGACGTTCTTCTCCAGCTGCACCGCCGTGTCTTCGTCGATGGACGCCTGCGCCTTCTCGATCAGGGTCAGGACGTCGCCCATGCCCAGGATCCGCGACGCCATCCGGTCGGGGTGGAACACCTCCAGGTCGCCCGCCTTCTCGCCGACCCCGGCGAAGCGGACCGGGCGGCCGGTGGCCACCCGCAGCGAGAGGGCGGCGCCACCGCGGGCGTCGCCGTCGAGCTTGGTCAGGATCACCCCGTCGATGCCGATCGCCTGGTCGAAGGCGGTGCCGACGTTGACGGCCTCCTGGCCGGTCATGGCGTCGGCGACCAGCAGCGTCTCGGTGGCGCCGGCGGCCTGCTTCAGGCGGACCAGCTCGGCCATCAGCTCCTGGTCGACCTGGAGCCGCCCGGCCGTGTCCAGGATGACCACCTCGGCGCCCGCACCGCCGGCGTCGGCGATCGCCCGCCTGGCGATCTCCTCGACCGGTCCCTGGCCGCTGAAGAAGGGAACCCCTTCGCGCTCGGCGAGCAGGCGCAGCTGCTCCACGGCCGCCGGCCGGCGCAGGTCGAGCGCGACGACGGCCGGGTGCCGGCCCTCCTCGCGTGCCAGCCGCGCCAGCTTGACCGCGGTCGTCGTCTTGCCCGAGCCCTGCAGGCCGACCAGCATGATCACCGTGGGCGGCGTGGTTGCGTAGCGAAGGCCGGTCCCGGCCTCGTCGGCGCCGAGCAGCCGGACCAGCTCCTCGTGCACGATCTTCACGACCTGCTGGGCCGGGCTGAGGCTCTTCAGGACCTCGGCGCCGACAGCGCGCTCCCGGACCTTCTCCGAGAACTCCTTGACGACCCGGAAGTTGACGTCCGCCTCGAGCAGGGCGAGCCGGACCTCGCGCAGCGCGGCCTCCACGTCCTCGGGCCGCAGGACTCCGCGCCCGCTCAGCTTCTTGAGCGCGGCCGAGACCCGCTCGGTCAGGGTCTCAAACACCGTCCAGCCTCGCCTCCAGCCGGGCCATCCGCCGGCGCAGGTCGGCCAGCTCGGCGGCGATCGCCTCCCGGTTCCTGGCCCGCTCCTGCCCCTCGGCGAGCAGGCCGAGCCGGCGCTCGGAGTCCTCCAGCAGCTGCACCGAGCGCCGGACCAGGTCGTGCACCGCCGAGCGCGAGACTTTCTGTTTGGAGGCGATCTCGGCCAGTGACCAGTCGCTGCCCAGGTAGAGCTCGAGCGTCAGCCGCTGGTGATCCGTCAGCAGGCCGCCGTAGCGCTCCAGGAGCGCGACCTGGCGCTCGCGAGAGCCGAGGGTGTCAAGGACCATTCCTTGACAGGATAGCGAAGTAGGCAATTTTCGTTAATGGGTTGACGAATCGCCCTGGCCGGGTGCAGAGTTACCGCTCGCCGCCGGGGCGCGAGCTTCCGGGGCTGGGTTTTCTGGGTATTTCCGATGGGGCATTTGAAGGTAGCGGCAGTGCCGCTGGGACTGGCTGCGGTCGTTCTCCTGCTTGCCTTGGGGACGACCCCGGCGGCCGCGGGCCAGTACATCGTGCGGCCCGGTGACACGCTCTGGAGCATCTCGCAGAGCCACCACCTCGACCTCCACCGCCTGGTTGCGATGAACGACTTCGGCGACCCGAACCTCATCCATCCGGGCGACCGCGTCACCGTGCCCGACCCGCCCCCGCCGCCCGCCGCCACCATCGCGGCGCCGCGCGCGGCCGCGCCGGCCGGGCTGCACGGGGCCGCGGCCAAGGCGATCATCGTCGCCGCCGCCCGGCGCCACGGGCTCAACCCGAACTTCGCCCTCGCCGTCTCCTTCTGGGAGAGCGGCTGGAACCAGTCGGCCGTCTCCAGCACCGGGGCCGTCGGCCTGATGCAGATCGAGCCTTACACGGGCGCCTGGGCCGGTCCTGCCTTCCTGGGCCGGCGGGTCGACCTCAACAACGCCACCGACAACGCCGAGCTGGGGAGCGCTCTGCTCCGCCACTACCTGGAGGTCTTCGACGACCCCAAGCTCGCCCTGGCCGCCTACTACCAGGGCGAGACGGCGACGCGGAAGCACGGCATCTACCCGTCGAGCCGGCGCTACGTGGACGGGATCTGGGCGCTCCGGAACCGCTTCCAGCAGCAGGGGGCGTGACGGACCGGGCGGAGCCCACCGTTTAGACTCCAGGGGAATGCTGACCGCGGTGATCCTGGTCAAGGCTAGCCGCGAGGGCCTGCGCACGCTCGGGCCCCGGCTGGCCGACGTCGAGGGCGTCGCCGAGGTCTACACGGTCACCGGCGAGTGGGACTTCGTGGCCATCATCCGGGTCCGCGAGCACGACGAGCTGGCGAGCGTGGTGACCGGGCGCCTGGCGGCGCTGGACGGGATCCTCAGCACCAACACCATGGTCGCCTTCCAGCAGTTCTCCGCCCACGACCTGGAGTCGATGTTCGGTCTCGGGCTGGAAGCCTGAACGAGCTCCTCGAGGTCGCGCTCCGGGCCGCTCGCGCCGGCGCCAAGGTGCTCCTCGAGACCGGCCTTCCCCACCCTGGCGGGCCGGCCGAGCTGAAAGGCAGGCACGACTACGTCACCGACGCGGACCGCGCCAGCGAGGCCGCCATCCTCGCCGTGCTGGCTCGCGAGATGCCGGGGATCCCGGTTCTGGCAGAGGAGGGCGGCGGCGACCGAGCGGACCTGATGTGGGCCGTGGACCCGCTGGACGGGACCACCAACTTCACCCGTGGCTTCCCCGTGGTGGGCGTCTCGGTCGGCCTGCTGGAGGGCCGGCTGCCCAGGCTCGGCGTGGTGCTCGGGCCCTTCCTCGGCCTCGAGTTCGCCGGGGGCCACGGCCTCGGCCTGACCCGCAACGGCGAGCCGCTGCCGCCGCTGCGCCGGCGGGACCCGAACAGCGCGGTGGTGGCGACCGGTTTCCCCTTCCGGAACCCGGAGCGCCGCGAGGCCTACCAGGCTGTCCTGGAACGGGCGCTGGCCGCCTTCGAGGACCTGCGGCGCCCGGGCGCGGCCGCGCTCGATCTGGCCTGGACGGCGGCGGGGACCTTCGACGGCTTCTTCGAGCTTGGCCTGGGCACCTGGGACGTGGTCGCCGGGGCCGCCCTGGTCTCGGCCGCGGGCGGGACCGTCACCGACTGGGAGGGCGGCGACGGCTGGCCGCTCAGCGGCGACATCCTGGCCGGCGCGCCGGGCATTCAGGAGGTGCTGCTGGAGCTCGCCACGCCGCCGAACAGGGCGCGGGCGAACCAGCTCGGGTCGAACGCGTAGAGGTCCCCCACCCCCTCTCCCAGCCCGATCAGCTTGGTCGGGATCTCGAGCTCCGACTCGATCGCCAGCACGGACCCGCCGCGGGCGGTCCCGTCCATCTTGGTCAACACCAAACCGGTCGCCCCCAGCGCGCCGCCGAAGGCGCGGGCCTGGGCGAGGCTGTTCTGGCCCAGGCTCCCGTCCAGCACCAGCAAGGACTCGTGGGGAGCTCCCTCCAGGGCCCGGCCGGCCACCCGCGCCACCTTTTTCAGCTCCTCGACCAGGTTGTGCTGGGTCTGGAGGCGACCGGCGGTGTCGACCAGGACGGTGTCGAAGCGTCTGGCCTGCGCGGCCTGGAGGGCGTCGAAGACGACCGCCGCGGAATCGCCGCCCGGGCGACCGGCCACGGACTCGACCCCCGCCCGCTCGGCCCAGGCCAGCAGCTGCTCGATCCCGGCCGCGCGGAAGGTGTCGGCCGCCACCAGCAGCGGCCGCCGCCCGGCCGCCTTCAGGCCGTGGGCCAGCTTCCCGATGGTCGTGGTCTTGCCGGCGCCATTGACCCCGTAGACGAGGACCACCGAGGGGTTCGCTTCCAGGTTCAGGCCCCTGGGCCCGGGCAGGAGGATGGCCACCACCTCCGCCTCCAGCGCGACAATCGCCTCGGGAACCGTCGGGGGCCGGCGACGCCGGACCGCTTCGACCAGCCGGGCCGCGATCGCGGGCCCAGCGTCGGCGGCGATCAGGAGCTCCTCCAGGGACTCGTAGAAGTCGTCGCTCAGCGGCCCGCTGAAGGCGCGCAGGCCGTCCTGGAAGAGGGTCCGGGTGCGGGTCGCCACCCGGTTCCAGATCCGCGCCGGCTCGGCCTGTTCCACGTTTTACAACGTAATGGTGTCGCTAGCCGTGGCCGGCAAGCCGGCTGGAGACCAGGATCACCAGGTAGACGGTCGCCGTCACGGCGAGAACCGCGATCACGATCGCGACCACGATCGCCAGTGCGTGGGCGACCAGCGCCACGGCGCACCCCGACAGCCAATCGCCGGCCGGTGGGTCGATCGGCCTCCAGCCCCGCCCGTCGAACTGCCACCGGCCGTCGGGCGAGATG
>Ga0209577_10001303_pt1 | contig 24793 bp, 20 predicted proteins | sample GraSoiAngelo_109_FD_185874 | JGI IMG/M metagenome (GOLD analysis project Ga0209577, IMG submission 185874) | Grasslands soil microbial communities from the Angelo Coastal Reserve, California, USA - 14_0903_12_20cm (SPAdes) (version 2) | ecosystem: Environmental > Terrestrial > Soil > Grasslands...
GGTTCCGCGATTCGGCACCCGACACAATCATCTAGTCAGTGCGGAACTTACTTTCTCGATTCACGTGGGGTTCGTTTCCCAATTTCTCTTTGCAACGGAATCGAAACGTTGTCCGCGCGATCGGTGGCCGACGTTCTGTGTAACGTAATTTGCCATCCTGGCCTTTGGTGGACGGATGGGTGCTGCCCAGTGCCCACATGCCAAAGGTTTGACTATGGTCCCTGACTATGGTAAAAACTTGTGTTATGGACGAAATAGCCATCTCTAAATTCAAGGCGACCTGCCTCGCGCTCCTCGAGCGCGTCCGCAAGACCCGCAGGCCCATCCGCGTCACCAAATTTGGCGAGCCCGTCGCCGAGGTTGTGCCACCTTCCCCGAAAGCAGAGAAAAAACAGTGGCTCGGCTCCATGGCCGGGACCGGCCGCATTGTTGGCGACATTGTCTCTCCCGCAAGCGATGAAAAGGATTGGAACGTCCTCAACTCGTGAAACTCCTTCTCGACACGCACATTTGGGTTTGGAGTTTGCTCCAGCCGGAGAAAATGGTGCCTCGCCTCCGGAGAGCACTTGAGGATCCGGCAAACGAAAAATGGCTTTCTCCTATTAGCGTTTGGGAATTGGTGATCTTGGTCGACAAGAAACGCGTGTCCCTGAACGTGGGCATCGACAAGTGGGTTGCTCAGTCATTGGCAATAGCCCCACTTCGGGAAGCGCCGCTCACAACAGAGGTTGCTCTCGCAACACGGGAGACGCGCCGGTCCCACCGAGATCCGGCGGACGCATTTCTCGTTGCCACCGCTAAAGTATTCGAGTTGACTCTGGTTACAAGCGACGCACACTTGGTCACTGCAAAAGGAATTTCCGTACTTCGAAATCGGTGAAATCCACAGGTTCCGGGCCCTAAGCGGCGCTATTAAGTCGCCTGTAGCGGAACGCCCTACATTCCGCCCGCGTGACCGGTGCTAACTAACGAGGAGGATGGCACCGTCATTTCCAATCTTCGCGGACCGTGGTAGCTCATTACGGCGATATTAAATCGTCAACAGTTTGTCTGGCGTCGCGCTGTGCGTACTTGTCACTTTGCTGTGACAGCCATGACCCGTTAGCGATTTGCTTGCGACATCCCTTTGAATGTTAGTTTTTGTAGTCCGGACGTGGTCTGCGCGATATAGAGATTGCCTCTCGAATCGGTCGCGATCTCATGTCCTGGCCCAATTATGCCCGCGGGCTGGACGTTGCCCACAACCTCTAGCGTCTTGCGATCAACAATGAAAATGCCATCGCCGCCGCCGACATAGAGGAACTGCTGCTTGGGGTCAGAAGACAAGGCTAAATCGCGAGCAAACGGTATGCTGTTTCGGACCAGCTGCTTTAGGAACTTGCCGTCTTTGGTAAACATCTGGACACGCCGGTATTCTCGATCAGCCACATACACGGTCCCGTCATTGGCGACGCGGATGGCGTGTACGATGCTGAACTGCTGAGGTCCCGGATCCGAGAAGCTGGCTGGCGTAACCACCGCGCAGTGGTCATCGTCCGATGGCTGGTTGCCGAATGCGCCCCACATCCGCTTGAACTTGCCACTATCCGCCTCGAAGACAGCGACGCGGTGATTGCCGTAACCATCGGCCACGAACAATTCGTTAGTCTGTGGATAGACCCACTCATCCGCCGGCCGGTGCAAATTCTGCGTGTCGGCATTGCCCTTGCTTTGATTGCTGTGGCCAATCTGCATGACAAATTTGCCATCTTGGGTGAATTTTAAAAGTTGGTCATCGGCAACCGGCTTGACCCTTGGCAGGCCATTCGTGGGGCAATTGTTTCCGCCAAGCCATACGAAGCCTTTGTAGTCGATGTAGATGCCATGCTCGCGTTGGGGCCATTGATAGCCATCGCCATCCCCGCCCCAGGCCTTGATATAATTGCCCGCGCTGTCGAAGACGATGACCGGCGGCGCAGCCATGGCGGCCTGCTCTGGCTTGAGCGTCCGCGGCCGGTGCAGGACCCAGATATGGTCCTGTGCATCTATCCCAATGCTCGAGGCATCTCCGAGCTTCCATTGGGCGGGCACCTTGGGCCAGTCGCGATCCACCTCGAAGATCGGTAGACTACGGCCCTGTGGCTGAGCGGCTTGTGCCGAAAATGCCGCACTCGAAAGCCACCGCTCTCCCGCCGCCGCGGCGAGGACCAACGCACTTAGAACTGCCTCGTTAACCCACTTGTGTTTCATGGCTTCCTCCCCAAAATTGTCAGATTCCCATTGTAACCAGGCAATCGAAGACGGTTACTTCTGCGCATCGTGAGATGGGAGCACTCGATACGCGCATTCTAGGCCTTCCCAAAATGCGATTCATCAGGGACTAGCGGCTAGCCGTCCGAATCTCAAATCCGAACACTGCTCGACGGCGCGGCGAGTCGCCCCCGCAGCCACACTCGGCCATCCCGCTTGACCAGCCGAGGGTTCTACCACACGCCCGGCCAGGGCTTGCCCACGAGAAACACGGGATTAGCGCCCGCGCACGGCGTGTACTTGGCAGAGAGGATTTCATAGGGCCCGAGGCGTCGGTTTGGCAAAAGCGCCATCTGACCTCACTGGATTTGGCGAAGTATAACCCTGATAGGTGCTTCAAACGCACGCTTTTCGTTTGGCGGGTTACCTTCCGTTGAGTCGAAAATGACGCAGCTCCGAAAACAAATTCCGGACCTCGTTTGCGCCTTGGAGGTGTATCGGACGGATTTGCCGAAGGCCAGAAACCATTGGCCTCCGCCGACTCCCAAATTCGCCGGAGATCAGCGGTGCGGGTTGGTCGGCTGCTTGTCCCCGATCGATTTTACTGGGATTTTAGCGTCGGATAGCGTACGCCAAGTTGCTCCAGATAGGTTTTGTATTTGGACGGATCGTAGTAGAACTTGCGGAGCTGGGGCGCGAATCTCTCCATGGTTCCCCTGTTCATCTCGATCATCGGCTTGTCTTCAGGCGCGAGGAAAGACTGATAACGTACCTCTTTGGTTTGAACGTTTCGGAAGTAATCCCACGCCTGCACCACCAACTCCGGCCTGAGGAGAATATCGAGAGCCGTTGTGGCTTGCACTTTTGCTCCGGCCGTGGACCCCTTATGGGCAATCGGAGTAGCCATGGCCACCGCGTTAGGCCAGCTGTGCCCGGGAAGATTGGGAATATTCGCCGGGTAACGCATGTATACCATTGGAACATTCCAGGAAATATCTCCAACGTCGTCGGACGTCCCACCCGTCGCCTCTTTGACCGGCTCTTTTAGAGGGTCCACCTTGTCCTTGAGACCTTCCACCTTTGTGCCGATCTCCTTTTGGAGGGCCTTAGCAAGAGTTTGATCGTCATCCGACCACTGAGGCATACCGATGCCTTCGATGTTCCTCTGCTGAACCTCGGCGATGATTTTATTGTAGTGCTGCGGCCACGCGGAGCCGACGAGCCTGTGGTCCACAGTCGTGTCGGTCATTTTCGCAGCGGCGTTGGCCATGGTGTTACCGAGTTCGTAAAGCTCCTCGATATGGGGATAATCGAGCTCCCGGAAGAAGTACCAAACCCCAGCTTCAGGGGGAACCACGTTGGGTTGATCGCCCCCGTTGGTAATCACGCGATGTGATCGTTGCGCGAGGCGCAGGTGCTCTCGCCGAAAATTCCAACCGATGTCCATCAATTCGGCAGCGTCCAGAGCGCTGCGGCCCTCCCAAGGCGCAAGTGCGGCGTGGGCAGCTTTGCCATGGAAAAAATACTCCACCGAAACGAGGCCCGTCGTCGTCCCTTCACCGATTCCGTAAGAGGTGGCAAACTTGTCGCCGACGTGGACTCCGAGAACGACGTCTACATCGCGGAAATATCCGGAGCGAACGTAAAACGCTTTCGTCCCCACGAGTTCCTCGGCGACACCGGGAAAGACCTTGAGCGTGCCGGCCAGGCTGTGCTCGGCCATGAGTTTCTTCAGCACTAACGCGGCAGTCACGTTGACGGCCATGCCAGAGTTGTGACCTTCACCGTGTCCGGGTGCGCCTTCCACCAAGGGCTCGTGATAGGCGACCCCGGGCTTCTGCGACGCGCGGGGAATGCAATCGATATCTGTGATGAAGGCAATAACCGGCTTGCCAGAACCGTAGGTGGCCACCCAAGCGGTGGGGATAGCAGCAATACCTCGCTCCACGCGAAAGCCGTTCTTCTCCAGGATGCCCGTCACGTAGCGGGAGGTCTCCACCTCCTGGAAGCCGAGTTCGCTGAAGCTGAAGATTTCGTCCACCATCTGTTGCGTGAGGACCTGTAGCTTGTCCACTTCCGTGATCGCTTCTTTCTTCAAAAGTCCGAGCTGCGAAGGCGGCTGCGATTGCTGGGCGTGGGCCGCAACAGGGGCCACGATTGCGAGGAGCCAGAAGGCGACGGCAAATCTTCTCACAAATCCTCCAGGAGACTTCGGCCGTCATGATACTCCGGACTTGCGTAAAGCGTTAGTTATCGGAGCCCCTGGCTGAGATTAGCGGCCGGGCTGTACACGTCCCTGTCCTTCGGCATCAAGAGGTGCGCAACTCACGGCGTGACCCCTGCAACGAGGCGTACATAACTATGGAGGCGCGCCAACGGCGGTCTTCACTGCGGGTCATCCTCTGCTTGAAGCTGCTTTACTTCGTATCGATCATATAGATCGGTCCGAAAAGACATCACCCTAACGTCTCCCAGGCCGAGCGGGCGTATCACCAAAAGATGTACATTATCCAGGTAGGATTTTCCGTTAGTCGTCATGGCGGACTTCCCGTAAACTCGCAGAACAACTTTCACAAGTCCGTACTTCGGGTGGTGGTTGTTGATGGTGAAGGGCGTACGCACGGCGGTCCTTTGCCGAGCTGCTACGTTTCAACCGCGGGCATCCCACATCAAGCCACGAATAAACTGCCGCTCATGCGCCTGCCGACCATTTTTCCTTGGGCGGAGGCTTGACCGTCAATGGCGTCGATCTGCCGGGGATGTGCTGCGGGTTCAGTTCGTGCTCAAGCTACGTCGCGATTGATTCTCCGGATTCGCCATAGCATCCGGTCTGGCACTTTGGCGCGCTTGGGCTCAGTGATCTCCGGAACGTCCATCCTTCCTCCTCGGCGGCAGGTAACTTGAAACACGTGTCCGTAAGGGGAGCTCACTTCAAATACACCATCCTCGTCGCGGAGGGCTTCTACCGGACTCTTGACCTCTACGGTACCGTCGGCTGGATCGATCATTGCACTCTCTCCCGCGGAAGAAAAAGATGAACCGAAGCTGTAAGGAGGGCAGAGGGAAGCTAAACTGATGGAGTAGAACTGTCAAGAGTCACCGTTGTGCAATTTGAGGAAATCCGCTCGCGGCCTTTTCACAATCGCCGCTTCAGCTTGCTGTTGAGGGATGGTCGTAAATATCAGCCCTGCCGTAGCTGTTGCCAGGTATGTCCAAAAGTGGGGTGTAGAAATCGATGGTGAAAAGCCAGGCCCCCGAACTATCTTCACGACTTCCTGAGCCCGGAAGTCTTCAGCGGGCACACGCTGACCATAGTTCTTGCGGGGGGAGTGTAGCGGAGGACTGGTTGAGCGGCAAGGTCCGCTGAATCCCGCAGCCTGGGATCAAAGGGTACGCGAATCTCATCCCAGCTGTTGATCTCACCCTCGGGCTGATTGTTGGCACCGAGACAGAGGCGAGGCACCGCTGCGAACGGTCCGCTCTTACCGCCCAGTACACAATATTGGTTACTTGATCGAAGAAGAGTACACCTGCGATGCAAATGGCGATGTGGGAGTCAGGATCCGGGACAAGATCACTCAACAGACGAATGATTACCGACTCGGCCGGTGGTCGAAGCACCGCAAAAAAATGAACCGAAGATGAGTCGTTTCTGGATCAAGTACCTCCTAGTCAGATAATCAACTCCACATCTTTACAGGTCGCACTCAAACGCTTCCTCAATGGTCGCGAGCGTGTCTCCCGAAGGAGTCCAAGGGAAGGTACACACGAGAACTTCTCGAGACAACCTTCCGCCGCAATTTAGGCACGGTCGCGCATCTCGACTGATTGCCCGGCGACACTCGCGACGACTCTGGACTCGTGCCCGCGGCTAAGAGCTAGGTGGAATAGGAACATCAACACCAGAACCCCGCCAAACGTGCACACGATCGCGGCGCCCGTGGGGAAGTCCCAGGCCACGGACAGATAGCATCCCAAAGCGGAGACCAGCGTTCCCATGGTCCAACCGATCGCCAGCCGCGGGCCGATGCGGTCAGCGAACAACATGGCTCCCACTGAAGGCACAATCAGGTAGCAGAAAACCAGCAGAACGCCAGCAATAGCAACCGACGACGTGACCACAAACCCGAAAGAAGCGTAAAAGAGAAAATCCCAAAAGCGGATAGAAATCCCTCTGGCCTCCGCGGCTGCGGGGTTTATCGAAATCTGTAGGAAGTTCTTACGAAAGATCACGTGGAACAAGCCAATCGCCCCATAAAGCATGGCGGTATGCGCTACCTCTGGCCACGAGACAGCCAGGATATTGCCAACGAGCATGTCTTTCAGGTGCTCGGTTTCACCTGTGGCCTTGCTCACAGTGAGGATAGCAGCTGCAGAAGCTACGGCATAGGCAATCCCTATAAATGCTTCCTGCGGAATCCTGGAATGGCGCATTCGCACCAGGGAGAAGATGGCTGCGCCTAGAAAGGTAAATCCCAAGCTGATCCAGTAGGAAGCGCCGGCGTGTGGGTCAAGCCCCACCAAGATGCCGATCGTTGCACCGAGCGCAGCAAATTGCGCCAGCGCCAGGTCTACGAAGATGACGCCGCGTTCGACCACATGCACGCCTAGATAGGCATGAATGCCCGTGAGGATCAGACTGGCTATAAATGGCGCAAGCAGGAATCGAAGGACTTCCATTCAGCCTCCTTGGAAATCGCTACTTCGTTGCCTGAAAGGCTTTGACCAACAGTGCCAGATCGTAGTCGAACAGCTTGAAATAGTCCGTGATTTCCTTCTCGCCACCTACCGAAGGAGGCATAACGACTGCCTGTGCTCCCGTTTCTCTTGCGATGCTCTGCGGAGTCTTAGGGTCAAAATATGGCTCCACTAGGATAACTTTCACGTTTTCACGCTTCATCATGTTGATGAGTTCCAGTGTGTGGCTAGGGGTTGGTGGAATTCCGGGACGTGGCTCGATTTCACCCATTGTCACCAGCCCGAAATACTTCAGAAAATTAGGCCAGGAGCGGTGATAGGTAATCACCTTTCGCCCTCGGTAGGGTTCCATTTCGGCTAACCATTTTTTGCTCGCCTCGGTAAGCCGCTGGCTGAACGACTCGAAATTCTGGTTGAAGTATGTCGCATCGGAAGAGCGGAGCTCGCCCAGCTTGTCGGCAATGCCTTTGGCCACCCGACGGCCATTTTCTGGGTCTAGCCAATAATGGGGGTTGCCGTATGGATGGACATCACCTTGGGCCCGTGTCACTTCACCTGTGGGCTTCTCCAGAATTTCTGCAAACTGTGATGCATCCAAATAACCTGACCCACCCACCTGGATGCGACCGTTGCCGGACTGTGTAATGAGCGGAGGCAGCCAGCCGATCTCCAGTTGCAAGCCGACGACGATCAGCAGGTCAGCCTGCCGAAGTTTCAATAGATAGCTGGGTTTCGCTTCCACAAAATGTGGGTCCTGATAGCCCTTGGCGATGGACTCCACGTCGATGCGATCTCCGCCCACCTCTTGCGCCAGCGCCGCCAGATCGGAAGTGGCCGTGACAATCTTTATTTTGCCGGCCGAATGCACCGGCATTGCGCACGTTCCGAGCGCCAGTGCACACAACAGGAGACAGAAAGATACCTTTCGGCACAGTTTGGATAATTTCATGATCAATCTCCTAAAAAGGATGCGCGCCGTGCGCCCCGAGAACGAAGATAAATTGGAACAGCAGTTCATTGCCGTCCCGACCTTCAGCGAAATGAGTGAACCGGTATTGGCCGCGGACCTGGCTGAACTCGCTGGGCCAGTAAGTCAGCACCCCTGAAAAGCCATTATCGATCAGATTCGCGGTACGAGCCCTGCCCGAACGATCGAAACGGCCTCCCATCGTCCACCGGCGGTTGAGGCGGTAATCGCCAGAGGTGAAAAAGCCAAAGGCGCGCTGCGCGAAAGGAAACTGGTCCCGTCGGCTCCAGATGAACTCGCCTCGGCCGACGAAATTATGGTAGATCGTGCGCCGCAACGGTGTCCAACGAAGGGTGGCATCAATTCCATAAAGATCGGTTAGAAACGTGCTGCCCAGATCGTTGTGCCCGCGGGCATAAGAGATGCCGAGATCCACGTTCGTCTGGTCGGTAATATCGCGATAACCTCGGAGATGCCCCAGTACGCTGACATCGCCGCGCTTGCTGGAGGTGAATACATCACCAGAGTCTCCGCGAAATGCCTGCGCGGTTCCTTCGAGGAAGATGCCTTTTGGCGCAGGAAGGATGCGTGTCACCGAGAGTCCTGCGTCGTCGATCCCATCTTCGCCGGCCAGTAGCCTGTCGTTTACAAGCGGGCGGTCGATCCATGGCAGTACGTGGTTATGCAGCGTGTTCACTTTGCCAAAATCGCCGCGGAATTTGCCCACTCTTGCAACGAATCCACCGGGCAGAGTCGTAAAGGTGATGTAACCTTCTTCAAGATCCACGCCCGATTCTCCGAAAGTCAGGAAGAAGTCCCCGCGTGCGTAAGGATCGATGATGGCTTGAAGACCCAATTCGCTTTCGTGCATCTGCAGAGCAGGGACTGGATTTTTTCCTACCGCGACGAGCGCTGGCGGCACGTTCGCCTGGCCAATCGCTCCGATAAAATCCCCAATCATGCTGATATCGGGGTTCAGGATTTTCGATGCAGCACTCGCCCCTCCGTAGTTCGGCAATTGCTGGCCCTGAGGTTGAACCGCGGCCGTATCCGGCGCCTGAGCCGAAAAAGTAGTAGGCACCGGATCAAGTGGATCGCCGGTACCGCCCGTACCTGGGGCGTTCAAGGCAACGGCTGATCCAGAAGCTTTCTCGGTTTCCACCGAATATGTTGCAAGCGATAAATTAGGAATCTGAGGAGACGCCGATGGTACCGCCGTCAACTGTTGGACCCGCAACTCCCGTACCTCGGCTTCGAGGGCGCGAACCCGTTCTTCCAGAGCCTTGAGTCTGGCCTCGCTCTCCTCTGATGATGTCTGAGCGTGCGGAATGGCAGGAACAAAAAACAAAATGCAGAAACTCAGAAGTATCTTCTTCATCGCTGTCTCCTTAGCAGAATTTGGCCGTGTATCTGTCTCTGCGCACCGAGGGAAACCGGAGGAATCGTTTGCCGACGGGAATGAACTTCCGACGAGCAGAACACGACTATTGCCAGTAATCTGCCGAGATACGCGACATAGAGCGCCCAGATAGAGCGCAACGAAATTATGGTAATGCTGTTGAGGCGTCAATTGCCTCCAAAGATAGGCATTGGGCTGCCCTGACGTTCCCGCGCCGCGCCTAGGAAAGACTGTTCCTCCTCACCCGCCAGAAGGGTTCGCTGAAATTGCTCCATCGTTTATCCCCTGCGGGGCTATTTCCAAGTTGTTTCCTCCTCGGCTATCTTCCAGTGGGCGCAGAGCTTTGCCGCCACTCGCCCAGGCGCGGAAGCGATCCATATAGAGATAGACGACGGGGGTGGTATAGAGCGTTAGCATCTGGCTCACCATCAACCCTCCGACAATGGCGATGCCCAGCGGGCGGCGAAGTTCCGAACCGTTTCCTCCCCCGACGGCGATAGGGATGCCGCCAAACATGGCGGCCATCGTGGTCATGATGATGGGTCTGAAGCGCAGGAGACACGCCTGATAAATGGAGTGTTCGGGACGATTGCCTTCCTTGCGCTCGGCGTCGATGGCGAAATCGATCATGAGGATTGCGTTCTTCTTCACAATGCCGATCAGCAGGATGATGCCAATGAGCGCGATGATGCTGAGTTCGGTCCGAAAGATCAGCAGTGCCAGCAGGGCACCCACGCCCGCCGAAGGAAGCGTTGAAAGAATCGTGATGGGATGGACGTAGTTCTCGTAGAGAATTCCCAGCACAATGTAGACGGTAACGAGCGCCGCCAGGATCAGGTAGGGCTCCGAAGCGAGAGAAGATTCAAACACTTGCGCCGTGCCCTGAAAACCAGGGTGAATCGTCGCCGGCACGACCATCGTGCCTACCATGTTTTGAACCGCGACTACGGCCTCTCCGAGCGGGACATTCGGGGCAAGATTAAAGGTAAAGGTTATCGCCGGAAACTGCCCTTGGTGGGCAACTGCCAGCGACGTCATCGAGGGCTCGTAATGCGCGAATGCACTGAGCGGAACTTCCTGACCAGTAGAGGAGTGGACGTAGATATTCTTGAGCGCATCGGGACTCTGTTGGAATTGCTGAGCCACCTCCATCACAACGTGATACTGGTTAATTCCCTTATACATGGTGGAGACCTGCCGCTGGCCAAATGCGTCGTACAGTGCATTGTCGATCTTCTGCGGAGTCAGGCCCAGACGGGCAGCCGTATCGCGGTCGATGACCAAATCCGCCTTCAGCGCCCGATTCTGCAAATCACTGTTCACATCCTGAAGCTCACGGATCGTTCGCAGCTTCTGTTCCACCACAGGCGCCCACGCAAGCAAGTCCCGCAGATTGTCGCCTTGCAGTGTGTACTGGAATTGCGCGTTTCCACTGCGCCCGCCTATTTGAACATCCTGTAACGGCTGCATGAAAAGCGTTGCTCCTGGAACGCGAGCCAGCTTGGGTCGCAGCCGATTGACGACCTCGAAGACGCTGACCTTGCGCTCCGATAGCGGTTTCAACATGATACTGATATAAGCGGAGTTCGCTCGATTGACATAGCCCGACACAATCTGAACAGCCGGATCGGAGTTAAGAATCGCCTCGTATTCCCTTACCTTCTGCTGCATGGTTTGAAAAGAGGTGTCCTCGCTGGCCCGGGCGAAGCCATTGATGCGTCCCGTGTCCTGCTGCGGGAAGAAGCCTTTGGGAATAACAATATAGAGATAGATCGCCAGGCAGACCGTTCCCAGTGTGATGCCCAGCACCAGCGGTTGACGTCGCAACACCCAACGGAGACTGCTCGCGTATCCGTCGTAAAGCCGTTTGAATGCCCTGTCGCTCGCCCGACCGAACCAGCCATGCTTCTGATCTTTTTCCGGCTTCAGGAACTTTGCACACATCGTCGGTGTGGTTGTCAGGGATATGATCATCGAGAAGGCCACTGCCACGCTCAAGGTGACGGCGAACTCTCGAAATATACGGCCCAGGATGCCTCCCATCAAAAGTATGGGGATGAAGACCGCGATTAACGAGGTGCTCATGGAAAAGACCGTGAATCCAATCTCGCGCGATCCGCGAAAAGCAGCTTCGAGTGCAGAGAGTCCCAGCTCGAGATAGCGAGAGATGTTTTCGATTACTACGATGGCGTCGTCTACAACGAAGCCCGTGGAAATCGTGAGCGCCATTAGCGAGAGGTTATCGATCGAGTAGCCCACGAGGTACATCACCCCGAAGGTGCCAACCAACGACATGGGCACGACCACCGTGGGTATGGACGTCGCCCAAGCACTGCGGAGAAAGAAGAAGACCACCAAGATGACCATAAGCACGGATAGGAGGAGCGTCAGCTGCACATCTCTAACGGAGGCTCGGATCATCGTCGTCCGCAGCTCGGTCACCTCTAGATGGATCGAGGGGGGAATCGAAGCCTGCAGCAGCGGGATCAGGGCTAGAACGCGGTCTGTAACGTCGATGATGTTCGCTTGCGGCTGACGGTAGAGCTGCAGGATCACGGCGGGCTTTCCGTTCACGAATCCCGCATTGCGAATGTCCTCCTGGCTATCGAGCACCGTGGCCACGTCAGACAGCCGTACGGGTGCTCCATTCCGATAGGCAATAATCAAAGGAGCATATTGTTTGGCAAAAAAAAGCTGATCGTTATTGCTGAGCACGAACATGCGGCGAGTATCCGAAAGCGCGCCTTTGGGTATGTCAGCGTTGGCGGCTGCCAGCGCTGTGCGCACCTGGTCGAGTCCTAAACCCAGTTTGCTCAGCAGAAGGGGATTGAGCTCGGCGCGGACCCCCGGCCGCGAACTGCCGCCCACAATCACTTGTCCGACGCCTGTGATTTGGGAAATCTTCTGGGCCAGAATGGAGTCTGCCACGTCGTAGAGTTGTGGTCTGGTAGCTGTATCCGAAGTCAGCGCGATAGTCATGAAGTCAATTCCTGCGGGGTTTACTTTGCGCCAGTTCGGGTTCGTCGGTAGGTTAGCGGGCAATTGGCCACGCGCAGCGTTGATAGCCGCCTGAACATCTCGTGCGGCAGCGTCAACGTTTCGATCGAGGTCAAACTGGATAGCGATATTCGTGCTGCCGAGCTGACTGAGGGAGGTCATCTGCGTTATGCCGGCGATGCGCCCGAACATACGCTCGAGCGGAGTGGCAACCGAGGTGGCCATCGTTTCGGCGTTTGCACCCGGCAGATTTGCATACACTGTAATGGTCGGGTACTCCACCTCCGGCAGGGTAGCCACTGGAAGAAAGGGGTAAGCCAGCGCGCCGAAGAGGAGCAAAGCCATACTCAGTAGGGATGTCGCCACGGGCCGCTTAATAAAAGGGGCCGAAATATTCATAGCGACCCGCCCCTCACGAGTGCGACCCTTTGACAGCCTATCGGCACAGATCCAAGTCCCCTAGAGTCTGGTTGGGTTCATTATAAGCCTTCACTCACTGTTCTTGGCTCAGTACTGAGCTGTTAGCGTTTCAGACGATCCCTGATTCTGCATTGTTGCGCCTACTGACGATTTGCCGGCATCGCTGTTTTACTGTCAGCTGCTTGGTGTGACCAGGGAGCCTTGATAGCCAACTTGTCGTCAACCGGGATGACAACCACAGCAAATGGCGTTCCTGCGTCGTCGGACAACTGTGGGAGTGGACTACCGAACTCGTTGTTGCCCAGCATGGAATTATCGTAGTACGGAGCGAAAACCATCATGTGTGGGTGCCAATGGCCGATTGCCGGTCCGAGATTATGGTCCGCCGACCACATATAGGCGAAACTGACGCCATCCCGCTTCGGCAGTTCGCCTTTGGCATAAGCCGCCTGGACACCTTCGGCTATCTGATCCGGTGTCTTTCCCTCCATCCCAAGTTTGCTGCGCAGCTCGTAATACGGTGGCACGCTTCGCGATGCTTCCGGGTCGAAACAAATGGGCGCACGGATGGTTGCGTCATACACGAAGGCACGGAACTGAGGGGCGGTATAGGTGGGAGCGGACCAGCCACGCAACACGAGGCACACGAAGCCGTTGTCACCCTGGGCCGCGATCTTGTATCCGGAGGCTGTAAGAATCTTAACCGTGGCATGCGCAGAGACGTTCGCGGGCGCCGCGCTTCTCGCGAACGTCACCTCGGTTTCAGGCGTCATCAGGTACTTGCTGAGTGGAGGGTATTGGAGGTTCCGTCCCTGGACAGAGGTGACCTGCATACTCAAAAACAAAACCAAGATTAGCCAGCAATGGCATGGTGTGTTCACTCTCACTTCGGGCAGAGGAACGCACTGAAGACGGTGGGCATGGCGCGTGCGACCTCAATAGATGGGGGGTACCGATGGCCACGGCTGCAAAATTCCCCATCGACGTTGCGATCCACGATCTGTTGATGAATTCCAACCAGCGACTTCCAGCACCCGCTGAAGCCAAGGGGCTAACGCTCCCAGAACCTGTCTTCCCCCAATTCCCGGATCGGCTGAAGGATCCGGGACCGGAGACTCCCCCTGAGAAGCGCAAATGGGGACCGAAGGATGTCTACCGCTACTCACGCGGATGGTTGCTTCCCTACGTGCGTTCGCGCATCCTGCCCGGGGAGTTCCATCCCATCACCGCCTATCTGTTCATCGAGTACAAATGTAATCTGGATTGCTGGTACTGCTGGGCTTACGACAACAAAGTGAAGGGCATGTCGGAAGACGTGGCCCGACGTTCCATCGACTGGCTGCACGACAATGGATGTCGAGTGCTCGCATTAATGGGTGGAGAGCCGCTCCTGCGGCCGGATTTCGTGCACAAAGTCGTCTACTACGCTGCCAAAAAAGGCTTCTGGGTCTACATTGCCACCAATGGGCGCTTGCTTCGGCCCGACGTGGCGGATCGTCTTGGTGACGCGGGCGCGTCCGTCTTCAACTTCGCCATGGATTCCTGGGACCTCAAGCCCAGCCTGCCGAAAGCTTTTGTCCCAGCGCAGAAAAATCTGGAACACATCCTGCGCAAGCAATATGTGGACCGTTACCTAGTCTTCTTCAACATCAATATCTGCCGCAATAACACAGAGGACGTTCGAAAACTCACGGAATATGCTCACGATCATCGCGTGGCCACCGATTACCACATCAACGAAACCCCGATGCTCGAACAAGACGACCACTTCAAGCATCTTTACGACAACCCAACATACATCCGCCCGGAAGATTGGCGTGAAGTCGATGCTCTGATTGACTGGCTAATTGAGAAAAATAGATCAGGGTACCAGATGGTGAACTCGGTCCAACGGCTGCAAGAGATGAGCATGTCCTCTGGTCTGGATTTAAGGGAATACGGCTGGAATGGCGACGGAACAAATGGAAATGACCATCAAGCCAAGCCGCTTGCTTCGATGCCCGGGATTGTCCAGGACGCGAGCGGCGAGTTACGTTTCGCTGAATGGAACTGCCGCGCCGGTCAGAACAACGTGATCATTCGTACCGACGGTACCGTTGCGCCCTGCTTTCCGATGTATGCGTCAACCTTCGACTGGGGGAACATCGATCACCCAAAGTTCGATCAGTCGCAACTCTCCTCTATGAAGACGACCTGTCAACGCCATTGTTTCTCAACGTGAACCATAACTTGGCGTACTGTTACAATGACGCCCGTGTGATCAAGTGGCTCTGGTCCAACGTGATCAAGAACAAATTCCAGGGTGGTGTGCGGAGTTTCGAGGACTGAGATCGCGAAGCGGGAGCGCTTATAAAATCGGCGGCGAGGAGCCCTTTGGCAAAGCTTCGTGGCAATCGAATTGCTTTTGGCAGGCCGGGTATTGAGCCTCGATGGACGCAGGGAGCTAAGGAGGGCGTAGGGACCGCCTACGCTACCTCCAGTCGCCTCTGGTTCACTCTTTGGAATGGCATTGTCACCGAAACTTATTACCCCACAATTGACCGGCCCCAGATTCGTGACCTTCAGTATCTGATCACCGATGGGAAGAGTTTCTTCCATGAAGAGAAGCGCCACCTCGAGACGCAGATGGAGCGCCCCTGGACGAATGCGCTGGCCTATCGCGTCGTGAACTCCGATCCGAACGGCCGCTACCAGATTGAAAAGCAGATCATCACGGACCCTCACCTCTCGTGTGTTCTCCAACATACCAAGCTGAAGGGTGATCCGCAGTTTCTGTCTCAGCTTCGCCTCTATGCCTTGTGCGCTCCGCACCTGGAGGTCGGAGGGTGGGGAAACAGTGGTTACATCGTGGAAGCAGCCGGGCGCGGCATTCTGGCGGCCGAGAAACACGGGACCTGGCTGGCACTGGCGGCCACGCTGCCTTTTCGCCGCCTGTCCTGCGGTTACGTCGGGCAAAGTGATGGCTGGACGGACTTGAATGAGAACCTGCAAATGGATTGGGAGTTCGACCAGGCCCCCGACGGCAACATCGCGCTTATGGGAGAACTGGACCTAGCTGGCAAAGACGAGTTCACTCTGGGTCTGGCCCTGGGAGATAGTTTGCAAAATGCCGTCACCACACTTTTGCAAGGATTGGGACTTCCCTTCGATCAGCAACGAGAGCATTACGTCGATCAATGGTCGCGACCCAGCCGCAAGACGTTGTCCTTGCAACGCGCTTCGGGCGACGAAGGCAGGCTGTACGACAGCAGCGTGAGCCTGCTGCTCGCGCATGAAGACAAGAATTTCCCCGGCGCCTTCATTGCTTCGCTTTCGATCCCCTGGGGAGAAATGAAAGGCGACGAGGATACAGGCGGCTATCACCTGGTGTGGACGCGCGATATGGTGCAGAGCGCCACCGCACTGTTGGCTTGCGGTCACACGGAAACGCCCCTGCGAGCTTTGATTTACCTCGCCGCCTGCCAGCAGGCGGACGGCGGGTTCCCGCAAAACTTCTGGTTAGACGGTGAGCCTTACTGGCGGGGCATTCAGCTCGATGAAATCGCCTACCCGATCGTTCTGGCATGGCGGATGCACCAATACTGCGCGCTTGCGGGATTCGATCCATACTCCATGGTGATGGGAGCGGCTGGAAATCTCATTCTGCATGGGCCCGCTACGGCCCAGGAGAGATGGGAAGAGGCTTCCGGGTACTCTCCTTCGACGATCGCCGTAAAAATTGCCGCCTTGCTGTGCGCCGCCTGCTTTGCTCGCGAGCGAGGAGACCAAGCCACAGCGCAATTCATAGAGGACTACGTGGATTTCCTTGAGTGCCACGTGGAGGCCTGGACGGTCACTACACAGGGCACTCTGGTGCCGGGCATTGCGCGGCACTACATCCGCATCAATCCGGTGAGTATTGCCGACTGCTGTCCTGACGAGGATCCCAATACAGGGACCCTGGTGCTGTCGAACCGTCCTCCAGCAACGCAATATGAGTTTCCAGCCAAAGAGATCGTGGATGCCGGATTCCTTGAGCTGGTGCGCTACGGGATCCGTAGGCCGGACGATCCCGTCATCGTAGACTCGCTGAAAGTTATAGATGCTGTCTTGAAGGTTGAAACTCCCTTCGGCCCTTGCTGGCATCGCTATAACCACGACGGCTACGGTCAGCGCAACGATGGATCGGGCTACGATCGCTGGGGCACCGGCCGCGCTTGGCCGCTGTTGACGGGCGAACGAGGCCACTACGAACTGGCCGCCGGCCGTGGGGCTGGGGCTGCTCCCTTTCTGCGTGCCATGGAGGCATTTGCCTCCTCGACGGGACTGCTGCCCGAACAGGTTTGGGACACCTACGATCTCCCTGAAGCCCACATGTATCTTGGCAAACCCACCGGAGCCGCCATGCCCCTGATGTGGGCCCACGCCGAATACATCAAGCTGCTGCGTTCCGCCTCGGACGGCAAAGTCTTTGACCTGATCCCCGCGGTCGCCCAGCGTTACTTAGGCGAACGCAAGAACTGTCGTTGCCTGGAAATTTGGAAGCACAACCGGCAATGCCGCACGGTAAGAAAAGGCTATACGCTGCGTATCCAAGCGCCTGCCGCTTTTAGGCTCCATTGGACCAAAGACGAGTGGCAAAGTATCCATGATATGGATTCCTCTGGAACGCTATTGAAGGTTCACTTCCTGGACATACCAATCGTCCCGGAACAACGCGCCCCAATCCGGTTCACATTTTTCTACCCAGAAAGCGGCCGGTGGGAAGGATGGGATTATATCGTTCGAGTGGAATGATTGAACCTCCCATCGAAACAATCTGTCACGAGTTCTCCTGGTCACGATACGGAAGTGAACGCCTGCAGTGAGACAGTCTGTGCACGAACTGTGCACAAATCGAACGTTTTCAAGTCATTCGATTAGCTTTAAGCGAAAAGTAAATTCTCCGATTTGTTGGCAACGTTACTAGTTAGAAGTGATGGATGAAGCGGTTGGAGTCGAGTCTCCTGCCCTCAAGGCAGGCATGTCACGGCTTGGATTGATCCAGAGGCCGGCCTGCCGCGCCCAGGGCCGAGAAAAAGCGACGGAGGTTTAGGGGAGCAATAAGGTTTGGCATTCCCTTATGCTAGTTTGCAATGATTTAGTGCTCCGTTTGCATTGGGTCTCCAACGGCGCGGAATCGCGCAAGCAGACTATAATCAGGTCATGGCATCCGCAGGGCATGGTTCCGAACAGGCTCGGCAGGCACACGACGTTCGCATTGTGGTTGATACGATCCCCACGCTCGCCTGGTCCGCTCGTTCGGACGGCTCTGCTGACTTCTTCAATCAACGCTGGCTCGACTATACCGGCCTTTCGGCCGAACAGGCGCGTGATTGGGGCTGGACGGTTGCCCTTCACCCGGACGACCTGAGCGGACTTGTTGATTACTGGCGATCCGTTTTGGCTTCTGGCAAGCCAGGTGAAATTGAAGGACGACTACGCCGTTTTGACGGAAGAGTTGTCAAATGGTTCGGCACGAACACCGACATCGAAGACCGAAAACGAGCAGAGTCCTTGCTCGCCGGAGAGAATCTCGTTCTGGAAATGACTGCCAAGGGCAATTCGCTAGAATCCATTTAATAAAACGGAGCCTTGGATTACTGACACTTTCGGCGAGCGTGCTACTCGTGAACGGAACGCATCCACGAGGCGTAGCTCATGCTCGGACGTCTGATCAGAGTTACGCGACGGATGCGGGCGAGACAACGCAAGCGAAAATAGTCCGGGCGATGTCGGCGGGGCCGACAGACGTCGTGAAGTCTGCAAGAATCATTGCCACAGACACACAAGGCAACATCGTCGAATAACTCTTTGCAAAAGCGCGCTCCGATAAGGCACTAACATTTTCTCAGGAGCCTTCAATCGATATTTATGCCCAAGCCAATTTGGGCTTCGCGCACGGACGTTCCCTTAGGTCGAGGAAAAAACCAAAAACGGGAACGAATGAGTGCCCCGCGGCCGCCATAAAAACTCTCGTCGAAGAGGTCGATTCCCAAAGCGCCACAATATTCTTCCAGCATTTCAGAAGTGAATTGTTCCGGCTTTTTCTCTGTTAAATAGCGGTCGGACTTTTCAAACGGTTGTGGATTCCCCGTAGCTCGAAATTGCCAGCCGGATATGTCGTTCGTCACCGAAATATCCCGCTCGATGTTCAGGACTCTTCGAGGCTTGGGCGCGTACGGGGTAAATTGAACGGTGATAATAAGGGGAAAGGTACAAGTGGGAGCCCCACGAGGCCGAAGGTACCGAAGCACCGACAGGGGCGCACTGCGCTGGAGTAGCAAAGAAGCGGACTAATTCCCGTGGAGTGAAGGGAGCAGGTCACCCCCGCGAGAGATTGAGTCAGCGGGAAGTCGGAGGAACTCACGGTCTTGCCGTAAGGCGGCAGCCGTACAGGGGTGGCACGAGCCGGATAACCTGAGAGGTTTACGTCCGGTTCTGTGAGCGGCTCGGGTTGCAATTCCCCGGGCCGACTCGGCGAAAGCAGGTGACCGCCTACCTATGTCGCTTCCCGAGAAGTATCGGGGAGTTTTTGACGCACGTCAAAGAGGTCGGTTCGAAACTCGATTACGCTTCAGCTTGGTCGTCACGGCAGTAGGTGATTGATCACAGCCTTACGAGTGCGCTTTAGGGCAGCGTGTAAGGAAAAGGAGGTGCCTCCCTTGTGTATCGTGCTCAAGGAGCATCGGTACCTCGTTCAGATTGGCGCCGAGACCCGCGTACTCCGTATTCAAGAATTGGTGCACGGCACGGCCGGGTGGGGAGGGAGATTCAGACTCCAGATTCCGGCTGAGGGCGGAGCAGATGCACAGACAATCTACGGCTCAACCAGTGAGGAGGTCGCTAGATTAGCTGCCGAAACTTTCAAGCGGGCGCATTTGAAGTTAGATCCTCGCTCAGCTTCCAAGAGAACACCGAACTAGCTTACTGATCTCTTCCCAGACCTCGAGCGGTGCGGATCACAAGATCAACGTCATAGCCGGGACGTTGAGGGTGGGCAACAACGGCACAGCCAACCGCAGGTTGATTCTCGATCCGGGTACTGGGCAGGTTCCGGACGACAACGCTCGATAGCGCCGTCGGTTCGTGCCGATGTTTCGGTCAGCAACTCGTCGCGCGTTCGGAGGTTGCCGATGGCCTGCCGTGAGACTTATTGGCGCCTCTTGGTAAGAACAATCTCTCTGCCAGAATCAGAGATGATTTTGTCCCGCCACATCGGCTGTGCCAGAACGAATCGGGAACGTTTTCGACACACAGTCAAATCGGCATGGGCTTACAGGTTATGCCCGGGAAATCGAGGCCGTGCTGAAAGGCAAGACTTCTTAGTCTGAGCGGACGCCACAAGTCAGCATAAGTTCCAATCGGCAGGGGGAGAACTGATGGACCAAAAGTCAGGCGCAGGCTGTTCAAATTCGATTCCTACTTGGGCCAAGCCAGCATGGGATGATCCTAGATAAGTGATCTTGCCTTTACGTTCATCCCAAGTTTTTGGGTTCATCAGCACCACCGTCTGCCCCAATACTACCGTGGTCCCCAAGAGTATGAGCGCACCGTGGGCACTCACAGTCAGCGTGAATGTTTGTTCACGGAAAGTCGGCTTGTGCTCTGGCTCACCTCGAATAACCAAGGGCATGTCCAACAGCACGCGCTCGCTACGCCTACGGACCACCTCCGCGGGGTAGTTACTTTTTCCTTCAGGCATCGAAGTCTGCTCCTAGGCTCGAGACCTGTCGTGGCTCTTCCTATCACTCTAGCCCGCATTACAACTGCGGCGATGTCGGAATAATAGAGGCTTGCTAGTTTCAAAAACCTGACCATATGGACAGGTTGAGTCAAAAATGAAAGGTTTAGGCATGGAGGCAATCTCTCGGAGGCCGCATCGATGCGATTGACTCGGATGGCCACCGGCCATAGGCTGTGCCGCAGCATGTCCCTCAGATCAAGAGGCATTCAAATGGCAAAGATCCTTCGCTGTCAGGACGTGGGGATGAAGTGTGACTTCGTGGCCCGTGGAGAAACAGAGCAAGAGGTTCTGAAGAGGGCCACCGAACACGCTGGAGCAACCCACAACATGAAGAGCATCCCGCCAGAGATGCTCGCCAAGGTGCGTGCGGCTGTTCGGGACCAATAGGCCATTGCAAAGAAGCAGCCTCGCCAATTCGCTGAGTCTTGTTTGGTCTCGGTACCACCTGAGCCTCATGGGTATCTTTACGAGCCCGGTAGATTTGTTTCCAAACGGAACCATTTGGGACCAGTTTCTGAGGCGATGTTGTTTGCCGCATTCTCGCCCTGGTGAAGGTGCGGCTCTTGCTTTTCTTTCGGTCGGCGGGCCTCGCTGCTGGGCGAAGCCACAGCAGTGGTAGTACGGGGGCCCTAATAAGACCGCACGCGCCCTGGATATTTGCAAGAAAGTGACAACAGACAGACATCATCGCGACAATTTACCTCCTCCGACTCGCCATACTCGTTCGACCAGGCAATCGGACAAAGAAATGCCACCAGGCATAATGGAGAGGGGCGATGACGAAACTCAAAATATCTGTCATGCGCAATCAACTGCTCAAGCGCTTCGGAGGCGTGGCCCTTGTGGCTCTCTTGGGCGGCATCATGTTGGCTTCTGGCCCGACGCTGCAGGGACAAGAGGAAGATGGTTTCAACAAGCCAGGACATATTGTCATCGCCGACCAGTTCAATAACCGAGTGATTGAAGTCGATCCGGAGAACCACCAAGTCGTTTGGCACTTCGGCGATGGATCGAGCATTCCCGGGCCGCGCTCCATTGTCGGGACGAATGACGCTGAACGCTTTGGCGAGTTCACTCTGATTTCCGGCACAGGCATTCCACCCAGCAATCCACCGCTGCCGGGCTGCCCGGACCCGGTCAACGGCTGCCCGGACAACCGCGTCATCTTGGTGAATGAAGAGGGTCAGATTGTGTGGCAATACGGCCAAGATGGCGGCAAGTCTGGCGCAGGTCCCGACCAGCTCAATACTCCTGTCGCCGCGACCGTGTTGCCGAACGGCCATTTCTTGATTACGGACCAAGCCAATGAGCGCGTCATTGAAGTGAACCGGAAAAAAGAAATCGTCTGGCACTATGGCGTCACCGGTCTTGCGAGCGATGGTTTCGACGAACTCAACAATCCCAACAGCGCTGAGTTGCTCGACAACGGCCATATCTTGATTGCCGATGAGAATAACAACCGGGTCATCGAAGTCGATCGTCAACACAACATCAAACATTCATTCACTGCGGGCAACACCGTCAGTGGCGCGGCATTCGCGAGTCGGCTCCCAAATGGAAATACGCTGATTACCGATTCGAATAACAGCCGCATCGTCGAAGTAGATTCGAGCGATAACGTCGTTTGGGAGTACTTCGCCAACACCCGGCTAGGCACCATTGCGGCTCCACTTCCAACGCGTGCGGTGCGCCTGCGCAACGGCAATACTCTCATCAGCGATCAATTCAACAATCAAGTGATCGAAGTGACTCACGACAAGGAAATTGTATTCGCACAGGGTCAAATAGCAGTGGCTGGGAACGGATTCGACGAGTTGAATGGTCCGTACGACGCCAAAGTGGTTGGTGATTTCACCGGGTTGACGCCTCCCCCGACGAAGAAGGACTAGCCTTCAATCACTAATTCTTCTGTTCCCCTGCGACTCTGGACAATGGAACCGAAGGTGGGCGCCCAGTCTGGGGTAATTCACGGTCCGCGAGTATGGGAAGGCCGGTATTCGCGGCTTTGGGGGCTAGCTCGAAGGCCACTTCCTGCAGGTCAAAATCGCCGGCGACTTCTTCGACGATCTTTGCCGAAACGGTTTTCGAGTGTTCTACGAAAGAGCTGATCAGGGCATGTTCACAAATCAAATTGATGATCCGGGGAATGCCTCGAGCATGGCGATGCACAGCTTCAACCGCTGCTAGACTGAAGATCTCCTGTCCCGTGCTGCCGCCGATGCGTAGCCGCTCCTTGATATAACCAGAAGTCTCGAGCAGCGTCAACGGGCGCGTTTTGGCCCAAAGAGTAATGCGCTGCCGAAGCTGCCGCAGTCGTGGGTCATTCACTTTATCCTCGAGTTCAGGCTGACCGGCCAGGACAATTTGCAGGAGTTTTTCGGTAGAAGTCTCGAGATTCGTCAAGAGTCGAATCTCTTCGAGCATCTCGAAAGACAGGTTCTGCGCTTCATCGACGATTAGAATCGCACGACTTCCGCGCTGATGTTGTTCGAGCAGCCACTGATTCAGTTTCAGTAAGGTCCGGCTCTTCAGAGTCGAATCGCAGGGAATGCCGAAATCGGCGAGCATGAAATCGAAAAACTCCGCTTCGCTTAGCCGTGGGTTGAACATAAAGGCCGTGGCGATGCGTTCCTGACGACACCAACCCAGAAGCTTGTTGAGGACGGTGGTCTTACCGGTGCCTACCTCGCCGGTAAGTAACACGAAGCCCTTGCGTGCCTGGATTCCGTAGATCAAACAGGCGAGGGCCTCCTGGATGTGCCGAGTGAGATAGAGGTATCGCGGGTCGGGATTGACATTGAACGGGTTCTCGCGAAGTCCAAAGAATTTTTTATACATATAGACTCCTCATCACTTCATTTCCTTTTGCCCACGAGGTGCTGCATTGCCGTTTGCCCGTGAACGGGCCCGTTTCTACACAAGATCCTGGTACCAGCGATATCTCAAGGTATGCGACTCCGTAAAGTATCCTGGGCCGCCTCATCTGGCCCGGACTAGCAATGGGTGCCACTGCAAGGTAATGCCGTACTGGCTAAAGGGTCGCGCGAGCCCGCAAGTGAGAACCGGACAGCCCCCACCTCCGCTGGTCTGCTGTTGAAATGCGTAGCTCAGGCCCAAACGGACTTGACGTCCTAACGGGTGGTTCAAGCTGGCGCCCACGAACCAGTCGTCGAATCGGCTGGCGAAAACGGCGCGGGGTACCAAAGCATCGTTTCTGGCATATCCACCATTCACCGAGGCAGACCAGAACCTTGTGAGTTCGCGGCTTGCCATGGCTGTAATAGTGTCACTGCTGCTACCAAAGAACACGCCCGAACCGGTGGTTACTCCGCGGAAGTAGGAAAGAGAATAGCCGGTGCGGCGCCATTGATACGTCAGCGAGCTCGACGCGCTCCAAGACAGCTGCGTTCTGTGCGCCGGGCCGAAGTAAGCAAAATGGAGAAGTCGTGGTCCGGCCGCCACCTGGAGAGCCAATCGTCCGGTAACTTTGCGTCCGAACGCCATCTGAGCCAGGTCGGTCTGAAGGCGGCCGTTGGCTCCAACGAAAGTTATGAGGTTATGATCGTAAGTCAGCGCGACATTGTTCTTGGCGCTGAGGGCGTAGTTGTATCCGACCCGCCCAGTAATGTTCTGACTGTTGATATAGCCGGGATCCAAAAAGTGAAGTAATCCGTAAGAACCGACCAGGGTCAGCGTTGTCCGTCGGCTGTGCGCATAATCGATTTCGCCCAGTGCGGTATTGGAGAGCTGCCGTGCAAGGGCCGTCTGGATCGTTCCACTGGAAGCCAAAGATCGCTGGATGCTGTCCAGGGAACCATTCTGGCTCGCCAGTGCAGGCCCACCTGCGAATAGACTGCCAAAACCGGATCCCCATGAATACAGCACATCGTCGCGCAACCGCAGTGTCCACCGCCCCAAGGATATTTCCTGCGAGATGCCGCCGTCGTGATAAGGCAAGTAGCGCATGCCATAATAGTAGGAGGGCTCGTATATCGTTTCAGCGCCGCGGTATGTGGCTGCCAAATGATAGCGGCGCCACCGCCGTTCCACGTCAAGCGTCCCACCCACGCTGCTCACTGAAACGGTTTGTCCGGCCACGATCCCGGTTTCCGCAAGTTCCGAAAATTGCAGTGCGGGATCAAAGATACGGGTCAAACGGCGCAGAGAACCCAAACCGAGAATCTCCGCACTGGCAAGAGCGTGCGTGTCGGGCTGTACTTGCGTTGAGGGTTCTGGCTGCGCGACGTCTTGCGCTACTGACCCACCGGCTGCGCCCGACCCGGCGCTACCGTTGCTCCCACTTGGCAGAGGAGCCAAG
>Ga0209577_10001304_pt1 | contig 24788 bp, 23 predicted proteins | sample GraSoiAngelo_109_FD_185874 | JGI IMG/M metagenome (GOLD analysis project Ga0209577, IMG submission 185874) | Grasslands soil microbial communities from the Angelo Coastal Reserve, California, USA - 14_0903_12_20cm (SPAdes) (version 2) | ecosystem: Environmental > Terrestrial > Soil > Grasslands...
CGTGCCGCAGGCTGGCCGGAAGGAACCGGCCCACGGCCGCGTAGGCCCGCGCCCCCGGGGTCGTCCCGAAGTAGTTCGCCGCCTCCCAGCCCTCCACCGCGAGACCCGCGCGCTCGGCGGCCGCCCGCAACTCTCCGAGCGTGTACTCGTGGAAGTGGCCTGGGTTGTCGCTTGACTCCCTGATTGGCTCGATCGGGTTGCGCCCCACGATCATGCGCAGCCGCTTGTGAAGCGCAACCGCATTGGGCGTCTGGAGGATGAGGATCCCGCCGGGACCCAGCCAGCCGGCCAGGTAGCGGAGCACGATCGACGGCGCGGTGTGCAGGTGCTCGATCACCTCCCCCATCACGATCGCGTCGTAGCTGCCGTCGCCAGCCGGCGCCGAGGTCTCGCCGGAGCGGTTCAGATCCACCTCCAGGTGGCGCTCCCCGGGGCCGGGCGGGAAGAGCGACGGCGCGAACCCGAGCGTGTCCACCACGGCTCCGGGCACTCGCTCGCGAAGGAGCGCTGTCTCGAACATCGGCCCCACGTTGAGGATCCGCGGGGCGTCCTTTCCCGCGAGCAACCGCAGCACGACCCGCAGCAGCACCTCGTAGCGGCGCGCGTGGTAGCTCAGGTAGGTCCGCCACTCCGACCGGAGCGCGGGATCGTTTACCGCCTCGAGCTGGTCGCCGAACAGGTTCTCGAGCGGCTCGGTCACCGCGGGCATTGTCGGCGAAACAACGGCCGGTTCGGGCGGTGGCCGTCATAATCGCCGCGCCATGGGGGCGACCGAACGAGCGCGCCTGCCTCTGTGGGCAATCGGCGGCCTGGTCGGCGCGCTCACCGCGCTCCAGATGGTGCGCCGTCCCTCGGCCCCGCCCGTCTGGGACTCGCTGATCGCCGAGGACGGCAAGATCTTCCTGTCGCAGGCGCTCAGCCAGCATTTCGTGGACAGCCTCGGGACCTCCTACCAGGGCTACCTCCACACCGTGCCGCGCGTGATCGCGCTCGCGGCCACGTGGTTCCCCCTGGCTCAGGCCCCGCTGGTGATGTCGCTGCTCGCCGCGCTCGTGGTGGCGTTGGTCGCGGTCTACGTGTTCCACGCGAGCGCGGCGTGGATCGCGTCGCCGATCCTGCGGGGCGTGCTGGCGCTGGCCGTCCCCTTCATCCCGGTCACCGCGCGCGAGATGTCGGGCACCGTGTCCAACCTTCACTGGTACCTGCTGTACGCGGCCTTCTGGGCGGTGATCTGTCCGTGGCGGACGCGCTGGTGGCTGGCGATGTCGACGGCCGTCGTGGCGCTCGCCGTGCTGAGCGACCCGCTCACGGCCGTGCTTCTGCCGATCGCGCTCGTGTTCGCGATCCGGGGACGGGAATGGCGCGGCTGGGTCCTTCCGGGCTGCATCGCGCTCGGCCTCGTGCTGCAGCTCGCACTGCGCGACGAGGGAACCTCCTCCTTCGGGGGCTCCGACTACGGGGTGCTGCCGCGCTTCTTCGCCGAGCGGGTGACGAGCTCGCTGCTGGTGGGAGACCGCTATCTGAAGGACGTCTTCGGCGGAACCACGGGGTCGCCGTTCGCGTGGGCCTCGCTCGCGGTGGTTGCGGTCGCGGTGGGAGCCGGCCTCTGGCGGTTGCGCGACCGCCGCGCCTGGCTGCTCGCGGGGGGCACCGCGCTCTCGCTCACCTTCTTCCTGATCCCGGCCATCACGCGCGGCACGCGCTTCCTCAGCCACAAGGCGCCGTGGCTCCTCACCGGGACGCGCTACGTGTACCTGCCCGTGCTGTTCCTGCTCACCGGGCTGCTGGCCGCGGTCGACCGGCGCGCGCCGGGCGACCGGCGCCCGCGCGCGCGAGAGATCGTCGTGGCCGCGGCGGTGCTCGCGACGATTGTCGTGGGGTATGCCGCTCCGCACCGGAGCTCGGGCGAGCGGCGATGGAAGCCTGTGCTTGCGCAGGCGCGGCTCGCGTGCGCCCGGCAGCGCGACATCAAGCCGATCAAGCTGTACCGCGACGCCCAGGGACTCGCCGCGGTGCTCCCGATCGATCCCGGGAGGTGGTCGATGCCGATCGATTGCTCGAAGCTGCGCTGACCACCGCGCTCCGGCCTAGGGCTCCTCTCCCTGGTTCGTGTCGTCCTCGTGGTGGTGCTTCTTCTTGTGCTTCGCGCGCGGCGGCGCCTTGAAGTCGTGCGTGACCGTGCGCGTGCACTGCACGTGATAGGTGCCGATGATCTGCGAGTACTCGGTGTGATCCTCGACGTACTTGGCCGTCACGTGCGCCGTCTCGCCTTTATGGAAGGTCGCCGGGAACTGGTCCTTCGCGTAGTTGTGCACCTGGTAGGTGTGCGAGCCGGTCTGGCTCAGCGAGATCGTGAGCGGGAACGGGTAGTTCGGGTCCGCCTGCGCGTTGACCTTGTAGGCCGTCTTGGGGTTGATGCGCATCTCGATCCAGCGCGTGTTCTTCGTCACGGTCGACCCGTCGATGATGAGGAACGGGGTCGGGTAGGTGCTCCCGCACGGCGGCGGGTTGATCAGGGGCGCCGGGGCTGCGGCGGGCAGGGCCAGCAGCGCACCGGCGGCCCCCGCTGCCGCAACTGCTGCCCGGAACGGTCTTCCTTGCCTCCCCACCGGGCCCCAGATTACTCCCCGGCCGGGGCCTTCGCCCCCAGCTAGTGCAGCAGGCTGTGGATGTACTCCTTGTTCTGCTTCCAGACATGCCCCCCCGGTGAGAGGCCCAGCGCGTGCGCGGCCCGCGACGACATCGGCAGCCACTGGAGCGTGAGCCAGAGCGCGACGACCACAGAGGCGATCCGGAACGCGCGCCCGCGCACGAACGCCACGAACGGGAGCAGCCACAGCAGGTACCAGGGCATGTCCCACCCGAGGGTCACCACCGTGGCGAGCGTCAACCAGCCGAGCGGGGCAATCATGTCGCGCGTCCGCCACGCCCACACCGTGCAGGCGACGACCGCCAGGGCAAGGATTGCGTGGCAGACGCTCCGCACGGCGGCGGTCTCGCCGCCCTGCCCTGCGAGCCACCCGAGTACGTTCGGGATGCTGTAAGGGGTCACCAGACGGCTCTGGGCGCGCACCGCCGGCAGGTGCGGTCCGAACGCGACCAGGACGGTCGCGCCGAGCAGCGCCGCGCCGACCGCGAACCCGACCAGCGACTGGCGACGGCGGTGGGTGCCTGCGACCGCCACCGGCACGAGCGCGGCGGCGGACGCCTTCACGGCCGCGGCGGCGGCCACGGCGGCCGACCCGATCGCCTCGCGGTACGTGAGACCGAGGTAGATGGCCGCCAGGAGGAAGACGAGGTTGAACGGATCCATGTGCTGGCCGCCCGCGCCATAGATCAGCACGAGCGGGTTGAGCATCACGAGGACCACGGCGCGGCCGGGCGACCGTCCCAGCCGGCGCGCGATCAGCACGACGAGCCAGGCGCACGCGAGGCTCACGCCGAGCAGCAGGGCCTTGTAGCCCCAGTACGCGCCCGCGACGCCGAGCGGCGCCAGCGCGTACGTCATCAGGGTGAACGCCGGCCCGTACGGGCTGCGCAGGTGGTGCCAGTTGCTGATCTTCCACACCGGGTCGTGCCTCATGCCCATCGCCGGGATGTGGGTGTAGGGGTTGATCCCGTGGATGGCGCCCATCCGCGAGTACTCCACGTAGTTGAAGACGTCGGTGAGGAGCAGCGGCGGCGAGAGGAACAGGATCACGTAGGTCAACGCGACCAGTCCGCCGACCACCGCGAGCCGTACCCGCGGAGCGAGCCACAGAGCGAGCAGGTAACAGGCGGTCATGCCGACGAGCGCCACGAGAAGCCCTGTCTGGAGGGTTTGGCGGTCGGGTCGGTGGCGGGACCACAGGTCCCCGAACGGCCAGGTCATCCAGCCCGGATGGGTGCGGTGCAGCGTGGGCGCGAGGAAGGAGCGTCCGTGCACCGAGGCGAGCACCACCAGCAGGCACCCGGCGGCGATCGCCCCGAGCGCAATCGATGCGCCCGCCGGCGCCAGCATCGCGCGCGTGACCGGCAGCCGCCGCCGGCGCAGCCGCGTGCGAGCGGTCGTCACGGCCGCTTCCATGCGCGAAAGGTGGGCGGCGCCCCTAAGCGCTCCCTAAAACGGGCGGACGGTGCCCGTAATCTCGGGGGATGCCGCGCGCCGCCGTCCTCGCCCCGCTCCTCGCCGCGCTACTCGCGGCCTGCGGCTCGAGCGGGGCGAAGCACTCAAGCGCCGCCCACGGCGGCTCGATGGTGGTCCTGCCCACCGGGCCGACGCGGCCGCCTCCACCGGTCAAGCCGGCGGCACCGCGCCGAGCGCCGCACCGTGCGGTGCACGGCTTTCACCCGACGTCCACCCTGATCACGCACGGGCCCCGGAGCGGCCGCGATGTGGCGCTCACCTTCGACGCCGACATGACGCAGGCCATGCTCGCCGCGGTCCGCAGCGGTCGTCGGTCGATCGGCTACGACCCGGAGATCGTGCGCGAGCTGCGCGCCTCGCACACCCCGGCCACCATCTTCATGACCGGGCTCTGGCCCACGGCGCACCCCGGCCCGGCGCGCGACCTCGCGAACGACCCCCTCTTCGAGATCGAGAACCACACCTACGATCACTCGGCGTTCGCGCCGCCGTGCTACGGGCTCCCGACCGTCCCCTCGGCAGCGGACAAGACGAAGGAGATCCAGAGCGCCGCCGATGTGATCGACGGGCTGATCGGGTCACAGCCGCGCTACTTCCGCTTCCCCGGAGGCTGCCATAGCGCGAGTGACCTCAACCTGGTCGCCTCGCTTGGTGAGCAGCCCGTGCAGTGGGACGTGATCTCCGGCGACGCGTATCTCCGGGACCCAGCCGCCGTCGCGCGTCAGACGCTGGCCGGGGTGCGACCGGGGTCCATCGTCGTGATGCACCTCGTGGGGGCCCCGAACGCGCCCGCGACCGCGGGCGCGCTCAGAACCGTCCTCCCCACTCTTCGCCAGCGCGGCCTGAAGCCGGTCAAGCTGGCGCGGCTCTTACGCGGCTGATCCCTCGTAGGCCGGCGCGAAGACCGCGTGCGCGTCGGACATCTCCACCTCGGGCTCGCCCTCGATCCCGACCTGCTGGACGCCCGGGTTCAGCCGGTCGTTCACGAACGCCTGGAAGTCCTCCGGCGAGTCCCACAGATCCACGACCCGGAGGTCGTTGCCCTCGAACCAGGCGATGTGGAACCGGGCTCCGTTGGGCGTGTCGCCCTCCCAGTTCACGATCTGGCGGGCCTCCTCGTACTGGTCCGGCGTGAGGCCGCTCCAGCGCATCCTCATGACTGTGGGCATGGGTCCTCCTCAGGGGGTTGGGGTACGCGGCGGAGGCTAACCGCCCGCTTGTGCGGCGGGCAAGTCAGATCTCCGACGGCCGTTACCCGCCCTCTACGCCCACGACCCGCCCGTGGATCACCTTCGTCAGCGAGTCGATCTCGCGACTGAGCGCCTCCACGTGGCGCGTGAGCTTCGTGTTCTCGTCGAGCATCCGATTCTGGATCTCGGCCAGCTCCTCGCGGTGCTTGGCGGCGGCCTCCTCGTGCGCCTTGTCGCGGTCGGCCTGGCGGGTTTGGGCGAGCAGGATCAGGGGCGCGGCGTAGGCCGCCTGCGTGGAGAACGCAAGGTTCAGCAAGATGAACGGGTAGGGGTCCCAGCGGAAGGCGACGGCCGCCCCGTTGACCGCAATCCAGGCGATCACCAGGATGGTCTGCCCCAGGATGTAGTTGGGGGTGCCGAAGAAGCGCGCCACCCGCTCCGCGACCGCGCCGAACCGGTCCGACCCGAAAGCCCCGTGCAGGTGCTCGTGCTGCACCTGGTGCTTGGCGAACGTGTCAGTTACATCCGGCATGCCGCCTCCTCTTCTCGACAGTGGAATGACGGGCGACTACGGGCCGTGCACGATCCGGTTGCAGCCCGGCAGGGTCACGGCGATCGGCCCATCGCTCGTGATCTTGAGGTTCACGTTGCAGTCCACGCGCGCACGCGACACGTTGATCGAGAGCGACTTGATGTTCGTGGCGGTGAGGTCGATCTCATCGCCGCGCATTGCGCCGATCGGCGCGCCCCAGGTCTTGGCCTGCTTGGTGAACGTGAGCGTGCCCAGGTTGCCGTTAGGCACCGATCCCACCCCGTACATGGTGGACGAGGGAATCGGGTCGCCGAAGTTGGAGCCGCGGGAGATCGCGTCGATCTGACCGCCCGGGTCGTTGCCCGCTCCGTTGGCCGACGGGTCGCGAAGCTTCAGCCGGTAGGCCCAGTACGCGTGGTCGCCCACCACGCCGATCTTCGCGTGGTTGCGGGCCGCGTCGAGGACGTAGGTCACGTGAGAGGGGCTGCGATCCACGTGAGCGGTGCCCAGGAACGCCGCGGCCGGCGCGTACTGGTCGTTGATCGCGAGCTGCAGGTGGTTTGTGAAGACCGGGCTGCACATCGGGTTCGCGCAGGGCTGGAAGGCGTCGAGCTCATAGCGGTAGCCGAGCGAGTCGAGCTTGTTCGCGGTCTGCAGGAACTCGGGCTCGCTCACGAGCTCGTCGCCGTGGTTGTTCCACATCAGGATCGGGAGGTTCCGCAACGACGCGACCACCGCGTTGTTCGACTCGTCTCCCACGGTGGACTCGGCTCTGGCGAACAGGTCGGGGAATTGGGCGCCGAGCTTGAAGGTGCCGATCGCGCCCATCGAGTACCCGCTGATCGTGGTCCAGGCCGGGTTCAGGCGGAACCGGCGGGCAACGTCCGCCCAGACGTCGAAGACGTCGGCGGCGCCGTAGTTCTCGTAGCCCTCGTCCGGGCCGCGCGACTCGGTCGTGATCACGATCGAGCCGGGACCGCGCTCGCCGAGCTCGGACTGGTTCCGCGTGCCCAGGTACTGGTTGTACATCGCGGACAGCGAGTGGAGCAGGAGCGTCATGCCGTACCCCGACCGCGGGCGCGGCTTGCGCGGGACGTAGATCGCGTACGGCTGGAGCCGCCCCAGGTACTGGCCGGGGCAGTTCGCCGCGGCGGTCAGGCAGGTGTGGGTGAAGTCCGCACCCTGGGCCAGCTCGAAGTGGCTGGGAAGGATGCGGTCCATCGGGCCGGTCCTGGGCACCGCCCGGTCGTCGCGCACGTGCCTCGCCAGCTTGCGGAAGTTGACGTTGGCGAAGAACTGCGAGATGTCGTTGGCGGCGAGCGCGTTGCCCTGCGAGCGGTCCCGCCACCATGCGGCGTTGAGCACCACCGCGTTGCCCTCGGTCGGGTGCTGGACCGGCTCGTGCAGGCGGAAGGCAACGTTGAAGAAGGCCGCCGGGTTGGACGACCCGCCACCGCCGCCGGGGTGGGTGGAGTCGGCGCTTGCCTGAGGCAGGAGGTAGGCCTTGCTCGACCTGTCCCACAGGCCCAGGCCGGCTGCCAAACGGACGGACCTGCCGGTCGGGTTCCACTCGCTGTGCGCCACGCTCACCTCGATCTGGCGCCGCTTCGCGTCGAGCCTCACCTTGGGCGCCGGCCCGCCCACCGCCTTGCCGTTCGACGCGCGCAGCAGATCGGCCACCAGGCCCTTCTTCGCGCCGGGATGGACGGTCAGGAAGAGGTCCGCGGGCGCGCTCACGTTGGCACCGTGCGGGAAGGCGTGGGAGTGACCCTTGCGGCCGCCGATCGCGATCGTGAACGCGACCAGCGAGGGGTCCTTCAGCGTGTTGAGCGTGACGCGGAACGCTGTGGTCCTGCGGAGCGGCTTCACCCGCAGCTCGACCAGGTCGGCGGCGTTGTTCGCGTAGCGCAAGTCGGTCGGGTAGGTGTAGGTGCCGTTCGGCTTCGAGAACAGGTTGCCAGCGGCGCGGGGGTCGTTCGGATCGGGCGTGAGGTGCGCGCCCGTGTCGTCGTAGAGGAAGTCCTGGTAGAGGAACTCGCCGTTCCGGTACGCGGTGGACCCGGACACGAGGATCGGCTTCGCCTTCCAGGGCGCCCTGTTCGCGAGCTGCGGGGCCTTGGCCGGGCGGGCGTACAGGAGGTTGGGACCCGGCCGCGGGCCGGGGCCCGCGTAGAGCGAGTGCCACGCCGCGGAGGCCCCAGGAGGAACCGCGGCCGCGACCAGTACAGCGGCGAGCACTAGCCGGCGCCTCATCCCGCCCGCAAGGTACACCAACGCCGGCGTGTCTCGATCCACCCCGGATGGGCCGGGATATGCTCGCGCGCCACGTGCCGCCTCCCACCTTCGACCTGCAGGCACATTCGGTCCACTCCGACGGCAACCACCCGCCGGCCGAGGTGGTCGAGCACGCCGCACGGGCGGGGGTGGAGCTGTTCGCGCTGTCCGACCACGACACGGTGGACGGCGTCCAGGAGGCGCTCGACGCCGGGGCCCGGCTCGGGCTCACCGTCGTGCCGGCCACCGAGATCTCGGCCGTCGAGGGGCCGTACGAGGACCTGCACATCCTCGGGTACGGGATTGACCACCGCGACGCCTTGCTGGGGGAGCGCCTGCTCGACGCCCGCGAGGATCGGGTGCGCCGCGCCGAGCGGATGGGCGAGCGGCTACGCGGGCTCGGCTTCCACATCGACCCTTCGCCGCTCGAGGCCCGCCGCGCGGCCGGCAAGCCGATCGGCCGCCCCCACCTGTCGGCCGCGGTGCTCGAGCATCCGGCGAACGCGACGCGCCTCGCCGAGGAGGGCCACGGTGACGTGTCCTCTTTCATACCCGCGTACCTGATCCAGGGGGCGCCGGGTTACGTGGCGCGCACCCGCCCGAATGTCGCCGAGGCGATCGGCTGGATCCACGAGGCGTCCGGCCTTGCCGTGTGGGCGCATCCGTTCTGGGACCTCGAGGACCCGGGCGAGGTACTCGAGGCGATCGACCGCTTCGTCGAGTTCGGGCTCGACGGCGTGGAGGTCTTCTATCCCACCCACGGCGCCGAGCAGGCCCGCCTCCTGCTCGAGCGCTGCGACGAGCGGGGTCTGCTGGCCACGGGGTCGTCGGACTTCCACGGTCTGGAGCACCGGCTCTTCAGCCGCTTCCTCGCCTTCGACCTCCATGGGCTCGAGCCGGTGCTCGGCCCGATTGCAGAGGGCTAGGCCAGGGCGGGCAGCCCCACCATCTCCCTGAACGCCGCGGTGTCGTTCAGGTGCGGGAACGGCTCGTCCGGGACGTCCACGCCCAGGAACGAGCAGAGCGGCTCCCACCCCTCCTTGATGTCCCACTCGAGCATGCGGTCCTCGGGGATCGCCGACCGGACGCCCTCGTAGTGGCGGTCGAAGGTCTCGAACGCGAACTCCTTGTCGCGGAAGCGGCCCTTGAACGTCCCGTCCCAGACGATCCCGTTGATCACCTTCATCACCTCGAACGACGGCGCCGGCTGCGTTCCGCCGCCGAGCTCGCCCCGCGTGCCGGCCTCCGCCGCCGCGTGGATCGACTGGAGACAGCTCTGGTACCAGCCCTCCTTGTCGCGGATGTTGAGCAGCACTGGCGCATCCGGCCAGGTCTCCACGAGCTGGTCCCAGTAGGTGCAGCCCGGCCAGTCGACGGTGGACTCCCAGCCGTCGAACGCCGCCTCCCAGTCCACGGGCTCGCCCCTGTACGCGGCCTCCCAGTGCGCCAGCGGCGTGGGGTCGCGGATCAGGTCGATCATGTGGAAGCACGGGCCGTAGCCCAGCCGCTCGAGCGCAGCCTTGAGCGACATCGTGCCTGTGCGGCCGTAGCCGGCGCCAATCAGCTTCACGCGAAATCCCCTCTCGTCGTCGTGCGTGTCCGGTCCGTGACACTACATCCGCGGCGAAGTTGCCCGCCGGCCGGCCCCGGGATCAGCCGCCGCTCAGATAGTGCGGCAGCGGCTGCCCCCGCGGCGGCGGGTCGTCCAGCATCAGCTGGGGCACCGTCACGAGCTTGAGATGGCGCTCCCGGAGCTTCTTCACGATTTCGGGGAGGGCCGCGATGGTCTGCGACCGCGCGCCGCCGCCGTCGTGGAGCAGGATGATGCCGCCGGGCTTCGCCCCCTGGAGAGCTCGCCGGACGATGACCTTCACGCCGGGCTGCCTGTAGTCGTTCGTGTCGACGGACCACAGGACCATCAGCATCCGGTTGTGGCGGAGCACCCTGAAGGTGCGCGCGTCGAAGGATCCGAACGGCGGCCGGAAGAGCCGCGGGCGCGGGGCGCCGAGCTTGTGCAGCCATTCGGCCTGGGACACGATCTGGTCCCGCTGCTGGGGCCGCGGCAGGAGCCCCAGCTTGGGATGGCCCTCGGTGTGGTCCCCGACCACGTTGCCGTCGGCGATCGCCTGGGTGGTGGAGGCGTGGAACCAGCGCTCCATGAAGCCCACCTCGAAGAACGTAGCCGGGGCGTGGAGCTTGTGGAGGGTCTTGAGCACCTGCGGCGTGTACGGCCCGGGGCCGTCGTCGAAGGTCAGGGCGACCTCGCGCTTCCGGCCCCCGCCGCTCGTGACGAAGGGGGTGTACGAGAGCACGTGGTCGATGGCGCGGTCCTCGATCGCGAGCCGGTGCCGGGCGGCGCTCACGGCGATGTGGATCCGCTGCCTCTCGGCCGCGCGGGGACTCGGCGGGGTCCGGCGACTGGTGCCCGATCCGCCGTCGACGATGATCGAGACGACCAGCACGAGCAGGCCGAGCGCCGCGAGTGCGGTCGCCCGGCGGCGCTGGATCTGCCGGCGGCGCTGCGCGGAGGGCGAGCGAGGCGAGTCGGATTGCATGAACGGGCTGCGTGCGGGCATGGGCGAGTCGGTCCGTCTCCTCCGGCTTCGGGCTATCTAAGCACGCTCTTGGCGCGGCGTGAAGACCCTCTTGCGATCCGGCAGGAGCAGCTCCACGACCATCACGTCCCGCCACCGGCCATCGAGCTTGCCGTGCCGCTTGTGAAGACCCACCTCCCGGAAGTCGCAGGCACGGATCAGACCGAGACTCGCCGCGTTGGTGGGAAACAGGAGCCCCACGATCTTCCAGTAGCCCCGCAGCTCGGCCTCGTGAGAAAGCGCCTCGAGCAGCTGGCGCCCGAGGCCCTGGCCGCGCGCCGCGCTGTCGATGTACACCGAGGCCTCGCCGATGCCCGCGTAGCACGATCTCGGGCTGTACTCGCCGAGCCGCGCCCAGCCAACCGGCTCGCGATCCCGCGCGTGAGCGACCAGGAACGGACGGTCGCCCGCCTCGGTGATCGAGCCCTCGATCTCCTTCGCGGTCCGGAGTCGGGTCTCGAAGGTGGCCTCGCGTTCCTCGATGCCCTGGTTGTAGATACGCGCGATCGCGTCGGCGTCAGCCGGTCGTGCCGCTCGGATCTCCACTTTCATAGTGGGCTCAGCGTGGCATAGCTGACTTCCGAGTCCGCTGGCGCTAGCATCGTTTTCCAGATGGAGGCCCGCCGAACAGACGTGCTCCGCGCCTCGCCGCGGATGTTCGACTCGGATCTGCTGGACAAGCTGTCGCGCGTGCATCCGGCGGTGCCCGTGATCATCTTCGTACCGGCGATCGGGCTGCTGTTGGGGCTCGGAGTCGGGCGCGTGAGCGCGCTCGGATTCCTCGGACTGGCGGCCGGCGGGTACGCGTTCTGGACGATCTCGGAGTACTGGATCCACCGCGCGATCTTCCACTTCGAGCCGGAGGACGGATTCGGCGCCCGGCTCCACTGGATCATCCACGGCGTCCACCACGACCATCCCAACGATCCGCTCCGGCTGGTCATGCCGCCGTCGGTCAGCGTCCCGCTGTCGTCGCTGTTCGTGCTCGGGTTCTACGCCGTACTCGGGTCGCCCCTTTTCCTCCCGTTCGCGGGCGGGTTCCTGTCGGGCTACCTGATCTACGACATGACCCACTACCACCTCCACCACCACAAGCCGAAGACCTGGGTCGGCCGGCGCCTGCGCGAGCTCCATATGCGCCACCACTTCCAGGACGACACGACCGGCTTCGGCATCAGCGCGCCGTACTGGGACCGGGTGTTCCGGACCTTCTCCAGGATCGCCGAGCGCGAGAAGACGGCCCCCGAGTCCCGCTAGAAGGTCACCGCGCAGCGGCTAACCTTCGGTCGCTCGCGGCTGTGGCGAAATTGGTATACGCGCGGCGTTCAGGTCGCCGTGGGGGAAACCCCGTGGAGGTTCGAGTCCTCTCAGCCGCATAGACGCGGGGGCGTTGCCGGGCCCACCCTCGGACATCCGTCGAGTCCGGCCGCGGAGACCAACTTGCTCCGGCGCCGCGTGTTGATAACTAGCGAAGCGAAAGCTTCTCGAAAGGGCGAACCCGTCGCGAGGCGGGGGCGCAAAGCCAAGGGGCCTCAGGACTCGAGGCAGCCCGGTTTCCGAAGGAGGCAGTATGAATTCGAGATTGATGCGCCCGCTCGTGGCGCTCGGCGTGGTAGCCGCGCTTGCGCTGCCCGCCGCCGCGGTCGCGCACGGAGGCGGCCACGGCAAGGGCGCGTTCCACGGGCACAAGGGCGGCAAGAGCGCCGGCCACAAGCAGGGGAAGCACGGCCGCGCCCTAATCGTCAAGGGCACAGTGTCCGCCGTGGGCACCGGCACGATCGACGTGCTCGTGACCGGCGGGAACCACCGCGGCCGCGCCCTGAAGGGCCAGACCGTGACGTTCGACGTCTCGAACGCGCGGATCGTCGTCGCTGACGTGAACGGCGACGGGAGCCGCGACCTGGCCGACGTGGCCGTGGGCGACCGCGTGGTCGTGCACTCGCGGGTCGATAAGGGGGCCACCGTGGACCCCTCGCAGCCGCTGGTCGCCAAGCGGGTCGTGGATCAGGGCGCCGCGTCTACCGGCGGTTCCGGTGACACGACTGACACCGGCTCCGGTGACACCACCGACACCGGTGGCGACAGCGGCTCGACGCCCACGCCGTAGACAGATCGCCAGCCGTATGAGGACCCGAGGGCCCGGCCACGCGCCGGGCCCTCGGCGTTCTCAGTCGAGTCGCTCCAGGATCCGCTCGGCGATCTCCTCGCCGCGGTCCTCCTGCAGGAAGTGCGCGGCACCCTCGATCTTCACCTGCTCGCCCGCCGTGGGGATCGCGTCGCAGAAGATCTGACCCGCGCGGGGATACGGGAACACGGGGTCCGAGTCGGAGAACGCCACCAGCGCCGGCTTGTCCCAGCTCCTCAGCGCCTCGAGCGCGCGCTTCATCTCGGCGGCGCCCACTGCCTCGTCCGACGTGGGGACGATCAGGGGGAACTGCGCCGCACCCGCCTTCGACTCCGGCGTCGGGAACGGCGCCTCGTATGCGGCCACGACCTCGTCCGGCAGCTCGGTCGCGGTCGCGCCCTGGATCACGAAGCCGACCGGGAGGTCGGGGTTCCGCTCAGCGAAGTTTCGCCACGCCATGAACCCCTTGCTCACCCGGCCCGTGAACAGCCCGGTGTTGAGGATCGCGAGCGCGCCGGCCCGCTCCGGGTTCTCGACCGCCCACCGCAGCCCGATCGGCCCGCCCCAGTCCTGGACCACCACGATCGCGTCGCGAACGTCGAGTTCCTCGAGCAGTCGCGTCATCAGCTCCACGTGGCGGTCGTACGTGTACCAGTCCCGCTGGACCGGCTTGTCCGAACGACCGAAGCCGGCGTAGTCGGGGCAGATCACCCGGTACCCGCCGGACCGAAGCGGCGGCACCATCTTGCGGTAGAGATAGGACCAGCTCGGCTCGCCGTGGAAGCACACCACCGCGCGGCCCTCGCCCTCGTCGATGTAGTGCAGTCGCAGGCCGTCGACCTCCGTGTACTGAGGCTCGAACGGATATCCCGGCAGGCCGGCGAAGCGCTCGTCAGGTGTTCGGAAGACGTCCATCGGGCGGCGGCGCCGGAATTATGCTTGCTCCGATGGTCTTCAGGCAGATCGTCCACGACGATCTCGGCTGCGCGTCGTACCTGGTCGGCGACGAGGAAGCGGGCGTCGCGGCCGTGGTGGACCCGCGCTTCGAGATCAGCCAGTACCTCGAGCTCGCACGCTACCTGGGGGTCGAGATCCAGCACGTGCTGGAGACCCACACGCACGCCGACCACGTTTCCGGGCACGGACGCCTGCGGGCGGCCACGGGGGCGACGATCCACGTGCATCGCGACGGCGCCGCCGAGTACGAGCACGAGCCCTTCGAGGACGGCTGGGAGCTCCCGCTCGGGACCGTGCGCGTGCGTGCTCTCCACACCCCGGGCCACCGGCCCGAGCACACCGCGTTCGCGCTGATCGACACCAGTCGAGGCGAGGAGCCCTGGGCCGTGCTCACCGGCGACACGCTGTTCGTGAACGACATCGCCCGGCCCGACCTGGCCATCGAGCCCGAGGACGGCGCCCGCGCGCTGTTCCACAGCCTCCATGAGCGCCTGCTCACGCTCCCCGACGACTGCGAGGTGTGGCCGGGCCACCTCGGCGGCTCCCTATGCGGCGGGCCCGCCATGGACATGAAGGTGAGCTCCACGATCGGCTACGAGCGCCGCCACAACCCGCTGCTCGGCGAGGACGACGAGTCCCGGTTCGTGGAGCGGGCGATCTCCGACCTGGCCCCGCAGCCCCCGAACTTCCAGGCGGTGGTGGCCATCAACCGCGGCCCGCTCCTCACCGAGGGGGCCGACGTCCTCCCCCTCACGCCCCGCCAGCTGGAGCAGAAGCGCCGGGAGGGCGCGCTCATCGTGGACGTCCGCACCGACTTCCAGTTCGACGACGCCCATGTGCCCGGGTCGGTGTCCAACACGATGCTGCGCTCCGGCTTCGGCACCAAGCTTGCCTGGATCGCCGAGCGCGATCAGGAGATGGTGTTCGTCGGCCGCGACGACGCCGACGGGCAGGACGCCGCCAAGCTCGCCGTCGCGGTAGGCATCCGGCGCCTCGGCGGCTTCCTCTCCGGCGGGTTGACGAGCTGGCGCGCCGAGGGCCGCGACGTGGACCGGATCGCGCGCGTCGACGTCAAGGAGTTACGCGAGATGACCGCGGACGGCGACGTCCAGATCCTCGACGTTCGTGAAGACAGGGAGTGGCGGGCGGGACGCATCCCCGGCTCGGTCCACGAGCCCTACCACGACATCCACGACCTACCGGAGGCGATCGACGCGGACAGGCCGGTCGCGGCGATCTGCATGTCCGGCCAGCGCAGCGCCGTGGCGGCCAGCCAGCTCCAGCGCTTCGGCGCCCAGCACGTGCTTCACGTCGTGCCCGGCGGCGTGGGCACCTGGGAGCGCCGGGGCTATCCGATCGAGAACGGCGGCTGAGCCGGCGCGGGCCGCTACCGCTCCGCCGCCCCGACGGGCTCGCGCTGGAGCTCGCCGGCCTCGAGGCGCTGGCGGAGGACCTTCTTGTCGAACTTCCCGACGCTGGTCTTGGGAACCTCGTCGATGAATGCGAACTCGTCCGGGAGCCACCACTTGGCCACTCGCGAGCGCAGGTGCTCGCGGAGCTCCTCGGCCGACACGTCAGCCCCCTCGCAACGCACCACGCAGGCCAGCGGCCGCTCCTGCCAGCGCTCGTCCGGCTTCGCGATGACCGCGGCCTCGAGCACCCCCGGATGCGCCATCAGCGCGCCCTCGAGGTCCACCGACGAGATCCACTCCCCACCTGACTTGATCACGTCCTTCGCCCGATCGGTGATCCGGATCGCGCCGTGGCTGTCAATCGCGGCGATGTCGCCCGTCCTCAGCCAGCCGTCGTCGAACTTGTCACGGCCGGTCGGGTCCTCGTAGTAGTCGGACGCGATCCAGGGTCCCCGCACCTCGAGCTCGCCGGTCGATTCGCCGTCCCAGGGGACCTCCTCCCCGTTGTCGTCCACGATCCGCGCCTCGACCAGAGGCAGGATCCGGCCGGCCTTCACGCGGTGCTCCCACTGGGCCTCTCCCTCCACCTCCCGGGGCGGCCGCGCCACCGAGCCGACCGGGCTCGTCTCGGTCATCCCCCAGGCCTGCAGCACATAGACGCCGTGCCGCTCCTGCCAGCCCTTCATCAGCTCGAGTGGCACCGCGGCCCCGCCGCAGGGGACCACACGCAGGCTCGACAGGTCCGGCCTGTGCTCATCGGCGTAGCGGAGCAGGTCGGACCAGATGGTCGGGACCGCGGCCGCGACCGTGACCCGCTCCTGCTCGATCAGCCGCGCCAGCGGCTCGGGCTGCAGGAAGCGGCCCGGCATCACAAGGTCGGCGCCAACGAAAGTCGACGCGTGCGGCAGCCCCCAGGCGTTCGCGTGGAACATCGGCACCACCGGCAGCACCCGGTCCGCGTTCGAGATCGCGATCGCGTCCGCGAGGCAGGAGGCGAGCGCGTGCAGCACGTTCGAGCGGTGCGAATAGAGGACGCCCTTGGGATTGCCGGTCGTACCGCTCGTGTAGCAGAGCCCGGCGGCGGCACGATCGTCGAGCTCGGGGTAGTCGAACCCTTCGGGCTGCTCCGCCAAAAGCTCCTCGTAGCGGAGTGCGTTCGGGAGCGATCCCGCTTCGCCGTCGCCCATGACCACGTAGTGCTCGACCGTCTCGAACCTCGGCGCGACCTTCTCGAGCAGCGGCACCAGCGAGTCGTCCACCAGGACGACCTTGTCCTTGGCGTGGTTGGCGATATAGGTGAGCTGCTCCTCGAACAGGCGGATGTTGAGGGTGTGGAGCACCGCGCCCATGCAGGGGACGCCCATGTACGCCTCCAGGTGGCGCTGCGAGTTCCAGGCGAACGTCGCCACCCGATCCCCGTCCTGGACGCCGAGCGCGCGGAGCGCGCGGCACAGGCGGTCGATTCGATCGCACACCTCGGCGTAGCTCGCGCGGGTGGTGCCGTCGTCGGTGAGGGTCACCACCTCGCTGTCGCCGTACATCCGGCGCATGCGCCTGAGGATGTGCTGCAGCGTGAGCGGATGGTCGTGCTGGACGAGTCCCTCGAGCATGCGCGTAGGGTGACACCATACGGCGCACCGTGAGCCTCTGGGGACGCATCTTCGCGGCGGGCTACGACACCTTCCAGGCGAGCATCGAGCGGAACTTCATGGGCCGGATACGGGACGACCTACTGGCGCAGGCGTCGGGCAGCGTGATCGAGATCGGCGCCGGCACCGGCGTGAACCTCTCGCACTATCCCCCATCCGTCACGCGCCTCGTGTGCACCGAGCCCGAGGAGCCGATGGCCAGGCGCCTGCGGCGCAAGGCGTACGAGCTCGGTCGCGACGTGGAGGTCGTCGAGGCGCCCGCCGAATCGCTTCCCTTCGCGGACGACGCCTTCGACACGGCCGTGGCCACGCTCGTGCTCTGCACGGTGAGCGACCCCGCGAAGGCGCTCCGCGAGATCGCGCGGGTGCTGCGACCCGGCGGGCGACTGATCTTCATCGAGCACGTCCGGTCCCCGGAGCCGCGGCTCGCCCGGTGGCAGGATCGCCTCCATCCCCTGTGGGTCCGGTTCGGCCACGGCTGCCACTGCAATCGCCCGACGCTCGAGACGATCGAGGCCTCGCCCTTCCAGGTCGAGTTCCATCGCCGGGGGCGGATCCCCAAGGCGCCGCCCATCGTCCGCCCGCTGCTCACGGGCGTGGCTGTCGCGCCTTAAGGCCGCTTCGGCGCCCTAGACGGCTTCGCGGAACAGCGCCGCGTCGGCGTGCAGCGAGTCGCGGAGGCGCTGCTTGAGGCGCGCGTGGAGGCGGCAGACCCGGCTCTCGGACACGCCGAGCACGTCGCCGATCTCGCGCAGGGTGAGGTTCTTTACGTAGAGGAGCACGGCCAGCTCGCGCTCGCGCTGGGTTAGGCGGCCGAACGCGCGGCGGAACTTCTCCTTCGCCTCGACCCGCGCCGTGGCGGCCTCCGGATCGAGGTCGGACGCCTGGGACAGAAGCGTCTCGATGCGCTCCACGTGGCTGTTCTCCTCGTCGAGCACGAGCGAGTTCAGCGAGGTCAGCTCGGACGCCTGGAGGTCCTGCAGCAGGCGGTCGAGGTGCTCGCGGTCGATGCCCATCGCGTCGGCGAGCTCGTCGTCGGTGGGAGGACGATGGTGGATGGAGCTGAACTGCTCGCGCGCCTTGGCGATGTCGCGCTCCCAGCGGCGCAGCGGCCGCGGGGCCCAGTCCTGGCGGCGCAGCTCGTCGAGCACGGCGCCGTGCACGCGGGTCCAGGCGTACTGCTCGAAGGTCGCACCGCGCTCGGGATCGAAGCGATCCACGGCACCGATCAGGGCCTCGACCCCGCATGACAGGAGGTCGTCCACCTCGCACCACGCCGGCAGCTCGCGGACCTTGCGGTACACGATGTGCTTGACGATGCCGGCGTACGCGATCACCAGGCGGTCCCGGATTCGGGCGTCGCCGGTATTGCGGTACTCGGTGTGAAGTGCGAGCGCGTCGGCGTCAGGAAGCCGGTGACTGCGCGTCCGGCGGAGATCGGCCACTCGCCCGCTATCGGAGGGCGTCCCCGACGCCTCCACCCCAGGTGGTCGGTACTGGACGGCATACCGAGGCGGGGCCCCCCAAACAGGGGGTTTTCCCCGCTCGGGACCGGGCCCGCTCAGACGCTGCTTTACGCTCTTTGATCAATGCTTTCCGCAGGTCAGAGCACGAATGTGTCCCGTGTGCTCTCTCCTCGCGAGCGGGAGGTGCTGGACCTGCTCGCGAACGGCCTCACTGGCGAGGAGGTGGCCACGCGCCTCTCGCTGTCACCGGAGACGGTACGCACCCACGTCCGCAACGCGATGGGCAAGCTCGAGGCGCACACGCGCGTGCACGCCGTGGCGATCGCGCTCCGGAACGGCGAGATCTAGTGTCGCCGCAGCAGGCGGCCTAACATCCCCTGCCGCTCACCGGCCGGGCGCTGGCTGCGCATGTACTCGTCGCGGGTGGGCAGCCGTCCGGCGCGGCGCGCCCACAGCACGCATTCGGAGTGCGCGTGCCGGCGCCGGCTCGAGTCGCCCTCCGGGACGAGCAGCATGTGCTCGCTGAGCGCGGGTAGGAAGCTGCCGCAGATCGGGCAGGTGTAGGTCGCGGGCTTGCGGTTCTGCGCCCGCCGGATCGACCACCAGGCCGCGGGCTCGAGGCGGCCGGATCGCGCGCGACGCGTCAGCTCGCGCCGGCTGGACGCGTGTCGACGGGCTGCGTCTCCCGGCGCTTGTCGTAGCTCAGGCGCGCGAGCATGGCCCACCCGCCGAAGTAGACAAGGAGGAGGACCACGGCGGCCGCGGCCGGCCCGATCAGCAGCCACACGACCACCGCAGCGATGAACGCGGCGATGACGGCGCGGGTGATCACCTGCAGGTCGAGCACGTGCCAGAGCGCGGGACGCTCCCTTACCGCGGTCTCGAGCCTCTGGTTGAGTTCTTCTCGCCTCATACCAAAGCTGTTTCCGCGGTCCGGTCGGCGCAAACACGGCAGCAGAGCGGTCTTTAGGCTGCCCTTGGCGCCACGCCGCTAGCTTTGCCCGCCGTGCGCGTGCGCCGAAGCCGATCGAGGTCGCTGCTCGCGATCCTGGTACCGGCGGCCGTGGTCGTGGCCCTACTGCTGTTGACCGGCGGCGGGGGCTCGATCTCGGGCCGCGGCAGCGGCGCGCCCGGAAGTCCGGTGGCTGCGTTCATCGACCAGCTCGCGGCGCCGTGGCCCACGGTGCAGCGGCCGCAAGGAGGTCACAACCAGGGCCAGTACCACGAGCCGGTGAGCGGCGGCACCCGCTACGGCGACTCCCTCGAGGGCTACACCGAGATCGTCACCGGATTGCGCACGCACCGGCCGTCGCTGATCCGATCGGGGCTGCTCGCGCTGCGGTTCGCGGTCGGCCGAGCGCCGCTGCGCGCCCGGCCGAGCGTGTTCGAGAACCTCTCCGTCGCGGCGGCGTACAACCTCGGGCGCACGCACTTCCCCAACGATCCGCTGTTCGTCTCCCAGCGCGGCCGATGGGAGGCGTTCCTGCGCCAGGTGAAGCTGATCAAGCTGCCGGCGACGACGTACTTCGGGAACCATTGGCTGGTGGAGGCGGTGGAGGTCCAGGAGCTGCTGCGCACCGGCCTTCGGTCCAGCGAGAAGCTCGCGGTCCTCGGCGGCCAGCGCGCCTACGCCGCGCAGCTCAGCACCGACCTGATCAACAAGCGGATCCCGGCGATGGCGCGGGCCGGATCGGTCTCCTCGCCCATCGGACCGGCGTTCGTGCTGTCCGATCCTCCGGACAACCCGCTCGTCTACCAGGGCCTGTCGTTCGGGTTCTACGCGCGCGCGATCCAGATGCTCGGCGACCGCGCGTCGCCGGCCGCGCGGCAGACGCTCGTGAAGATCGCCCGCGCGTCGCTGCTCCTGACCGCGCCGGACGGCGACCTGGCGTACTTCGGGCGCAACCAGGAGGAGTGCTGGGGGCTCGCTGCCACCGCGCTCGGGGCGTGGGAGGCCGCCTCCCTGCACGAGGCCAGGCCGGAGCTCGACGAGCAGCTCCGCGCGCTCGCCGAGCGTGCCGTCAGGCGGCTGCGGACGGCCTACCGCGTCGGCCCCTACGGCCTCTACTACACACCGATCGTGAGGAAGGATCCGCGGCACGCCCTCCGCGCGCTCGACCCGGGCGCGGGTGGGCCGTCGTTCGCCGGCATGGTGCAGTTGATGCTGGAGTGGGCCTACCCGGTCGCCATCCCGGCTCCGAGGGGCGCCACGATTCCCGCCGATCACCCGCTGCACGCGAAGCTCTCGCACGGCGAGAGCCGCGTGGTGGTCGTGCGCCGCGGGCGCTTCTGGTACGCGGTCCGTCCGAGCACGAGCGGCAAGCATCCCGATGACATCCGCGCGGACTTTGGGCTGGTCGCCTTCAAGGTGCGCGAGGCCCGCGACCGGTGGCACGATGTGCTGCACCTGCGCCCGTTCACGCGCGGCGGCCCGCCGAACAGCGCCGGTCCGCTGCTGCGCACCGGCGGTCTGCTCGGGCTTCCGTTCGCGTCTGCGGTGAGCGTGGGCCCGAGCGGAACGGTGGCGATGTCGATCGCCTGGCGCGGGCACCCCACGCCGGTGAAGTACGCGGTGGCGAGGAATCCGGCCGGCCACCGGATCAAGGCGCTCGGCTACCGCCCCGGGCCGGTCTACCGGAGCGGGGTGCCGCTCACCTACAGCCCGACCCCCTGCGGCGTCCGTCTGTCGGTGATAGCACGAGCGGGCGACACGATCGAGTACTCCGTGTTCCTCTCCGGCTCCCACGCGCGGACCGGCCGGTTCGCGGTGGCGGACCACCTCTCGCACACCACGTTCAACCGGCCCGCGCGTGTCTCGCTCGAGGGGCCCTACTACTCCGCGGTCGAATCGGGTCTGGTGCGCGCGCGGCTCACGTTCGCCAACCTCCCGGCGGGACCGCTCGTGATCACCACCTGCGCGCGGATCTAGGCAATCCGTCTACCGAACCGCGCCGAGAACGGGCGCGGCGGCTCGGTGCGCCTAAGCTGGATCCAGCGCAACCTGGGAAAGCGTTGACGGACGAATTCGAGGAGCGGATGAGCGTCGACCCCGCGCTCGGCAGCCCGAGCCGGTTCGGCACGCTGGAGAAGCGCCTGCTCTCGCTGGTGATCCGTCCCGGCGCCGCCGGCGGGGTCGTTTCGCCGGAGCTCCTGCAGCGGCTTCTGGCGATCCTCTACGTCTCCGGGGCGACGATCGGGGTGGTGTCGATGGCCTTCCCGCAGCCGCCGGGGACGAGCGTTCCCGGCCTGTTCGCGCTGTACGGCACCGCGTACCTGGTCGGCGCGCTTCTCTTCCTCGGCCGCGGCCGGCTGCCCACGTGGTCCGCGGACGTCGCCCTTGCGTTCGGCACCGTCCTGGTCACCCTCGCGATCCACTTCACGCAGGCGCGCACCGGCGTGTACTCGATGTTCTACGTGTGGGTGAGCATCAGCGCGTTCTACTTCCTGCGCTGGGACCAGGCGCTGTTGCAGATCGCGCTGGTGGCGGCCGCCTTCGGCGGCGTGCTTGCCTGGGAGAACCCCGCCGCCCCTGGCGAGGAGTGGGTGATCACGGTCGGGACGGTCGCGGTCGCGGGGCTGCTCGTGGGCCTCTTGAGGCGCGGCGTGGAACGGCTGATCGCCGATCTCGCCGAGGCCGCACGCACCGACCATGCGCGGCTCTATGCGGCGGAGCGGGCCGCGCGCGTGGAGGCCGATCGCGCCACCGAGTCGCTCCGCCGGCTCCAGCAGGTGACCGATGTCGCACTGAGCCACCTCAAGCTCGACGAGCTGCTCGGCGAGCTGCTCGGCCGGGTTGGCGAGGTCCTGTCGGTGGACACCGCCGCGATCCTGCTTCTCGAGGACGACAACCGCCTGGTGGTGCGCGCCGCGAAGGGCATCGACGAGCGGACATGGCGGGGCCTGCGGATCCGTGTGGGCGAGGGGTTCGGCGGCCGGGTCGCCGGGGAGCGGCGATTGCTTGTGGTAAGCGGCGACGACGCGAGCGATGTCGCGAGCCCCGCCCTGCGCGAGCTCGGTCTCGCGGCCCTCATGGGGGTCCCCCTGATGACCGAGGGCCGCGTGATCGGCGTGATGCACGTGGGGTCCTTCAGCGAGCGGACGTTCACGGACGAGGAGAAGCGCCTGCTCAGCCTCGTCGCGGACCGCGCCGCGCTGGCGATCGACCACGCCCGCCTCTACGAGCACGAGCATGGCATCGCAGAGACCCTTCAGAGGAGCCTGCTGCCTATGTCGCTACCCACCGTGCCGGGTGTGACCGTGGCCGCGCGCTACCTGCCAGCGCGCGCTGAGGCCCAGGTGGGCGGCGACTGGTACGACGTGGTCCCGCTCGACGACGGGGGGCTCGCGCTCACGATCGGCGACGTCTCGGGGCACGGCGTGGAGGCGGCATCGTTGATGGGCCGCCTGCGCGACGCCCTGCGCACCGCGGCGCTCGAGGGCGAGGAAGTTTCGGCCGCGGCAGAGCGCGTGGACCGCCTGGTGCAGAGCGACCGCGCGCCCGGCGACGCGATCGCCACGGTGATCTTCGCGCTGATCGGGCCCGACGGAGCGGACCTGCACTTCACGAGCGCAGGCCATCCGCCGCCGCTCGTCGTCGGCCCGAACGACCGCGTGGAATTTCTGCACGGTGGGCTCGCCACACCACTCGGCGTCACCTACAACGGACCGCGTCCGGCGGCGTCGGCGCGCCTCGAACCGGGATCGCTCCTCCTCCTCTACACGGACGGGCTGGTGGAGCGCCGGAAATCGAACATCGCCGACGGGCTGGACCGACTCGCGCGCGCCGCGCGCACCGCGAAACGGGATCCGGAGGCGTTCTGCGACGCCGTCGTGGAGCAGATGCTCGGCAGCGAGGGACCCGCTGACGACGTCGCATTGCTTGCGGTAGCGACCAAGCACGCGTAGATTCAAGGCTTGACAGGGCCCGCGGTGGCCGATTACGGTCGGTCAGTAGTAGTACCGCGGTGAGGGGAAGCGGCCAGGGACGGGCCGCCAACCACAGCCCGAGGGGAGAGAAAAGCGCCGCCCGCGTGGGCGGCGCTTTCTCTGCGATGTCCGGCCGCTATCCGGTCGCCACGGCGGGCTCGAGCGACGCCGCCCGGCAGCGGGCCTCGACCACCGCGCGCTGCTCGTCCACGGGTCGCGCCGATGCGCCCGGCTCGTCACCTTCGAGCTCCACGACCTGGCCCGAGCGGAGACGGATGCGCACGCGGCACGGGAACGTCATCCGCAGCCTGCTGGTGTCGAGCCCGCTCAGGCCGCGAGCGGACCCGGCCCGGAGGAGCGCGCGCACCTCACGCCGCAGGCCCGGGTGCCGGGCGAGCTCGCCGAGCTCGCGCAACGGGAGCGCCGCCTCGCTCATGCCCAGCTCGCGCATCCGCATGAGCACGCGCGGCCAGGCGCGCGCGGGCACGTCGCGGACTGACGCGCCCGCGTCGACCACGCCGCGTGCCGTGGCGAGCGTCAGCGCCCAGTCGTGCCGCACGCGCACTCGGGCCGCTAGCTCGCGCACCTCGACAGCGTGGCGGGCGAGCCAGTCGTCGGAGAGCTCCTCGTGCGTCAGCCGACCGGCGATCAGCGCGATCGCCACGCTCCTCGCCGTCGAGAAGTTCACCCCCACGGGCGTGAGGCCTCCCTCGCGTCCAAGCCGCTCCATCGTCACGGTGAGGTAGCCCGCGTCGACGACGGCCTCCTCCACCTCCTGCGGTGCGACCCCGGAGCGGAGCGCGGCCTCGACGGCGGGCTGCAGGTACGCGCAGCCCGGAAACGGCTTGAAGGCGAGCGTGTCGGTGAGCCATACGCGGCCGAGCTCGCCCAGCATCGCGGGCCGGGGCGCAAACGAGAGATGGCGGAGCAACCCGCGCGAGCTGTCGACGACGTCGAGCGCCCCATCCACGCCCTCAGCCGCGAGCATCGCGGCGCGAGCGCCCTGCACTGCGGGCTCGGCGGCGGTCAGCAGCTTCGTCGGCGGGCCCATGAAGCCCGGCCACATGCCGTACGGCGGCTGGTAGAGCGCGATGGCGAGCGCGTGGCCGAGTCGCTCGCCGTCCAGGCCGAGCCCGATACCCGCGGCGACTGCTCCCGACGCGCAGTGGATCGATGACCAGAACTGCCCGTTGTGGGGACCGATCAGGAGCGCCGCGCCCAGCCGCCCAGCGACCTCGTTGGCCGCGACCTGCGCGCCCAGTGCGCGCTCCTCGTCACCGGGCGCGAAGGCCCGCGACGCCCACACCGACGAGTGGCCGGTGTGGCCCATGTAGAGGTAGTCGTCCCAGTCGTGCGCTATCGACGCCGCCGCCCCGGCGAAGACCTCGCCGAGTGGACCGGCGGGCGCGACCGTCGCGAACGGGCGCGCGGCCTGCTCACCGGCCGCCGCGGCCGAAAGCATCGAGAGCCGCTGGATCCGCGCGCGCTCGAGCACGCGCTCGGGCACGTCGGCTACCGACAGTGACGCCGCCCAGCT
>Ga0209577_10001305_pt1 | contig 24778 bp, 23 predicted proteins | sample GraSoiAngelo_109_FD_185874 | JGI IMG/M metagenome (GOLD analysis project Ga0209577, IMG submission 185874) | Grasslands soil microbial communities from the Angelo Coastal Reserve, California, USA - 14_0903_12_20cm (SPAdes) (version 2) | ecosystem: Environmental > Terrestrial > Soil > Grasslands...
TGCCGAGTCGCCTGCTCGGTCCATTCAATCATTGACGCGCGCGTCCCGTCCTCTTGAGCCCCTTTACGACCTCCTCATGGCTTAGGACGCGGCCTTTTCGCTTCTCTTCCAGCCCCTTGCGAACCAACGCGTCCTGATAGGCGTGCAGTTCGATGTAGTTGGTGATCGCCTCGTTAATGAGATAGCTGCGCGAACGGTCCTGCGCGGCGGCCAGCGAATCAAGAGCGTCGATCTTTTCACTGACCGCACGGAAACTGATGGTTCTCTCATTGCTTCCCATAATGCCAGAACGATAACACATATTTTTCTGTATTACAATTCGGTGCATCCTGGATTCAGGGTAGATTTGTATGAGGTTGAGCCGAGGAAATGGAGTTCGGGAGTGACGGTCCGTGGTTCATGCCGGGACACCAGGGCCCGTCAATCTCTCGCTCGCGGCAGAGCTCGTCGCGCTGCTGGCCACGAGGTCTTTGCATGAGTCCTTCCGCTCTCGAAGCCTTCCTCGTACTTATCTATGCGAATTCCGCTGCTCGCGCTCGCTTCAAGGCCTGATCCCTATGACGAAGCGAGGTGTGCTGGATTGTCCGACAATGAATGTGCTGCGCTCCTCACCGCGGCATGTAGACCGCTCTACCAGGTTTCATTTTCCATGACTTGATCTCGATCGGTATCACAGGCCCGGCAAAATGCTATACAGCGCTGGTAAGGATGTGCAACGTTAGAATCCTTAGGCTAACGTCGGCGGGTGTTTTTGAAAACACACGGTCTAACGGTAGACACCTGGGAAGTCAGCATCATCAATGGGCAGAAGTTCCTGACAGAATATGACAGGCCACGACATCGACGTTGTTTGGGGAACCCGCCATCATGTTTAAGTGCAACAGCAGCTCGAATTGTCGGAGTGGACCAGAAGGAGGGACGCCACATTTCTGCAACACGTCCGAAAGACGAGCCAAGTCGGTGACGAGTCTTCCAGCCGCTTCGGTGCCTTCACGATTCTCCCCGGCCAAGAGGAGGACGTGGCCGTTTTGATCGGGATTTTTAACAAACGCAATGAGGGCGAACGATTGGCCCGTAGCCCAACCCGGAGCCGTCGGGATGTACGACGTCAACTCATGCTGGCGCGGATGAACGTTGCGAATGATTTCCTGCCGCGAATCCTTATCAAAGACAAACCTGAAGTCCAGCTCATCGCTGAAAAGAGCAGACCACGGGTCTGAACGCGGGCTCCCCAGAAAAATAAAGTTATCATCAGTTTTCAGGTCCGAGAGCTGAATGTCTCGGGCAGCGTGCACCTTAATCTTCCTCGAGCTGGCCTGAGCTATCTGCCCGATATTTACAGCGATCACCGTGTCCACGGCGGCAGCCTTATCCCCTCGCAGAATGACGCGGCAGAACCGATTGATTTCGGGTGTCAGCGTATTCGGTTCGGGGATATAGTTGTGATTCGCATAATCGGATACTGAGATTTGGTCACCCGTGAATCCCTGAATCTCCGCAATGTTGGGATCGCTGGTGATTAAGTGCGTGGCATTTGGAGAACTGAAAAATGCCGACCATGGAAGGGCGGCGGCCGGGACGGTTTCCGATTTAGATGCATGAGCGGTCCAGAACATGGCAACGCCCACAATGAGATTAAGGGCAGTGAGAACAAAGCCGAGGCGCAGCCAGGGAATCCCGCTGCGACTCCTTGAAGTTGGAGATTCCTGAGTCGGATCGAAAGAAGAAATCAAGTTCTGGGGCGCTGGGTGTACTGTAGGTGGTCCCTGCCGCGCCGCCTTGGACTCGTGATGTTGCCCGGCGTCTGGCTCGTGCAGGTCCAGCTTAGTGAGAGGGCTACGAATGATCTCCGGAATGTAAGACCCCAAAGTGAGGATGATGCGGAACTCGGAGGTCGCCCCATATTTGCCATAGTGTTGCAACAGGCGCCGTCGAACGTCGCTCGCCGTGACCCGAACAATCGCGTCATCGCCCGTGTCGTAAGAAGGAGAGCGTCCAAACAGTTCGACGCCAATTAGGCGCTCCTTCAATGAATCGAAATGACCGGCGATTGCCTGTTCTACGACATATCTCAGAAACTGGCCGCTGCGATGGCTGCCCTTAAATGCAGCCCCGTCGATCAATTCCTGCAGATGCAGCTGCAGTAATGCGATGTCATGCTCGGTCTGTACAATTCTCGCGATTTCTGCTTTCCGTGTGTCGGTGGGCGTTGCAAGTTGCATGGCAGGGCTCTGGCCTAAACGCTACGTGGGTCAGACTTTATCGATGGCCCACGAGGGTGTCAACAGAATTTTGTATTTGTCCAATCGATGATTCTCGTCCGTTAGTCGGCCGCGATATCTGGAGGGCGACCTTATCAGGGAATTGTGCCGCTTGAACAGCACGAACGGCCTTCGTCCCAACAGCTTCCCGACAAAGCCGCATCAGGGCATGGCACCAACTCCAGACCTCATCCTGGAAGTCCGTCTGGCTGACAAACGAACCCAATCGGGAGCGAAACGGTGCATAAGGAACGACGGTCGCTAGGCTGCTAGGCAAAGCTCACGGGGGCGTATCTACCGTTAGCTGCAGAGCTGTCCGATAACTCTTTTGCTTGCAGCAGAGTGTCATCGTCTTAGAAGCCGCACTAACGTTGTCAGTCGCTCTGACTGTCGATTACCCTGATCTTTAGACGCTATACACCTGCGGATGGACGCGTCCTCCATAACGACTAAATCCTCTGTAAGTGGACAGTCGCCGCGGAGCAAGCGCGCGGATGAGATCCGACGGAATGAGGCTCCCGTACGAACTTCGGCAAAGAGTGCAAATTTCGGTGAGCTGAAACGAACCCGCGGAGGACTAACAAAATATGAAACCCACATCGCGCCGCGAACTCCTATCCCTCGGAACCGCCGCAGGGATGACGACGTTGTTGGATTCACGCAGGATTGCACAAGGATCGAAGAACGACGAAACACCTGCTCTACTCATGGAGAACGTCAAAAGCTTCGGCGCCGTGGGAGACGCACAAAAAGACGACACTTCCGCGTTTCAGCATGCCCTTGATGCTGTTTACAAATCAGGGGGCGGCACCGTCTATACGCCTCCCGGACGCTATCTCTTAAAGGCGTCCCTCACCATCCCCAATGGAGTTTCCCTTCGTGGCTCTTTCAGCTGCGTACCGTCGCATAACGGCATCAGGGATCGTGGACAGCCGAAGCCAGGAGATGACGGAACTGCTCTATTCGTGATGGCTGGTCAGGGGCATGAGGACGGACAGCCGCTTCTCACTCTAAATACAAACAGTTCGGTCGGCGGCCTAACGATTTATTACCCGAATCAGGTACTCGACGGAGATCCCATCCCGTATCCCTGGGCCATTGCCATGCGAGGCAAGAATCCAGCAGCGTTTGACTTGGAGTTACTCAATCCCTACCAGGGTATCGACGCCAGTCACAATGAGCGCCACAACATTCGGAACATCACCGGCCAACCCTTGCGTCGGGGCATTTGGGTCGACGCCATATACGACATCGGCCGCATCGAAAATGTGCACTTCAATCCTTGGTGGAATTCACGCGGCGCGGTTTACCAGTGGCAGACGGCCAACGGCGAAGCCTTTATCTTCGGTCGTTCCGATTGGGAATATGTGCTCAACACCTTCTGTTTTGGCTACTGTGTCGGATACAAGTTCGTAGAAACAAGCACGGGGAGATGTAACGGCAACTTCCTCGGTATCGGAGCCGACGATTGCAATCGCGCTGTTCTGGTAGAGCAAAGCGCGCCTTACGGGCTTCTCATTGCGAACGGAGAGTTCACCTCGTTTCACGGCAGTGATCCGACCATGGTCGAGGTGCTCGCCAGCAATAAGGGCGTAGTGCGCATAAGCAACAGCGCGTTCTGGGGACCGTGCAATCAAATCGCTAAGATCGATGGGCAAGGGACCGTGGGTTTCAGCGATTGCACCTTCGTGCAGTGGGGAAAAGAAGGTGACCGCGCCGCAATCCAAGCAAACTCAGGGAGTCTCTTTGTCCGAGGCTGTGAATTCCGTCAAAAATTGCGGCACATCTTGGTGGGAGAAGCCGTCACCTGCGCAATCATTACGGGAAATATTTTCCGGGGTCCGGCGCAGATTGCCAACGCCTCCAAGAATGATGTGCAGATTGGGTTGAATGCCGCATTGCCCTAACCCAGATCGGGTAGATCGCGCTCTGTAAGAAAGCCGACCGGCCAAAGTACCTACCGTTAAGGCCTTACCGACGAGCTAATGACAATAAAATCAGTTGGATCCACCGGACGTTAGGAATCCTCTAACGTTGCATTCCTAATGGGGGCGGGCGCACTATCACGCATGGGGCGGGGATAAGTATGCGGAGTTCGAAGCTCTGCTTCTCTATTACCCTCAAAATGACATCGCACGCAGAGGGAGGAAGACTATGTTTCGCTCGCTCTTCCGTTGTGCTGCACTTATCACTTTAAGTGCAGTTTGCCTGCACCCTGGCTTTGCCCAAGTCGAGCAAGGCGCAATTACTGGAGCTGTTGTGGATTCAACCGGGGCCTCGATCGCGAACGCGAAGGTTACCGCCACGAACCAAGCCACAGGGACCGTCGCCAAAACGGAAACCACTGCCGACGGATATTACAAGATTCCTTACCTTGCGGCAGGAAAATACAACGTTGTTGTGGAAAAGGAAGGGTTTGCGGTTGACCGCGTAACTGACGTGCCGGTGCTGGTCGGACAGATCGCAACCATCGACGTAACCCTGAAGCCAGGCAGCGTGCACGACGAGGTCACCATCAGGGGCAATGCAGTGCTGATCGAACAGGTGGGCGCGTCGTTGGGCTATGTTACGGGTACTACGCAGATCCTCGAGCTTCCCACGGGCCGCAGCCCGTACTCTCTGCTGACCCTCTCACCAGGAGTGATCGCCACCGGCAATCCTGGAACAGGTCCGATCGTGAGCGGAGGACGGTCCAATACCAGCGCCATCTTGCTGGATGGGCAGGACACCCGAAACAACTCGACTCTTGACAACGCCTACACTCCTCCGCAGGAGACCGTTCAAGAAGTCCGGTTCATTACGAACAACTTCTCGGCCGAATACGGCCGTTCGGCCGGCGGCGTTCTGGTTGCCGCGGGAAAATCCGGCAGCAACCAATTGCACGGCAGCGCCTACGACTACCTCAGAAACGACAAGCTGAATGCCAATAGTTGGACCAATAACCGGAACAACGTGCCACGCGGCCGGCAGAGGCACAACGAATACGGGTTTACGCTGTCGGGCCCGGTGTACATCCCCCACGTTTACAGGGGCCGAAACAAGACCTTTTTCTTCTTCAACTGGGAACAGATTAACGATCACGGCGTCAGCACTCCCTCAGCGAACGTGCCGACCGCTCTCCAAAAAACCGGCGATTTCTCGCAGACGTTTACCAACACGGGTGCTCTGATCAAGATCTACGATCCACTCACCACCGTGGCAGACCCGACCCAGAAGAGCGGCTTTCGCCGGGACGTATTCCCGGGTAATGTCATCCCGCCCAGTCGCATTGATCCACTGATGAGGAAGATCCTCGGGTATTACCCGGATCCCACGCGCGCAATCTCTCCAACGCTGGAGACCAATTGGTCGCAGAATTTCGGCATTATCACCCACCAGGACAAGTGGTTCACGCGAATAGATCAGAATTTCGGCGATAGGAACCGGCTCTTTTTCCGGTTTGGCTATCAGACTTCGCCACGGAAAAGCCCGTACAGCAACATCGCGTTCCCAGGAGAAGGAACGAATGGCGGTGGGAATCAGGAATCAATCTCCTATACGTACGGGCTCAGCGACACGGAAGCCTTTACGTCGAACTTGGTGGGCGAGTTCCGGCTCGGCTATACGCGCTCAATCTTCAAATTGACGCCGCTAAGTGTTGGCTTCGACATCACCAGCCTCGGGCTGCCTTCGTATCTGAAAGCCGCGTCCACTGATGCGATCTTCCCTCGGATCAATATCGCCGACTTTACCGCCATAGGTCCCGACCGTGCCTCCCACGATGTGGACGCCGAGAGCACTCCCGAAGTACAGGCGCATTTCACGTGGCTGAAACGCAACCACGCCATCAAGACCGGCTATGACATGTTGTTCGGTCAGTTCAACACGTTCCGACCGGATTATCCGTCCGGCACTTTTAATTTCGGACGGGCCTACACCCAAGGCCCCGACCCCGCCAGTGCGTCCGCCACCGCGGGCTACGGTTTAGCCAGCGCGCTGCTTGGTTCGCCGGACGGAGGCCAGTTCACGATCGGACCATCGCTAGCGCTGTTGCAGACCAGCTACAACTGGTATCTGAACGACGATTGGAAGATAACCCGCACTTTCAATCTGAGCCTGGGTGTTCGCTTCGAATACCAGACGCCTTTCAAAGAGCGCTACAATCATCTCGCCTATTTCGACCCCAGCGCCACAGAGCCGGTCACCGGGCTGAAGGGCGTTCTGCTCCCCACCACCAGTTCGCACCGGTACCCCAGCAACCCCAACAGGAATTGGGGGCCACGTGTGGGCCTGGCGTGGACCTTCCTGCCGAATACCGTGTTCCGGGCCGGATATGGCGAGTTCTTCGCTCCCGGCAGCGGTGGAATCGGCTCCAGCCCGGGCGACTTGGGTAGTGGGTCGTCGGTCGCTACGGGTGTCTTCTTCGGGCAACCCCCCGCTGCGCCTAATACGCCAGTCGTCGGCGCGACGCTAGCGAATCCTTTTGTGACTGGTCTGTTGCCCTATCCGAATTCTTTGGTCGGCAACGGTATCGGCGCGATTTTTCCGTCCTGGGTAACTCCACTAAACCATATGTGGAACGCGAATATACAACGCAACCTCACCAAAAACCTCCTGGTGGAAGTCGCTTACATCGGCAGCCGGGGGGAGCATATCTGGAACAACTTCACCAGAAACGCGACCTTCCCGCAATATCTGTCCCTCGGCAAACAGCTCAACGACCTGGTCGACAACCCTTTCTTCGGAAAGATCAAGACCGGAGCGATGAGTGCAGCAAAGGTGCGATATGGATCTTTGCTGGTACCGTATCCGCAGTACAGTGGCGTCAGCCAGATCCGCGCTGCGGTGGGCGATTCGATTTACCACGGTTTCACAGCGAGAGCCGAGCGGGCGTTTTCGGATGGTGTAGTGTTCCAAGTGTCTTTCACGGCCGCCAAATTGATCGACAATGTGAACGAGCGGTTTCTGGGTGGCGCCAACTATATCAACCCCTATAACCTCAGACGATCGAGGGCCATATCGGCTGCCGATGTGTCCCGGCGCTTGGTCGCCGACTACGTCTATGAGTTGCCGTTCGGGCATGGGAAGCGGTTCCTGGCGCACGGAATTGCGAGCTGGATCCTCGGCAACTGGCAGACCAGCGGTATCGTTGCGGTGCAGACCGGCACGCCAATCTCGATCGGCGCAGCCTGCAATTTCGCAGGCGCGAACGGCTATGGCTGTTATGCAGACCGCTTGAAAGACGGCAACCTGCCCCGTGAACAGCGGAGCATGAACCAGTGGTTCGACACCACCGCGTACGCCAATCCCGCACCATACACGTTCGGTACCGGCTCGCGCACGGAACCCGATCTGCGCAACCCCGGATCGTTCAGTTTCGAATCCGCCATCAGCCGGTGGCAGTCCATCCGTGAGCGCATGCGGCTGCAGTTCCGCGCCGAGTTCTACAACATCCTGAACCACCCGAACATGGGTGGGCCAGACACCAGCATTACGTCTTCGACTTTCGGGCAGATCACCTCGAAGAATGGCAACCGAACCATTACCATGGCTTTGCGGCTTACATTCTAAATGGTCAGGATGTTGTGAAAAAATCAACACCGGCTAAAGCTTGGCGAGCATCCCGTTCCCCGGGATGAAGGTACAGTCCGACTCTCAGCGAAAGCTGCGCATAACCCCGAAGCTCGTCAGTTCAAATCTGACCCCCGCAACCATTTCTAAAGCCTGTTTCAGGATCGTTTTACGCAACCAGTAACGGGCGAATTGGTGCTACCGATTTATAGCCCAATTCGCCCAATTCAAATCCCAGCCCAGCTTTCTCGCACCATTCCCTCCGATAAGTCTCGTCGTACCGCAGTTGAGCCGCGTAGAGGTCGATCAGGTTTTGTGAATGGCCCAGCCACAGTTTGATGAGGTCGTCCGGCACCCCCGCCTTGCGGGCCACCAGCGCTACCAAGACGGCATCGCGTCCCTTCAGGGTGGTTAGCATGGCGGATATTTCTGCTTCCGTGATCGTGGGGACGACCAAGGGCAGTTGCATGAATTCGTGGCTCCAAACTCGGGGATGGATTTGATCGCCCTCCTCGTCGACCGCTGAAGCGACAACGAACTTCACTACAGTAACTACGTTGACGATCGTTTTCGGCGCGAGTCCTGCTGCCGACAGGATCTCTACGAATTGGCGCAGGGCACCGTTCCCCACTTCCGACACCAGCTTGTTGGCAAGGTTCGGCAAAATCCATCGGTCGAGGCAATGCTGCCATCCACAGACGGTGGCGGGTTTCAGCGGCCTCCGTCTGCGCGTAGAGAGAGACTCCATCCACCATTCGGCCTGCCGCCGAAATGTAGTACCGGGAACTGGGATTTGGTGAAACCTCCGCTTGGAACAGACACCTGCTCGCTCGATGTATTCACGCAATCGCAGGCGCGCTACCCATTGTGTCGTTCTACGCTTCCTCTCCCCACTGGGGACGTCAACCCAAAAGCGGCCGTACGCCGACGATCGTGGATTCCACTTGCCCCGCTGATGAGCCTGGTACACGTTGCCCTGATGCCCCGTTCTGTTTAACACACATGCCCTCTCAATCTTGATTGGTGGTGTTGAGTCTCAGACACAGCTTCGCAACGCGACGGGTTCGCGTCGGCTTAACTGCAACTCTCCCACAATCCATATGGGAAACGTTACCCGTGATCCGTCCGGAATCGCCTGAAAGCGACGTTACAGCACTTCCCGCATCCGGACATCTGGCTCGTTTCGCCTGATTCACATTGACGAGACGCTCTTAATCGTCCAAGTGGACTTCAAATTGAGTGGACTGTTATCGGCGAACAATGTCGAGCAGCCGCCACGTTCAACTCTCTAAGAACCTGGGCGCACAAGCATTTTTGGGTCAAACCGAAAGTTCAGTCCTTCTATGAGCTGGCCTTCCCGAACCCGGATTCGCTTCGCCTCCCGAACATCCGCCACGCCGGGATAGAAGGTCTTTGACTTCTCGCGGGCACCGCCGTATTTAACGATATTCACGCCGATGACGTATTCTTCGGGAGGCAGGGGACCTATCTCAAATGTCCCGTCCGTATTCGCATTGATCCAACGGAATGCGCGCTCAGCATTTTCCGCTTCAGAGGCCCTCACCACTTCAACATCAATATAGGGAATACCTGCGCCGGTCTTATCTGTCACCTTTCCAGTCAGCCTACCGTTGAACGCGGTCCTGACGCGGACTTCAGAGCATCCCTTGGCAGGAATGGTTAGTTCACGCGATTCCCAGGGCTTCATTAATGGAGGCAGGTCAACAGATAGCTGGTACTTGCCAGAGGCAAGATTCTCAAATGTAAAATTCCCATCGTGTTCTACCTGTGTCATTTGCTCAGAAGCATCTTCGACTCTTCTGAGTCGCACAGCAGTGCCGACGAGGGGTCGCATCGAGAAAAGCTTTTCTTCTGGCCCTCCGTAGGGCGACATGATCGAAACTTCAGCGGGCCTGAACTTCGGGTCGAAGGTGTACTGCTTGACCGTGCCGTACAGTCGGCCTGTTTCAGGAAGGTTCTTGATCGTACGAAGGTAAGCCAGGTCAGCCCCTGCATCCGAAACCTTCTGAGTTCGAGTGCAAATAGATGTTGTCAGAGATCCATCTTTTTCCCGATGCGCGTAGATGAGGTATTTCCCACCTAATCCAAATTCGTATCCGCAATCGCCTCCGCCTGAGCCTGTTTCAACACTCACCCAGCCGGAAACGTTTCCGACGAACGGCTCTAAAGTTTTCACTGTCACAATGCGATGGACGGTTGAAATCCCGCGGTCTTTGGTCGGTCGCCAGTCAGTCCAATAGACTCGGCCGACGAAAACCGCGTCTGCCTGAAGCCAGGCCGCTTCGCAGGAAGGCCCGCTCCGCAAGCAGGAGCACGCGAAGCCACTGCTCGACAACAAGGTCCCTAGAGCCATGAGAGCCACAAGCCGCGAAAAGAAACCCCGCAAGCCGGTGGTCCAGGACTGAATCAGCGCGATTCGTAGCATCTCTCCATCTCTCGTAACGGCAATCCTACTACTAGTTCTGACGTAATTCCTGTGTAGTCGCGAAATCGGAGAAGTAAAGTGTCCTTTCGGCGAGTCTGTGTAGGCGGTCAGTTGGCGCCCGCGGCGTGTACTGAAGTGCGCACGAGCGTGTTTCGATAGTTCCAGGGCATCCAATCGGAAGGGTTCCGGAACAGTTCTCGGCGGTGTCTCTGCAACTCGGTCAGGTAGTCGAAAGGGTTGGCGTCGCAGAACTGGCAGGTATAGATGAGACTCATGAACAGATCGCCCACGCGGGCGCCGTTCTGGGTCTTATAGAACATAGCGTTCTTCCGATGAAGAATAGCCATCTTCAGCGTTCGCTCGACGATGTTGTTGTCCAGCGGTGCCCCAGCTTGTCGTAGGAACTGTGTGAGTTTGTCCCAATATTTCTGCATATAAAGGATGGCGCTGCCAAGGCCTGAGTTGGGCTCCACTTTCCGTTCCGCGAACTGCTTCTTGAACCACGTCTCCAGATCTCTCATCCGTGGCCCGCTCTCGACCTGATGAAAGTGCAGGCGCTGTTCCGGTGACATCCCTTGCTCCCGTGCGAGCGCGTCATTCTTGTAGACCTCGCCCAACTGCTCCAGCACATAACGGCATTCCTCGGGAAAGTTTTCGGCCACCTCGACAAACTTGCGCCTTGCATGAGCGATACAATTTGACAGGATCACCTGAAATTCCTTGGGCGGATTGCGCGAAAGGGCGTCGCACATCTGGATCGGTGGACCTAACTCCGAGGCCCGCTTCGACAGCACCTCTGCCAAGTTCTCCCCGGCATGCTTGCGGCCCGTGAAAAACAGTGCGATCCTCCGTCCTTCGCGCGTCGACACGATCCCGGAAGTGAATACCCCGGTGCGTTCCGACTTCTCCTCCGCGCACTCCTCGGTCGGCGATCGTGCCGGCATCATCGCCAGGATCTTCATCGTGGTGTCGTCGTTGTGCACGACTTCCCCCTGCGCCGCCTGCCGAATCAGTTCCTGATAGGCGGGTTTCAGCACCCCGGTGATCTCCTTCACGATCTCCCATTGCGTCGCCGCCGGTAGCGGTATCCCCAGGCACCCTTGGAGTCGTTCGAGGCGGTGGAAGGGAAGTCCGCTCCCATACTTCAGCAGCGCGATCATGCTCGCGCTGGTTTCATCGTATTTCTCCGCTCCCACTCCTTCGGGAGGCTCCGCCGTGAACACCTCCGTGCAGAGGTTGCATCGCAACTTCTCCAGCTCATACACCGTGGCTTTCAGTGCCGCCTGGCCCACGACCCGCACCAGCACACCCGGTTGCGCCTGGTGGTAGACCTTGCCTTTCTGGCAGTGCGGACAGCGATCGCCCGGTTTCAACGATTCGTGCGCAACCTGAACTTTTTCTGCTCCGCTATAAGCTTCGGCACCGTTTCGGCCGTGCCCCTTGCTCTTCTCTCCGCTGGCTTTCTCCTTTGGCACCTTCGGGTTAACGGTTGGATTTCCGGCTTGCCTCGCGACATCTTCGGTCGGCAGCACCTGGCTAGTCTTCTCCGTGCTCGAGCCGAACAGGATCTGCCGCAGTCGATGAATCGTGGTGTCCTTGTTCTCCACCAACTGGACCAAATAGCCGAGCGTTTCTAGAGACGCTTTCAGTTTCGCGTATCCCTCTTCATCGAGCGGTTCCTTACGCGCACGCTCCAGAACTTTTTCCAGCTCTTCCATAGATACGTCGATCCTCGGAATCTCGTTCTTCTTCCTCTTATACACTCAGAAGCTCCCGAAAGTCTCGCCGCAGCGGATAGCCCAGCACTTCCTTAATGGGGCGGTTGGGCCGCTTGCTCCAGGCGTTCTTGCCGCGGCCGGTGGTGCGACCTAATACCATCCAGTTTGCGGCGCGATAGCAGGTCCCGCGGTAGCGTTCCGAATCGATGAAGGTTTCCACAAAATAGATCGGATGACCGTAGGTGCGCTCCCACTCTCCGGAAAGCATGCGGGTCATGCGCGCCAGAAGGTGCGAGGCCAAGTGCGGAACCTCCACCCAGGGCAGGATCAAAAAGCGCGGATTATAGGCCAGCAAGTGGAGGTTCTTACGCCGCGCCGGGTCCGACCAGCCGAGAAAGCGGTCCCGGCAGCCCAGGTAATGTGCCGACGAGGACCACGCAAAACAGGCCACCGGCCGCTGTCCGGCGTAGACCAGAAATTTCAGGTGTTCCCCGACCGGCTGTTTGTAGCGGAGATAGTGATATTGCTCGAGCAGACTGTTGAACAGCGGTTCTTCCGGCGTGCGCCGCACCGAGCGGAACTCCAGCGGCCGGATTTCAGCCAGACGATCGCGTAGCGGCCGTGTGTCCACCTCTACCGCAGCTGGTTTTTTGCGCACCACCAGAGGATTCGGCGGCCTTCGCCGCACCGGCGGCAGCTCGATGCGGCCCTCGCGGTGCAATTTTTGACGGGAGCGGCACTTGGAAGAAAATGTGATTCTGACGCTGTCGCCTGCGAGACTTGTGTTGTGTAGGTAAATGAAATGGTGGACAAACAAGTGACTCTGCCGGACTCGGAGACGACCGACAGCCGATCGACCGCCACCGGAGCGCTGAACGTGCTCGTCGAAACCGGTGAAATCTCCGACATGGAAGCGCTTGATCGCCTCGATGACTGGAAGGACAAACATCACCGATGAAGAGGTGTCCACGACGTTTGCCGATTTGACGTTCCTCCTGTCACATGGATGCCCAGTCATTCGCGATAATGTTTCGCGTTTCCTCGACACCGGTTCGCCAGAGGGCAAGCATTTCTTCGTCCGGCCGTTCGTAATAGCTGGCAAAATCCCCGTCGCGGGTATATTCGGCGTCCGTCTGTCACTGACGATATAGCACAGCGAACCCCTTGACAATGGTACTACTCTGTTGTAGTATAACAGTGTGTTAGAGTTCATAGAGTTTCCGGCTTTTACAACGCGCCTAAAGGCTCTTGCGAAACACCGCGCTGATGACGTATTGCTGGAAATTCAGAACGACCTGCTTGAAAACCCGAAGCGCGGTTCCGTGATAGAAGGGACTTCAGGTGTTCGGAAGTCTCGGGCCGCCGACCCTACTAGAGGCAAAGGAAAGAGCGGCGGGTTTCGATATATGTACTACTACATCGAGCGAGATGGGCAGATTTTTCTGTTGATGGTTTTTAACAAGAATGAGCAGGGCAACCTGACCCAAAAACAGAAAAAGACATTATCTAATCTCATTCGTGAACTGCGGGAGGAGGGGCAATGAACAACAGACTATTCAACAAGATGATCTCCGGGTTTGTTGAGGCTAAGAAGTATCGTGCAGGAAAAAAAACGAAAATGCGCGTATCACGTGTGGCTTTTGAGCCCGTCTCAATGAGACCTGCTGAAATTCGCCGCATCAGAACTCGTCTGAGATTTAGCCAGCCGGAATTTGCGGAATTCCTTTGTACTCGCGTCGGAACTCTCCGAAGTTGGGAACAAGGCTCCCGCAAACCACAAAGCTCGGCACTCCGACTGTTAGCTATTGCAAAAGAAAAACCTGCGTTACTCCTACAAAGACGCGACTAATAACCGAACCGTTGTCCTCAACTGGGTCCTAGAAACGAGGACGGCCCACAGACCCTGGGGGAACAGGATCTCAACCTGCAAGGGGTCGTGCCGACGAGTACGGACGGTTCCAGAATTTCCGGGAACTTCCATTAATTTGTTTGCAATCTAGTTGTAATTTCCGTCCAACTAGCGTCCAAAATTCCCCAAACTGCGTTGCCAAGTTGCGCCGCAATTCGCTTTCCGTCTTCGCTGATCACGTGCGTGTAGATCGTCTCCGTGACGGGCGACCCATCGGCGTGGCCGAGCCTCTGCTGACGCGGATATTGCCGCCGACGAAAGCGGCAACTTCGTTCTTTCCAGATGCGCCTTTGCAGCCGCTCCACTGCTTTAGCTCTATAATGACTGCGTTAGGCGCTTTTTTGCTGTCATACCCTGTCACAAAGCAGTCAAGCCGCTTGGAGGTGAGTGGGAGTTGAAGTTCCAGCAAAACGCCATGATCGAGCAAGCTTGCTGTTTGAAAAACCTGCGAGACGGCGCGGAGAGAATTGTTCCAGGAATTCACCTCAGCGACGGCTGGCTGGTACCGAAATTCAAGGAAGAAGGCATCTTTTAGTTTCGCGGGCGATGCGGTTGTAAGTTGAGTCTTCAAGCGATTTTGTGGTGCCGGAATAGAGGCGCATGAGTTATCAGTTCTTAGGCCGCGTGACTCGGTCTAGGCTATGACACCTTGGCTGGTGTGGTCTACCGCCCACGTCCACGGTGAGACGGGCCCGACGAAAGGCTTGCTACCCACTCCGTACTGGTGGGTGGCCAAAATACGAAGTTCCAAATCACCCGATCCAAATCTGCTTCTGACGCTCAATTCGTGCGCGCAAGAGTGCGACACCGCCGTCTGCGGGTTTTTCTTTTTTCCATTGGCTAGGCCAGAATCAAACCCGTGTTCCGCAACTTCCCCAGCAATTCCGGATGTTTCTGGGCAAGGAACTTTAGTCTTCTAGTTTTGTACGGCTTAACGCGGGCGACATCCAGAACAATTGCGGCGAGGCTGGCAACTTGCGGGTTGTCCGACTTCGCCATCCGTTCAAGGTGCACCACGTTCTTTTCGGAGATGTGCGATTGCTCAAGGAACGCGAAGATGTCGTCCTTGTCCTCAATGGCCTGGCGCTCGCTCTTCGGCCTGGCCTTGCAACGCTTGCACACATGGATTTTGTGACCTTTGCCGGAGAATTGCTCGTTCGGACGTTCGCGCCCGCAAATCCTGCAGTAATGCCCCATCCTGGTTCCTTCCCGCAACTGAGAATAAGATAATAAACCAAGAAACACCAGACAGGCGGGAAGGGTGGTCCATGGCCAGCCAAGGTATCGACCGAGATAAGCTCCGGGCTGCCATTCGCAGGATGGGCAGCGAGTATGTTTTCTACATGTTGGACGATGCCATCACCCTTCTGCCGCAAACTAAGCTCCGCAAGCTCATTGCACAGTACCTGAATCCGGCCGAACTTCGTCCGCACGGAGAGAGAAAGGGAAACCTTCTCGCCGATGTCAAGGCGTTCCAGAAGGCAAGCCTGACTGGCAAGTATTACCAGCCTTTCTCCGTCAATTCTAAGAACTACACGGAAAAGTCCAGCGGCACGCTCGCTTGGATTGCCGATTGCTGTCGCCTTCTTGAGCGATGCGTGGCTCATTCGAAGAAGGAAGATCCGGCGACGGTATGCCAAGCCTTCGAGATTATCTTTAGTCTGTTGAGCAAGATCGACGAAGGCACCGATGACATCCTGTTCTTTGCTGACGAAGGCGGCTCATGGGAAGTCGGAGTGGACTGGGAGAACGTGTTGCCGGCCTGGTTCAAGGTCCTTTCCGCAACGGCCGGCCCCTCCGAGTACGCGCAGCGGATTACCACAGTCCTCAAACGTCACTACAAGCACGGGCGCATAAAGATGTTCGCAGTTGCGCGCAAGATTGCGACGCCGGCGCAACGCCAGGCTCTGCCGGAACGCGAGTCCGCCTCAAGTTCGTGACTGTCTGGACATGTCGGGCTGGCCGAGTAGTCTAGAAAGTGAAGTAGTGGCCATGCCCTCCAAGACTCTTCGTAGTGAGAAACTTGATCTCCGGTTGACACGCAAGGGTAACGCACGCATGCCGCATTGCGCTCGAAATAGTTACAAGATAAGTAAGGTGGCCGCATTTGAGTCGAGCAAGGATAAGCCTACTGCGAGCCCTTCAGTGCCATACGGACTGTTCTTATGTCGAGAAACATTCTTTGGGGACCGCTCTCGGCGGTACCCTCCAGGGCGATGAAACCATAGCGCGCATACCAATCGACCCGGTCCCGATATGCGTCCGTAATGATGCAGCGGCATCCCACAGCGTCTGCAACTCGAAGTGCGATTTTGAAGGCTTCGGAAATGAGAGCATGCCCAAGACCCTTTCCTGAGAATCGCCGGTCTACCGCAAGGCGTGCAAGTAAGACTAGCGGCAAGTCGTATGGCGGAAGCCCGCGCACATATTTCTTTGGGAAAGCGTCTCGTGGCACACTTGCTGTCGCAAGAGTGAAATACCCAATCGCGCTGAGCGGAGCTCCCTCATCAAGGGCAACATAAGTCACTCCGATGGAGCTTTTCTGCTGATTAGCCCAGGCATGGCGCTTCAGATAGTTGTTGAGCGCCTCATCACCGCAGTCGAAGGCCGCGACCTCGTCCCGCTCTTCGAGCCGACGTATGAGAACGGCCACTCAGCCTCTCATTGCCCGGATAAGAGTTTCCGTTGGATTAGCCGGTTCTCTCGATGCAAGATCTGCGAGACTCTCTAACTCGCGCGGTGTCCAAGGGATCTCCACGCGTGGGAGTGCGAGTTCAGGGGCGACGCGTTCAAGGCGCGGAAACATCAATTCCTTCCGCTCACCCGTTTCAGCTTCACTAAAAATGCGGTGACCGCGCTTTCTTTCCCATACCGCCCAGCGGAACAACGCCACGGCATCAGAAAGAAAATCCGTGTTGCTAGTAAGTTGCAACTCTTGCTTCAAACCGCGAACCATGCGGTCTTCAGCAGGAGCCAAATCAGCCTGAAACTTTGACTTGCGCGCAGTCCGTTCAGTTTGCGGCTGCTTCCTAATCTGCTTGGTTTTTAACGCCATCATTGGACTATCCTCTTATACTCCAAATCCACTCCTATACTACTACATATTGAATGTCGTTTCGAGTCCTGGCTGAGCCCGAGCCACCACACCTATATCCGCATCGACCGTGAGTAGCGGGCAAGTACGAGGACGCCTCACGGCCCCCCTGAGAGAACGTGGCATGTCAACCTGCAATGGGTCGTGCCGACGAGTACAGACCGTGCCAGAATTTCCGTAACTTCCCGTAAGTTTGGTTGCAATTAGTTTGTAACTGGCGTCCAAAACCCCTCGTTTTGGCCGTGGTTTTGGGAGTCGAAGAACCGTAAGGGCCATTGAATCATCAAACCTTCACTTCCCACTTACCACTGGCATCCGAGCCGTTCTTCACCGGCAATGGGCTCGAGTTAGTGATGTGGACATTTGAGAAATACGCCTCCTCGCCTTGGTAACTCCACAGCGCGATGCCACCTCGCAAATCTCGGCCCATTAAGCCCTCCACCACGAGGCTCGGATTTTCAGATCCGTTCAGATAGAGTTTGGCGGAGCGGCCCTTTACCTCGATTCTGACTTTAGTCCAGGTCTCTGGTTGCAAGTCCGCATAAGCCTCGTAGACCCAAGGCCACTCCCGGCGCAGTTTGTACCAGCCGAAGTCCGGCTCGGAGGTGTATTGCACCGAATGATTTCGCATCGCCTGGTCATCTGAGCGTGAGTTCCCGGGTCGCAGGTAGAACAGTTCGTAGCGCGATGCGTCCGGTCGCGCCCTGAAGGCGATGCCGACAAAGCCGGGCATTCGCATCCCCGGCGGCGTGGTAATCTTCAAAACAATGTCGGCTTCGATTGCGCCATCCTGAAAATCCGTGCCCCACAAGAGCGCGAAGCCGTCCTTTTCCGTGTCTTTTGTGAAGCGCACAGCTTTACGCCCCTTGTATTCGATCGCTTCGGCCTTTTCGTTAAGCAGGACCAGATTCTTGGTGTCGCTCAGCGCAAACGTTTGAGCGATAGACGTAGTCTGACCGAAGGTGGCCCAGGCCAGTAAGATCCCGAAAACCTCTAGAGTTCTGCCTCCTAGCTGTGTGACTCGAGATCGCTTGCCGATCCCGTCGCGACGGAACAAAGTCTTCAATCGGAGCCACCCTCGCCGAGCCATACGATGACATCACCTCTATTTCTTACTCGCTACGGAGCGCTTGCATCGGATCAAGGCGGGATGCGCGCCAGGCAGGCAGTAGACATGCAATGCAGGCCACGCTCAGCAGAATGACTGCGACGGCGCCGAAGACACCGGCGTCCAAGGGTCGGACACCGTAGAGCAAGCTGCGAACCGTTTCCGCGACAGCCGCTCCTCCGGCCAGCCCCAAAACCAGGCCCACGCTCGCGGGGCGGAGTCCATCCGACAGCATCAGCTTCAGCACCTCCCTGCGTTGGGCGCCAAGAGCGATGCGGATCCCTATTTCCGTGGTGCGCTGGGTGACGATGTAGGAGAGCACTCCGAACAAACCTCCTGCGGCCAGTGTCAACGACAAAACCGCGAATGCGAGTAGCAGGGTCGCATCGAAATTGGCGTCCAACGTAGATTTTCCAATCATCTGATCTATGGTCAGGACGTCGGAAACCGGCAGGTCCGGATCAAGCTGTTGAACGAATTGCTGAATGGGCAAAGCCAACGAGGTCACGTCCTGGCTGGAACGAACTGCGAGCGTCGCAAAGTTAGGGTAAAGCATGGGGAAATACATCAGCGGCTCAGGAGGCTTGGTGATCAGGAAGCGCGTGTCGCCTACGACGCCAATAATCTCGTAAGGTTTCTGATCGAAGGTAATCAGGTGCTTGCCGATCGGATCCTCGTCAGGGAAATAACGCCGCGCGAACGACTCGTTGATGATGGCTTTCTTATAGTGGTCCAGAGATTGATATTCGTCGAAGGTCCTACCACGCCGCAACGCAATGCCAAGAGCTGCAAAATATCCTGGATCGACGAAGCGCACGATGGAATCCAGTCCCTGGCCCGGCGGGAGTGGCGGATGCTCGGCGATTCTGAAACCATTGTCCCAACTGCGGCCTTGGCCGGGAACAAAGTCACCCAGGGTGACGGCCTGAACACCAGGCAGAGAACGCGCGCGCTGCAGCAGCGGGTTCCAAAAATTGGCGCGTTGCGCCGGCTGGCTATATTCCGCTTGGGGAAGCGCGAAGCCCATCGTGAGCACGTTGTTGGTGATGCAGCCGAGATCGAACGCGCGTAAGCGTGCGTAGCTCTTTATCAACAAACCTGCCCCGATGAGCAGGACAACGGTAAGCGCCACTTCCAGGGAAAGCAGCCATTTGCGGAGTTGAACCCGGCCAGGTCCGCCACTGTGCGAGCGTGACGATTCCTGGAGCGAAGTGAGAATCTGATCGCTTTTTATCGAAAACGCCGAGATCGTTCCGGCAAACAACGCACAAAGGAAAATCAGGCCGGCGGCAAAGCCGAAAACCATACCGTCCATCTGAATCGCTTCAATGCGGGCCGTATCCTGGCGCGTGGCAACGAACCACTGAATCACCGCGCGGGCTATCGGAAGGCTGGCTGCGCCGCCTGCGGCCGATAAAAGAAAACTTTCGGTCAGGTGTTCGCGAAACAGACACCAACGGCTGCCGCCGAGCGCCGTGCGAATGGCAAGTTCTTTCCGCCTGGCAGTCCCTCGTGCGACCAAGAGGCTTGCGACATTCAAGCAGGCAATCAAAAGAAGGCAGGCGGTCGCGGCAAGCAGCACGTAGAGAGGCGTGGTGATGTCACCCACAACGTCATCTAAAAGAGAACGGCTGTTGGCGGCTGCACTTACGAATGGATTGTCCAGGTGTTGTTCGTGCAGCCGATGGTTGATGATCGAAAGCTCTTCTGTTGCCTGTGCTTTCGTTACACCAGGGTTCAAACGTCCGATTACCACGAACTGGTGAGAATCCAGTTGCTGCCATCTTTGAGGAGACAGTTCGTGGAAGATCGGTGTCCACAATTGGATGGAATGCTCCGGGTAAGCGAACCATGACGGCATCACCCCAACCACGGTATAGGGCTTGGCATCCAGATGGATTGTTTGATTCAGGATTGCGGGATCGCCTCCGAAGCGTCGCTTCCACAGTCCCCAACTCAAGATTACTGTCGCATTGGCGGAGGACTGGTCCTCTGCTCGCGTAAAGCTTCGGCCAACAGCCGGCTCTACCCCAAGTGTCGGAAACAAATTCCAGGAGCATTCCGTACCCCGCACTCTTTCGGGAAGCTGTCCACCTGCTCCGGACAGGTTGTAGTCCTCCATGCCATTGACAATCGCCAGATCGGAAAAGCTATGGCTTTGCTTCTTCCATTCCGTGAACACTCCCCCGGCAACCACGTTGTAGGTAAACGGAGAGTCGGAAAACCGTTCATATAACCCGACGAGGCGTTCGGGGTCCCTAAAAGGCAGCGGCTTCAGCAAAACCGACCGTACGACGGTAAACAGCGAAACATTTGCACCGATGCCGATGGCAATAATCACGACCGCGATCAGCGCAAAGCCTGGAGTGCGAACCAGAGCCCGCGCGCTCTGGCGGAGATTCTGACCGAATTGTTCCAGCCAAATCCAGCCCCACGTGTCCCGCGTCTCTTCCTTGAGCACCGTAGGGTTGCCGAAAGTTCGCATCGCAGCATAGCGCGCCTCTTCGCGGCTCATGCCCGCGGCGATGTTCTCGGCAATCTGTTGTTCGAGATGAAATTGAATCTCATCGTTCAATCGCTGACCGACTCGATTGCGACGAAACAAAGTTTCCAACCGAAGCAACAATCGCCGAGCCCAAACCATGACAGTTCACTCCTGCATTTTTTCGTGAATCATTCGTACCGCAAGGCAACCATCGGATCCACCTGTGACGCTCGCTGCGCTGGCAAAAAACTGGCAATCAACGCGACGGCAATTAACAACACACTTGCCCCAATAAGACTTAGCGGATCGTTCGGCTGCAGGCCAAAAAGCAGTGCGCCAGCTCCGCGAGCGGCAGCGAGGGCAAGTGCCACTCCCAGAACGGTGCCAAGTGCGAGCAAGACGACTGTTTGTCCCAAGACCATGGCAACGATGTTCCCTCTGCTTGCACCAAGGGCCATTCGAACGCCGATCTCATTTCGGCGGGTTACTACGATGTAGGAAATCGCGCCATAGAGTCCAATCATGGTGAGAAGCCCGGCCAAGGCACCGAAAAAGCCCGAGAGCAAAGCCATCATCCGTTCGCGCACAATTCGGTTCTCGATGTCTTTCCGAAACACTCGGAAATCCGACCTGATTTCCGGATTCACTTCATTGAGCTTTGTTCTCAGTGCGGGGAACACGATAGAAGGCGGTGACGAAGAGCGGAGGAAGACGGAAACCCGAGGGCCAAAAGCGGGAAACTGCGAGGCTGCACCGAAACTCTCTGGCGGCGTCTCCTCCCGCAATCCCGCGTACTTTGTGTTCCTCACGACACCGACAATTTGGTATTCGGTCGAGGGATAGCCCGGTTCGACCACCGATCGAAACGTTTTTCCAATCGGAATGGCACCGCCCAGATACTTTTGGGCAAACGCTTCGTTCACCATGGCGACATGAGGCGACACCTGGGTGTCGCGATCATTGAAATTGCGTCCTGCAAGCAGAGCGATTTGCATGGTCTCGAAGTAGCCCGGACTTACCCAGGTGAATTTTGACCATCCTTCGCGGCCATCGATTTGTAAGCCGAGCGTCCAACTGCTTCCGTCCAACGGTACGTGCGTTGAGGTGCCTGCAGATTCCACCCCTGGGAGAGAGCGAATCTGCGTGAGCAAGTCTCGAATGACCGCTGGGTACTGCTCGGCATCGGCCAAGTGCATGGGTTCAAGGTTGATAAAGGCCAGCAAAATGTCCTTCTCTCGGAAGCCGGGATGAAAGGTGGTCAGGTTCCTGAAGCTGCGGACGAAGAGCAGCGCACCGACGAGCAACACTACCGAAACAGCAATTTGCGAGATAACCAGGACTCGCTGGAAGGAAAAGCGTTCGAGCCCGGTCGTAACGCTGCGGCTCCCCGACTTGAGCGCATCGCCGGGTTCAGCACGAGACCATCGAAACGCCGGCACAAGACCGAACACGAGGCAGGTCGTCACGGCAATGGAGGTGGTGAAAAAGAGCACACGCCAATCGAGCGCCAAGTCGAGTTCCAACACATTGCGCTCAGTGCTGAGGAGCCACAGGATGCTCCGGCCGAATACTCTTGCCAAATACAGGCCTAGCAATGCGCCGCCTGACGCCAAGAGCAATCCCTCCGCGAGCAACTGGCGAACCAAGCGCCAGCGCGAGGCCCCGCACGCCAGCCGCACGGCCATCTCGCGTTCCCGCGTGCTTGCGCGCACCAGCATCAAGTTCGCAAGGTTCGCGCAGGCGATTAGGAGTACGAGGCCGGTGATGCCCAAGAGCAGCAAGAGCGATGCGTCATAGGTCTTACGCAGATCACTCAAACCGTTCGCAGCCGGATAGGCAGCGAGGCGAGACGCTCGGTAGGTGTTCTGGGATTTCGTGCTGTACCCACTGGGCTCAGTCGCCTCAAAAAGACCGGGACTGATAGCGTCGAGTTGCAGCGAGGCCTGTTCGGTGGTCCAGCCCGGCTTGAGGCGCCCCATCACGGTCAGCCAGAACAAGTCGCGCCGGGCCAGAACCGAGGCGGCTGGCTGAAATGCAGTGACGGAACAAAACGGCTCAGCGACGTCGAAATTGTTTCCCACCTCAAGACCGAAAAAGTCGGGAGGCGTCACTCCGAGGACTTCGGCAGGATGTCCCTGTATCAGAAGCTTGCTCCCGATGGCTGAATCGCGGCCGCCAAACTCGCTCTGCCAAAATCCATAACTGATGACGACGCCCGAGATGCCGCAGTCTGGGCGGTCGTCTTCGTCCGTGAACAAGCGGCCTCTGATGGGAGGCAAGCCCAGAACAGCGAAGGTGTTGCCAGTAAGCCAAAGAGCCCGAGCCCCCCTTTGCTGTGAACCTTCGCCAACAGCAACTTCATCGCCTCCTGACCAGGCAAAAACGCCGGAAAAGACCTCTTGGTGGGCGCGCAGCTGCTCGAAGAGCGGATAAGTGAGGCTAATTTCACGGTTGCTGATCCCAAACCCCTGATTTCCGCCCTTGATCTGCACCAGTGCTAGGGACTGAGGAGTCGAGACTGGCAAGCTGCGCAGGCGCACGGCATCGAGCAACTGAAAGATTGCTGTGTTTGCGCCGATTCCTAGTGCAAGGGTAAGAATTGCAGTTGCGGTGAAGCCTGCACTTTTCCGAAGCGTGCGGAATGCATAGCGCAGGTCCTGACCCATCTGTTCAAGGCGTAGCCAGCCCCACGTGTCCCGGGTCTCTTCCTTCAGTACGGTGGGGTTGCCGAAAGTTCGCAGCGCAGCATACCGAGCCTCTTCTCGACTCATGCCCGTGGCGATGTTCTCGGCGATTTGCTGTTCGAGATGAAACTGAATCTCAACATCCAACCGCTGAGCAATTCGGTTGCGGCGGAACAACGTCTGCAATCGGAGCCACAATCGCCGAGCCCACAACATGACAACTCACTCCTACGTCGTCTCTACCACTAGGTTGATTGCCGCTGACAGGCGGTTCCAATTCGCCGCTTCCTTTTCAAGCTGCGCGCGCCCCGCCGCCGTCAACGAGTAAAACTTGGCTTGCCTTCCTGTCTCTGTTTCTGCCCATTTGGCCTTGATCCAGGCTTTCTGTTCCAGCCGGTGCAAAGCTGGGTAGAGGGATCCTTGCTGAACCTGGAGCACCTCACCCGAGATTTGTTGAATGCGCTTGGCAATCGCCCACCCATGTTTCGGTTCGAGCGAGACCGTTTTGAGGATCAGAAGGTCCAGAGTCCCCTGCACAAGATCGTTTGGCTTCGCCATACTATGGTTATCTACAATAGGTATTGTCGATTGTCAAGAGCATCCAGAATTCAAAAATTATTCGGTTGCGGAGACGTTTGCGGGCAAGATGCATCCCGTAATCCTGGCAACTCCCCTCGACCGGGTCCTAGAGCGAGGACGCTTCATCCATCTCGACGGACCCGCGGGGAGGACGCATCATCTCAACCTGGAGGAGATCTTGCCAGCCGGTACAGACCGCCGTGCCAGAATTTCCGGAACCCACACAAATTAGAGGGCAAGTTTTCGCAAGTGTCCGTCTTTTGTCCGTGTTCTGGGTGCAAAAGCGAACCAAACGGAGCAACAGAAGCGAGCGATTCCTCTTTGTTTTCTTGCGTTCCGTTGCACGGCTTTGTACCACGTGTAGGCAGGAATTGCGCTCATAACCCGAAGGTCGTCAGTTCAAATCTGACCCCCGCAACCATTTCTAGCTGATTTGAAACGGCTTAGAGGATGCTCCCTCTGGGCCGTTTCGCTTTTCCGTTCCAACTAGCGTCCAAAATTCCCCAAACTGCGTTGCCAAGTTGCGCCGCAATCCGCTTTCCGTCTTCGCTGATCACGTGCGTGTAGATCGTTTCCGACCGGCGACCCATCGGCGTGGCCGAGCCTCTGTTGACGCAATTTCTGCGATGCTCCGAAACTGCTCATCAGAGTTGCGTTCGCGTGACGGAAGGCGTGAAAGCCATCGACGCGTGTCACCTGGATACCGAGAGCCCGAAGCAATGGCCTGAACTTTCGTTTGAGCAACAAGTTCTGGTCCCACGGCGTTCCGTTGCGAGTGGCGAAGAGCGGGCGATTGCGCACGTCTTCCAGGAAAGCAAAGCTGGATCGCCCAGAGTGTCCTCACGAACGCACGAGTAAGAGTGTGCCTCCCGTCCTGCTTACTCAAACTGTTTTCGGAATAGTGCGAATTGCTGTTTCAGGTCAGCCACTTCATTCTTGAGGCT